>JAEEGJ010009515.1_pt1 | contig 25939 bp, 18 predicted proteins | sample 8958761 | NCBI WGS metagenome assembly JAEEGJ01 (sample SAMN16246546, study PRJNA631951) | gut metagenome | biome: gut microbiome; feature: rumen; material: RS-attached | host: Bos | place: Iran: Karaj | collected 2018-10 | reverse complement strand
AAATCGATGTTGCCGTGCGGAAAATCCTTGATAACGCAAAAGAAAGAGCATGCAACATCCTTACAGAGCATAGGGATCAGCTTGATCTTATTACAAATGCTCTTATTGAAAACGAAACACTTGATGACGCGGATATCCGTAGAATTCTGGGATTTCCGGCGGAAGAAGCCGATAAAAAAGTAGAGGTTTAAGATGAGGAAAAAAGTCTGTTCCCTGTTTCTTGTGTTTGCCGCCGCCGCCGTATTTTGTGCCGGCACAGTCAGTGCGGGACGCACAATTGCTATACGGTATCTTAATCTTGCCATAAACGCCGTTTCTTACGGCGATTATGACAGCGCGGACGCACTTGCCGTTACGGGGCTTTCCTACGACGAAACTATCGCTGATTTTTGGTTCATTCGCGCTAAGGCGGCGGCGGAAACCGGCCTGCCTGCCAAAGATTCTATCGCGTATCTTGAAACGGCTGTGAGCCTTACGGATTGGCTTAATTACAACAACACTAACGCCATCATAATGCTTGCGGAACTTTATTATAAAACTGGAAGCTACAACAAGTGCATCAGCGTTTTGCAATCGGCTTCCAAATACACGCTGCCCCAGGCTTATTATCTGCAGGCGGCTTCCCTCTATGCAATAAACAGGGAAAAAGAAGCGCGCACAATCATTTCTTTCGCGTCGTCGCTTTTCCCGGACAACGCGGAGTTTCTAACCCTGTTTTTCAAAAGCGAATTCAACATCATAGAAAACAACGGCGGCACAGTTCATAGCCAGCCATACAGGGAAACTCCTTCTGGAGAAGTAAGCACAGAACTTCTTAAACGTGTTTATTCTGTATACGAAGCAGACCCGACGCTGCTGTTGTACGCGGCTTTTTTCGCAGAGCCGGAAGAATCATATAATCTGATTAAACTTTATACCGCAGGAACAGACTTATACGGTTATGACATCTTCTATCCTTATGCGGCACTGCGATGCGGGTTCATTTCAGAAACAGAGGCTTTCAGCAAGTATGTTGAAATAGCAGACGGCGTATTCAATTATGACATGCTTTTAAGCATGGCTTCCGTAATCAAAAGCGACGAAGGAAAAAGCAAGCTGCTCGGCTTCCTTTCCGGTTTTTCCGGCGTTATCAATTTCAGCGCAAACAAAAACACAGTATATGACTTGTCTTGCAAATACAACTACGGCAGGCCGGACAAAATCACTTATGACAGGAATAACGACGGCGTTATAGAATGGACCGTTGACTGTGATTATGGAACGCCGGTATTGTTCAACGACAATGAGCATAATATCGTTCTAAAATACCACAGCTTTCCGTCCGTAAAATCAGCTGATTTTGCTGACACAGGTATTTCCTATTCTTTCGTGCCGTTCAGTATGAATTGGACTCCACTCCTTATGGAAAAAGCTCCGTTCGGCGACGTTTCGAATCCTTTCTTTATCCCTGTAGTTAAAGACGGCCTTTCCGAAGAGCCTTGTATAAATGAAGATGATGCGTTTTCCAATGCAAACCAAACCTCGTTCCCGCTTGAAAGAGGTACAACGGCTGTTTTTTCGCTCTACAAGGGCGAGCCTGTAAGGGCTGTTTATTATCTAAACGGAACAGAATACGCCGATGCAGTCTTTAAAAACGGTGTTCTCACCGCCCGCAATGTTGATATGGACAAGGATGGTATTAAAGAGATAAGCGAAGTGTACACGGTTCCTGAGCTTGAACATAGCGAAGAAGAGCTTAAGGCGATTGCGGAGCCTGTTTTTGGAAATATGCCGTATAAGCATGATGTGTGGCTTTCTGAGCTTCGTATCGATACCGACGGTGATTCTATCTTAGACTACAAAACTGTTTATTCAGAGGATGGATGGACGCATACTTTCTGGGGAATGGACGGCTTGGGCGGATATGAATCTTCGTATTCAGAGAATGCAGACAAATCTTTACGTGAGTCGCAGTTCTATCATCCGCTTGATAAAGTGCTTATAACAGCTATGCTGCGCGGTGACAAACTGATAACCGTTTCTATTGGCAAGGTAGTTTATTCAGTTTTCTACGATGAAACCAATGATTTTTACTGGGTATTCGAAAAGCCGGAAAACGACAGTTTTGTACCGGAGATTAAGCAAAAACTTGATGAAAAGGGCAGCGGCCTGAACGTTACAATCATTTACAACATCGACAGCGAGAAGTATGTTGTCGCAGAAAAGACGTGCGGTGTTTATTTTGGAGTCCTTTTGTATGAATAAGCTTTTGCGGCTTTGTGCCTTGCTGCTTCTCGCGTTTTTGGCGACTTCATGCAAGACGTTTTCCGGTACGCCACAAATAAAACCCGACTACACCGACGAGCAGATTCGCCTTTCGGAAGTGGCCAATATAAGGCGCATGATTCCGAACAGTCCTGTAAAAGCGTTGTGGCTTTCTCATCTGCTGCTTCAAAAATCGGCGGATGACGAGGCTGTTGATTCGGCTTTGAGCTCGCTTTTCGAAGACTGTTCTTCGGAAGTAAAAACGCTTATGGAAAAGGCTGTCAGCGATGAGCAGTGGTACGAGGCAGAAAAGCTTTGCAATACTTTGATGTGCGTGTGCGGCCAAGATGCGGTCGCGCCTGATGTTCAGGCTTCTATTCACGCTGGGCTTGGCGAAAAAACGCTCGCAAAACTGGAAACAGCCGAATCTACGGAATCTGCGGGTGCTGAGACAGTTCATAAAACTTCGGACTTCATAAAAGGTACGGTGACTATTTGGGTCGATAAGGGCGTTACCGTTCAAAACAGAATCGGTTATTCAGAAGTCGCGCTCGGTTCGGGCTTTTTTATTGACGAAACTGGTTCCATAATCACAAATTATCACGTTATACAAAGCGAAGTAGATCCAAAATACGAAGGATATTCGCGTCTTTACATAAAGCTTGCAGGAAAACCAGATGACCGCATACCGGCAAAAGTCATAGGCTGGGATGCGTCCGTTGACATTGCGCTCATAAAAGCTGACGTAAAACCCAGTTTCGTGTTCGAGCTTGGTTCCGCTGCTGATCTTGAAGTGGGCGACAGGATAATCGCGGTGGGTGCGCCCGTCGGACTTGAGCATACGGTGACTTCGGGCATTATTTCCGCAGTGGAGCGCGATGTCGGTATGCCGGGCAAAGTCATACAGATTGATGCCGCCGTTAACTCAGGTAACTCCGGCGGGCCGATTGTCGATGAAAACGGCAAAGTTCAGGGCGTTGTTTTTGCGGGACTTTTGCAGTATCAGGGGCTGAACTTCGTAATTCCGGTGGAGTCGCTTAAAGCGGAGCTTCCCGCGCTTTACTGCGGCGGTGAAGTGCTTCATCCGTGGATTGGCATAACCGGGCGCACCAAAAAAGTGTATCCGTCTGATGAAGAGGGAATCGGTGTTGAAGTACTCTATGTTTTGCCTGCCGGTATCGCCGACTACGCCGACATAAAACCCGGTGACGTTATCTGTTCGTTCGACGGCATCTCTGTAAAAGACATGGACGAGCTTCATAACGCGATGATTCCGGCGGGAACTGACCGCATCGTGGAAATCGAGATTATCCCCGGCGGCGAAACTCCGGCAGACGCGGACGACACCAATCGCAAAACTGTTAAAATCTACCTTGAGAAACGCCCCGAATATCCCGGGCTCACGATATACCAGAACGAACTCCTATACAAAGCCTTCTATCCCATCGTCGGCATGGAGCTGGTTCCTGTTTCCTCCGCATCCGTCGGCAAATACGCCGTAAAATCCGTCATAAAAGGAAGCGTCGCCGATGAAAGCGGCTTCGCGGACGGCGACCCGGTAGAAATCATCTCCGCCGAACCAGTCGAAGGCAACAGCTACCTTTACATCGAAGTCTACGCAAAAAAGCGCCGCAAGGGCTATCTTGACGTGACTCTGGGATTCGCCGTTCCTCTGGACAGTACAAGCTTTTTCTAATAAAATGTCGCAAATGACAGATTTATCACTTAAGCGCAATTTTTGCATAGTTGCGCATATCGACCACGGAAAATCAACTCTTTCGGATCGTCTTATACAAAAAGCCGCGATTATTGACGACAGACAGTTTCAGAATCAGATTCTCGACAACATGGACATAGAGCGCGAGCGCGGTATCACTATAAAAAGCCAGGCAGTAACAATCCCTTACACCGCAAAAGACGGAAAAACGTACGAGCTCAATTTTGTCGATACTCCCGGCCACGTTGACTTTTCCTACGAAGTTTCGCGTGCAATAGCTTCTTGCGAAGGCGCGCTCTTACTTGTCGATGCGTCACAGGGCGTCGAATCCCAGACGCTTTCCAACATGTACCTCGCCATGGAGCACGATTTGGAGATTGTTCCGGTCGTGAACAAAATAGACCTGCCATCCGCAGATATCCCTGCCGTAAAACATCAGATTGACCACGACCTTGGGCTTGATCCGGACGGTGCTGTTCTCGTTTCTGCAAAAACAGGCGAGGGCGTTGACGAACTTTTTGAGGCGATTGTAACGCGTATACCGTGCCCAAAAACGATCGATGACGGTAAGACAAGAGCATTGATATTCGACTGCCATTACGACCCGTACAGGGGCGTTGTCGTGCATCTGAGGATGTTTGACGGCACAATTAAGACTGGCCAGACAATCAGGCTTATGTCGTCCGGAGCAGATTACCGCGTCGAGCAAGTCGGCGTTTTCAAAATAAAGCTTGAAGAAACTGGCGAACTTAACGCCGGGGATGTTGGCTATATAATCGCCGGTATCAAAACTGTTTCCGATGTCCGCGTCGGTGAGACCGTTACCCTTGCGGATAACCCCGCCGAAGAGCCGCTTCCTGGTTTTAAGGACGTTAAGCCTGTAGTTTTCTCTTCAATTTACCCGATGGACTCCAACGACTACGAGGAGCTTAAAGACAGCATGGAAAAACTTAAGCTCAACGACGCGAGCCTTGTTTACGAAAAAGACTCTTCGCTCGCTTTGGGCTACGGCTTCCGCTGCGGTTTCCTTGGGCTTCTTCACTTGGAAGTCGTTCAGGAGCGGCTTGAGCGCGATTTTGACCAGTCTGTCATTTTCACGGCTCCGTCGGTACGCTACCAGGTAACGCTTTCAAATGGCGAGGAGCTTTCCGTCGATAACCCAGCGAACTACCCCGATGCTGGCAGGCTGAAATCCGCAAAAGAGCCGTACATCAAGGCTTCTATTATCACGCCGGCGACTTTCCTTGGCTCAATAATGTCGCTCTGCACTGAAAAACGCGGCGTTCAGGTGAATATGCAGTATCTGGACGAAAAGCGCGTCGAGCTGATTTACGAAATGCCGCTTTCCGAAGTTCTTTTTGACTTTTACGACAGGCTCAAAAGCTACAGCCGTGGATATGCGTCGTTCGACTATGAAGTTATCGACATGCGCGAAACCGACCTTGTAAAAATCGATATTCTGCTGAACGGAAAAAGCGTGGACGCGCTTTCTCAGCTTTCTTACAGAGGAAACGCCGTTGAGCGTGCGCGCCATGTTTGCGAAATGCTCAAAGGCGAAATAAGCCGCCAGCAGTTCAAAATTGCGATTCAGGGTGCTATCGGCAGCCAGATTATCGCGCGCGAGACTGTTAACCCGGTGCGCAAGGACGTTCTTGCAAAGTGTTACGGTGGCGACATCACGCGAAAAAGGAAGCTGCTCGAAAAGCAAAAAGAGGGTAAAAAGCGCATGAAGCTTATCGGTGACGTTGAGTTGCCGCAGAGCGCGTTCCTCGCGGTCCTGAAAACTAAAGAAGAGTAGGTGCGTAACGGATAGAAGTTACCCGGTGTTCCGGGGTTCGCCGTCTGCCGCGGCTCATTTGCAGTCAGCACGCTGACCGCAAACAGCCCTGAAGGGCTGCCCCTACACCCCGGCGCGTAGCGCGTCGAACCGTATTAAGCTTTTCCCGCCTTTAGGAATACGTCCACTTCGGCCCTAACTCTGTTCAAAAAGTCCTGCGTCATGCGGAACCCGGCGGCGCAATCCGGAAAATGCGCGTACAAGTAACCGCATTCACCAATTAGTTCTTCAAGTTCATTGTCATTTCGCGGCTTTTCGCTTCCTGTAAGAATCGCTTTTATGCGCAAAAGCTTTTTCATCTGATTTTCAACATATCCGCATTCAGCCTTCGCCGCCGGAGCCGCAAAAGCCGATTCCGCTTCGTTCTGTACGGTCTGTGGCGAGGCGATTGGTTTTTGAGTGTTATGATTGATGGCGGCGCATCCGGCATGTACCACAAACTTTTCCGCTACTTCAAACATAACTTCCCGTGTAATGCGCTGTATGCCGCTTTCCATACCTGAATCAGCACAGTCAAACAAATTGCTCACTTTTTCATACCGCTTTGCATAAAGCGCACCGTAACCGGAAAGCGCCGCATCTGTGTATTCAGTACGTCTAGCCTTACCGACAATCGTGTGTGCTGTATGATTGTATGCCGCCGCTGGAGTTCCGGCGGGTTTTCGTCTTTCTGCGGAAATAAGCTGTGATGTATGAGCCGGTGCGCCTTTGCAGTGCGTTTGTCCCGGAATAAACGAAAAATCAAGGCCGCATACAAAAACCGGAGTATCTTTTTTTCGTAAATAAAGCGCCGTTTCAACCGCATAAAGCCCGACGGAACCCAGCGGCGGAAAAACTGGAATGCCAAGTGAACGCGCCGCGCCCGTAAGCTCTTTCATAAAAGGCAATGTGCAGTATTCGGAAAGAAAAAACGAAACGTTGCCGCCGCAAAGACGCGTAACGCGCGGGCGCGAAGATAAGTCAGCAATTACGTGAATGCCGGACTCCGCCGCGCCTATATACGCTTTTTCAATGGCAAGCTGGCATTCTACCGCAACAACGGCATCAGGGCGGATTCCGTTCTGCAAAAGAGCAGGCAGGGCAGCGTCCACACACAGTATAAAAAACTGGTTTCTGGGCGCGGCGAGCAACGGAAGCAGCTTGTCTGTCGAAAGCCCGGCTCCTATAACGAGAATCGGCTTTGAAACACTTTCCTTTTTCAAAGGACGCACAATTTTACCGGAACTTTCGTCCTGTATCGCTTTCAAATTCCGTAGGATGTCGAGCGCGAACATCTGCCCCATGCGTGTAAGAGTTATATGATTTTTCCAAAAAGTTTGTATAAAGTTGTCCGCGTATTCGGTAACTTCCGTATACGCTTACTCGCTGAACGTCGTTCCACCGCTCATTTTGACGATAGCGGCGCGTTTGAATGAGCCGGGCGGCGGCACAACTTTGCCGTCGTTAAGAATCTTCGCTATCTCCGCCGGGCTTTCAAGCAGCACGGAAGAAATCCGCCGGTCGCTCCCCGTGAGGCTGGAGCCCCCCACAAGGCCCGCGCACCCTTTAAAACTCGCGCCATCCTCGCCGCCCGCGAGGCCTGCGCTTCCAGCATCGGCCTCACCAGAAATCAGACACGCACTTTGCTCCAGGAAAAACTCATAAAGCGCCTTGTCAAAGTCCACCGTCAGTATGTGACAGCCCGGCGGCATCTTATCCAAAAGTTCTTGCAAACCATACCCCATTACAGGCGCGTAGCAAAGAATCAGCGTGTCAGGAAGCAGCGTAAGAGTTTCTATGAATTTTAAAACAGCAGTTTTAGGAGAGTATTTTGAATAGAGGTATCTGTTTTTGTATAAAACAGAAAAACCCTGCTGGGTTTGTACCGTACAGGGTTTTTCAATCGTTTCCAATTTGTTCGTCAAAGCTCGTTCAATGTTACATCATTTGTATCCACAAATTGAATACATCGTTTACAACATCCGGGTTGTCAAGAAGAGTTGACTCAACACCTTCTGTAGTGAAGAAGTTGTTTGCCAAGTACAGGTAGTACAAGTCGTTATCTTCTTCGCCTTCTTCTGGTTCACGGATATTCTCTTCCAAAAGCTTAATAACGATGATGTTGTTACCAATCGTTAATGGGCTTGATATTTCGTTCTCTTTCAAAGAGAAAGCTGTCTTAAAGAATGTTTCGTTTGTTTCTGCTCCGCTGAGTTCAGAAATACTAGAGAATGGAAGTGAGCTTACGTAGTTGTTTCCGCCGTAGTTGATGGAGAATGAAGGAATCTCTTTCTTCTCCAGGCCTGCGGCTTCTGCAGCCTCGTCAAAACCGAGCGTTGCTGCGCTTGATGCAAAGTCGTTCGCAAGGGCCATGAAGTAGTCATCAACAATGCCCTGGTCGTTGTAGTTTATGTAGTATTTAACGTCGGCAATTATATCATCCGTTGTAAAATCCGGAGTTTCGAGCGCGCCGTCGCATCTGAAAATCGCATATCCTGTAGCTGTCTTAAGAATGTCAGTTACACTACCAGTAGGAAGTGAAGCAAGCTTTGTAACATCATCTTCAGATGTAAGGATGTTCTTAATCTGATATGCGTACTTGCTGTTGAGCTTGCCGCTGTCGTCCGTGTAGCTCTTTGCAGAAAGCGTGTTTGCGGCATCGTCGAACGTTATTTCGTTGTTGTCGAGCTGTTTCTTGATGTTCTTTATTGTTTCTTCTTCAGTGGCTGTGATTGCTGAAAGATTGTAGATGTTGAAAAGTTCCTTGTTGCTGTCTGCGAACTTAACAACTTCGCTGTCCGGGTAGTTGTCTTTAGAGAAAGCAACCATGTTGAATGAGCGTGACTTTTTTGTAAGATCATCAAAGAACTTGCTTTCGTTTGCAGAAGATTTAAGTCCGTAAAGAGTGTTCGCAATGTAGGTTGTTGAAAGACCGAAGTTGTCGTTCTTATATCTGCCTGAAATATCTGATTTTATGATTGATTCGCGGAGTGATTTCTTGTACGTCTCGGAAGCTTCGCGGAAAGCCTTTGCTGAATAGTTTCCGTTCTCGTCCGTGAAGTACTTGATCATCTCGCGCTTAATGGCGTTCTCTGCAGGAACGTAGCCGCTGTCGTTAACAAAATCGGTGTACATCATGTCGAGTACGACGGAGTTGAACGCACCTTGGAAAATGCTGTAGTAGTCGTACTGAGAAAGCGTAACGCCCTGAGCCTGTGCCTGCTGCTGATAATACTGAGCGTAGTTCTGGACGGCTGTAAGATAATCTGTTCCGTAACCGTACTCAATATCCTTGCCTTTGTATGAACCGGCAACGATTTTTTCCTGAGAGGATGAGAAACCGCTCATGCTAGGAACAAGAATGAACGTAATTGCTGAAAGAATAAGAATAACTATTGAACCAATCGTAATTCCGAGGCTTTTTTTGCTTTTTCCCTCTTTCTTTTTATTTTCTTTTTCAAAATCGATTTCTTTGGATTTCATAGATAATCACCCTTAATAAATTATTTCTGACGCGGCACTCCGTACATTACAAAATGCCGACAGTGACAGTAGATTACTGATTTTATCACTGTCATTTTTATGTGTCAACTGAATAGCTTTGCGTTGTAAGGCAAATTATTTGCTCAGAAGAATGTCCACGGCGGCTGCGTTCTCTGCTTCTTTTGCAAGCTGGAGTGCCGTTTTGCCCTCATTCGACTTTGCCGCGCGTTTTGCGCCCGCGTTTATAAGAAGCTTCAGCGAATCTGCCGCGTCATTCACAGCCGCGTACATAAGCGCCGTCTGACCCGTACCGTCAACAGCCTCTAAATCAGCCTTTTCTCTTATAAGAAGCTTAAGCACGTCTGTGGAGTTCGCCTGTGCCGCGAGCATCATAGCCGTTCTTGAAGAATCGTTCTTTCCGTAAGGATCGTATGCGTTCAACGCCCAGAAATTCTGCTCCTGCTCTTCTTCAAAAGAAGCGGAGTGCGTCTTTGCATCAACGTTCGCGCCGTATGCAATAAGAAGGTTCGCTGTGTCGTCAGCGTTTCTTACGGCAGACCACATAAGAGCCGTCTTTCCGTAGTAGTCGGCTGCCTCTATGTTCGCGCCGTTGTTCAGCAGAATCTGCGCTATCGGGGCGGAGTCAGTCTCGGTCGCCGTCATAAGGGCCGTCATGCCGATGTTGTTGCGGTTCTCCACGTCCGCGCCGGCGTTCAGCAAAAGCTGCACTGCGTCTGAAGAGCCAAAAGCAGACGCTATCATAAGAGCCGTAAAGCCCGATTCCTGCTTTGCCTCCAGGTTTGCTCCCGCAATGACAAGAAGACTTATCACGTCCTTAGAGTTGTATCTTGCTGCCCACATGAGCGCGGTCCAGCCAGAATCGTCCGCGGCGTTTATGTCCTTTTTCTCCGCGATAAGCTTTGATGCGTCCGTGAACTGATTTGTCCTGGCGGCTTTCATCAGTTCAGTAAAACCGTTCTCGCCAATTGTCTGGGCGGAAATAAGTGCGAAAGTCAGAATGACAAGCAATATTGAAATGGCTTTTTTCATCGGTGTCTCCTAAAGACTTTTGATAGTCCTCCATAAGATTCTAAGGGGTAAATTTGGAATAGTCAACGTTGTGTAAATTATTTTTTATGCGGTGTATTGACTTTTTTTTTTGAGTTTTATATAGTGAACACCGTCACGGGGGCGTAGCGAAGCTGGTTATCGCGTCGGCCTGTCAAGCCGAAGATCGCGGGTTCAAGCCCCGTCGCTCCCGCAAAAGCCCATCCAACCGATGGGCTTTTTTGTATTTTTTTTCTTAATTCGGGCAATAGCGCAGTTGGTAGCGCGCCAGGTTCGGGACTTGGAGGTCGCGGGTTCAAATCCCGCTTGCCCGACATTTTTATTTTAAAGCAAGAGGGGGGATGTTTCCCCCTCGCTCCCAAGTCCTCACTCGCGGCTTCGCCGCTCGCTCCGGTCTTGTCCGCTACCCCCTCTACGGGGCTTTGCCCCGTACCCCGAAAACTGCCACACGGATTCTATTTTACTAACGCAAAATCATCTATATAAAATTTTGGCGTTACATGGACGGAACGATAAAACTGTGTTATAATCTTAATGGAGTATTTTTCGCATAGCGCTGATGCAAAAAGTATGGAGGCAAAAATGACCTTTTCACATATAAAAAACGGATTTTCTAAAAAACTACCCGGTTCCGCGCCAGACGCTGCTTTCGCACCGAAAGCGGCTCGTGTGTCAGAGCGCCCCGCGTTCGCACGAATCGTGCTTTTTGCGTTGCTCGTACTGCCGTTTCTTTTTGCCTCTTGTAGTAACCTTTTCGACGATATTTCTTCCGCAATAGATAACCACAATTCTTCCGACGGCATGAATAACTTGCAGCATGGCGAGGTCGTCATTACAGGCGGCATCGCTGTGGATTCAAGCAAGATAAGCGGAGCCGTCCCTGCGGAGATGGCGTATTTTGGCGATATTGGCACAACGGCAACAGGACGTTTTGCTGTACCGTCACTGGATACGACAAACGCGGAATATACAGTAAAAGCCACGGCGGATGGGTACTCTGGAACACGCAGTGGTGAGGTCAATTCAACGAACAAAACGTTCTCTATCTCGCTTGTGCTTGGCTACCAATGGACTATTACGTTGGAGATGAAGACACGTAATGCCGATGACTCCGTGACGACAAAGCTTAAAGGAACATACACCTACAGTTCAACACTTTCCAGTTCGAACGTGACGACTCCTGTAAACATCGTCCTTGCGCCAATTGTTACATCGAATGGAACCGGAAGCATTGATTTGCAAGTTGGTACGCTCGGATATGAACTTGACGTTGTTGTGAACAGAGAGCCGCAGGATGGGGCGTGGAATGCCGCTTCACGGGAAATCGGCACAACTGGATCAAATAGTTACAGAATCAACGTGACTGGTTTGAAGAGCGGAGTATATGACATCACGGTAGTAATAAAGTCGGGAAATGTTATTTTTTATACTTCAGACCAGGTTATCAATGTATTCGACAATATGACGACAAATACGTGGATTGGCGATGATGAGGGCCCGATTTCTGGTCATACGTTTTCGGTAAATGAACAGTTGCTAAACAACTACAAACGGACGAATTACTATGTCGATGCTAAAGATGGAAGTGATCAGAATGGCGACGGTTCTTCTGAAGCGCCTTTTGCTACGATACAGCAGGCAATCAGTACAATTGGTTCTAGCAACCTGGGTTCTGAAAAAGACTGCGTAATCCGGCTTTTGACTGATATTTCAGAAAATTTTAATTTGGGTACCTCTTCTACTGCGCTTGGTAATGGCTTTGCAAAAAGTGTTACGATAAAAGGCTATGGCGGGAATAAGACAATAAATCTAGGTTCAGGTTCGCTTAGTGGTACAAGTAGTATTGTTTGTGTAAATACGCATTTTCCTGTTGTGTTGGAAAACCTTACTATAAATGGTAATGAAAGTACATACCGTGCTGTATACTCGGTTCAGGATTCTTCGGAATATCCTCTTACACTTAAAAATTGTACGATAACGAAATGTTATACGACTGCTAGCGGTGGCGGTATATGGGCTAAGTCCGGTACGGTTTTACTTGAAGACTGTACAATAACAGATAATAAGGGATCTAGCGGTGGTGGAATATATATTGGCGGTGATAGTGGGGCTGCTGCGAATGTTACGCTTAAAAATTGTATTATGACCGGAAATAAAGTAAATCAGTTCGGTGGAGCTGTGTATCTCAATAAAACAGGTACGCTTACTCTGAACGGTATAACATCTATTCCTGGTACATTCCAAGATAATGATATAACTTTTGTAGACACCTCGAAAACTATTTCAATAGGCAACGATTTCAACTGGACGGGGAATAACGGACATATCCTTGTTACTGCCTCAAATGACTTGACAGTTCTTGTTCCTGCAGACAACTCTATGGATGCCGTCGCTCGTGCGGCAAGACACTTTTCTATTCATGACGCTAGCTTCTCAATTGGAACGGAAGGTGATAGTATCGGAAAGCTCGTTCTTAACCCGATTATTTATGTAAGCTCTGTTTCTAGCAGTCCGGCTGGAAATGACACGACTGGTGACGGTTCTGCGGCAAACCCGTACGCGACTTTTACAAAAGCCCTCACAAGGGTAAAATCGCTTAGCACCAGCAATTCCGCCAATTATGTGATTCATGTCAGTGGCGAACTTCAGGACTCTGTTATTTTGAGTACAGGCAGTACTGATGAAGCGACTTTGGGTGCTTTCACAAACTCTACACTTACGATTTGCGGTGATAACAAAGCCACGGATAAACTTAAGGGCTCTGATGCAGGTGGCGATAATACTAAATTGCTTGTGGTTGACTGTGCAAACAAGGTAACAATCCAAAACCTGACGCTCTACGGTTTGACAAGTAATGGGTATGCTGCTTTGCAAATCAATTCAGAAAGTGCAAATGTTGAAGTCAACAATTGTGACATAACTGGCAATACTCATACAGCATCGAATACCACTGCTCATGGCGGTGGTATTTACTGCAAAGGGACGCTAACGCTTAAAAATTGTAATGTGACAGATAATATATCCAAACAAACCGGTGGTGGTATATGTTGCGGTGGCAGTAGTGTAGTTACTATTGAAGATTGTACGATACAAAATAATACATCAGATGGCTCTGGTGGTGGTATATACGTAAATACGAGTGCTACGTTGAACGTAAAGGGGTATATTAACATAACTGAGAATAAATGGCATCAAACTCAAAATGGAAGTATAACTACGCAAAACGTTTTTTTAAATGGAGGGAAAATAACTGTTGCCGGAGCTCTTAGCGAAAACAGCACCATTGGAATATTTACGGTCGAAAAACCGACGGCGACGACACCTGTTACGTTCACGAGCGGATTCGGTGCGAACTGTTCCGGTGTAGACCCGAACACAGTATTCACGAGTGACGAAGAATATATGATCTTAACTGGAACAGGCGCGAACGCAGGTGAAGCATACCTTGAGGCGAGCGGCGGCGACATAAGCACAACGCTGGACTACAACGTAACGCTTTCTTGCGCCAACACACAAACAGCAGTTGTTGCGCCGGGCTCCGTCATCAAAGTTTCTGCAGCCGTCACTAAGAACGGTACAGCTGTTTCTCCGGCACCGACAGCAGACCACATTACGTGGGGCTTTACTCTGCTTTGCGCGGGCGACGTCATAGCGACAATCCCGTCAACGACATACCCGGCGGCAACGTACATAACAACAGGCGCTGGCTATGCGTCATTGACAATCCCGACAGACCTGCAGATATACGACGGTTTACCGTACACGCTCCACGCCGTCGCGACATACAAGGACACGCCCGCCAAAGACGCAGACATTGCGCTTACAGGAAGCACGCTCGGCTTTGTCAGCGTAAATGGTACGACTGTTGAGGGTGCAGTAAGCAATTCACTAGTGTTTGTTAGTGGCGGCTCTGTGACAATACCGAATATGTACGCTAGTGACCACGAAGTTACGCAGGCAGAATATGAAGCTGTAATGGGCACGAACCCAAGTTACTTTAACGGTACTAGTGGAAGAGAAGCAGCAAGTGGAGAGATACAGGCGAACCGTCCTGTTGAGAAGGTTTGCTGGTACGAAGCGATTATATATTGCAATGAACGGAGTATCCGAGAAGGTCTTACACCATGCTACTCAATAGACGGAAAAACGAATCCTGGTGAATGGACTGGAATGCCTGCTTCCGAGAACGATACTCCTTGGAACGTAACTTGGGACAATACCGCGAAGGGCTACCGTCTGCCAACAGATGCGGAATGGGAATATTTGGCTCGTGGAGGAAGCGATCTTTCTACGGATAAATACGCCGGAACGGATAGTGAAGACAACATTCGCGAGTATGCTTGGTTTCCCGAAAATAGTGGTGACAAGACGCATGAGGTTAAGAAAAAATTACCGAACAACCTTGGTTTATACGACATGAGCGGAAATGTTAGTGAGTGGTGTTGGGATTTTGCAACAGATCGTGTCCAGCGATTAGACCGCAGTGGCCATTGGAATCATCCGGTAAATCATCAACAGTATGATCGTTATATCTATAACCATTATTCTAACTTTCCGTATTTAAGTTTTAACGACCTTGGTTTCCGTGTAGTACGCTCCCGGTAGCCCCTGCGCAAGGGTAGCCGCGCTTGACTTTTGGCAATACCATGTTATATTTTGAGTTAACCAATACCAAGGAGGTGCGTTATGGCAATGCCTATCAGGGAAACTCCAATTTTGTTCGGTGAGGATGCCCGGCGTTTTGAAGAAAACATGCGAAAAGCAGAGCAGGAGAAAATCTCGCGTGAAGAATACGATGAAATAATGGCGAGCTACAAGGTTGTATTGGCATGCCTTGAGCGTGGTGAAGCTTCTCGGAAAGCAAGGTTAGCAGCAAAGCAGGGAAATAGCTAATGATTTCTGACGCAGAGTTCTTAGCTGAATATGATGTTCAGAAATTAACAGATAATGATATTTCCATTGGTGATTTTGACTGCGGCGATGAAGATTTGAATGACTTCATAAAGAACGAGGTTCATTTTTATAGGAATCAGCTGCTTGCTATGCCGTATGTCCTGACAAAAAAGAATAGAATCGACAAGATTTTGGCATATTTCACTCTTGCGAATGATAAAATTGCAGTGACAGATTTTCCTTCAAATAGTCAGTTCAATAAATTCAAGCGTGATAATTTCAACAAAGAGAAATATTTAAGAAGCTATCCGTCTGTAAAAATCGGACGTTTCGCAATAAGTAAAGAGTTCCAAGGACAGGGTATAGGATATCATCTTTTGCGGTTCATAAAAATGTATTTCCGTGTTGATAACAAAACGGGATGCCGTTTTATAACATTGGATGCGTACAGAGGCGCGACTGATTTTTATAAAAAAAACGGATTTCAGTTCCTGCAAGCGGAAGACCGTAATCCTACCCAGCTGATGTATTTTGATTTGATGAAGATCAGTTTGTAATATAATAATTATAATAACAATGAATGCTATTTATCCTGGCCTGGATGGTCGCATTGGCGACCTGACAGGATGCGCCCGTAATTTTTTTTCTATCCTATATCCCAGCGTTTGTGATTATCTTCTCTGTTAGCGCGTCTGCGTCGAATGTGTCCGTTATGTCGATGTTCGGTGTTCCTGATGCGGCGCACTCTTCGCGGAAGTGTTTGCTGCACATTATGAGCCGTTCCATATCAAGTTCGTCCGGCATTCTGTGCTCGATCGCGTTCTCGGTGTTTTTTATCGTGTCGAAATTGCGTCTTATGTAATCTTCGCTCATCGTGATGAACGTGCAGTAGATATGTGAAAGATATTCCGGCGTAAAGCTCTGCTTCCATTCACGCGGGATGTAGCAGCCTTCCACAATCATGTTCTGGTCGTTTTCTATGGCGGTTTTTATCATTTCGGCAGCGAACGGCCACAAAAAGTAGCGCATTTCGTAGTCGTCCTCGGTGGTAAGCTCCGTTTTTTTGGTGCGGATAAAAGCCATTTTTAAGTGATCAAGGCTTATGTACGGAAAATGCGTGCGCTCCAGAAGCTTTTGCGCTATGAGCGTTTTACCAACGTGGCTTGAACCGCCGATAAGCAGAATCATTCTGCGCCTCAGTTTGCCGAGTCCGCGCTAGTCTTGGAGCCCGCGCCGGTTTGTGCTGCGCCGTCAGTACCCGCGCCCTTAGTGCAGTCGCGGATTGCTTCCCGGTAGAACGAAACTATCGCCAAAGAAACAAGCACGCCGCCTACGATGTCGGTAAACCAATGCACACCGCTCAAAAGCCGGCCCATAGCTGTAAGCCCCATTAACGCGATGCAGAAAATCTGTGCCATGAGCCTGAGCCTTTTGTCTGCCAGGTAATGCGCAAAAGCGTACTGTGCCGTTCCCATGATGCAGAGAACGATCATCGTGTGTGTGGAAGGGTATGATGCCGCAAGCTTGCCGTCTTCAAGAACAGGGCGGTAGTTCACGGCGATTTTCTCGAAAAGCACATAAAGCACGATTGTAACAGCGTATGAAACGCCGAGCGCGATTATTTCCTTGTCAACTTTTACAAGGCTTTTGCGGCGGATAAGCTGCAACAAACCGAATACGGCGAAGAATCCCGCTGTAAGGATGGCAAGAATGCCCGCTCCGTTTGAAAAGTTGTAGCACAGAACTTGAAGATTTTGCGAGACATGGCTCTGAACGTAATTGTGGACGGTGGAGTTGAGCTTTGCGAACCCGATTTTTGACGCGAGCGGCCCGATTGCCTGAACGTCCACGAATTTTACGGCTATCGTAAAAAGCACGAACAGCGCGCAGAATAAGAGCGCCAGCCAATATTTTTTAAGAGTTTTGTTCATTTTAGAATTTTATACCTTTAGCCCTTGCACTTTCTTTTATGGCGGCGAATGTCTTGTCGCTTATAACGTGCTCAATCTTGCATGCGTCCGCTGTCGCTGTTTCTTCATCAACGCCGAGCGACATGAGCAGCTTAGAAAGAACTTCGTGCTTTTCGTATATGTTCTCCGCAATCTTCTTGCCTTTTTCGGTAAGCGATATGTGGTTTTCTTCGTTTATTGTGATGCATCCTTCGCTCTTAAGCCTGCCGAGCGCACGGCTTATGCTGGGCTTTGAAAAGTTCATCTCATCAGAAATATCTATAGCGTGTAAATCCGGTTTTTTGCGTGAAAGCAGAAGAATTGTTTCCAAATACATCTCGCCAGATTCTTGTATCATAGCTCCTCCGGTATGACTGCGCGGACGGAATCGCCTGGAGCGAAAATGCGCCTGCGCTCTTAGATTATGTTTTAAAATATAAAGGCAACAGCAAAAAGGGTCAAGGTATTGAAAGGGGGAAGTCTCCCCCTCGGCTGCAATTCGCTCGCGCTCATTTCCGCCTACCCCCTCTACAGGGCTTCGCCCCGTACCCCGCGTTTCGTTAACGAACATAATATGCAAAATTGATATACCATCTGGCATTGCGTAGCTGGCACTCTGTGTTGAAAGTATTGACGAACGAAGTGAGGAACCTACTTGCAACCACAGGGATACAGCGAAAGCAATGACAGATAAATAACACGATTTGCATATTCTTGACACGTTAGCGTAGAGTAACTACAATATCCGTGAAATGATTGGAACAATAATCATCAGTTTAATTCTTCTTGCGCTCGTCGCACTCATCATCCGCTACATGATAAAATCAAAGCGTTCCGGAAAAAACGTTTTGTCCTGCGGCGGCAACTGCTCTGCTTGCGGCATGTGCGGCTCCTGCAAGTTCCACAATCAGAACGGCAACTCCCCGGACGCAAAAGGGTAAACGCCGCGCAAAATCACGCAACTTGTGCCCCCGCGCAACACTCAAATGCCGCGCCCTTTGCAAATGACGCCCCTGAATTTTCTTGAACATCAGCGCTAGTAGACGTACAATAGTTTGTGCGGAGGCTTTTCATGGCAGACAAAAACAAAAAATCAGGTGTTCATTCCTTTCATTTTATGCAGAACGGCGGGCTTATTCAGGTAAAAATCTCTACGATTGATGACGTGCTGAATTTGGCAAGCCTTGATAAAAAAATGTGGACGGCTCTTGCGTGCCCGGTACAGGGGCTTGAATTCAGTGACGAAACTCTTGCTGTCCTTGATATCGACAAAAACGGCCGTGTCCGTGTTCCGGAAATCCTTGATGCCGTTGAATATATAAAAAAATACTTCGCTAAGCCAGAAATCATAATGGAGAAGGGCGATTCAATCCCGCTCGACGCGCTAGGCGAAACGCCGTTTGAATGCGGCCATTCCCCGCTGGAGTCGGCAAAATCCGTGCTTGCAATCCTTGGAAAACCCGAAGCGCAGGAAATAACACTGGAAGACCTTTCCGTTAACGACAAGCTTTTCGCGCCGAATGTGCTTAACGGCGACGGCGTTTTACCGGCTGAATGCCTGTGCGACGACTGCGCCGCATCTGTCGTAAAAGACATTATCGCCTGTACCGGTGGAGCCGCCGACATAAGCGGCTCTTCGGGGATTACGCGCGCCAACCTGGAAGAGTTTTTTACGAACGCCAGGGCATTCGTGGAATGGCACGAAAAAAGCGCGAAAGATGACCCAAAAATCTTCTTTTTGAAAGATGATACGGATGCCGCCGCAAAAGCATTTATGGCTGTCCGCGATAAAATAAACGATTATTACCTGCGTTGCTCTCTTATAAGCTTTGATGCAGGCGCAAAAGACATACTTAAAACACAGACCGATACGATGTTCCTTGACGCTGACGGCGCGCTTTACGACATGGAGCATCTTTCAGAGCTTCCGCTTGCCCTGTGCGACGCCGGAAAGTCGCTTCCGCTTGACGACACGGTGAACCCGGCATGGCGAGAAGCAATTGCTGCCTTTAAGGAAAAAGTGCTTACGCCGCTTTTCAAAAAAGAAATAGCTTCTCTTTCTGAACCGAACTGGCGCAAGATAGAAAACCTTTTCAAGCCTTATGAAGAATGGTTTTCTGCCATGCCGGAAAACGAAGTAAGCTCCTTGGGTCTTGAGCGCATTCAGACGATTCTTTCCGGCGGCTACGAAGAAAAGCTTCTTTCCATTCTTGATGAAGAAGAGCGTCATCCGCCTGTAGCGCCGGCTTCCGTAGAGCTAAAGAAAATGTTGCTTTTGCGCCGCGACTTTGTGGAGCTTCTTAAAAACTTCGTCTCTTTTGAAGAGTTCTACACGCTCGGCGAAAAAGCCATATTCCAGTGTGGCACGCTTTATCTGGACGGCAGGGCATGCGAGCTGTGCCTTAAAGTGCTGGATATCGCCAAACACGGAACGATGGCTTCTCTTTCTCAGTGCTATCTTGTTTACTGTGACTGCACAAAACGCGGCAACAGTGACGAAAAGATGCAGATAGCCGCCCTTGTTTCTAACGGCAGCACCGACAACATCATCGTCGGCAGAAACGGTGTATTCTACGACAGGCAAGGAAACGACTGGGATGCGACTGTCGTAAAGATTATCGAAAACCCGGTGAGCATAAAGCAGGCGTTTTTCTCGCCGTACAAGCGGCTTATGCGTCTTATTCAGGAAAAAATCGCGAAAATGGCTGCCGACAAAGAAAACGAAGTCAACGAAAAACTTTCCGATGTGGTTGCCACAAGTACGTCCGGTGCTGCCGCGCAACAGCAGGATGCCGCCGCTCAAGCCACTACAGCTGCCCCAAAGAAAATAGACATAGGAACAATCGCTGCGTTGAGCGTTACGTTCACAGGTATCGCCACCGTTGTTGGCGGCATCCTGAATGCGTTCCTTGGGCTTGGCTGGTGGATTCCGCTCGGAATTGTGGGTATTTTGCTGGCTATCTCCCTGCCGTCCATGATTCTTGCGTACTTAAAGCTTCGCCAGCGGAATATTGCCCCAATCCTTGATGCAAGCGGCTGGGCTATAAACGGCAATACGAAAATATCTACCGTGCTAGGACGCTCTCTGACGCATCTTCCGAACCGCCCTGTCGGTGCTTTCCTTTCTGGCAAGGATCCGTTCGCAACCAAGAAGTTTCCGTGGCGGCGCGTCATCCTTTGTGCTGTTCTGCTCGCTCTTGTCGTAACGGCGCTTGTCCTCATCGTAAAAAATCCGGACGGCATTGCCGGCGTTTGGAAAGATATAAAGGAAACATTCTCGAAGTTTTCATTCTCCAAATGACTCCAAATAATATATTGCGGTTAACGCAATATGATGTATAATGGAATTCGTCCGGTATTAAGCGTATGAAACGAAAATTTGCTGTCCTAGCGAACGGTTGGAACAATATAAGCGTTGCTCAAGCCTTAAAAGGCATTAGGTCCGTTACGGACAAGCTTGATATCGACATCTTCCTTTTCCTTAGCTTTGCAGCAGTAACTCAAACAGAAGCCAGAAATTTGGGCGAGGATTCTATTTTTGACCTTGCCGACTATTCAGACTTTGACGGTGTTATTATCTTCTCGAACATGCTTAATTCTGAAGCTACCCCGAAACGCCTTGTAAAAAAACTTGTTGAACAAAAAGTATGCGCGGTGAGCGTAGGTATCCCCTATGAAGGGCTCAGCTACGTCGGAATAGACAATTACAAGGGCATGTACGATATGGTCGATCACCTTGTAAAAGAGCACCACATCAAAAATCCTGCGTTTCTTGCCGGCGCAAGAGATAATGCTGACTCTAATGAACGTCTTATAGCCACACGTGAGGCGCTTGCTAAAAACGGAATCGAGCTTAAGGACGAAAACATCCGCTATACGAACTGGGAATATCTTACAAGCATGCACTACGCAATGGAGTATTGCAAGAAGCCTGATCCGCCCGACGCTTTTATTTGTGCGAACGATCATAACGCGCTTGCGGCTTGTATCGGTTTGAACAAGATGGGATATTCCGTACCGGATGATTTTATCGTCACCGGTTTTGACAAGCTTTCGTCTGCGGAAACTTTCTTTCCTTCAATAACGACGGTTTTTCAGGATTACGAGAAAATCGGATATGTTTCGGCATGGCAGCTTGTAAATAAGCTTGACGGCGTAGCTGACTAGGAAGATCTTATTGTTCCAACAACGTTCGTCTGTAACGAAAGCTGCGGCTGCCCGAAAACAGCCGAGGCGGAGATAAGAAGACATCAGGCTTGTATAGAGGCATACTCAAAAGAGATGGAGAACATCATGTTCCGTGTTCAGGAAGCGGACATGGCGACATCAGTTTTCTCGTGCACTTCGTTCGATGAATTCAAGGAAAATCTTGTTTCGTTCTATTCGCGCGAAAAATTCAATCCGTTCGGACAAAGCAATGAGTATTATTTTGTCCTTGACGATAATACCCGTAAACATTTTATGCAGTCTTCGAATCCTGTTCATCATACTTATTCCGATAAAATGCACTGCCTTGTTGCCGTAAAGAACGGAAAGTTTTCTGAGCCCGGCGAGTTTAAGCGTAAAGAGCTTATTCCGGGCTATGGAAAGAACAAGAAGCCTACCATCTATACATTTACGTCAATGCATTTTGATGATGACCTTTTTGGCTACATCGTGACGGGCAACTCTTTGGAAAGCATTCAGGACCGGACGCTGAGCAAGTATATGATTCAGCTCAATTACAACATAGAGCAGTACCGCAAAAACCGCCGCATGGAAGAGATGAACCGGGCTCTTTTGAGCATGTCGAACACCGACCGGCTTACAGGACTTAACAACCGTTTTGGAATGGAGCAGAACGCCGTTCCGCTTTTTGAGGAAGCTCATAAAAAAGGAAAATCGTGCGCCGTCGTATTCATAGACATGAACCGCATGAAAGTGATAAACGACAACTACGGCCATCTGCAGGGCGACCTTGCAATAAAGACTGTGGCATCCGTGCTTTCGGAATGTCTGCCGAAAGGCTGGGTCGGCATACGGTACGGCGGCGATGAGTTTGTTGCAGTCGGTAAATGCAACGACGAAAAGTTTGCCATTAAGTATATTGATGAAGTTTGTGCGCTTCTTAAAAAACGCGCGGAAGAACTGGAGCTTGAATATTCGATTACGGTAAGCTGCGGATACGCGCTTTCCGACCCGGCTTCTACGCTTACGCTTTTTGATTACGTCAGCAAGGCGGATAGCGTTATGTACGTTAATAAGCAAAAAACTTACGCAAGCAAAAAATAGCGTGATGCGCGCTTGACGGCAACTGGCGTATTAGCAACTTGTCGCACAGTCTGGCGCGTCTTAAAAGAAAATCCCTTTTACGAAAATCTCTATACCGATCGCAATAAGAATAATGCCGCCAAGCACGGATGCCTTCGATTTAAGGTGCGTTCCGGCTTTTTTGCCTATCGCAAGCCCGACCATGCATATAATGTACGTGACGACGCATATTATGAACGAGGCTGTAAGCGCCATAAGACAGCCGTAGTCGGCTATTGTAAACCCGACGGAAAGCGCGTCTATAGAAGTTGCTATGCCCTGGAAAATCAGCGTTCCAAAAACAAGTTTTGTCACATTTTCGTCGTCGTCATCGCCTTTTTTTATCGCTTCAAAAATCATTTTGCCGCCGATGTAAAGCAGAAGCACGAGCGAAATCCACGGTACGAACTTGTCAAATGCTTTGAAGTGTTCAACTGCTGTATGGACGCAAATCCAGCCGATCATCGGCATGGCGAACTGAAAAAAAGCGTAAATGCCGGCAATAAAACTCATGCGGCTTTTTTTCATGCCAGACTCGTTAAGGCCGTTCGCCAGTGACACGGAAAATGCGTCCATAGCAAGCCCTACGCCCAAAAGTATGCTGTTTAAGAAGAATAAAAGGTTCCATTCCATAGTAGCGCCTTTTGCATGAGTCTCGCAATTTAAGACAAGCCAGGTTTCCCAGTATGTTGACTTGTTACGCCGTAAGACGCCCGCTACTCCCTCATGGAAGAGATATAAGTATGTTCGAACAATATATAAAAATCTGGTTGTTCTGGTCAAGGTGTCGCGCGCAGGCGGGCTTTGCGTCCGGGCTTGGCACGTGCGGGGCGCGGCGCACGGACTTAATTCGCCCACAACTAAACTATAAAAAAATCTGTAAAATCTTATAAAAAATCTCCACAAACTAAAAAAATGTGCTATAATCTTTATCTGTAATCTGCACAGTATCTTTGCATAGAAACTTACAGACAGGAGAAAATAATGAGCAGAAAATCACTTGCTATCTCAACAAAGATAACGATTGGTTCAATTGTTATTATCATCATCATTACTGCAATCGCATCTGTTACGACTAGCATCTTCTTTTCTAAAAACAGTCTTGAAAACTTTTATGAGACAGCTGAAACCGAGCTTTCCGAATTCTCGGATTCAATCACTATGTTTTTCAACTCTAAGGAAATAGAGCTGAATGTTTTCGCGGAGTCTGACGAGGTAAAATCCGCCGACGACACAATCCATTCTTTCGTTAATGAGGTAGGCGACATTCAGATTCTGGGGTATGCAAAAAGCCCCACCGAAGCAGAAATCCGCAAACTTTGCAAGATTTTTGCCTCGCATGACTCCGATATTGCGGAAATATACCTTGGCACGCAGTGGGGCGGATACGCCACAAACTTCGACAGCTCAATGAGCGGCGGATACGACCCAAGAAAACGCGGCTGGTACGCTACGGCAACTTCCGGAAACGGAAAGGTAATGATTACCGACGCGTTCGCTTCGACGGTAGGAGCTACTGTCGTCGGAATAACGCGCTGCGCTTATGATAAGAACGGAGCTTTTATTGGAAACGCTTCAATAGAAGTTTCGCTCGACACTCTTACTGGTATTCTTGAAAGCATTGACCTTGGCGAAGGCAGCTTTCTTATGATGGTTCAAAAGGACGGAACAATTCTTGCCGACACAAGCCCTGCGAAAAACAACTTCAAGAACATAAGCGAAATAGATATTCCTTCTTTGGACAAGCTTCTTGCTTCGGCAAACAGTAGCGGTGATATCTTTATAAATGGCGAAGAATATTTGACGAAGTTCGTCACGAACGATAAAACTGGCTATCTTATCGTAGCTTTCACACCTAAGAGCACCGTTTTTGCGGCGTTCTACCGCACGCTTTCGTTCACCATTTTAAGCTGCGCTGTCATTTCTCTTGTAATCGCGCTTATTACGGCGTTCGTAGCAAGAGGCGTAATGCGCCCGCTCCGTGTTATCCGCGCGAACATCATCGAGAACACGAACGAAATAGCCCAGGGAAAGGCAAACCTTTCAAAGCGCATAAAAGTCAAATCGCACGACGAAATTGGCGATGTTGCGGAAGGTTTCAACGCATTCTCGGAAACTCTCCAGAATATTATAGCAAGCATGCAGCAGTCAAAGAAGTCGCTTACGTCAGCAGGCGATTTGCTTAAGACAGGAACGACGGAAACGGCTGCGGCTATTGTGGAAATCAGTGGTCACATAGAAGGACTCAAAGGAAATCTTTCAACGCAGACAGACAGCGTAGATCAGACGACAGGCAGAATCAACGAAATTATCGGTAACATTCAGGCGCTCGAAGGCCTTGTTAAAGAGCAGTCGCGCGTTGTACAGGAAGCGTCGAGCGCGGTAGAGCAGATGATCGGTAACATCAACGAAGTTGACCACTCCGTTGACAAGATGGCGGCTTCTTTCGGCATTCTCGCGCAGGATGCTGAAAAAGGTGCTGAGACGCAGACACAACTCCAGAAGCAGATTACAGAGATTGAAACACAGTCAAAGCTTCTGAACGATGCGAACGTCGTAATTGCTAACATAGCAAGCCAGACAAACCTTTTGGCTATGAACGCCGCTATTGAGGCAGCTCATGCCGGTGAGTCTGGAAAGGGATTCGCGGTTGTTGCTGATGAAATCAGAAAGCTCGCCGAACAGTCGAACACACAGGGTAAAGCCATAAATGACAATCTTAAATCATTGTCAGAATCGATTAATCTTATAACTTCAACAATCACGGAAGTTCAAAAGAAATTCGATGCGATTTATGATATTTCACAGACTGTCAGAACGCAGGAAAACACTGTTAAGAACGCAATGGACGAGCAGTCTGCCGGTAACAAGCAGATTCTTGAGGCAATGCACAATATCAACGACACTTCGTTGACAGTAAAAGACAGCGCAAAGGAAATGCTTGAGGGAGCAAATCAGGTTGCCAATGCAATGAGCAGTCTTTCTGAAATAACAAGCCGCATTGGCGAAAGCATGATCCTTATGACAGAAAGTGTTGAAGGAATAACAACTGCTATGAAGGTTGTAGCTGACTCCTCTGACAAGAACATGGCTGATATCACCAAACTTGATGAGGAAATTGGTACATTCAAGCTTTAGTGCTATAAAACAAACTTCTTAAAATGCCGGACAACTTGTTTGTCCGGCATTTTTTTCACACGACAAACATAAACCCGCCAAACTGATGTTTTTAAAGTTTTAAACCTATACAACTGTGTGAAAAAACACTAAATTATAACCATGAAAAAGATTATCTCATTATTTGTCTTTGTTTTGGTTGCAGTATCATCATTCGCAGATGATGTTGTGAATATCGATTTTGGAATGATTTATCCGAAAGACGGAAGCGGTTTGTATCTTATTGAGTACAAGGCTGAAACCGAATACTACGACGGCGAAAGCGACTGGTCTAATCAGTATGCGGTATACGCCGTCCTGAAC
>JAEEGJ010009514.1_pt1 | contig 25939 bp, 21 predicted proteins | sample 8958761 | NCBI WGS metagenome assembly JAEEGJ01 (sample SAMN16246546, study PRJNA631951) | gut metagenome | biome: gut microbiome; feature: rumen; material: RS-attached | host: Bos | place: Iran: Karaj | collected 2018-10 | reverse complement strand
ATATGCAGAGCAAGCAGTTCAGCACGTATTCCGATGATATTTTTATCACGGCAGCATATATGAGGCATGACTTCCACACCATGTTCTCTGTGCATTATCGATGCCATGATCCCTGAATCGGCACGGGGCTTGGCCATGGGCGAATCCGAGATCGTGATGATATCCGCTTCATCTTTGATCTTTTTTACCATCTGCTCAAAGCCTTCGCGGTTGGACTTAAACGGGGAATCAAGTTCAACCACAAATACTTTTTCACCTGATTGTAATTTCTGATAAAAACGGTTTTCCGATCTCTTAATTTCCTCTGCGGAAGAAACATTCAAAATCTTCTTTTGTACAGGGATACTTCCATCTACCGCTTCATCGTTTATTATCCTGTCAGTCTCTTTTCTCAGAAGACGTATATGTTCCGGCGTAGTGCCACAGCACCCTCCGACCATACGTATGCCTTGCTTAAGTATCCGTCCAAGGTGCTCCACGAAATATGAAGCCTGATCGGGATTCTGTCTTCTTCCGCGCAAACTCAGCTGATATCCTGCATTTGGATAAACAGCAACAGGAATGCCCTGCGGCAGTTCAACACTTTTTAAGACTCTCTCCATATGAGCAGAGCCAATACCGCAGTTAAGACCGACTGCATCCAGATATTCACAATCATTAAACAAGCTCTGCGCACTGTATCCCATGTTGGTATAGCCGGATACATTCAGTGCATAGGATGCCATGATAAATACGTCCGGATGTTTAGCGCGAATGCTTGATACGATCTGCTTCACTTCCGACATATCCGAAAATGTTTCCAGTAATATGCCGTCCACTCCGGCTCCTATCAGGACTTCTGCGATCTCGCTGTATTCCTCAATATCATAACGATCCACATCCGCGTCCTGACGTATAGGTCCTATTGAGCCCAGGATACCAACGTTTCGAACTTCAGCAGAAGCTTTTTTAGCGGTGTTTACCGCACTAAGCAATGCTTCATCCCTTTTGTTTCTGTCCGGGAACAGCAAATGATTTACCGCAAAAGTGTTGGTACGTATCAGATCAGCTCCGGCACGTATATACTCTGCATGGATGCCAAAGATCTCGTCAGGAAACTTAAGACCTGAGATCTCCGCCTCTCCCTTTTCCGGATACAGTTCGTTGTAATATGTACCAAGCGCACCATCCAAAAGTAATATCCGTTCTGCCAAAGCTGTCTTTATATTCATAAACTATCTCTTACCCTCTTTGCCGCAGCCACAAGATTCTTCAGGCTGGGTATGGTTTCCTCGTTTCCTCTTGTCTTGAGTCCGCAGTCCGGATTAGCCCAGAGCTTGGACGCATCTATCTTCTCCAGCATTTTCTTCAGCGCACTCTCGATCTCTTCCACTGAAGGAACTCTCGGAGAATGAATGTCATATACTCCGGGACCCACCTCTGTCTTAAAATTATTTTCCTTAAGCGAATCCAGGATCTGCAGATCAGAACGCGATGCTTCAAAAGTTATCACATCCGCATCCATATCATCTATCGCAGGTATTATATCAGTAAATTCACTGTAGCACATATGTGTATGGATCTGCGTATCTGCCTTAACCTTCCCGGATACAAGTCTGAACGTGGGGATAGCCCAATCCAGATACTCGCTGTACCAGTCAGAACGACGAAGCGGAAGCTTTTCTCTAAGTGCAGCTTCATCGATCTGTATTATGCGTATGCCATTGGCTTCCAGATCCAGCACTTCATCACGGATAGCCAGTGCGATCTGATATACACTTTCTTTGCGGCTTATATCCTCACGCGGGAATGACCAGTTGAGTATGGTAACCGGTCCTGTAAGCATTCCTTTTACCGGCTTGTCTGTCTGCTCTGCAGCATATTTACTCCACTTTACGGTAATAGCCTCTTTTCGTGACACATCACCCCAGATGATAGGAGGCTTAACACATCGTGTACCGTAGGACTGCACCCATGCCTTTTCCGTAAACAGATAACCGTTCAGATGCTCACCGAAGTACTCTACCATATCGTTTCGTTCAAACTCACCGTGAACAAGCACATCAAGTCCTATCTCTTCCTGCAGACGGATCACCTCGCGGATACGCTCTTTGATGAATGTTTCATATTCATCCTTTGTGATCTGTCCTTTGGTGTATAACGATCTCTCTTTCTTGATCTCTTTAGTCTGCGGGAATGATCCTATCGTTGTTGTAGGGATAGCGGGAAGTCCGAATTTTTCCTTCTGTATCTTTTCCCTCTCTGCAAATGCAGGCAGTCTTACAAAATCTGCTTCTGTGATGGCTGCGAGCTTTTTCTGCACTTCGGGATCGGTTGCATTCCTGTCAGCAGTAAGAATGTCCGCATTTTTCTTAAGGATCTCTTTTGCTCTTTCATCCGTATGATCGGCTATATAGGCCAGTTCACTGAGCTCTCCCAGTTTCTCATATGCAAAAACAAAATGTTTCTTTATTCCATCATCAAGTTTGGTTTCGTTATCAAGAGTATATGGAACATGAAGAAGAGAGCATGAAGTGCTTATAACTATTCTCTCCTGTGACACTCCGGCTGCCTTGATCTGAGCTAAGATATCCAGAGTCTTGGCATAATCGTTTCTCCAGATATTCTTTCCGTTTACCACACCCGCAAAAAGAAGTGCATTATTTGAGAATCCGTTTTTCTTAATCAGTTCCAGACTGTCGCGTCCTTCGATAAGATCAAGACCCAGGCCATCAAAATCCATTGTGATGAGTTTTGAATAGATATCACGGGTGTCTCCGAAATATGTATTAAGCAGCACCTTACATCCTGACTTATTCTCAAGTATGGACTGATAGATCTTTTCAAAAAGAGAGATATCAGCATCATCCAGATCCTTTACAAGAGAAGGCTCATCAAACTGTATCCATTCTGCTCCGTTATCTGAAAGACATTTGATAAGTTTTACATATTCTGCGGTTAAGTCTGATGCTATGCTTTCCTTCGTACTGTTTCCGGTAAATTTCAAAAGAGAAAGGAAAGTGAACGGTCCGATGATCACCGGTTTGGTCTGCAGGCCAAGTTTTTTTGCTTCAAGATATTCTTCCACAGGCTTGTTTCCTGCAAGACAGATGCTCGTACCATCTTCAAACTCGGGAACAATATAATGATAGTTGGTATTGAACCACTTCTTCATCGGAAGTGCATGCACATCTAAGCCGTCTTTCTGATAGCCTCTTGCCATCGCAAAATAGCGCTGCAGCTCAGAAACAGGGAGATTCCTGTATCTTGAAGGTATCACATTAAATAACACAGCAGTATCCAGGACATTATCATAAAAAGAGAAATCATTGGAAGGAATAAAGTCGATACCCTCTGCGCTCTGTTTCTTCCATGATCCCTCTTTCAGTTCGTGTGCCGTATTCAAAAGATCGGATTCTGTGATCTCATTCTTAAAAAAACTTTCCGTAGCGAATTTAAGTTCACGAAGTTTTCCTATTCTGGGAAAGCCTGTCACTGATGTATAACTCATTGTTGATATCCTCCTTTAAAGGTTTTAGCTGTCAGGGGATATCATATATTCATTTTGTCGATATAGATAATATCTATTATTTAACGTTTGCCATAGCTTTTAGTTATCGCTTCAGGATTTCGCTTTTTTTCATTTTGAAATACCTTGTTCCAAAACACACAAACAAGCACAACGGAAAATGCAGTAGATATAATATCAGCAACCGGCTGAAGGATATAAAGGCCGAACTCTCCATACGCTGTATTTAAGATAAAAAGCAGCGGAAGAAAAACAAAACCCTGGCGCGAAACAGAAATAAAAAGCGCAGGAAAATATCGACCGACATTTTGCAGGAACATGCTCGAGAGCGCAAAGACTGCCATAACAGGAAGAGAAAGACACTGGAATCTGACAATTTTGGCCGAAAGCATGATAACATCCTCATTTGAAGACAATAATGCAGATAACGGCACCGCATATACCGCAATTAAGATAGTGGAAATGAGCAGAAATACAGATCCTATGATCACCGTTATATTAAGAGCCTTCTTTACCCTGTCGAATTTTCCTGCACCATAATTCATTGCACATATAGGCTGGAAGCCTTGTCCGAAACCTATCATCAACATATTTCCCAGCGAGATTATACGCGTTGCTACCGTAAATGCAGCCACAAGAGCTTCACCATAACCGGATGCAATACTGTTAAGAATGATCGAAGCGATACTTGTGATACTCTGTCTTGAAAAATTCGGTGCGCCACCCACCAATATGTTATACAGCCTCTCCTTTGTAAACTTTGCTTCCGAAAAATGTGCAGGGATATTTCCATGCATATGCATAAGTCTTATCAATACAAAGGTGCTGAATATATGTCCGATAAGCGTAGCCACTCCGGCTCCGGCCACTTCCATCTTGAAACCATAGATAAACACAGGATCCAATATGATATTTGTCAGCATACCTGCAAGTATGCCTATCATCGCATCCTTCACATTCCCACAAAGTCTTATCTGGTTGTAAACAGTAAAAGCATACAGAGTAAACGGAACTGCAAGCAGCATAACAGTCAGATAGCTGTCCACATAATGGTTCAGACTGTCTGACGCATTACCTCCAAGTGCCCTTATAAGCGGCCCTTTAAAAGCAAAACATAACAAAACAATAACAACAGAGGATATGACCGCAAGAAAAACTCCGCATGCTGCAACCTTTCTTGCTTCCTCTTCCTGCTTTGCACCTAAAAGGCGCGACATTTTATTACCGCTTCCATAACCAAACCAGAAGCCCAGAGCCTGGATGAAACTGATGAACGAAAAGACTATGCCGATCGCTGCCGTCATGCTCTTGTTCCCAAGAAATCCTATACAGAAAGTATCTGTAAGATTATAGATGAGTGTCACCATCATTCCCACCATCGTAGGAAGTGATGTTTTTATCAGGAGCGGGAACAGCGGCTCATTCAGGATCTTTTCACGTCTTGCTTCCTTTGCGTCAGCCAACTTTCTTAACCTCTCCCTTATTACCATTCACAAGGATCATGTCACCGTCTTTGAATTTGGCGGTAGCAAGTCCAACTCCAAGTACAGCAGGTATCCCGTACTCCCTGGCAACGATCGCTGCATGTGACAGTTCAGCTCCGGTATCAGCCACAACAGCACTCGCAAGCGAAAATAGCGGTGTCCACTCGGGATCAGTAAGTTTGCATACCAGCACATCGCCCTTTGTAAACTTATAGAATTCCTCCGGCCCGTTTATAAGACACGCCTTACCTACTGCTTCTCCGGTACTTCCCGATACACCTTTCAATTCATCGCCCGTATCATCAAAAAGCATAAGTTTGGCGCCTTCCCAGACTTTATCCGCAAGAACTCTTTTTGCTTTCCTTCGTGTGATCTTCTCTTCATAGGCATCCATAACACAACCGGCAGCACAGATATCAAGAAATTCTTTTGTAAAAAGATATACAATGTTATCATTGTAATCTTTTGTTCCATACAATATAAATGATGCACGCTCAAGCAATCTTCTGGTGTAATAGAACACAGTTTCCCACATCATCTGCGTTTCTTCTCGGATCACATGGAAATATCTGATATTTTCAACTTTTTTCTCAAATTCCGGATATTTCTTTTCACCTACGATTTCTTTTAACTGCACCATCAAAGGCGTGTACATATCCTTCTCTTCTTTTAGAGGCTGACCCATTAAAGGTCTTGCCAGTCTTATCATCCTGTCAGGATCCTCATGGAAAGTTTTTGCGATCGTGCAATAACAGTTATAGTCTGACTTGTATCCGTGCTTCTCAAGGAATTTATCAAATAATGCTTTTGTATCAGGATATTTTTCGATCAATGCAGCATATCCCATACCGCCTGTAATGGCATCCTTAACAGCCTCATCCTTTGAGAGTGCAAAGGCTAAAAGTTCCACATCACGGCTCATTACTGATGTCTCATTATCAAGGTTCTTGTATAAGTCATATACGGTATACTTTTTATCTATTTTCCTGAGCTTCTTTTCAGGCTCAGATTTTAGCAGGAAAGTTGAAAACAGAGCATATTTGAATCTGTAATATGCCAGATCATTTATCAGGTCTCGCATCTTTTCCATTGTGTTGCCGCACTGTTTTAATGTCATGACACTATAGTCTGCATTCATGATTTCCGACAGTCTGCTATGAAATTCAGGCATCTTATCCTTAATAACCTGTTCGCAATGACGATGATCTCTCATTTCCTTCACGAGATGTGGCAGATTAAAAATCTTTGAATTGATCGACTTCTTATCGGCCGGAAGAATGGATACACCATCATCATCTATCTGGGGATGGATACCAATAACTATCCCACCCTCCGCAAAGATCGCATCTTTCTGATCATCTATAAGTTCGATCAGATCATAATCCATAGGCAGATATGGGAACGGCATTTTCTCAAGCATAAAACCCATGCTCGATCTCTGCGAGGCAGAGATGACGCAGCGGTCAAGATATGTCTGTATAAGCTTTTCCTCTTCAGGATCGCTATCATTCTTTAATGTTGTGATCGCACGTGCCTGAAGTATATATATTGCACCGTCAAGCATGCCCCACTCTATATCCATTGGCATGCCATAATACTTTTCAACCTTTGCAGCTTCCATGCAAAGCTTTTTAACAGTATCATCTTCAAGAGCTCGTTTTGCGCGGGATTCCTCGTCCGTGCTTATCTCTTTTGTTCCGCCATCTTCAGAATATATGATCGCAGTCGCCTTGCTGCCTATGTTAAAACTCTTTATATTTCCTTCTTTATCCGTAACATAAGTATCTGCCGTGACTTTACCTGAAACAACTGATTCTCCCAGACCGTATGAAGCATTGATCTGCATCTCATCTTTATTCCTGCTTACAGGATTGACTGTAAACAAAACTCCGGCCACTTCGCTCTCGACCATTTCCTGCACTACAACCGCAAGCGCAACAGAGGTCTGATCGTAACCATGATTCTGCCTGTAGATCACAGCTCTGTCACCCCACAAGGACGCGTAGCAATTGATAACTGAGCGGATGAGTTCTTCTTCACCGCATACATTAAGATAAGTTTCCTGTTGCCCGGCGAAGCTTGCATCAGGAAGGTCCTCTGCCGTCGCAGAAGATCTGACAGCAACCCGGGCACGATCTCCGAGCTTCCTGTAAGCAGAGATGATCTCATCACGAATGCTGTCAGGCATTTTCGCTTCGCGTATCTGCTCCCTGAATTTTCCTGCACACTCCGTAAGTTTGGATACATCAGTTCCGGCTGCCTCTAGCTCTTTCCTGATTGGATCAAGCAAAGAATTAAAATCCAGGAATTCGTTATAAGTGGAACTTGTGACAACGAAACCATCAGGAACACTGATGCCGCAATGTGTCATCTCACCCAGATTGGCACCCTTGCCACCCGCGACATCAACATCTTCTTTTCTTGTATCCTTAAACCAACGTATCATTTATTTTCCCTCTTTTTTTAAATACTTATGCACTGCCATTTCTATAAAAGATTTCAGAAGATCATAGTAATATTTTCTGTCCATTTCTTCTTTCGCTTCAGAATATGCGATAAGTCCTTTTATAAGATTCAAAATTCCTTTTTCATCAACCTTTGCAGCTACCCCGTTCTTTTTCCAATATGCATTCAGATCTTTAAGGTATAAAAAATATTCATTCATTATCAGAGCGCGTGTCCGATTGATATCCGTACTCAGTATCGAATAGGCTTCTTTGTATATATCCAGGTTCGAAATCTTATCATCCATCGAAACAAAGTTTGAGTGGACCACCTTGATCAGAAACTTTTGCGGATCCTTTTTCGAAGCCGGAAAATCAAGTCTCATCACATCCAGTTTCTGTTTTACCCTGTATTTGATAATGTCAGCCATGAGGCTTTCCTTATCAGGATAGAAATTGTAAAAACTTCCAAGGGATATACCTGCCATCGATGTAAGTGTCCTTACATTCAGTTTCTTAGCATCGCTTGAATGAAACAGCTCGATCGCTGCCTCCCATATTCTCTTTTTGATCTCGATCTTTTCTTCTTCCGTGTATGCTTTACCCATAACCGCCTCACTTTATATAGCTATGAACATTTCTTCTCTCTGTTCATAGCTCATTTATAACACAACATTTTTTTGATGTCAATCAGCTGTCAATCAAAGAAGATCGCTCTTCAGCATCGCTCTTCATCGCTCTTCAGCATTTTTTGCTCTATGGCATTTTGTCAAATAGACTTGACATTTTGTAATGTACTGTTTTATACTCACAGCATAAGGCGGAACCGGTTAACGCCCCAAAATTTAAACAGAGGAAACGAACATGAATAAGAAATTCACTAAATATGCAGTAATAGCAACACTTTTGGTTTTTATCAGTTTTGGATTTTCATTGGCCGTTATAAATCATCTGGGTAAGCCCGTAAGCACATATTCGGGAAACGTTAAGGTGACGATCGCTAACGGACAGATCGCAGGCAGCGACTTATACGAGCTCCCTTCTACCAGCATAAAAAAAGGCGGGGTCTATCACCTTTATGCTGATATGGAAAATGAGGAATATATGGTCGATGCCGAAGTCGACTCCTTCGTAAACGGTGATGATTCCGTACTGGCTTTTGAAGAAGGCAGAAACTATTATATGCTGAGCAGCGACAAGGCATCTCTTAATGAAGGAGATGAAGTAACTATGCGTCTGAGATTTAAACCTTCTGAAGATGAGCCCATAAAGGACGGCGATTACTTTATTGAATATAACGTCAAAGTTATACGTGACAACATCGGATTAAATTTCCATACGGCATTATATTCCATTAGTTCGATCCTTGTTGTCGTCATCTGTTTTGGATTATTCTTCATTACCGGCCGTAAAAAGTACAAAGGTTTTGATGAGATGCAGCTTAAGTACAGAGGAGAAGCCGCTTTGTGTGCTTTTTTCACCTGTTTAGTTATCCTTTTTGGCTTCATGACCTGTTTTTTCTTAGATGTCATCCCCTTTGATGCCACCACACTTTGTACAGTGATCTTTTGGCCCTCAATTGGTGTATTCACCATCTATGCCGACAGTCACGATGCATACAACGTTTTTAAAGTGAACGGAACCACTCGTAAAACCATAGCTCCCTTATTTCTTGTAGTAGGTATCATCACTCTGGGCATGCTCCTTAGTCAGCTGGTAACAGGTTTAATGAATTCAGAGAACCTGATGGAAGCACCCCGGTATATGGCAAATTCTTTATATTTCCTTATGGTTGGTATAGAGATGATCATAAAGACGCACTCAGATAAAAAGGAAGCTGAATTGGAAGCACGCATGGAGACAGAAAATGAAGAATCTTAAGCTTAAGTCAGCAAGAGCCGCGCTTGATCTGTCTCAACAGGAGTTAGCAGATAAAGTGGGAGTCTCACGTCAGACCATAAATGCAATAGAAAAAGGAGATTACAACCCTTCGATCAATCTTTGTATAGCGATCTGTAAGGTGTTGGGTAAGACCCTGGATGATCTCTTTTGGGATTGAGCGTTAGATTATAGTAAGCGCAATTACTTATTGCGCTTACTATAACGCTCTACGATGATGCGTACGGATTTTGGAAGGGGATGTGCCGCTTAAAACAGCCAAAACCCGGCGCGGAAAATAAACAATTACTTTATAACCGACAAACTCTGTCTGTCTGCAAATATCGCAACGAATATCAGGAATATGATTCCCTGTATCAGCTGCATCGCCTGGGGAGTAAGCCCCATCATGATAAGTCCGTTGGTTAATACGATGTAAAGAAGCGATCCTACTATTACATTTTCAAATCTAACCTTTGCACCGCCTGAGATAGGCATACCACCAAGAACCAGTGCAATGAGCATCTGTGTTTCAAGCTGATTTCCGGCATTGGCTGTTGCTGAACCATTCTTTACAATGTTTACGAATGCTGCCAGACCTGTTATCGCACCTGCCAGAACATATATGAGGAACTTCATCTTATCGGTTTTGATTCCTGCAAATTTAGCAGCCTTTTCACCTGCGCCGATCGCCTTGAGGTTTATACCAAACTTTGTAAAGCGGAATGCTACAAAGCTGATCGCCAGAACTGCCACTGTGATACCAAGCTTAACAGGTGTAGTATCGTAATCATAAACCTTCATGCTTGCTGCTACCGGTGAATTGGAAGCCATATATTTAATGAAGCCTCTGAACAGGAACATGGTACAGATCGTAACAATGAATGATTTGATCTTTCTGTTCACATAGAAGTAACCGTTGAATGCACCTATGGCAGCACCTGCTGCGATACCTCCAAGCACTGCGAGAAACATATTGGTGCCGGACAAAAGACATACAACAATAGATGCTATGCCCATTATCGATCCCTGGGAAAAATCAAGACCTCCCATAGTCATGATAAAGAATACTCCGACTGTTGAGATCATAACAACATACACCTGATTCAGTATCAGCTTTCTGCTGTTCCACATATTTCCATCTGTCAGAATATTAAAGATTATACATACTGCCACAAGTCCGATGATCGGGAGAACCGAACGGATAGTATTGATCATCGACTGTTTTTTCAGCAGATTGCTTTTAGCAGTTTTCGTACTTGCCTGACTGTCCATACTCATGCCTCCTTAAACCATCTTAGAGATGAGGACGTTCTCATCCATATTTTCATCACGCTCAAGTTCGCCGTTGATCATGCCGTCTTTCATTATGATGATGCGGTCACACATTCCTATAAGTTCCATCAACTCTTCCGATATCATGATGATGGACTTGCCTTCCTTACGCATCTTATCCATGAGCTGATATATATCCTGCTTTACCTTAACATCGATACCTCTTGTAGGACTGTCGAGCACCAGGATATCCGAATCCTTTCCTATCCATCTCGCAAGTACAACTTTTTGCTTATTGCCTCCGGACAGATTCGAAACAAACTGATCAACGCTCTGCATCTTTGTAGACATTGTCTTAGCATGAACATCAGCAAATTCATGCAGCTTCTTATCGCTGAGCATATGTGTTTTATTTGAAAGCTCTCCAAGTGAAGGCAGACAGATATTGTCCCTGATACTCTGATTCATAACGAGCGATTCATTATCTCGATCCTTGGATGTATATGCGATACTGTGTGATATCGCTGTAGGAATATCATTGATCTGCGTTCCGTCTGCAAGTGAAACGGTTCCTTCTCTGTCAAATGATGCACCAAAGCACGCCTTTCCTATCTCATGCATTCCGGATTCGGACAGACCTCCAAATCCCAGTATCTCGCCTTTATGAAGTTCAAAGCTTACGTCCGAGATAAGTCCGGGTACTGTGACATTTTCAACCTTCAGCACCACTTCATCGGAAACCTTTTCTCCATAGTCGGAACGGTAATACTTACCTGATATCTCTCTTCCGACCATCAGCTTCTTTAATCCTTCTTCATCAATATCAGCGCTATTGACCGTATCAATATAAACACCATCCCTTAATACCGTTATCGTATCGGATAGTCTCAGTATTTCAGGCAGATCATGAGATATGAAGATGACAGTATCGCCTTCTTCTCTGATACGGTTCATGTGCTTATAAAGCTCTTCACGGCCCTCGCCTGAAAGTGCGGTGGTAGTCTCATCGATGACCAGGATCTTTGGTTTAAAATATGTAGCCTTAACGATCTCTACTAACTTTCTGTCTTCGAAATTATAGTTTTCGATCATGTCTGCTGCTTTAATACGATCAAAACCATACTGCTGCAAAAGCTCTGTAGCCTTACGGTTCATCGCATTGGTATTTTTGATCCCGCATTTAACGAATTTATCTTCGTGTCCCAGGAAAATATTTTCCGCAACAGTCAGTCCGTCAAGCGTTCCCAGCTCCTGAACTATTATCGAGATGCCTTCATTATTTGCTTCAACCTGATTTGCAGGGCTCACTTCCTTGCCATCGAGGATGAACTGACCGTAATCCTTCTGATAGATCCCTGCAAGCGAATTGGTAAGCGTTGATTTTCCGGAACCATTCTCGCCGATAAGTGCATGCACTTCACCTTTTGCTATATCAAAGGAAACTTTTTCGAGCGCTTTGGTGATCCCGAAATATTTACAAATATCTCTAACCTGTAATCTGATATCACTCATAATCTGTCCCCCTTATTTAACGATCTCGCCCTTGGAGACCTTGGTTGTAAGCATAACGATAACAAGAAGGGCAAATCCCGTGATAACATCCTGGATCGCTGTGGGTGCACCCAGCGCGATAAATCCAAAGAAAATGATGTTTATCACAAACTCACCTATGATGATCGCAGCGATCGGCATGCCGTATTTCTTAAACGCAAGTCCAAAGAAGCATCCCATTGTAGGAACAAAGTTACGACTCATTGATGCCATGCCCGTTACTGCGACCATCGATGAACCATAACTGATGGTAAGTACAGACATTATTCCTAAGAATGCGCCGCTTATCACAAACGCAAGTATCTTATAGGCATTCACCTTGATACCCATATTTTTGGCTACAAATTCATTGCTGCCTATCGCATATGTATATGTACCTATCTTCGTATAATTGAGAAGAAGATATGCGATCGCAAATGCTGCTATTGCAAGTATAAGGTTGCCGGGCATCTGTCCGAACGCCCTCAGATCGGAAGGAAGTGTCTGCTCCACTCCGCCTGCGATATAATTGGCAACCGATTCATATATAAGCGCAAGACCCGTTGTTACTATCATTGACGGTATCCTTAATTTCACATAGAAGGCTCCGTTTAAGAAACCTACCAAAGCTCCGGTAAGGATCGCTCCGACCACAAGTCCCACATATCCAAGGCCGAAACGATTTGCAAATACACATCCCACAATAGCCGAGAGGATTATATTTGCTCCGATCGAGAAGTCGAACATTCCCATTACCATTACAAAGTAGAATCCTACAGCTCCGACAGCTGCAAGGAGCGATGCCTCAAAATAACTGAGCATATTTTTGGCTGAACCGAAATTACCCGGAGTGATCACTTTAAAGATTCCCCAGGATACTACGACCATGAGAAAAAGCAGCAGGTAACCTTTGGCACGTGCAGACAGCTTTTTCCCAACTTTTTCATTCGATGCACTCATAAACTCTTCACCTCTGGATATAGATAGAGCCGGTACCGCCGTGCGATACCGGCTCCAGGTTTTGGAATCAATAAATTTTTATTAACTATCAGACTTGTTTTTATTCACCTGAACGTGCCTTTGCATCTTCGATCGAAAGTGCAGCAGCCTTTGCCTTCAGACCTTCCATATCGAGCTTGGACATTTCTACCAGCTCATCCTTTGTATACGGAAGCTTGTCTACGAAATACTTTTCGTATGCAGCGTAGTCATCAGGAGATGCTACATAAAGGTAAGGGAAGTTGATATCTTCAAACTTGCCGCCGAAATCTTTGTAGTCACCCTTTACTGCATTGTATACTGCCATGAATGCGAAGAGAGGATCGCAGTAATGTCCGCCTGACTCACCTGCCATAGAACCGTTGGCAATTCTTTCACCAAGATCGGGAAGGAAGTCGGTTGAAACGATATCGATGTCCTGTGTCTTGCCTGCGCGCTCAACGGCTGCGATAGCACCCTGAAGAGGATCTCCGCCGCCACCTGCAGGGATGATGGCATCGAGATCAGGATTGGCACTCATAAGTGCTTCCGCAGCCTTGGAGCCGCCTTCTGAAGATGTACCTGCGTACTGGGGTTCTGAGAGAACAGCCTGATCATCGGGATGAGCGCTATTCCATTTTTCAACACCTGCCTTATAGCCTTCCCATCTTCCGAGCCATGTAGCGTCACCCTGTTCCCAACCGATAAGACCGATATTTCTGTCGCCCTTATCAAGAAGTATCTGAACAAGCTTTTCGCCGTTTTCAGGCTCGTTTTCATGAACTGCACCAACATAATACTGAGAATCTACTGCTGCCTTATATATATCTGCACTTGTCTCTGAATTGATGATACGGAAGAACTGAGCAAGATAAACTCCGTTATCGTTACATGTCTTGATAGCTGATGCCATCTCGGTATCGGAAGAATTGCAGATGATGATACCGTCACATCCTGCTGCACACAGCTGCTCAACAGAAGCAGTAACTTTCTCTGAAACATGTCCCTGATCAACATACTGAACCTGAACACCGAGAGCATCCGCAGCTTCATCCAGTATCAACTTACACTGTGAACCAAGTACGTCTGTAGAACTCCAGATAGAAACGCCGATCTTTATAGTATCATCTGACTTTGCAGCCTGATCGCCTGCACCTGAACTTGTTCCTGCGCCTGCATTTGCATTGCCTGCTGCCGGAGCACTTCCGCCGCAGCCGGCCAGTAACGAAAGAGTCATCACTGTACTCATCAATAAACAAGTGATTTTCTTCTTCATGAAAACATAACCTCCTGACTGATCACACATACATTCCATAGTTGCTTTAACAAATCTTATAAGAGAGCTCTCTATGTCATCATCTTATAGCTATTATTGCCAAGTAAATATGGAATATTTTCGGTGAATTGGTAAAATCTTCCAATGATGTGGTAATCACATGATCAGACTAAATTGATTTGCGATATTTGCTGGGAGAGATCCCTTCCACTTTTTTGAACACCTTTGTGAAATAGAAATAATCATTGTAACCAACTATCTCCGCGATCTCCTGTATCGAAATACTTTCATCACGAAGAAGTTCCTTTGCTCGCTGTATGCGTAAAGAAGCAATATAATCCGAAAAATTAACTTTAAGATTTTCCTTGATCATCTCACTTAATCTTCCCATGCTCAGATTATACTTTGCTGCAAGCGAAGTGAGCGAGATATCTTCCGTATAGTGTTCACGTATTTCAGAGATGACATTATCGATAACTCTGTCAAAGTAAGGCTCTTCGCTTTTTTCAAGCTTTTCTTCACCTCTTTCATTCACGATAGATGTCATCACTCTTGTAAGCTCTTCTTCTTTGATCGGCTTCAAAAGATAATCATATGCATGATGCTTTACAGCTTCCTTTGCATAAGAGAATTCCGCATAGCCCGAGATCATCACAACTTTTGTTTCGGGTGACACTTCAGAGACAGCCTGCAGAAGTTCAAGTCCTGTAAGCCCCGGCATTCTTATGTCCGTAAAAACAACATCCGGCTTGAAGAGCTCTATCTCTTCTTTAGCCGTAAGACCGTTGTTGGCTGTGCCTACTACGAACACATCCATATCAAGCTTCTCAAGAAGTTTCTTTAATCCCAGTGTGATCCAGACTTCATCATCCGCTATATAAACATTTATCATCTTTTTAACCCTCATTGTTTAGATGATCAGATGGCTCTCTCATATGATCCGGCACAGATATCTTTATAACAGTCCCTTTATCCACGTGACTTTCTGCTTTGATCGTATAATCATCTCCATAGAACAGTCTAAGACGCTGTACGATATTTGCAAGTCCTATGCCGGTATTTTCATGAGGATTTTTAATATCCTCTCTGAGACGCTCCAGTGTTTCTTCATCCATTCCAAGGCCGTTATCTTCAACTACCATTTCGAGTCTGTGATTCACGCCCTCTATCGTTACATTAACGAAACCCGCATCCATCTTGCTTTCCAGCCCATGGAATACTGAATTCTCAACCAGCGGCTGCAGGAAAAATCTTATCATGGGCTTATCAAGCACTTCCTCTGCAACCTTAGTCTTTATCATTATCTTACCCATAAAGCGGTATTCGATGATCCTTGCAAACTTGTCTATGTAGGAAACTTCATCACGAACCGTAACGATATTACTTCCCTTTACCGCATATCTGAAAATATCCGAAAGCGCCATTGCCATCTCGGCTATATCATTCTCATCATTGATGAGCGCCATATCACGCATGCAGGAAAGTGTGTTATACAGGAAATGAGGATTGATCTGATTACGATATGCAAGTATCTCCATCTTCTGCTGTGCCAGTTCTGTTTCATAGAGACGTATCTTGCTGTCCTTTATCTCTTCTATCATACGCTGGTTTTCATCAAGCATACGATCCAGGCTTGCCGCAACCGTTCCTATCTCATCGGTCCTGTTCATATTAAGCCTGCGTTCGGGATGCTTTATTGAATTGCCGATGAATCTTTCAATTGTGTGGATCGGTTTTGCCATCTGTGAATAAGAGAAGACAACAATTATCGCAAGAAGCAAAAGGATAATGATCGATGCACCCATTATCATCTGTCGCACCTCAACACTTCCTGCGGTGTTGCCTGATACCGAAACCGCAATCGCGATCCTGAGACCGTTTTGCCAGTTACCTTCACGATACACGAAATCTTTATCAGTCTTTAAGTCCTGCATGGTAAGCTCAGGTGAGATACCTCCAAAAGTATGAAACGAAAGATCAAGCTTGTTGGAATCACTGAGCTGCATAGCGACCGCACTGCTATTTAAGATATTTTTGAGCGTACCGTCTATCCTCCACGGTTCCAGGATAAATACGCACATTCCAAGCTGCTCGGAACTTCCTTCCGTACCGTCATAGATAGGATAATAGAATGCATAGAAATATTCATTGCTGTCAGCAACGTATTTGTCTGCATTCAGATCTTCACCTGTACGGAGATATTCCTGCCTCTTTGGCATATCAACTGTTCTGCCCAAAGATACGATGACATTCATTTCATTATCGTATAGTATCGCAGATGCTATATCTCTGTTTTTATATGCTATCTGTGAAAAATAAGAAGATACTCTTGCCTCTCGGATGTCCTTATCGCCCTCTGTCAAATTATTCATAACGATCGATCTGTAGAGAGACTCTGCATTGTACCTGAGATTCTCTTCATAGAGACTGATGGCATTGTCGGACTGCCTCAGAAGACTGTCAGCCAATCCTTCAGCATATTTCTGCGTTGTCTGTCTAACATACAGATATGATGTATAAAGGGTTCCCGAAAGCACAAAAAGAATAATAAGAACGATACAGACTAACTTAAGTAATATGCTGTTTCGGATTTTCTGTATCATAGACGCTTAATCGTTCCCCTACTATATATGAATAAACTGCGTTGTCTCTTCCATCACATTGTTCAATATTTCAAGATTTCTTGCAGTATTGCCTGTCTCAAGGGAGTGATCGGCTCCCGCTATAACTGTAATAGGAACAGCTGCATCATTGCTGCACTTTAGCAGGTCTTCATGCACTACCCACGGATCTGCATCTCCGGTAAAAGCAATGGCATTTTTCGGTTCAAACATAAATGTAGCTTCCAACGGGGTATACAGCACCTGTCTGCAATCTATGCCATGGTGCTTAGCATATGCGCAGGCGATAGCTGTCCCAACACTCTTGGACACAAAGAGGATATCATCATATTCAGACCAGTTTACTTCTGAAAGTGCAGTTTCTGTATGGGCGTAGAGCTCATCAAAAACCATTTTCATTTTGGCTTTGTCTCCACGGATATTTTTAATCTCCGAAGAATAGCTTAAGCGGATGATCTCTTCATATCCCTCTTCAGAAGCAATTTTCCCGGCATAATATAACAATGGTTTATCGCAGTGGTATCCAACCCCCGGGAAGAATACTGCCAATCTGTTACTGCGGTTTTTCATTTATGGTCTCCTGTTTATCGTATTTATGCTCTGACTCTCGCTGTCGATCATCGCATATCAGTAAATTAAAAGCCGCATCGGAGATTCCATCCTCTGCGGCCTGTAATCAAAAATACAGTCTATTTATTTATTAAATAAACCACCTGCAAGATCCCTGATGTCATTCAGATCGATCTTTCCATCAGCCAATGCAGCCTGAACCTTCTTTATATCATCTTCAGAAACATCAATATTTACTTTCTTCAGAAGCTCTACTCCCTGCTTCGGATCTGCCTTGGCTATCTGAGCCATAAGCTCTTTGTTACCACTGATACTTTTTATGATTTCATTTATATTTGCCATGATCCACCTCCTCCGACAATAATATCACATGAAATCCGCTTTGCAAAAGAAAGATATTTTGGTCATTTTTTACAAATCCATCAGAAAATTTAGTATATAATTGCATTATCTGCTACCGGACAGTGACTGTCCGGCCCCGAAAATACGGCACCTGTCACTCTCTGTCGTGTTAAGAAGGGCACACTGCTGATACTATCACTCTCGAAAGGAGAACAAAATGGATCAGGAAAAAATCGGATCTTTTCTCAAACAACTGAGAAAAGAAAAGAACATCTCACAGGAACAGCTTGCGGAAAAATTCTTTGTATCGGTAAGAACTGTTTCCAGGTGGGAAAACGGTAACACAATGCCGGATATCAGCATATTGATCAAACTGGCAGATTTTTACAACGTAGATATGCGTGAACTTCTTAAGGGAGAAAGGAAGAGTGACAACATGAACGAAGATTTAAAAGAAACACTGGAAATGGTAGCAGATTATACTGCAGCAGAAAAGGAAAAGCTCACGAAGGAATTAAAAACCATGGTAACCTGTATGATCTTTCTGTTTTTAATACTGGGAGCCATACTTTCCTTCCACCTCTACCGGATAAATTCATATTTTTCTACAGCTGCAATATTCTGCGCATCATTAGGTACAGTTTATTCAATATTCAGTGCCATAAAAATAAGACAGCTGACCGGTAAAATGGGAAAAAAATCTTTCAAGAAACTTGTGATCGCGCTTATAATTCTGGGCGGATTCATTGCAGTACTATCTGTACTTGCTATAATGTTCGCTATGGGTGTTTTCGGATGATCATTTGCGCTTTCTATAATAAACCGTCCTGGTGAACTTTATTTCATCTCCGCCGGTTTCGCCTGTTTCAAGGTCAAAGAGAGATGCATCAAACTCAGGAAAGAAGACATCGCCATCTTCAACTACAGTGTCTATTTCAGTAATATACATTTTATCTACAAATGGGATTGCTTCGGCAAATAATCTGTATCCGCCTGCAACATAGGCGTCCCTGTCACCAATAATATTCAGGGCTTCTTCCAACGATCTGGCCGTACTGACTCCATCTCCGGTAAAGCTTTTACTGCCGGAGATGACTATAGTTTCTCTATTGGGAAGCGGATGTCCTATCTCTTCATAGGATTTCCTTCCCATGATAACTATATTTCCTGTCGTTAACTCTTTAAACTGCTTTTGCTCGCCTTTAATTCTCCAGGGGATCATTCCCTGCTTTCCGATAACATTATTCTTTGAACGGGCAACTATCAATCCTATCATTTTCTGTCTCCTGTATTTGATTTGTTATGTATTAGAAAATAGATCAATGCACCTATCACAACTCCCGTAGTATTCAGGATAAGGTCATCTATGTCCGTACCGCGATCATAGAACAGCAATTGCGACATTTCTATCAGAAACGAATAAGCAGCTCCTGCAAGCACTGTCTTTCCAAAATTATTTAATTTCTTAAAACAAACAGGCCAGACAATACCAACCGGAATGAACATGGCAATGTTTCCGATAACATTTATCTGCCATCCGTCATACCTTTCCCAAGCGAAAGTAAACGGTTTTAGGTTTAACCAAAGCGGATATATTCTGTCTTTGTCAAAAACAAGAGTTCCGATATGTCCGTCCACATGGTGAAGCGGAAAATAAACCATTCTGCTTATGACAACAAGGCATATATATACCATGAGCATTTTCAGCTCATTCTTCAAGGTAGTCTTTTTATTGATAAAATAAGCAATAACCCTTGATACTATCCATGCTATCGTTATGAATCCAACCATATGTTGGAATGTTATTATGATCATATTCTGTTTTCTCCTGATGCAGATCAATCACACTTTTAACACATTCCAGCGGATTATGCAATCAGGATCGCTGCAATCCCCTTAGCTGAGCGCATTGCAGCATCTTTAAAATGATTGCCTTCATTTAATTCATAACTGATATTAAGACCAAGCTTTTGATAATGCTCAAATATCTTTTCAGTATTTTCCTGAACCGGCTTCAGAACCGGATTTCTTGTTTTAGCTTCTTTATTACCAAGTGAAAGATAGATCTTAGACGGTTCACATACAGGTCTGTGAGCAAGAACATACTCTGTGAACTCAGGGAACCACAGTGATCCCGACATTGAAGCCACTCTTTCAAAGCGGTCACACTTATACATGGAATATATTGAAAAAAGGCCTGCAAGCGAATAGCCTGCAATGCCTGTAAATTCCGGCTTTCCGGAGAGTTTTTCCTCTGTTTTTGGAATTATCTCATTCAGCAACATATTCAGATATTCATCTGCACCGCCGGTGTATGGTTTCTCACCCGGAATAAAAGACGGTGCAGACCATGGAGTCATATCATTGTTCCAGTCAAGATTTCCTATGGACAAAAGACTGCAGTCCGCACAGGAAATCTCCTTCATGGCTTTAACAATGCTTCCTCCGTCATCTGAATAGTTATTATAAATGATCAGAGGGCTGCCGGCTTTATCCGATAGATAAAGTGTAAGCTTTTTTCCGGCAGCCTCATAATCTATGCCACGGTCCGTCATTTCAAGAGCCTCTTTTCAGATTGATCATACATAGTCAAACCCCGGCATCCTTATCAAAATTATTTCACATCGATCATACAGTCAGTGCTGTAGTTATTCCCGGTTACAGGATCACTTATCGTAGCAGTTACTATGGTATCAGATGCACCGGAAGGAATTTCAAACTCTGCTTTTCCTTTTCCGTCATCACTCTTAAGAGTGATACCTGTATTTTTTGAATATACAGTCCAGCTCACTTTTCCGCCGCCGTCTACAAACTTCTTAGCTGTCGGATTAGTCTTTACGCTGATCGTCACTTTCTTTGATACTTTTCCCTTCTCGGGAGCTGCCGTCTTTACATAAGATTTATTTACCTTATATAACTTAAGCGGCTGCTTTACGGTAAGGGTTATACTGTCAGCCTTTCCTCCACATGTAGCAACTATTGTGACCTTACCGGCCTTCTTTGCTGTTACATGTCCGTATGAATCTATCTTAACAACACCTTTGTTGTCCATCGTATACCTAACAACGGCGCCAGCATTATTGGATCCGTTGTTTATCAGGGTAGATATGTATCCGATCTCGCCCACATAGAGTTCCTTATTGCCAAGATAGTTTATTGAAACATCCGTAACACTTACTGCAGCTGCTTCTTTCTCTTCAACTTTTACGGCTACTTTTGCAACAGGTCTATTCTTCTTTTCAGACTTTTTATCATAAGTATAAATGGTTATTGTTGCAGATCCCGCTGCCTTTTTAGCCTTTATCAGTCCCTTCTGATCAACGGAACATATATTTTTGTCACTGCTCTCAAAATAGAATTTGTCAGTGGTCGGAGCATCCGGTGTCACACAGAGTCTGTATTTTTCACCAACACCCAGTGTGATCGAATTAGCAGATGCATCCAGTGTCTTTACACTCTGTTTAACAATATATTTAACTGTTTTGGTCTTCGTACCGGAAACAGCAGTCACATATGCAGCACCCGGTCCTACAGCGTTTATCTTAAGACTTCCGTCTGACTGCGGAACTGCATCAAGCACATGGCCCTTAGGCGCCACCCACGTTACAGATGAATTCTTTCCATTAACGGTCGCCGCCGTTGCCTTTAACGAAACAGAGCCTCCTACAGTAAGCGTCTGTACCCCCTTAGGAAGTCCGGATATGCTTTTTGTGCTGAATGTGTCACCATCTGCAGTGACAACTGCCGGGGTTGTTTCTGTCGGAGTTGATGTCTCTGTAGGTGTTGTTGTTTCTGTCGGTGTTGTTTCCGTAGGTGTTGTTTCTGTCGGCGTGGTTTCTTCTGTCGGAGTCTTTTCCGTTGGTGTTGTTTCCTGCGGTGTTGTTTCTTCCGGTGTTGTTTCTTCCGGTGTCGTCTCTTGTGCCTTTGCAGTGAAAGAAACAGTTACTACACCCGATTCCACAGTCTGCGAACAACTGGTCACCTTACACATATAATTCAGAGAAGTTCCACCTGCTCCTGCAACAGTATTAAGTGTTGCTCCTGTAGCTCCGTTTATTGCCGTCCAATTCGTTTTATCCTTGCTGGACATCCACTGATACTTAAGTTCAGTACCAGCTACAGTTGTGGTAATTGAAAATGTCTTTCCTTCTTCTACTTTATTATCTGATAAGTTTGTTTTTATTCCGGTTACTTTAGGCTTCACATATACTTTAAATATTCCGGATTTTTTTGTGACGTTTCCACTCTTTACAACGCATTGATACTCTACATCTCTTACTGCAGACGAATTTGTCAAGGATGGAGCATTATCACTATGATCACTCTTTTTCCACGTAGGCTCACCTATCGGTCTGCATTGCCACTCATAGCTCAGATTCTGGCCGGTTGTTGTAACCTCTAATGTAAACTTGTCATTATACGTTACAGTGAGTGGATCTGCCGTCTTTTTCTCCACTGTAAATTCCGAATCATTAGGTTCATAAGGTTCATAATCCAGATTCGTATTTACGTTAGCCTCTTCGATTATCTCATCAGTAGGAGCTTTATCAAACTTTACATAGTACAGAAAATAGAATATTTCCCTCTTAAAGGTGGTCCAGCCATGATCGCCTTTAAAAGTATCATAAACAAGGAAATCTCTTTGATTCTCAGGCTTAACCTTCTTAAAAATTTCCTTGTATACATTTACATTATTTTTCCACTGCGTCTCCAGCGTACCATTTGCAAGAACTAAATGAGCCTTACTGGATGTAGAAAAATGAATATTATTCCTTGACCCTGCCCATCCTGCATCGTTACCTTTTTCATCATATGTAAAGAAACTCTGTGCCGGACTTGCTGCACCAACATTAATTACATCATCAGGATGTTCAGATCCTGCAAGGAGAGCAGTTGCACCTCCCATTGAAAAACCTGATACGCTAACCGGTGCCGTGGCATCAACTTTGTCTGTAAAGTAACCGTCTCTGGCTTGTTTTAGAACCTCATCGAAAATACCATCTTTTCTTGCATAGTTATAGTTTGCCGCCGTTGCCCACCCATCGTTAGCATGCTCCATTTTTATCTCAGGCATTATGACGATCATAGGATCCATGTAGCCCAGAGCTATCCACTTGTTTAAAGTGGCCATTGCATTATTTTTATAAGTGTCAGCACTTTGTTTGTTTTTTTCCGCACCATGAAAAAGGAACAGGATCGGGTATTTCCCCGGCTGATCCGGAACCATATAATAGCCGTAATTATTCTTGGCGTTAAACGAATACGTTTTCATTTCAGTATACGTCTTATAATATGCCGCATTCACACCCATGGGGAATACAGCACTCAGACATACTGAAAACAACAGGATCATGGTTAGTACTATTGATAATGGCTTTTTAAACTTTCGAGTTTTAATATTCATAAAGCTAACTTCCTCTTCTCTAACATAAAGCTCCGATGCAAAAATCATTTATACATTACTATTATTCAGCCATAGTAATTTTCACTCCATCTGAAGTGACACTAAATGTATTGTTTCCATCTTTATATATAATGGTAAGCTTGTAAGTGATCACAGGATTCTTTCCCTCAAGATCTAACGTATCTTTTTGTGTACATCCATCCAGCTGGCTTTCTCTCCATCCTTTGTTATCATCTTTATTGTATTCCCATTTATATATAAATCTTTTATCATACTTTACATCTGAAGAGATGGTATATTTCTGTCCTTTTTTTACGGTATTACCCACAGATGAAGTAAGCACCGGCTTTGCCAGATATACAGGTATTTCAGCCGTTTCAACTGATCCTGCCGCATTTGATACTACACACTTGTAGTAAACTACAGGTCTTTTTCCTTCGAGCTGGATAGTAGCATCATTGCTTCCAGGACATTTACTTGTATCCCAATCTGATTTATCTGTACGCCACATCCACTGATAAGAAAGTCCTGAACCGGTTGCATTTACAGTCATAGAATAATACTCACCCATTTTCACTGTATTATTTTTTACAGATGAATTAACCGACTGGATCACAGGAAGATCTTTATCTTTATCTTTATCTTTAGTCTTCTTAACTGCTGCACAGGCAAAACATTTACCATTTTCCATCCAACGATGATTCGGTGATTGATCAGACTCATCAGGGAAATCTAAAATACACGTATCATACGTTTTCCCTCTCCATACCTGTGTCGGATACATAGCTTTAATCTCTTGTTCAGACGGATATGTTCCATTATGATCCAACGCATATAAGAAGATATAAAGTTCCGTCATAAACAGTCCCTCACCATGCTCTGCATAATCAAATGCAAAATACGTGAATTTTCTGCTAGTATCTAACTGAGCAGCTGCTCTCATCTGAGAATAGCATCCTTCTTCCTCATCTTCCCTAACAGCTGCAGACATCATCAAAATTCTATCCGGAGCATTTGAAAATATATAATTCTGCTGACCTAAATACCCATATGTAAATAATGTATTCATTGTCGGTGCCGGGCTGAGAACTCCTACATAGGGGAATATATCTCTATACTGTATTCCGGCAAGAGCTGCTGACGCACCACCCAATGACCATCCCGTTACAAAGTATGATTTATTATTATCAATAGAACATCCATAACCTTTGTTAGCTATGAGTTTATTAAATGTTCCATTATCCATTTGAGCAATAACATCCTGTATAGGAGATTTCTCCTTAGTTTTATCATAGACATAATTTCTGAACTTATAAACAGTATTGGTACCGTATTGATCACCGGGCACCCTTGTTATTATAGGCAGCACGATTATCTTTGGAGAAATCTTATTTCCCCATTTTTTTAAAGCATTTGTCACATAACTTGCAGCATTTTCTTCTCCGGAAAGTCCGTGGATTACAATACCTGTCTGCAGAGGTCCTGAAACTCCTTTAGGCACAAGTAAATAACCCCAGTTATCCTTGGATTTATCGCCATATTCGATACAATCATAGGAAATCGAATCAGATGCGGCTTGAACTTTATAAGTCCCCAAGCCAGAAGAAAAAACAGACAACAACATTACAACGGCCAGCATAACTGGCATAAATCGCTTTACCATACTTTTCCCCTTTCTCAACTTGTAGCAAATGGTATATAGATTTGTCGCTGTAATTCAATATAAACGATTTTATTTTTTAGAACCATACATGTTCATGCATGATTTTTTTTATCTGGTGTTGTTAAATGAGCAAAAAAAGAAGTTAACGATTTATGTATACAACATTATGAATATCAGAATTCCGCTGAGAATAAATCCGATGCCGATAATATTAGATATTACACCTGAGATTTTTTCTTCCTTTGCTTCATAGAAATTATGCGGATCTGATGGATCCACATTAACAACTCTTTTTTCTCCGACTGTCAGATCATTCATGGAAGTATATGTGCTATTGCAGATGCGGAATGATTCATCCTTAAAAAATATTTCATATGTGGGACACATACTTCTGTGCCCCCGACGAAAATGATATGCAATATCTACACAGGTTGCAGTCACCGGAACCGTACAAAGTCTTTTCTTTTTCCTCAAGCGAATGAACCTGCCTGTAACAATGATGATACCTGCGATCAGGAAAATAGCAGTAAAAAGATATGGGAGCATTTTTTCCGCTTTGGCGATCACAGTTACGGCTCCATATTGATAAATGGCTCCACCGATGATACAACCGATACCTGCAACCGGAAATATAAGCGTGATCGGATTAAACGTTTTGTCCTTGATCCCGGCGATAATAAAGGCGATCCCAAAACAGAGTAAAAACTGTCCAAGGACCATGATTGAAACAGGCACCTTTCCTGTCTTTGCAAAATATATCATCGCTACAATTGACAGCACAAACCAAAACAAAAAGAATATCGATAGTAATATCATGCCTATGCCGGTTTTATTTTTTTGTTCCAAAATAATCCCCCCCTATTGGAATTAATGCTTTTTCTTAAAAACTAATTTCAACTGAATAATTGCTGAAATGAACATTACGGAATAGATCGAAAGAATAAAAACTGCTCCGAACACTGACAA
>JAEEGJ010009510.1_pt1 | contig 25948 bp, 27 predicted proteins | sample 8958761 | NCBI WGS metagenome assembly JAEEGJ01 (sample SAMN16246546, study PRJNA631951) | gut metagenome | biome: gut microbiome; feature: rumen; material: RS-attached | host: Bos | place: Iran: Karaj | collected 2018-10 | reverse complement strand
CGAATACATCGTTTCCAGCTTCGTCTGAGATAAATCCGTAGCCCTTTGAATTGTTGAACCACTTAACTGTACCTTTGCTCATGCTAAGTACCTCCAATATATTAATTGCCGGGCTTATGCCCAACTATGTTAAGTTTAACAGAACACTTTTTCAAAGTAAAGAAATTGTACTAACATTTTGAACATATTTTCAATTTTGTTACTTATTACCTATTTTGGGCTTTGAAATGCACTATTTTGACTAATTGACAGCGACTTTCTCAGGTATAAGGCCCGTTGTTCTAAGCATAATCTTTGGGCCGCCCTTTTTCTCTATATAATCCTCTGTAATTATGACTTGGCCGATGTTTTCATCCTTTGGAATCTCGTACATAATATCAAGCATAAACTCCTCGATTATAGAACGAAGTCCGCGGGCTCCAAGCTTTTTATCAAGGGCTTTTCTTGCAATTGCATGCAATGCCCCGTCATCAAATTCAAGCTTTACCTCATCAAGCTCAAGAAGCTTTTCATACTGCTTTGTAATAGCGTTCTTAGGCTCTTTAAGGATGCGAACCAGCATATCCTCATCAAGCATCTCTGTTGCAAATACGATAGGAAGACGACCTATAAACTCTGGTATCATACCAAACTCTCTAAGGTCTTCAACTGTAACCTTTTGAAGGATGTTCTTGTCCTCGTCATACTTGTCCTTTAAATCCGCCATGAATCCCATAGATGAGTGTTTGTTAAGTCTAGACTTAATGATTTCATCCATTGATGGGAATGCGCCACCACAGATAAACAGGATATTTCTTGTATTGATAGTTGTGGTTGGAACCATAGCATTCTTGCTTGATGCACCAACCGGAACCTCTACATCAGCTCCCTCTAAGAGCTTGAGCATACCCTGCTGCACTGATTCACCACTGACATCACGCTGATTTGTGTTTTTCTTCTTGGCAAGCTTATCAATCTCGTCAATAAAGATGATACCCTGCTGGCATCTTTCAACATCGTTGCCTGCTGCTGCAAGAAGCTTGCTTACTACCGACTCAATATCATCGCCGATATAGCCTGCCTCTGTAAGGGATGTTGCATCTGTGATAGCAAGAGGCACATCCAAAAGTCTTGCAAGCGTACGAACCAAATATGTCTTACCGGAACCTGTTGGTCCAAGCATAAGCATGTTGGACTTTTCGATTTCGATATCATCCATAGTGCCTGTAGCCACGCGCTTGTAGTGATTGTAAACCGCTACCGACATAACCTTTTTGGCATAATCCTGACCTACAACATACTCATCAAGCATAGCCTTGATTTTGTGAGGTGGAATGATGTTGTTGATATCGATTGCTGGAGCTTCCTTAGGCTCCTTCTCCTTTGCTGTGGCAGGACCATGAGCATTCTTAATCTTTGGTCCCTCTCCGAAAAGAGAACCAAGGTTCAAAAAGCTGATGTTTGGCATCTTGGACATATCCATATCATTCTTGGAATTGTCGCCTCCGCCAAAGCCAAAGTTACCCATAGAATCAAATGTACGCTGGAGACAATCCTTGCACACACTCATACCAGGCGCAAGCCTTACAAGTGGCCCCGTCATATCCTCTGGGCGATGACAGATATAGCAAAACTCTGTTGTATGTTTATCATCGTTGTTATCTTCTTTTGTATCTGTTCTCTCGTCGAGAATATCATCAGTGACATCTATATCATCAAAGATATCATCTAAATCTACTTCTCTAAAATCTTGATCTGACATAAAAAACTCCTACTGAATCAATCTAAAAACTGCATTATAGTATTCCACTATAATATCATCCGTTGCATTAAATATCTCATGCTTGCTACCCTCAAATCTGCGAAGCTGACAGTCCTTAACAAGTCTGCTAAAGGCATTTTGAGCCGATGCATTAACAAGGGTATCTAGAGCTGCTTGCATTATTATAACAGGAATATCTATTAAACTGGCGTTTTTTAGAATTTTTTTAGAAACATTAATTGCTTCTCTGGACCATCCAAAGGTGGCTCCATTGGTACGATAATGAGGCTCTCGCTCCCTTTCGTTATAGTGATAGGTGTATCTGGCCTTGGAAAGACAAGAGCATCTAGGATACTTGAAAGTGTGGTCATATTCATGATGTCCAGGCAAATATCTTGTCTTTAAAGAAGGCAAATATGAGGCAAGTCCCAGGAGCTTCACTAAAAATTTGTTGGTATCTCCTGTAGAAAGCTCAATCATTGGTGATGAAAGAATCGCCTTCTCAAAAACATGTGGATACTGCTCGAGATAAAGGGCACCAATCCCCCCTCCCATAGAGTGTCCAAAGAGAATCAACCGCTCTGTGCTGGCCTCTGGGATAACCACCTTTTCCACAAATTCATTAAAATCTAAAACATAGTCCTGAAAATTATTTACATGGACTTTGCTCAAATCATCCACCTGACGGTCCGATAAACCGTGTCCCCTATGGTCTACAATAAACACCGAGTATCCCATCTGGTAAAAATAGTACATAGTCTCTGCGTACTTGGTGGTAAACTCGCAGTAGCCGTGGCAGATAACAATAGCTGCCTTTTCCTCCGGGTTGAGCATCGTCTGATAATGAAGGTTTAAGCCATCCCTTGTTTTCAAATATCCTTCTTTTGAATTGTCCCTGATAAAAGGTAGGACCTTGCTTTCCATAGCCTCAGCAAAGTCCTGTTCCTTTATAAATATATCTTCAAATTTATTCATGTCTAATCCCATTCGTAGCTGTTAACAATCTCAAGTGCCTGGTCTGGATAATTGGTAATGATTCCATCTAATCCCATATCGCAGGCCATCTTCATATACTGCTTTGAATTAACTGTCCATGTGTTTATCTTGAGGCCATATTCATGGCACTTTTCAACGTAGTTTGGATACTGCACGTTGTAAAGGGCTGGGTGCAAAGCCTCCACCCCGTGGTCCCTTCCATATTCCGGCATGTTAAGTGTGCCGTCCATATAGAGGAAGCCGGTGCGGGCATCCTTATCCAATTCTTTAATTTTCATGATGCTATAGTGATTGAAAGATGAGTAAAGCACTCTGTCTTCCATTTCAAATTCTTTGGTCATGGCAATGATGTCTTTTTCAATATCCTCATAAAATACCACGCCAGTCTTAAGCTCAATATTTATAAACAAATCCGTTGGCTTGATTATCTCAAAAACCTCACGCATAGTAGGAATATCTGCGTGCTTGCACTCAGGGTGAAGCTTGTTGTAATTGTATTTGCGAAGCTCCTCTAAAGTGTAGTCAGATACCTTACCTGTACCATTTGAGGTTCTGTCGATTTTTTCATCGTGGATAACCACCAGCTGTCCGTCCTTGGTCTTGTGGATATCCAGCTCTATTCCATCTGCACCCATTTCTATCGCCTTTTCAAAGGCTGGTAGAGTGTTTTCCGGAAGGTAACCGCTGGCACCTCTGTGTGCCCAAACTAAAGGCTTTTTCATTTTACGAACACCTCTTTTCTTTATGCCCTTCTTGTTGTAGTACTTCATACGAAGCTGCTTAAAAACTAATCTCATCTTGTAAAATCTCTGTTTCATATCTAGTCCATATCCTCGAAGGCCTCAAGACCTCTCTTGACCTCTATATTAACGTCTCCGTGTTTAACAAATGACATTGTGATAAATGCAAGCACCGCAAACAATGTTGCATAAGGGAACAGGGTGATGTAACCCACATTTGAAAGCAACCAGCCTGCAACTATAGGGGTAACAATCTGAGCTGCCATGGAAAATGTGTAGTAATATCCTGTAAATTTACCAATGTCTGAGCCTTTACACATCTCAACAACCATAGGCATTGAATTGACATTGATGAATGCCCAGCCTATACCGATGCATGCAAACAAAACATATAGCAATGGAGAAAAGCTTGGGTGAACCAAGGTAAACAAATAGCCCACAAGGAAGCTTGCTCCAAGAATTGTAATACCTATCAATATGGTCTTCTTGCGGCCGATTTTGGTGGCCAAAAGACCTGATGGAATAAAGCAAAGAATAGCGCCACCTGTTGCAATAAGAAGACAGAATGAAGCATCTCCAAGAGCCATATTCCACATCTTAACTGCGTAGGTTGTAAACCATGTCTCCATGCCGTTGTATGCGATGAACCATAAAGCGACTGATACTAAAATCAAAATCAAAGAACGCTTTACCTCTTTTGGAAGAACTACATTTCCGCTTTCATCCTCCTCCAAAAGGCTCTCCTCTGGATGAAGACGCTCATGTTCATCCACTTTATGTTTCAGGGCAACCTCATCTACTGTAATCATTACGATTAAAAGCGAGACAAGCATTACTCCTGCAACCACCAGAAAGACTGCCGTGTAATTGACATGAGGTAAATCCTTTACCTTGCTGGCAGGATAGAGAACCGCTGCAACTGCAAGATAAATAATACCGCCAACTGCACCCATGAGATTGACGATGGCATTGGCCTTGGAACGAAGTGGCTTGATTGTGCAATCACACATAAGTGCAACGGCAGGGCTGCGATATGTGCCCATTGCCACTAAAAGTGCACCAAGCACACCGATAAACAAAGCTTCCTTGGCCGCTGTTGGGTTGGCATAGTAGCTGTTGTCAATCAGTGGAAGCATCAGCATCAATATAACCGCTGCAATTGTGCCATATAAAATAAATGGCTTACGGCGTCCCATTTTGTTCTTGCATCTATCAGAAATAGAGCCAAACATAGGAAGCATAAATAATGCCAAAACATTGTCCATAGCCATAATAACGCCGGATATAGTCTCATTAAGGTGAAATGTATTGGTAAGTACAAGTGGAATCAGCGCATTGTACATCTGCCAAAAGGCCATGATTGATAAGAATGCAAATCCCATTTGTATGGTTTTCTTGATATCTAATTTCATAGTAAGTCCTCTATAAAAATGCGGTTAGCAGTTACTTGCTGTATACAACCATTTTCTCTTCGTGCTGAGCCACTACGTTATCAATGGCAGGAATGCGGCCCTTGATAGCGTATTCGATTTGCTTTATCTCGTTAACTACAGGCTTTAACTCCTGATAGATTGACTCCATGTGTACCTTCATTTCATCTGTATCATAATCACTTGGGAATTCCAAAACCACAAGGTGACGAACATTTTTAGTTGCAGCCTCCACCTTGGTAAGGAAGCTAATTGACTTTATTTCTTCATGGCTGCTGCCATAGTCTGAAAGCTTATTTCTGATTGCAGTTGATTCCTCACAATCCTTTGGCACGCCAAGTAAAATCTCGGTACCGGCCTGAAGCTTCTCCTCCTGAACTGCACCTGATTCTCCTCCTGCTGCCTGACCAAAATCCCTCTTGTAGCCTGGAGTATTAACGATTGTATCCAAATAAGGAATTGGCAGTGTGCAAGGCACTGTATTAAATGGGTTGATGGCAATACCTGCGTACGCCCCACCATTTTTAAGCATTGCATAGACATCCTGGAAGGTTAGCACCTGAGTGTTAACTCTCTGGCCTTCCTTCTTGAGACCCTCCCAGTGGCTAAGCGACTCCCAATCTGTAAACAGTGGCAATACCATGCTATCCTTGTCCTCTGGTGTACCTGTAAGCTTAACTGTGGACTTGAGCATGTAAAAGCCAATCTTGGCATTCTTTGGAAGTGATGCCACTCCCTTTTCGTTTACTACCGGTGGCTTGTCAATCTTGATTGGAGTGATAAAAAGCCCGTGGCTGGCCCAGTAAGCTACTGTAGCATGGAAGCTATTGTCCTGGCTGTGAAGTGCCATACCATTTACAACTCCAGCTAATGCAGGATTCTCCACTGGCACTCTAGGCTCTCCCCCTTTCTTAGGAGCGATATTTGATATTACCGCATACTTTTTGAGGGCTGTCTCAGCTGGAATATCCAGTTGGAAAGATATTTGCGAATCGCTGACCTCATCCACTATGACGTTGCGATTATCTTCCTTTTTCTCAATTGCAATAATCTTGCTTGCAACAGCCTCCTCGCCTGGCTGATATATGTACACCTGATCGCCCTTTTTAACTGTACCGGTAAGTGTTCCTATGATGATGCTGCCATCGCCGCCAAGCATAGTGGTGATGCCTTCAACCAATATAGAAAAACGGCTAGAATTAATATCCTCTTTAGATACTTCTGTATCCTCAATAGTGATATTGCTCTCCATATCCTTAGCCTGTTCCTGTTCTTTCTTTTTCTTGTCAAATAAACCCATAACACAAAATCTCCTTATTACTTATTGCCTGTGCCATTACCGGCACTTCTCTATTATAATCGATATGACATGAAAAAAATACCACCTAGAGCCATGGTTAATGATTATTTAATTTTTTATTGGAAAATAGTGTATTTTTACTCGAAAAAAAATCATTGGAAATCTTTTTATTTGTTGAAAAAGTGCTATAATTTAATCGTCCTAATTAACATTATTTCATAGGGAGGTTTTTATGAGCAAAAAAAAGGGATTCGTTGCAGAATTTAAAGAATTTATCCTGCGTGGAAACGTAATGGATATGGCAGTCGGTGTTATCGTCGGCGGTGCATTTACAGCTATTGTTACATCGCTCAACGAAGACATCCTCACACCTATCCTTGGTATCTTTGGTGGTACTGATTTTTCAGAGCTAAAGGTAACACTTGGTCTTGGTGAGAAGCCACCAACACTCATGTATGGTAACTTCATCACAGCAGTTATCAATTTCCTTATCACAGCATTTGTTATCTTCTGTATCGTTAAGGGAATCAACCACGCATCTGAGCGTGCTGCAAATCTTGTAAAGCGTAATAAAGAAGAGGCTGAGGCTGCTTCTCCAACAGAGAAGGAATGCCCATACTGCTTCTCTAAGATTGATATCAAAGCTACAAGATGCCCACACTGTACATCTGAGCTTAAATAATCTATATAACAAAGCAGCCCACGTACATTTCGTACGTGGGCTTTTCAACTATAATAATTAATTATTTTTGCGTATTCTTTATACTATTATTCATTGGCTCAGTAGGAACTTTAATAGATTTAACATTCGAATCCCGCCCAGATTTGTCTATTGCATTTAGATATTGATTATCAAATTCTTTCCCCAACCAGGGGATACCTTCTCTTGTAGGGCATATTGATTCCGTTCTTATAGATTTATTCTGAAGCCTTGAATCAATTTCATTAAGCAACTCATAAGAAAATGTATATCTCTTTATTTCACCTGCGCACAAAATTCCTACCATACAGCTATTCATTGATTTTATATCTTCAATATTTGAAACCTTTATGTAATTTAGCAAAGTTGATTTTACATTCTCTTTCTCCTTATTTGTATATTGCTTCAATCTGTCAATAAATTTTTCTACAATCTTATAATTCATAGTTTGTTTACCATTAATATAATCATTTTCAGTATCACACTTTTTGTTATCTATACCTATTTTCTCCATACATCCCATTTCATAGTCAATAAATAATTTATCACGCTGCACATCCCACGAATTTCCCTCACCAAAATTTTCTAATGCATTATAATAACTGCCTGCTATAAACGCATTTTTTTCATACTCGCAAATATTATCAATTAGTAAACGTTCCATATCTTCCTGCTTGTAGATATTTTGGCTATTAATCGCTTCTCTTAATTCATTTTTAAATATTTCTTTTTCCCAATCAAAAAATTGTCCTAATCCATCTATAAATTCTCCCACTTTTTTTTCATTTTTAATTGCAATCTTTTTTATGTTTTCGTTAAGTTTTTCATTAACACAATCCAAATCTTGATTAACCGATTTATATATGTCACTTTCTTTTTTATTCAATTCATCCTGTTGTTCTTCCAAACTTGGTACGCCTATCGCTCTATCCGGCAATATTTCACTTTCAACGAATATAGCACTAGCTTTGTTCATACTTCTATTTTAATGCTCTTCGAAATTGAATGTATTAAAATATTGACCAAGATCATTGGTACTATCCACTGATTGTGTATCTCCATTTTTATCCAATTGGTTGTTTACTTTCGCAATATTCTTATTGTTATCTCCTCTATTAATTCGAAATAATTTTTTTAATCTTTTATTCCACTTTCCCATTTTTTTATCCTCCTTATGTAATAACTAATATGTTTAAATCACCTTGTGAAATTTATCGGCCTACTTATATATTTCAAAAAAAATTTTAGTTTTTTTCCAAAATACAAATCTTTTTTATATAAAAAAGATTCAGCTGCCATCAATATAGCAGCTGAATCTTACCTTATTTTAGTCTCTATTAATATTCAATTTATATTGAAAATGATGGAATATCTACATCACTCATGAGCTCCTTGGACATATCATGTAAAATCTCATCCAAAAGCTCTACCTGCTCTGGTGTAAAATACTCCTTGGCTCTGTCTACAACAGTAGTTACATATTTCTGGGAAAGATTGAAATAGTTGTAGTACTTTTCAGTAACATGTAGATGATACTCTCTGCGATCAGTCTCCGACTGAACCTTTTCAATGTATCCCTTTTGAATCAGGTTGTTAACTTTGTAAGCTGCATTTGGTGAAGATACATTGATAAATTTCGCAAACTCCTGAACTGTAGGATTCTTAAGCGCAAAAATAATCTCAACACAAAATAGCTCTACAGTGGATAATGATGTTTCTCTAGAATGTAATTTTTTAAACATTTCTTGGTAGAAGTGTATCTTAAACTTTGTATACACCTCAGATAGTGTCTGTTCTAACATTTTAAGCACCTGTTCCTTTTTTAAATTATTACGACTCCCTAGAAACATCATACTCCAATCTACTCTCCTATGGCAAAAGAAATTTCTGCTTTTGCGGCCATCTGTCCGTCAACGTATGCTACAGCCTCGCCAAATCCAACTGGTCCCTTTCTTGATGTAAGCTTGCACTCAAGCTCTAATACATCACCAGGCTCAACCTGCTTTTTGAATCTGGCGTTTTTGATTCCGCCGAAAAATGCCAATTTACCCTTGTTTTCTTCCTCTGTTAAAAGGGCAACTGCACCTACCTGAGCCAGTGCTTCAATAATAAGCACCCCTGGCATCACCGGATGCCCTGGAAAGTGACCGAGAAAGTGCATCTCATTTGCGCTGACGCACTTTATTCCCTTGGCATAGTTGCCTGGCTCACACTCCACAACCTTATCAACCAAAAGAAATGGATAACGGTGTGGTAAAATCTCTTGTATTTGTGATGAACTTAACTCCATTTATACACTCCTAGTCCGGTTGTTACGCTGACAATCCTAAGATACTCTTTGTCGGACTAACATGTCCTTACAAAGAGCACTTAGAGATTGTCAGCTACAACCTCATCTAAATGTTATAATATACTCTCATAATTCCACAAAACAACACTCAGAGCTTGATAGTTACAGGCTCATATATGTTCTTAAAATATTCTCATATCCCACTGCATAATCAAGTGATTTTACGCTTCGTATTTGCGGAAGACTACAGATGCATTATGTCCTCCAAAACCTAAAGCATTTGACAATGCATACTTGATATCACTTTGTCTACCAACATTTGGCACAATATCCAAATCACATGCCTCGTCCTTTTCAAGGTAGTTGATAGTTGCTGGTACAAAACTATCTCTAAGAGCAAGTGATGTGATAATCGCCTCGATTGCTCCTGCGGCACCAAGAAGGTGGCCTGTCATTGACTTTGTAGAGCTTACCATAAGCTTGTAAGCATGGTCTCCAAAAGCTTTCTTGATGGCAAGCGTCTCACCTGCATCATTTAATGAAGTAGATGTACCGTGCGCATTGATATAATCAATATCCTCCATCTTTAAGCCTGCATCCTTAACAGCAAGCTCCATACATTTTGCTCCACCTTCGCCCTCTGGGTTAGGAGCAGTGATGTGATAAGCGTCACAGTTTGAACCATAGCCTACCACTTCAGCATATATCTTGGCACCACGATTAATAGCGTGCTCTAATTCTTCGATCACTAAGATACCTGAGCCCTCGCCCATAACAAATCCATGGCGTTCCTTGTCAAATGGAATAGATGCACGGTTTGGATCATCGCCTGTGCAAAGAGCCTTCATTGACTGGAAACCACCAATAGCAAGTGGCATAACAACACCTTCTGCGCCACCGCAGAACATAACATCTTCATATCCGTCACGAATTCTGTGGAAAGCATCTCCGATGGCATTGTTTGAGCCTGCACATGCAGTTACAACTGCTGTACACATACCCTTTAAGCCAAAGTTAATTGCAATCTGGCCTGCTGCCATGTTTACAATACTCATAGGAATGAAGAAAGGCGAAATTCTGCTGTATCCCTTTTCCTCACCCTTGCTGTGCTCTGCAGCGATTGTTGAAAGGCCACCAATACCAGATGAAACTATGCAGCCAATTCTGTCTGCATTTTCCTTTTCCATATCAAGTCCAGAATCCTCAAAAGCTTCCTTAGCAGCAACACATGCATACTGAGTGTACACATCCATTCTCTTCGCATCCTTCGCTCCGAGTATTCCTTCTATATCAAGGTTCTTTACCTCTCCGGCAAGCTTAACCTTTAATTCTGATGTATCAAAATGAGTAATTGGTCCAATACCACATTTACCCTTCTTTACTGCATCCCAAGTCTCATTCACATTGTTCGCAAGAGGATTTACCGTACCCATGCCTGTGATTACAACTCTTCTCATTACATACCTCCTGTTACTTCAATGACCTGACCTGTTACATAAGCAGCCTTGTCTGAAGCCAAAAATTCTACTACATTTGCAACATCCTCACCTGTACCAAAACGGCCCGCTGGGATTTGCTTTAGATATGCATCCTTAACATCATCTGGAAGCTTATCAGTCATTGCTGTCTGAATAAATCCCGGTGCTACCGCATTTACGGTAACGCCCTTTGAACCATACTCTCTAGCCACTGACTTCGTAAATCCGATAATTCCTGCCTTACTTGCACAATAGTTTGCTTGGCCTGGATTGCCCTGCACACCTACAATTGAAGAAATGTTGATGATTCTACCCTTGCGAGCCTTCATCATATCCTTTATTGCAGCTTTTGTACAAAGAAATGTACCTTTAAGATTGGTATCTACTACTCCGTCAAAATCGTCTTCTGACATGCGAATCAAAAGACCATCTTTTGTAATTCCAGCATTGTTAACAAGCACATCAACTGGGCCTACCAACTCCTTAACTTCCTTAAACATGTTGGTAACATCCTCTGTATTACTAACGTCTGCCTTAATATAAATAGCCTGCACCCCCTGCTTCTTACACTCAGCAATTGCTTCCTGAGCTGCCGACTCGTTTCCTGAATAACAAATAACAATGTTGTATCCAGCCTTTGCAAGCTTTTCTGCTATAACTCTTCCAATCCCCCGGCTTCCGCCTGTAATCAAAGCTACACTCATGCATCTAACTCCTTTATCGTATTTACGAAGTCCTCTACTGTATCAATAGAGTAAACCTTTACATTATCTACTGTCTTTGTAATAAACTTGCTGATTGCCTTACCTGGTCCAATTTCAATGATTGTATCAACTCCAGCATCAGCCATATATCTGATTGAATCCTCCAAATAAACGGAAGACTGAACCTGCTTCTCCAAAAGCTTAGAAACAGAATCTGAATCTGACTTCTCCTTGCCAAGGCAGTTATAAATCACCTTTGACTTTGGCTCCTTAAATTCAACCTTTTCAAATTCTTTTGCAAGCTTATCACCTGCTGGCTTCATTAAGCTTGTATGGAAAGGTCCGCTTACCTTAAGTGGAAGGATTCTCTTTACTCCTGCCTCTTTTAAGTAAGCACTTGCCTTGTCTACAGCAATTGCGTCTCCAGAGATTACGATTTGTCCTGGGCAGTTAAAGTTAGCCGCCTGCACAATCTTTTCTCCCTTTAACTCTTCATTTGCCTTGTCACAGCATTCAAATACTGTCTCTCTATCTGAACCGAGAACTGCTGCCATCTTTACATCAAGACCTGCAGCTGCCTCTGTCATGTATTTACCACGCTTTGCAATAAGCTCTAAGATAGTCTTTTCATCAACCATACCAGCTTCATAAAGTGCAGAGTACTCTCCAAGGCTAAGGCCACAAGTATAATCAGCAGAAATACCCTTCTCGTGCAAAAGCTTGGTAACACCAATTGCAAAAGCAACCATTGCTGGCTGAGTATATCTTGTCTCTGACAACTGCTCCATTGGTCCATTAAATGAAACATCGGCTACATTCATATCTGTAACAGATTTAACTGCCTCTGTTGCGTTATCTATAGTCTCTTTGTAAACATCATACTTTTCGTAAAAATCCTGGCCCATTCCCACTCTCTGGGAGCCCTGTCCAGCATATACTATTCCTAATTTCATAAAAACTCCTTACTAACTAGCGGTTGTAACTATATGCAGGTTTTATTGGTGCAAATGAAAGCATCCTATATTGCAATATTGCCTGCATCTTTAAGTGTCTGTTTTGCATCCTTATCAAGCTCTGAAAGAATCTCTGCCACTGGGCGAATTGCCTGAAGCTGTCCGCAAACCTGACCTGCCATAACAGAGCCACGAATCATATCACCATCATTTACTGCCCGACGAAGTCCGCCAAGAGTGATCTGCTCTAGCTTTTCTCTGTCTGCACCTTCCGCCTCAAGCTTAAGGTACTCACGTGCCATTTCATTCTTGATGATTCTTACTGGTGCACCCTGACTTCTTCCAGTAACAGTTGTTGCATTATCCTTTGACTTTATAAGAGTCTGCTTATAGTTGTCGTGAATTGGGCACTCCTCAGAAACAAGAAGGCAAGTACCAATCTGTACGCCACATGCACCAAGAAGCATTGCTGCTGCAACCTGCTTACCACTTGCAATACCACCAGCTGCAATGACAGGCACATCTACTGCTGCAACTACTTGTGGCAACAATGTCATAGTTGTCATATCACCTACGTGCCCGCCAGACTCTCCACCTTCAGCGATGATTGCATCTGCGCCAGCGCGAACCATAATCTTAGCTAAAGCAACTGAAGCAACAACAGGAAATACCTTTGCCCCCATTGCTTTCCAGCTTGCCATATATTTACCAGGATTGCCTGCACCAGTTGTGATAAACTGAACCTTTTCCTCTACAAGCATCTGAGCAATATTATCTACATCAGGATTCATAAGCATGAGGTTTACACCAAATGGCTTATCTGTAAGGCTCTTGCAAATACGAATCTGCTCTCTTAAAGCCTCTGCATTCATTCCACCGCTTGCTACAAGTCCAAGTCCACCTGCATTTGAAACTGCTGCAGCAAATTCTCCAGTGGCAATGTTTGCCATGCCACCTTGAATAATAGAATATTTAGTTCCTGTCAAATCACTTAACTTCATAATAAACACCTCTGCAATTTACACATCCATTATTATTGAACCCCAGGTACGACCTGCACCAAAGGCACACATAAGTATCTTTTCACCAGTTTTAATCTCGCCCTTAGCCACTGCTTCATCTAAAGCCAGTCCCACACTAGCTGCTGATGTATTTCCATACTTATGGATATTTACAACGAATTTCTCCATAGGCTGATTGATTTTCCTTGCAATGGATTCTATTATTCGAAGATTGGCCTGGTGGAAAATAAAGTGATCTATGTCGTCGTAATTAAGTCCTGCTTTTTTCACTACTTTCTCTATTACCTTTGGAACTGTTGCTACAGCAAACTTGTATGTACCCTGGCCATCCATGTGAATGAGTCCATTTGGCGACTTAATGTGAATCATTTCCTCATCTCCGTCAACGCCGATAACCGACTCGTACATTGAATCAGAAAGCTGAACTACTGCAGCTGCTGCACCATCACCAAAAAGTACGCAGGTGCTTCTGTCTGTCATGTCCATCTTTTTAGATAAAACTTCTGCCCCGATAATGAGTCCGTACTTTGCATTTCTAGCCATCATTAATGAACGAATTGTCTCCATTCCAAAAATGAATCCCGAGCAACCAGCTCCTACATCAAGAGCGATAATATCATTACTTAAACCAAGTCTTCCCTGAATGAGGCAGGCTGTTGATGGAGAAAAATAATCGCTTGATACTGTACATACAATAACAACACCAATCTCCTCTTTTGCTATTCCTGCTCTTTCCACCGCCTGTCGTGCAGCCACTTCTGCAAGCCAAGTGTGGTTTTCATTTTCTGATACATAGTGTCTTTCTGACATACCAGTACGTTGGCTAATCCACTCGTCACTAGTATCAACTATCTTTGCCAAATCATCATTAGTAACAACTTTCTTTGGAGCACATGCTCCTGTCGATATAATTTTTATTCCAGTCATTTACACATTTCCCATTTGAACTAGAGACTCACTATCCAAGAATCTCTCATCAATCTTCCTAAACTTTTCAAATCGCTGATTTGCAATGCTCTCAGGTGTCTTACCTTCAAACTCCGCCAAAGCAGCAGTTATCTGCTTGTCAATTCGAGCATACAATCTGTCATAAGCGCTTCCTGCCTGCTCCTTTTCTACTACTGAAAGTCCTACGCCTCGCTCCGATATTATTTCATCAATAACACCAAAGTCTAGCAAATCCTTTGCAGTCAACTTCATCACCTCAGCGGCCTCATCTCTTCTGGCACTGTCATGCCATAAAATAGATGCAAACCCCTCAGGAGATAACACTGAGTAAATGGCATTTTCAAGCATGTAAACTTTATTTGCCACGGCTATACCCAAGGCTCCACCACTGCTACCTTCTCCAGTGACGATTGCAATTACCGGCACCTTTAATGTACTCATTGCAGCGAGATTAGCTGCGATTGCCTGAGCCTGACCATACATCTCAGCCTCAAGGCCTGGATAAGCACCCGGTGTATCCACAAAGGTAATAATTGGTCTGCCAAATTTTTCTGCCTGCTTCATAAGCCTAAGAGCTTTACGATAACCTTCAGGACCTGGCATTCCAAAATTGCATGTTACATTTTCTTCAACGTTCTTGCCTTTTCTATGACCCAGCACTGTAACTGGTCTGCCATGAAACATTGCAATTCCGCCATAAATACTTGCGTCTTCCTTGCCCAAATAGTCGCCCTTTTGCTCAAAAAAATCCGTAAATACGTTATCAATGTAGTCTGTAATCTTAGGTCTATCCTTGTCGCGGGCTATGTTTACTCTTTCTATTGCTTTCATATCTGCCCTCCCTATTTTACACAGTGTAACTTCAAAATCTTACTAAGGACTTCCTTCATTTTTTCTCTTTCAACTACCGCATCGACAAATCCATGCTCCTCCAAAAATTCTGCTCTTTGGAAGCCCTCTGGAAGCTTCTCTCCGATAGTCTGTTCAATAACTCTTGGTCCTGCAAAACCAATGAGCGCTCCCGGCTCTGCCAATGTTATATCACCTAAAGTGGCAAAGCTTGCTGAGACTCCGCCGGTAGTCGGATGTGTTAAAACCGCAATATACAATCCGCCTTCCTGCTTAAACTTTTCTACTACAGCACTTGTCTTAGCCATCTGCATAAGACTTAGGATACCCTCTTGCATTCTGGCACCACCACTGGCTGTAAAAATAATAAGTGGTAGTTTATGTTTACCAGCGTACTCCACTGCATGACAAACAGTTTCTCCAAGCTCAATTCCCATAGAGGCCATCATGAATTTCTTATTCATAATGGCTAAGACTACAGGATGGCCATCGATTTTACACTTACCAGCTATGATGGCATCGTGAGAATCTGTCTCGTCTCTAAGCTCGTCCTTTTTACCCACGTAACCTTCGAACTCTAGTGGATCAGTTTCTGGAAACTTCAACTCAAATTCCTTAAATGTACCCTCATCAGCTATGTCCTTCACACGGTCTCTTACACCGTACTCCTGAACTGGCTTGATTACCGCATCAAGTAATTCTGTTGGATTCTCTCGCAAATTCTTATATCTATTAAATTTACTTTTTCGTTGATCTACTACATTAACCATTTATCACCTCATCTACGGCTTTATCCCATGATAAGATTTCATCTATATGATCTTCGATAAAACTAACATTATATTTTCCCTTAACAAAATCAGGATGATGTAATAGTAGATAATCAAAATCGCCGTTTGTTACGATTCCGTCTGTAACAAGTTCAAGCAAGGCTCTTCGCATTCTTCGAATGGCTTCAAGTCTTGTCTGACCATGAACTATAATCTTGGCCATCATGGAATCATAAAATGGGCTTGTCTCGTATCCATTGTATAAAAGTGTATCTACTCGCACTCCTGGGCCACCTGGGAAGTTCAAGAATGAAATCTTTCCTGTATTTGCCATAAATCCCTTTGCAGGGTCCTCAGCATTGATTCTGCATTCAATGGCATGCCCCTTGAGTTTCACATCCTTTTGCTTGATATTTAATGGCTCGTTGAAAGCTATTCTTATCTGCTGCTTGATAAGGTCGATACCTGTAACCGCCTCGGTAACGCCGTGCTCTACCTGAATGCGTGTATTCATCTCAATGAAATAATAGTTGTTCTTTTCATCGAGAACGAATTCAACAGTACCTGCGTTTGTATAGCCTGCAGCCTTGGCAGCTGTTACTGCCGCCTTACCCATGGCCTTTCTCAAGTTATCGTCAATATACATGCATGGACTTTCCTCAATAAGCTTCTGGTTCTTACGCTGGATTGAACAGTCACGCTCTCCAAGATGGATAACATTGCCATGCTCATCAGCCAACACCTGAAACTCAATGTGCCTTGGATTGATAATAAGCTTTTCAACATACATCTCGTCATCGTTGAAGCAAGCCATTGTCTCAGCCTTTGCTTCCTCGTAAAGCTTCTTTAAATCCTCCTGCTTGTATACTCTTCGCATACCTCGGCCACCGCCGCCGGCACTAGCCTTAATAAGCACTGGATAGCCGATTTTCTTAGCAATTTTTTCAAGCTTTTCATAGCTTTCTACTGGACCGTCTGAACCCGGTACAACAGGAACCCCTGCCTTTACCATGATTTTTCTGGCCGCTGCCTTGTTGCCTAAAGCATCCATAGCATCTGCAGTTGGCCCAATGAATACGATACCTGCATCTACGCATTTACGTACAAACTCGGAGTTCTCTGACAAGAAGCCAAATCCCGGATGTAGCGCATCACAACCTGTAACCTGAGCTGCTGTGATAATGGCATCCATGTTAAGATAGCTTTCTGCCGCTCTTGGACCTCCTATGCAAATACTATTACTAGCAAGCTTTACATGGAGCGACTCCTTGTCTGCTGTGGAATAAACAGCCACGCACTCAATGTTCATCTCCATGCATGCTCTAATAATTCTTACTGCGATCTCCCCGCGATTAGCAATCAATATTCTTTTAAACATGGCTAATCTCCTATGAGAAACAGAGGATCCTCAAAGCCGACAACATCCTGATTCTTAGCGTAAATCTCTTTAATTACGCCAGCCTTAGGAGCTGTGATTTCGCTCATCATCTTCATTGCTTCGATAAGGCAAAGGATTTGTCCTTCCTCAACCTTGTCTCCAACCTGAACATAAGCGTCATCTTCTGGAGAAGGAGCTGAATAAAACACACCAACTAAAGGTGCTACAACCTTCTCGCCTTCAACCTTTTCCTCCTGTACAGGCTTAGGCTCAACTGCTGCAACGGTCTGCTCAATGTTGCTTACAACAGGAGCTGTTGTTACTACCTGAGTTTTACACTCTGATGGCTTCTTAAACTTAAGAGAAACTCCGTCCTGTTTTATTTCAAAATATGAACTTCCGCTTTCATCGAAAGCTTTGAATAATTCCTTAATCTCATTTAATTCCATAATTATTTATGCGCCTCAAGATAATTTACAATGTCTGCTACTGTCTTCATCTCTGTCATTGCATCCTCATCGATTGTGATGCCTGTCTTTTCCTCTACTGCAAGTGAAAGCTCTACTGCATCAAGAGAATCTGCTCCTAAATCTTCAAAAAGGTTAGCCTCCATTGTTACCTTTTCTGCTGCACAGCTAAGTGTGTCGATGATTACTTCTTTAACTACTTCAAACATGTTTTTCTCCTTTACGTATAACTTTTTTTGTTTCTTTTTAATTATGTAAGCGCCACATATATTCTCTTCACTTACATAGATTTAAAAATTTAGCTAAATAATTTTAACTATTTACATCATAACGGATTACAAATTCAAGTCAAGTATTTTACCTAAATTTATTGAGATATTTTTTCAAAAAGAAGGAGTATGGATTTTGTTTATCGAAAATTGCCATACTCCTTTTACTTGCTATTTTATTTTAAAATTCTAGGCTGTCCACAACCTCCTTAAGGGTTCTTGCAGATTCCTGTAGTGCCTGAATCTCCTCCTCATCAAGGGAAATAGGAACCTTGGTCTCTAGGCCTTTCGCACCAACAATGGCTGGCATTGAAAGGCAAACGCCATCGATGCCATGTTCACCATGCATCATGGAAGATACCGGAAGGATAGATTTCTCATCACGAATAATAACTTCGCATATACGTTTAACAGCGACCGCCACTCCATAGTAAGTGGCGTGCTTTCTTTTGATAATTTCATATGCTGCATTCTTTACGCGCTCTGCAATCGCCTTCTCCGACTCTTCGTGTTGGAAGTGGCCACGCATCTCGCAGAAGGTGTTCAAAGGAATTCCTGATACGTTGGCACTTGAAAATGCAGCTATCTCGCTATCGCCGTGCTCGCCAATAATAAAAGCGTGAACACTTCGACTGTCTATTCCAAGATGCTGGCCTAGCTCCGTCTTAAGGCGAGCCGAATCTAGGACAGTACCTGAACCGATTACTCGATTTTCTGGAAGTCCTGAGAGTTTTAAAGCCGCTAAAGTAAGCACATCTACAGGATTTGCTACTATAAGAAGAATTCCTCCAAAATCCCGCTTTGCGATTTCGGGAATAATGGACTTGAAGATACCGACATTTTTGTGGACCAAATCTAGGCGAGTCTCTCCTGGCTTTTGCCCCGCTCCCGCAGTTACAACACAGATGGCCGCATCGGCAACATCATCATATGTGCCCGCATAAATCTTCATAGGTTTAGTAAATGGAATTCCGTGAGAAATATCCATTGCCTCACCCTCGGCTTTGCTTGGATCAGCATCTATTAGAACCATCTCTGAAAACAAACCACTTTGCGATAACGCAAATGCGGTAGCTGAACCTACGAAACCTACGCCTACTATTGCAACCTTTCTATGATTCACATCCACTGCCATACGCACCTCCCAAATTCTATCTCTCGCTTGTTGCTTATATTTAGGTTGTCTCTCGCTTGTTACGCTCTCAAGCCTTATATTACTATGCTCGACTAACACGTCTCGCTTTAGTAATACCAGAGCTTGATAGCTACAAGCTATTTTGAATCTAATGAATAACTAACATGATCTAGTAACAAGCTATTTATACAATTACTAAGCTGCTATTAATCGCAGTTGTACCATCTACTTGAGATTACTTACCAATTCTTCAAGTGCAGCTGTGCTTGCCTCATTTAGTGTAGATTTGATTGTTACCACCGGCTCTACGAACTCTAAGTTTTTCATAGGCTCAAGGATTGCTTTCATGCACTTAGCTGCCTGTGGCGCCCATGTTCCATTTTCCACGAATGCAACCTTGCGGCTTTGGTAAGCCTTTGCTGTAAGATGATGTAAGAAATCCTGCATTGGTGGGAAAAGACCGCCATCATATGTTGATGCCAAGCAAACCATCTTATCATAATAAAATGCTCTAGCAACCGCTTCTGAAAGAGGCTCTCTGCAAAGGTCTATAAACGTAGTCTTTACTCCTGCCTGCTGCAACTTTTCATTTAACAAAAGCGCTGCCTTCTTGGTGTTGCCATGAATTGAAGCGCACGCCACAAGGACGCCCTCCTCCTCTGGCTTATAGCTGCTCCACTTATCGTAAAGGTCGATGTAGTGACCTAAATTTTCAGTAAGAATTGGACCGTGAAGTGGACAAATAGTCTTGATATCAAGAGCTGCAGCCTTTTTCAACAACCCCTGTACTGAGGCGCCATACTTACCAACAATATTTAAATAGTATCTACGTGCCTCGTCGTCCCAAGGTTCATCAACGTCAAGTGCTCCGAACTTGCCAAATCCATCAGCAGAGAAAAGCACCTTTTCTGTAGACTCGTACTCAACCATAACCTCTGGCCAGTGAACCATAGGCGCCATAACAAATGTAAGTGTATGGCTTCCAAGCTCTAATGTATCGCCTTCTGCAACCACTTGCTTGCGGTCCTCAAAAAGAGTAGCATCCATAAACTGTCCCATCATAGGGAAAGTCTTTGCATTTCCAACTACAGTTGTGTTTGGGTATTTTTCAAGAAATGTTTTGATTGAGCCAGCGTGATCTGGCTCCATGTGAGAAACCACAAGATAATCAGGTGTACGACCAGCAAGCTCCTTCTCAAGGTTTGCAAGCCACTCATCTGTAACTCGTGGGTCTGCGGTATCCATTACCGCGATCTTGTCATCTAATATCACATAAGAATTGTATGAAACACCATTTGGTACTGGGTACTGGCTTTCAAACAAATCAATAGTCTTATCATTACATCCAATATACTTTATTGCCTCTGAAAAATTAGTACTCATTGTAATATGACCTCCTTTTACTCTAGTCTTATATTATCAAATCGCACTTCTTTTCACTAGTATATTAATGATGAATTATTACTAATAAGCTCCGCTTAACGATGTTTCATTATTATACTGTAAGCGTCTCAGGAAATTTCTGCATCGTGAATTAATGTCATCTACATAATCTGGAATTAGATTTGCATTTAGAGTTCCGACAGCCTGAGTGTTGAGTCTTCTGTTAATGTCCTGCTCGTACTCAGTAGTTGGATATTTATTTAAAAGAATTCTATTGTTTAATCTTATGTTTTCTTCCGCAGTTTCAATAACATCTCTCAAGGCATCAATAGATCTTTGAAAACTTCCAATCATAGCCTTAATCTGCATTTCATTCTGAGAATTCTCGTAATGCATAAGATTTTTCTGCGCCATCATGTAAGCACGGACTCTACGACGTGCTCTAGAATCAATATCTCTCTGTAAATTATTTGCTGTGTCGACGCTGTAACGAATTCTCTCGCGTCTTGTGCGAATCTCCTTATCATAAGAATTTGTATGATTTGACTTTCCTAACATTTTATATCTCCCATTTTGAATTGAATAATTTATGATTTACGCTCCTATTTATTATTCAAAAAAATTTTTCGTTTTTTTCCAAAATGGGAAAAGTTTTTTAAAATTTTTCTATTTCCAAAAATAACATCGAATTGTTTTCCATAATTAAAACAAAAGAAAAGACCTCAGGGAAATCCTAAGGTCTTGAAATTCTATTTAGAGAGTCTAGCAATAATGTTATCAAGTGTCTCATGAGGCACTGTGCCATCTTGATACAATTGATTAATTGTGCTGTCGCTTCCAAGGAGCGCTGTAGCATCCAACCATGTGCCTTTTTGAAACTCCTCATCAAATACAGCGTAAATTTTCCTGTTCTGTAAAAGCTGTGAAAGCGGATATTCTCTATAATCCATATAATTACTCCTACTAATTCTATTCAGGCACACTCCCCTGAACAAAATGCGATTAAACTCTAGAAAGGTACTCGCCTGTTCTAGTATCAATCTTGATTGTCTCGCCGTTTTCAACGAAAAGTGGTACGTAAACTACTGCACCTGTCTCAACTGTAGCTGGCTTTGTAGCGCCTGTAGCTGTATCACCCTTGAAGCCTGGCTCTGTATCTGTAATCTGGAGTTCAACGAACATAGGTGGCTCTACTGAGAAGATAGAACCGTTGTGTGAAAGCATCTTAACGATTTCGTTTTCCTTAACGAACTTAAGAGCATCACCAATCTGGTCTGCTGTAAGAGCAACCTGATCATATGTCTCAACATCCATAAAGTTGTAAAGCTCACCATCATTGTAAAGGTACTGCATCTCCTTGCGGTCGATACGTGCAGCTGGGAACTTTTCTGTAGGACGGAAAGATGTCTCTGTAACACCGCCGTTCTTGATGTTCTTAAGCTTTGTACGAACGAAAGCTGCGCCCTTACCTGGCTTTACGTGCTGGAACTCGATAACCTGGTATACCTGATTATCCATCTCAATTGTCATACCGTTTCTGAAATCACCGGCTGTAATCATTATAAAGTCCTCCTTTTATGGATGTATTCTCACCCTTTAATTTTATAATTTATAACCTCTTGACCCATTAGGCCACACTCGTATACAGTATTTTACTTCAAAAATTTCATTATTTCAAGACATTTATATGATTACTCACTATGATAGGATAGTTTTTGAAAGGGAGTTCCTTTTTTGTCCTTAGACAAGACTACAAATATCAATAAACCAAAGAAGGTACATATATGGAAATCGAAAAAAAGTTTCTTATAAAAGATATGCCAGATTTAAGCAAATATGAGTATATTGTCATTCAACAGGGGTACCTTAGCACCTCTCCTGTTGTGCGAATCCGCAAAAAGAATGATGATTACATTCTTACCTACAAGGGCTCAGGCAAGTTAGCTCGAGAAGAAATCGAGGCAGCCCTTACTAAGGAAGCCTACGAGCATCTCTTAGCCAAAATTGATGGCCACGCCATTACCAAGCGCCGTTACCTAATCCCAATAGATAAATACCTTGTGGAGCTTGATGTATTTTCAGGCCACATGGAAGGTCTTGTTATGGCTGAAGTAGAATTTCCATCAATAGAGGAGGCAAACGCCTTTGTCCCACCATCATGGTTTGGGCAGGAAGTCACCGATGACGAGAGATACCACAACAGCAATATGATAATGGGCAATCCGTTTAAATAAACTTTACTTTGTAGCACTACTTGAAAATTCAGCTACAGTACCAGACAATCCAAATAAATCCAAAAATCCCTAGACTCCACAAGAGCCTAGGGATTATTTTCTCCTCCATCTGACTATTCAAATGAAAGCTTCTAACTCTTATTCAAAGTACTGAGCTGCATTGCTTTGATCTACTGCCACGAATGGAACCCAGATGTATTTGCCATCTGCAGAAGTCTCTTCCATTTCCATAACCGAATTGCCTGTTGCCAGGAGGGCCGCTGCATGTAAAGCTGCCTTGCCCTGTCCTGCCGTATCCTGCAAAACAGTCATATACATATCGCCATCCATAACCGCCTGACAACCATCATGAGTACAATCAATACCTGCCACAAGAACCTTGTGAGTATCATATCCGTTGTCCTTAAGCCACTTAATAGCTCCACATGCCATTGGGTCATTATTTGCAAAAATGCAATCAAACTGCTGATGTGTATTCTTAAACAATTCCATCTTGTCATAAACAACTGTATCTGACCAATCGCCATAGTCTAAAAATACAAGATTCAAATCTACGTTGTTATCCCAGAAGAAATACTTAATTGCATTTGTTCTAGGTTCAACTGCTGAGTGTCCCTTTCCACCCATGAAAATAATAGCATTAACAGAAGAAGGTTTACCTAAACCATTCCAAACATATTCAGCCTGGTATCTTCCCGCATCTTGCTCAAATGAGGCAACATATACATACTTGTCTGCCTTAAGGAAACTATCATCTGGCTGATTGTTAATAAATACGATTGGCGTATCTCCTGCCGCAATCTCCATCTGCAGAGCTGTAGATGAATCATAGAGTCTACAAATAATCGCATCATATTTTCCCACCGCAGCCTTTATCTGCTCTCTTTGATTATCAACATTGTTTTCTGCATAAACCACGTCTGCAGTAATGCCCTGAGCCTGTGCCTCAGCAAGAATAGCATCTGTAATCTTTGGTAAGAAAGTATCTGTCTCATCATGCAAAGCCAGAAGAATTTTCTTTCCCTTTGCATTTACGCTGCCAGAGCCTCCACTAGAACTTCCGCACCCTGCGAAAGTTGCCATGGCAAGAACTATAACCATAAGAAGTCCAGTAAATCTTCTAATAGTAGTCTTCATGTCGCACCCCCCTCTATCTCTAGATCTTAAACTGCTGAACATAAGATGTCAGCGTATCTGATGTGCTTGCAAGCTCATGAGAGTTGTCTGCAACATCCTGGCTGCTTTGAGTAATGTTGTTAGCCTGCTCTACCATGTGGTGGCTAGTCTCAAGAATTTCATCTGCACTAGCTGCCTGCTCTTCAGAAATAGCTGCTACATTACTTGCAACATCATCAACCTTCTGTACGTCTTGAATCATAAGGTCTATAAGCTCATTTGACTTTTCAATGTTCTGGTAAATCTGATCAAATGTATCTACGGCTGTGTGAATCAAATCACTGTTAGCTTCAATATTTCTAGCACTAGTCTCAGCCTGTGAAACTACGCTATCAATAGCTTTTCCTACATCATTGATAAGATTTGAAATGTTCTCCGCACTCTGTGCTGAGTTCTGAGCTAGCTTACCAATTTCACTGGCAACAACTGCGAAGCCCTTACCAGCTTCACCTGCTCTAGCCGCCTCTATTGAAGCATTCAAAGAAAGAAGATTTGTCTCATCTGCAATTTCAGCAATCAAACCAACAATCTTTGTAATCTCTTCTGAAGCCTTACCAACTTCATTGATAGAATTTACAAGCTCGTCATTGCTGTTCTTGATTCCTTCCATAGCTGCTGAAAGATGTTCCATATCAGCTCGACCCTTCTTACTGATTTCAACTGTTTCTTTCATGCTCTCATTAGCCTGATTAGAATTTTCTCGTGTATCAGAAACAACCATTGCAAGAGTGGTTGCATTTTCAGCAATTTCGTTAACTGCCACTGCAAGCTGATCTACAGTGTTGTTAAGATTCTGCATTGCATCTGCCTGTGAACGAGAAGCGTCGTACATATCTTTAGAAACTCTATCAGAGTTGTTGGACTGCTCTTTAAGTTTCTCGGACTCATCGTTAATAGATGTAAGCATTCGTCGCATTGATTCAACAAACTCAGACACCTTGCTTCCCATTATGCCGATTTCATCGTTGCTTTCCTGGTCAACCTTAATTGTAAAGTCACCATTGGACATATCTGTAATATGCTTTGTGATATGTCCAATTGGAGAAATAACTCTTGAAACTGTAAAGTTGATAATAAGGATAATAAGGATTACAGCAATAATACCGATTATCAACAATATATTTGTAAGCTTTATTACATCCTGTAAGAATACGTTGTTATCTGCATAAGAAACCAACACCCAATCTGTACCAGAAATCTGTCTGAAGGCAACAGCGTAATTGCCTATAGTTGTAGTCATAAAATCTCTTTGTGTAAGCTTATCGGCCACACCAGCCATCATCCTATCACTATCTCCAGTAGTGAGCTGTGTTGACACTCTGGCCGGATCACGATGTGCAAGAATAGTATTGTTATCTGATATATCCACAAGAAATGATGCTGCAGAGTCCATCTTTACTCCAGAGTTAACAATTGTACTAACCTGATCCAAAGTAAGATCAGCTGCAAATACTCTAACCTCTGGATTGCCATCATTAATCATACCTGAAGCACTAATAACATTCTGTCCATCACTAGTTGTATACGCCGCTCCATATGCAAGATTAACCCTTGACATACCCTGCTTAAACCAAGGCTCGCTCTTGACATCGCCAAAAGACTTCTGCGATTCAGTTGCTTTAAAAGTTGCACCTGTCTCGGATGCAATATATGGGCCATCTTTACAATAGCTATTAAATGCATATGTGGAATCCAACATAGTCTGAAGGCTTTCCGGTTCCGGTTGAGTCTTCTCAATCATATTTTTTACCATAGAAAACTCAACTAGATTTTCATTCAACCAAGATTCAATATTATCTGCTTGATTTCCAATAGAGGAATCTAGCTGAGACATAGCCATATCAGTCAATGATTGTCGTGATAATATTCCTGAAATACCCACTAATGCGATAATTGTAATTACTACTGCTGGAAGTAAGATAAGCAGCAGCTTTGTCTTAATTTTTCTTTGCCTTCTAACTTTTGTATTTTTGGCCATAACTTTC
>JAEEGJ010009509.1_pt1 | contig 25957 bp, 19 predicted proteins | sample 8958761 | NCBI WGS metagenome assembly JAEEGJ01 (sample SAMN16246546, study PRJNA631951) | gut metagenome | biome: gut microbiome; feature: rumen; material: RS-attached | host: Bos | place: Iran: Karaj | collected 2018-10 | reverse complement strand
ACCGCAAGTCTATCTACTGCGACGGTATCGAGAATGTGGAAAACGGCACGCTCGTCTATACCGACGAACTCGTCGCGAAGGTGAAGAAGGCATTCAACGTCGACCTGCCGAAGCGCGTCGCGTTCGAGGATATCGAAAAGACGGCTGACTTTATCATCAAGAACATCATCGAGCCGTTTGCTCCGAAGAAATAATCTTTTTTTCTGAATATGAAAACAGACTTTGCGTTTAACTAGAATATTTAATGGATTTTTGAACTTATAACATGTTAAAGAGCATGTCTAGTTCTTTTATTCTTGCTTCTAGGGTGTTTTTAAGCATTATAATCGCCGTTTCATAAGATTCATTTTCATCTCCAACAAGTCCATATGAATATGTTATGGGCCAAAGAAGATGATTGTAATCGTTTGATACTTTTAGATTGTTTGATAATGAATCAATGTAGTCAAGTATAAATGGTATCGTTTTTTTATAATTATCCCATTGTAAAAGAATTTGGTTTTTAAACGAATTGTTACTAATGAAATCTTTATATAAAAAACCATAAATATTACGAAGTCCTCTTTTTGATGCTGTAAAGGTTCCGTAATCGAAATCCCAAACGGGGCCTGCTGTTAAATTCCCTTTATTATCTATATAGGAAAAAAAACTCTTTGGCGATTGTATTTCTGAATTTTGTGCTATTTCGTTAACAATGAAATAGTCGACAAATGAATTTATATTGATATGTTTATTTTCATATTGATAATGGACGGATTCTATGAAGTTGTTTATGAATGTCTGAATTGTTTGAAATTGTTCATCTGTTGGATTTTTTGGAAATTTTATAATTGTAGGATATTCTCCAATTGACGTTCTAAATTGAAATTCTTCGTCATAATGTTTGTCAAATTCAAGCAAATATCCATTGGAATTAAGATTAAGTCTGTTTTCAGTTACTTCAATTTTTTCGCAAATGTAATAATTACCAATAAAGGTGTCGTTAAAAAAAACATCCGCAAACCGTCCTTGGGGAACCCAATTTTGACTTGTTTTGCGGGCGATTTCTAAAGCGATGGCGTTTCTGATCAAAGTTCTGTCTCTATAGTTTGCAAGCATTACCCATTTTTTTGCTTTGGGCATGCCAAGAAAAGCTTGCTTTTTGCTGAATTTTATAGTGTACGGCTTTTTAGGGTATGTCCATGTGGAATTCCCTCTTCCTTTGATTGTCAGATCCATCACTTCACTTTCAGGAGCAGTCTTTCCCCAGATTTGCAATTTGGCCGGAATTTCTGTTTCGCGATCTTTAATTTCTTGATGATTCTCGGTTTCAATCACGATTCTGGGAATGCCTGCATAGGGGTATTCTGTGTCATCCAAAGGTAGGTAATCAACTTTGGTATTCCAATATTCTTCAGAATTTGTGGTGTTTTCGGCGTAGTTCGCATAATCTACCCCATCACTGTTGCTGCAGGCGCAAAGCAGAAACCCGATAATGATTCCCAAGAGTAGGGGGAGTGGTCTTGCTGTACGATAACGCATATTTACAAATATAACTTATTTTGTAAACTGCTGTTAATGTCTTTTTTCTTACCGGCTTTGATTATACGTCAACGGGGGAAATCCGCTATTTTTATTATAGGCTACTTGTCAGCTACCCATTTTTGTACTGCGTTGCCATTTGACATTCGGGAAGACCTCCGATGCGGATTCCAGGATGCCCAGGTGCTTGTTCGAGGTGAATAGGCGCACCCCCTTCAAGCCGCGTTCCTTCAGGCTTAGCAGGACCGATTTCCTGCATTCCTTGCTCTCGCTCGCGCCTTCCGCCGCACCGAGGATCTCGCGGTAGCCGTCGCCGTCCACGAACATGTTTCCAGCCTCACAGGAGCTCGGTGACGTCCTCCACGCGGCGCACGGATACGCCCGCCAGGTACATCTCAATGAGAGACTCCTTCACGGACGATTCCCTGCGCCTGTAGCGCTCTATAATGGCTGTCTCGAACGGGGCCAGGCGCAGTTTCGGGATGGCGATGTCGAGCTTTCCCGCGCCACGGATGAGCGTTTTCAGGTCGTCCTTGAGTCCGGCTTCGTCGATTTACCGCACACACCCCTTAGTGGAATTTGCGAAGGGGAATATACGTTACCGTTTTCGCGGATGGGGAATCGGCTCTGATGCTAGTCTGCGCTAGGCTAAGGCATGTCGCCTCAAAGGAATGGGGCACCAAGAGGTACCTGAACATGAAGCACCTCTACGAGCAGGAAAAGGAAAACGAACTAAAACGGGAACTGGAAAAGAGCGGAAAGAAAGGAAATGTAGCCTAAATCTGATGTTGGAACAAACTATTTTTGCGAAAAAACCTTGACACTACCGAAGGACGAGTCTGTCCGTCTGCAGTCTTCCGGCGGCGGAATCTTCACTGTCTTGGCGGAACGCGTCCTGGATTGACGGCGGGGTGGTGGTCGGTGTCGCCCATGTCAGCTACCCATTTTTAGGACTGGTTAAATCAGGTTCTGTCCGCAATAAGTTTAACTTGTCTCTTGGCGATTCTTGCTTTCATAGTTCTATATGCCATATTATTCAGGATGTTTACTGTATGCATTGCTTTGACACTATTTGCAAATCGATATGAATTTATACTTCCGTTGTTTGCGCATACTAATGATGGCGCTATGTGAGATTTACCTGAAGTTATGTTTAATAATTCAGGTGTTAAAACTTTTACGAGTCCAATAAAGCTTGCTATTAGTTCTGGAAACGGGTTCATGAATTTACATTCAAAGAAAGTCATCAAATCTGAATTTGGAACATAATCAATCGGCTGTCGGTCAATTTTTTTTCGTTTGTGTGAATTTTTGTTAATTACGCAAATGTCTGCTGTTATGTAGCTATTACCATAATCTTTACTCTCACATTTCAAATTATGAACAATCCAAAAAATTTTTCCATTTTTTTCGATTTCAAACATTGAAAAATTTTCTAGATAGCCATTAGTGCTGGTCTTGTATTTGAATGAACCGTTTTTTTGCAATTGAATCGGTTTGCAAATATAGCCCAGTTGGTCATATGCTCTTACAACATCATTATATATTTTCATTTCGAAAAATGATGATAATTTACTTTGGATTTTTTCAAGTGTTGCTTTATGTGAATTTAGAAAGAACTTAATTTTGTCCGCAAACTGTTGAGCGGTCATTGGTTTCTTATTTTTATTCATACTCTGGTATCCTTAAAACACGAGTTAGATCATCTAATGATTCTGCTGATAAAATTTTTTCCCATTCTTTTATCCCATTAGATATGAAGAAATATTTGACTAATTGTATGAATTCTTCTACAATATTAAGCATGTCTTCTGTTGATTTTTCATCTAATGAGTATGATCCAACAGAAATTGTGCTAACATTAAATTCGTTGGCCATTCTTTCATAGAATTCATTTGAATGACCAATTGGCGAAACAATACGCTGATACACCACTAGAGCGTATATGATTATTTCTAGTTTATCGTCGCTTAAGACAAAATTCTGCCCTTGATCACTTTTATATTTAAGTTCTTTCAAATAATAGCTGATTTGTTCCGATGCGTCATTGCGATTTTTCTTGGGAAGAAAATGTAATATTGTATGAAGTAATTCGTCATTCATTTTTGAAATCCTTTATGTATACATATTATTATTTCTTGTACAGCTTGACTTGTAAAAACATGAAAAATTTTTCTTGAATTAAAGATTAATTGTTGTCCATATTGTTTGTGGAAATCTTGATAAATCTATTCCCTTTTTTGTTTTGGGTAATGCAATGCATAAAAATTTTCTTGGCCTCGACATTGCTACGTATGCTATTCGCATGTTTTCGTCGTTTAGATTTCCTTTTGTGATTAACCCAGTTGTAAGGGTCGTGCCTTGAGTTGATTCTACAACTAACATTGTTGCGTCAAAGGTACAACCTTTTACCCCGTGAACGGTCGATTCAAGACATTCATTGTCAGGTGATACTTGATTATAAAAATTACTTAAAGGCCATTGCTTAAAATCTGGATAATTGTTATCTCTAGTCTTTATCATGTTTTTCAGAGTCAAATCACATTCTCTCCTTTTTGTAATAGACCATTCTACTAAATGGGAATCAATTTGCTCGATTAATCTTTTAAGCCATTCTTGAATTCCAAGGGAAATATCGGGAAGTATCGAAAAAAATTTCCCTGTTAAATCAAGCCATTTCTTGTCGGAATAGAACTGCTGCCTTTTTTCTAATATTTCAGAATCGTTTAGTTGAAGTGGGTCGGCTATTGTCAATTCAAACATAGCCTTTTGACATTTCTCAACTGCTTTTACTCTATGTCCCAAGCTTAATTCTATTGAGGCGTCTGCAAAATTATTACAGACCGTTGACCTCCAAAGGTTGCTGATTTCTTTTCGATGATTTTTTCTTGTTAGAACTGCGATGTTGTTTTTGGATAATTGAAGCTCATTTTCTGTACACTTTGTTTTAAAGAAAACTTTTAAATCATCATATGAAATTTGTATATTGTCGTATAAAATTAATAAAGGTTTTATTGTGCATTCTTTCTCAGGTCCTTCTGCTACCATTTTTGTTTGACTGCATGAAAAAAGTGATATTGCGTTACATATCATTTGAGAACTTCTAAAATTAGAACTTAACTCTAGTGATGTCCACGTTGTGTCTGAACACTTGTCTAAAAAAGATTTTGATGATGCATTTCGCCAATCATAAATTGCTTGATCAGAATCCCCCACAAGGTAGCATTTTGTTCCTTCGCTAATAAGTTTGTCAATAACTTGCATTTGTTCTTCTGAAGTATCTTGCGCTTCATCAAGTATGATAATAGGAAATCTTTTTGCGATTGCGCTTGCTATATTGGGATAGGTTTCAAATAATCCTAAAACAATAGCCGGAATATCTTGCTGATTTAATATTCCTTTGCTCCATAAACGTTCTTTGTATTGAATGCATGGTAAGGGGTAGGTCTTCCCTTGAACAATCGTTGGCTTACAGTTGATTTGTTCTTTCCCTTTAACTAAATTTAGACATTTGTTTTTCCACTCATAATGAAAATCATTCAAGTGTGTGCAACATCTTTGCCTGCATGTATGTCTCCAATAAATCTTTAAATCTCTGGAAAATCCAACATCAATAGTGGGTCTTTGTGGTTGTTCAAAAGCTAGATAACCAAAAGGTAATGCAATAAACTCATTTAGAAAAGAATCAAGGGTTCCTGCGAAATGCGGATATGCCAATGGTTGTCCATTATTTATTCGTTGAAGAATTTCTTCACTAGCCACATTTGTGAACGATAATGCCGCAACACCACAATGGAACTGGTTCCAACTAGACAATATTTTTTTTATTTTTTTTGCAACAACGAATGTCTTTCCGCTTCCTGGACATGCTTTCAATGTTACAAGGCCGTCACTTTCCAGAAATATTCTTTGCTCTTCAGTAAGCATAATTACCCAGGAATTACATGATTGATAGCATTTTGAATATAATCAGGAACAATGAATGATAATGTTCCTGATGAGTTATTTATCCTTTCTTCAATTTTACTTGCTAATTCTTGAGCGAATAGCCCCTTTGATTTGCTATGACTGTTTGTAAAAATCCATATTGCAGCGGCCTTTTCATCAATAGTATTTAATTGCGTTATTATTGCTCTTAAATTCGCGCCAGCTATAGGATAAACTGATTCAATAACTTCTAAAAATATATCAATATTTCCCGTTCCGTTTCCAAATGCTAATTCATATTCAAGCGTTTTTATCGCGCAAAAAACTCCTACTTGAGTTGCTTGTAAATCTGTTTTCAATTTTGTAACTCGATCAGACGCTATTCCCGCATTGATTTTTTGCGAAATAATTTGTGCTGTATGTGCCGAGTCTATCTTTGTGTCTTTGCTGATATATGTATTGAAATTACTGGAATCTGTACATCTGTCATCATCCGTTATTACGGAAGATTTAATAAAACTTGAAAATTCAGTGTTGTCAACCAACCCTGTGAAATTTTCAAATCCTGTACTTTCTATATCAATAACCTCTACAGCGTATTTTTTCAAATCTTTTCCCATATATCGGGCAATTACAGGTATCAATAGTGCTTCGCTGATGCCTTCCACAAAAATTAGACCCTTTGCAAAAAATAACTGGGATTTTGTTACGTCAAGGTATCGCTTTAGATGGTTTTTCTTTCTCTCATCTAAAGAGGAATTTTTTATTCCCCATACAGCGGAGGTTTCTGCTTTTTCATATAGAATATTGATTCTATCTAAATCTATTTGTGATGTTAAAACAGGTGAGTGTGAAGTATAAATGACTTGAATGTTTTTGTTTTTTTGACACTGTAGATTAAAGTAATCATGTAATAAACGTAATAATTGAGGGTGTAAATGAGCCTCTGGTTCTTCTACAATCAGCAGATGCAATAGAATTTCATCCTCATCAATATTTGGACTCTGATTACTTGTACCCAACAATGATGACATGTAAAGAAGATTGTTGTATCCTAAACTGTTCTGGAAAATTTCAAAATCATTTTTTACGAGGCTTAGAATCTTTTCTTTATCAAGAAAGGCGGAATCATTCAACATCGAGTGAATGTTTACTAATAGATCTGTATTACGAATTTTGCACCATTTGCTATGATTTGGATAACTTTGCAATAAGGTGAATTCTGCTGTTTCGTGTTTTACAAGAATCCATTTCTTTCTAATCCATAGTCTTAAAGAACCTGCAATAGATTTAAAATCGGGTTCTATTAAACCTATTTTTATGTTTTGGGCTAAATAATCTTGTTCAATGGACGAAATATTTTCATTTAACACTTTATTAGCTTCTTTTAGTGGCGCTGTACTGGACAATTCTTCATTAGCTTTTTTTAATACATCAATAAGTGATTCTTGACCGCTTGTATTTTGTGACGCTCTTTCTAATAATTGCGAAAGCAGACCATCTTTTGATGGCCTTAATTCTGCATCAACATTGCGGAGTGCTGGTAAGTAATGAACATCTATCGCAGACATTGTATCCGCATCTAATTTATTTTCTTCCTGTGATCCGCCCCATATTGTATACGATATCTTCTCTTTTCCCACATGATTAGTCGTTTGTGTGAAGCGAATATGTAATTCTCCCTTGTTCGCATTTAGAGGGTCCCAAATTTTTATTAAGTTTGGAGGGACGTCATCTAGGAACACATCTATTTGAAATGATGGGGCTATAGATCCATCTATATCAATATGAAAATCTGATTTTTTTTACATATATATTCTTTCTGTATGATAGTATCGTTAGTGCAATACGAATGGCATCTACTATTGCAGATTTGCCATTATTATTTTCTCCAATAATGGCATTAATTCCAGAATTAAATTCTATGTCAACGCCGCATTCGTCAAAAATACGGAAATTTGATATATGAACCTTTTTTATATACATGGATGTAACCTTATTGTGACTTTATATGGGAAATATATTTATTTTTTGCCTTGAAAATTCCGTATATTATTTTTTTTCATTGTGAATGATGGTGGATTATGTGGGCGGCCATAAATGAAAAATTAAAGATTTCTTTTATTTTAGATTTAGTACTTTGTTGTGTGCAGGCTCAAACCTCATCTCTTTATTAAAGGTATATTTTTATCAGTTAAATCCTTAAATATGACAAAAGAAACTGAATGGGTGGATTATAAATGGACGGTTTAGATGTAAATTTTGTTATAGATGGTTTCCCTTGCCAAGGATTTCTGAACAGGGAAGGGAACTTATTCGATTTGGACGTAAAATCATCTCTTCCCACCATTTCTTACAAACCGAGAAAAATCACATGTTGGCACGAACACCGGGCTTTCGTTCTGTATAATAATCAAATCCGTTCAAGAAAGATTTTTCCTGAGTTCGTCATTGAAAATTACGAAACTCCATTTTTTAAAACCCTTGAGTTTTGTTTAGACGGTCTACAGGATTTTTTGTCTGTTTCTGAACATTATGATGGAAAAGTTTTTTCTGAAAAAGTAAAAATTGATGGGGTAGTCTATCTTTGCGAATGTGTCAGTGATGTGAAAAAAACTACTGTCAAGATAGCGTCACCTTACCAGAGTATTAAGGTAGAAAAGATTAACAGCATTGTTCAACGATTTATTCAGCTGTTTACGCTTGTAAGTTATAAGCGGATAACATGTATGTCTATACATATTGTCGATGACGGTAAAAGGTTTGAATTCTATTCTTGGCGTTGTAAATCATTTTCGGGGAATAAAAGCCGACTTTACTCTTTGCTTCATGCGGGCTTGATTTACAATAATGGCTGGTGGAAGGATATTCTTGTTAATTACTTTGGATCTAAAAAAGAATTCTTTGAGTTGTGTCTGAATGGGTATATTTCGCAGATAGATACGGATTTATTTTGGGATTATAAAATTATATGCATTTGCGGAATCTGGAACTGGTTGGGAAAGAAAAAAATTAATAAAGACATTTCTCTATATGATGGGTTTCGCATTCTTTATAATCGTTTTGAGGAAAATTTGCGTCTTTTGCTCCCTGGTGCATTGAAAGATTTTAAATTGCTGAAAGATGCAAGGAATGATGTTGCTCATGGTGAATTGAAGAATAGAAGCCAAGAAGAATTCGATGAATTGTATCAAACTTTTCGGAGAATTCGGCTATTGACGATTGTCTATATATATCAGGAATTAGGCTTGCCCTTGATTTTTATTTGCGAATGCATCCGAAATTCTTTCCACGGTTGCGTTAGAAATGTTGAATTGGATAGATTTGTATTGGCAACGATTATTGACGATATACCTTTTTTCTATGTCAACGAGAAAACTTGGGAATGTTTCTCCCAGCCACGGATTTTCTCGTGCTTTGTTTATAATCCATCAATGAATTTATTGGAACTTGATAAAACTACGACTGAACTTGCTTGGAGAGAGTCTTTGCGAGGTGATGAAAGGTTTTATGGGGATTATGTGACCAGGGTTTACCCCAAATGTAAGGAGCCTGTATATCAAAACAACATCTTCATTATTTTCGGTGACGCACATAAAGAAATCAACGGTTCGTTCTTGCTTAATTACGAAGATGTCCCCGCAGAATTAAAGGAAAAGTGTGATAAACAACGGACTGACCGTTTGCTACGAAAGCGTTAGATTTTTTTCCTGCATCCTGTTTCCCGCGTCTGCGTTAGGCCTCCAGCCACTTGCAGCTTTGCTGCTTGGCTATGGACCCCTTTAGGGGCGATCGAAGCCCGAAGGGCCGGGAGGGCCGCCGGTGTCCTGCGCTCGGCCCTCTAGGCAGGGAACGCCCGGTGTCGAATGCTGTGGCCGTCTACGCGAAGGACGAGTCTGTCCGTCTGCAGTCTTCCTGCGGCGGAATCTTCAGCGTCTTGGCGGAACGTGTCCTGGATGACGGCGGGGTTGTGGTCGGTGTCGCCCGGACTGCTTCGACATGTTTCGGGTCCGGGAAATCCGTTTCTGTGCATCATGGCCGCTCGAAATATATGCGCCTGTTCCTGAGCCGCATTTGCCAGAATACATCTTGCGATGATTGCCATTACCGCAAGCTGCCCCGCATCGCCGATATCACCCTGGACAAATACACCCTCGACCAGCTGATAAAGATGTATTGCCCCTTCCCGTCACCATTGAAACGGATGTATATCCGCGTGCGTGGATTGCTCGGGCGGATCAAGCGGAAGGTTGTGGGGTAGGGAAAGACAAAGGGACCGCCGTAAGGCGGTCCTTTCGTTGGTTTGAAGTTGCTTGGTTATTTGCGTCTTGGCTCTCTTTGCGAAAGGGCGCTACCAGCTATGCTTTTCGTAGTTTTGCTGGTTCGGCCATCTCGAAGTGCTCGAGAAGCCTTCGACGCGATTTTAGGCGAAGTTACTTTCTTTGCCACTTTATCGCTCCTGGATCTTGTGGATCCGAGTGATTCCTATTCGATGGTTAAACCTGCAGTGCAGGTTTAGTGGATCGAAAAAGGTGTGTTAAAGAGACTAGAATGGATTGTCTCTGGACAAATTGGAGGATTTCGGCTATATTTGGGTTCCTATCACTCAAATGGAGCCGAACCATTCGGTCCTTTGAATTGGGCTTCGCCTTAGCGGGCGGAGCCCTTTTCTCTTGCAAAGATAGTAAAAAATGTAGAAATATTACGATTTATTGTAAAATATTTTTGTTTTAGATGGATTTTTTGTATATTTTTGTAGCACAATTACAAATTTTATACAGAAAGGCTCGTCTATGATAAGAGATTTTTGGGTAAAGAATTACCTTTCCATTCGAGATAAACAAGAATTGAATTTCTTAGCTAAAGGGCCCTCGTCGGAGCTTGTTGCGGAAGTTTCCGATGGAGTATTCTTGTATAAATTGGGAATCCTTTATGGTTCGAATGCTTCTGGAAAATCGAACATGCTTGTTGCGTTGAATGAAGTGTTTCGCATATTGGTTATGTCGAAATCAGATGCAAGCAAGAAAATTTACGAAAGTATTCCATTTGCTCTCACGAAAAATGAACCCATAGAGATGCATGTCTCATTCTATGCTAACGGTATTAGGTATGATTATGATGTAAAGTTCAACGAGAAATACATTTTGAATGAAACCTTGTACTATTATCCCAACAAGTCAAAGTCTTTATTCTATGAACGTTCGTTTGTAGGCGAAAACTTGCAGGCAAATATCAAGTTTGGCACAAGTCTTAAGCTGCTGATCAAGACCCAAGACAGTATCCGTGAGAACACATTGAACAACCATAGTGTTTTATCTGTTTGCAGAAAGGCCGCGCTGAAAGAGGATATTGCCCCCTTCAATGTGCTCCATAGTTGGATTATGGACAACTATCATGATGTGGATGGTGATGGAGAAAGGGGTATTGTTGAAATACTAACGGATGCTTATAATAATCCAAAGAAACGTGGATTCTATAACACTATGCTACAGAAGGCTGATTTGAACATTGTGGAGTATCGGCCTAGTACGGAAGATAGTTTTATATCAGCAGAACTTCGTGAACGTATTAAAAGGGAAAACTTTCCCGATAAAATGAAGGAAGAATTGCTTAAGCCGACAGTTGATTCTGTAGCATTTGTCAATCATTCCGTCAATGGCGATTTTGAAATTTCTCTTAATTGGCAGTCAAAAGGGACCCAAAAATACATCCGCATTCTAGATGCTTTATACGATATGATTACCGGCTCTCATGTGTACTACCTTGATGAATTAGGAGAGGACCTACACAATGACTTGTTATATTTTTATCTTAATGTTTTCATTTTCAATTCAGACAAATCACAGCTGATTATCACGAGTCAGGAAACGACACTCTTATCTCAAGATTTGATTAATGAAAACAGAGGCGTTGTATGGTTTGTTGATAAAAACAAAGAGACGGCATCGTCGACATATTCTCGCGGTGATTCTTTTGGATTGCATAAGAACCTTTCCCTTTACAATTCATATCGCATTGGCCGACTGGGAGCTAAGCCCGAACTTGGTAGTATCTTTATAAACCTGGATGATTGATATGGGCATACAACGTCAAACAGCACTTATTTTGGGTGAAGGGCCTACTGAATTCTATTACTTCAACTCCTTGTGCGATGTATTCAATCATTTGGCCATCAAACCAGATTTCCCCAAGCATACGAACCTAACAGAACTTGAGGAAAAGATAAAAGCGGGCATTGATTTGGGCTACAATCATATCTTCTGCATTATTGACATGGACACGAAGGATAAAGAACCTGAACATTCTCAATATCAAAAATTGAAGAACAAGTATGCCAATCCAATCAAAAAACCAAGGAAAGGTATTGACTGTAAAGTCGAATTCTTCGAAACGCATCGCTGTACAGAGTTGTTCTTCCTTTACTATTTCCGTTACACATCGCGTCCTTATGATAATCAAGAACAGCTACTGGAAGATTTGAATCGGTGTGTGGAGTACAGAAAGACAAATGAGTTCTTTAGAAAAGGACTGCACGGCTATTTTGAAAAAAACAATGGAAGTCTTGCAAATGCTATAGCCTACGCAGAAAGATCAATGACGGAAAAGCAGGGGGATGGCAGAGAATATACATACTCAGAGTTGGGACGATTGATGACTTTATTGAAAGAATTGAAATAAAACGATGGGCTTATAAATACGGCTCTTTTTTCCGATGAAAATATTCCGCATGAATTGTATACTTTAAGCCGGTCCTAAAATGTCTTTTGAAAAAATCCGGATTGCGGAAAATCTTTTACGGTGTCGTTCGAATAGAACTGTTTCTTGCAGGCAATGTTTTGTAAACTGTAGTTAACGTCTTTTTCTTACCGCCCTTGATTATTAGTCAACAGTGGAATATAGACTATCAAAAAGGATGTTATTGCAATTCCCGGTCTATCCATTTCGTTCTGTTCTGAATCCAACGTTTTAGATCGTCAACAGCGTCTTTATAGGAATTATAAGTATGACGGTGATAAATATATTTGGTGCTTTGTAGAATTTCCCATTTTCTGAAATTGTTGCTTGCGGCTTTATTTAAGGATAATTGCAAAGAGTCAATGGACTTTAATGTGGATTGGAATAGATTTTTATTTTCGTTCCAGAACGTGCGTTGCATGTTGATGATAGAAGTGTCCCTGAATAGTTGAGTGTGCCAATATCCTGTTTTTATATACCAATTTTCAGGGGAATTGACTTTTGCGTAGTTGGAACTCCCAAAAGTAAGATCGAAGTCCCAAACAGGTCCCATTTCTATTGGGCCATCTATTTTTCCAAAAAAGTAGATGCTGGAATAATCATCCGCATCCAAATTTTTTGAAAATTCCTGTATCCAGTAGAATGCCATGTATTTATTTATATTTATCCATTTGTCAATGTTATTGTTCTTTTGAGGCTTGATCGTTGTGAGGAAAATTTCAAAATTTTCAATACGCTGTTGAATTGCCTGTAAATCGTTTATTGAAGCGTTTTTAGGGTGATGTATGCGGAACGGTTTTCTGGTAGAATCTGTTTTAAGGACATACGAGTATATCATTTGCTGCCCTTGCCTGTAGTTTTCTTTTATTTCCGCAATAAATGTCCCGTTTTCCGGTATGTTAATACGTTTTTTCCCTATTTTGATTGTTTCTGTAAGTAGATAAACTCCTAGATATTCTTTATTGATGTATAACTCAACGAATCTACATCGTGGCGATTGTAGTCCTAATTTGGCTGATAAACGATACATTAAGTAGTTTTTCATTAATGTCTTATCGGCATAATTAGCTATAAGAGCCCAGTCTCGATCTTTGGGCATTCCAAGCATCTCTTGTTTATTTATAAATTCAATTTTATAACTCTTTTGGGGCATGTCCGTCCACGAAGAATTTCCTCTCCCCCTAATGGTTAAATTCATCACTTCGCTTTCAGGGTAGTTTTCTCCCCAAATTTGCAATTTGGCGGGGAGCTCTGTTTCTCTATCACGAATCTCTAGGAAATCTGCCGTTTCTATCACGATTCTGGGAATGTTGGCATAAGGGTATTCCCAGTCATCCAAAGAAAGGCTGTCAACTTTGGTATTCCAGAATTCTTCAGAATTTGCGATGGCTTGGGCGTATTTCGCGAGATTCCCCTCATCGCTGTTGCTGCAGGCGCAAAGCAGACCCCCGATAATGATTCCTAAGAGTAGGGGGAGTGGTCTTGCCGTTCGATGACGCATGCCCGCAAATATAGATTATTTTGTAAACTGCTGTTAATGTCTTTTTGCTTACCGCCTTTGATTATACGTCAACAGGGGAAATCCGCCCGCCCAATCCATCCCTTTGTGAATCTTTTTACAAACCTTGCAATCGGTTGATTACAAGATTGTCTTTATCGAGCGGAGTTGTTCATCATGGATTCTGGTAAGAATCCTTCTTGGTTCAGAATGTAGATTAAGTTCACCATTAGTGGACTGTTTGCAAATTTGATGTAGTATTTTTCGTTAAAAGTAAATTGCCTCTCCCAATAAATCTTACGATTTTCATATTTTTGCTTTTTTGGCGTTTTTTGGGCTTATATTTGGGTAGAACGGACGAGGTCTGAATGAAATTCAATGTTTGGGTATGTGGTTCGGTTGGATTTTTATGGGTTATAGCGATGATTCTGTTGCTTTCGGCGACAGGGGTCTTTGCTGAGGACATTATCGCAACCACTTCGAACGGTTCCACGGTCATTCTGCACGAAAACGGCCGTTGGGAATATTACCAGAACAATGCCAAGATCCGCGATGTGCGCCCCAGCGCCATTCCCGAAGACGCCAAGTTCCAGATTACGGTCAACTACGAGAGCGCGAACAAGATCAAGAAAGACATCCGCATGATGATGGAAGGCGATTTTGCCACCGAAGAAGAAATCCGTGACAGTTTGCGCAAGGTGCCCAAGGGCGGCATGGTGTATTTCCAGGTGCCTACGAGCCAGATCAAGCCGGGTTTTACCCGCGAGTTGACTTACTACATTTACGACAAGGGCAAAAAGCCAATTTTCTCTCAGACTGCCCGCGACAGCGAGGCAAAGCCCACTGTAGAAAGCAGCAAGGTCTCGAATTTGATGGTGGTTCCCCTTTTTGCGAAGCCCAAGTCCAAGGTGCTCAAGGCCAAGGTGGTGAGCGAATCTGCCAAGCAGACTCTGGAGTTTGACATCCCGATAAAGTAACCCCCATGAAGTTTGCAGTTGTAGATCTTGAAACGACGGGCGGTACGGCCGAGGTGGGCCGCATTACTGAAATAGGTATAGTTCTTTTAGATGATTGTGAAGTGGTCAAGACTTATTCGGCGCTGGTAGACCCAGGCATGCCGATTCAGCCCTTCGTGCAGCATTTGACGGGCATTACCGACGAGATGGTGCATGGCAAGCCTCAGTTTGCATCGGTTGCCGAAGAGGTGGCGGAGCTCCTGAAAGACCGCATCTTTGTGGCGCACAATGTGCTGTACGATATCAAGTTCATGCGTACGGAACTCAAGCGTTGTTGCATCAAGATTGACCCGCCGAGGCTTTGCACGGTCAAGGTCTCTCGCCGTTTTTTTCCGGGGCTTCCGAGCTACAGTTTGCACAAGTTGACGCAGGCGCTGGAACTGCCTGAATTCAATCATCACCGTGCTTTGGACGATGCTTTGGCGGCTGCGGAGATTTTGAAGCTGGCCTACAATAAGGTGGGGCCGGAAAAAATCCTTAAGGAAGTAAAGAATCTTTCGACTCCGAAAAAGGCAAAAGTCGAGGCTATTTAATTATCCCTGCCTTATACTTCATCTTTAGAATTCTTGCGGCGGATTCTTCGATGCGCTGCCTGTAATATTTACTTTGTTTAGAAAGTGCTGCCAGGTAGTTGATCATTTCTACCGCTTTTGACGAGTAGGTAATCATGAACATGTCGTTGCCGGCCATCAAGGCGGTGCGCACGAGTTTTCTGAAATCCTTGGCGGGGTAGTTCTTGCTTCGTACGCGTTCGTTGCCGCTAATCCAGGCGCGGAGGCTTACTCCCCACAGGTCGTCGGTCAATATGACGGTCTCGGGAGACATATCGCGCGCCATTTTGACAATTTTCGGCTCGAATACGGCGGGGCGGCTCGATATGCGCACGAAACTCACGCTGCTCATCATGGTCACGGGAATGTCGTCTGCGAGAGTCTTGAAAAATCCCACGTTCTTTGCAATCTTTGCCCTGGGGGTTGCGCTCACGGCAATTTGGTGGTCGCTATTGGTCCAACTGTCGTAACCCGGAAAATGCTTGGAAACGCAAACGACTCCGTTTTCGCTCATGCCCTTGACGAATGCTCTTACTTTGAATGCGTTTGTGGTGTCATTGCCCCAGGAGCGGCGGCTTTCTTCCATGAACGAATTCTTGCCGCGGCTGTCTTTAGAAGGGTCAAGAACGGGAGCCAGGTTCATGTTTATTTTGAGTTCTTTCAGTGCGCTTCCGATTTTGTTGGCGAGCGAGTGGATGTCGGTCGAATCCATGCGTCGCATTTCCAGTGCGCTGGGAACGCCTCGCCATATATCGGAGTAAGAGGCCAGTCGGTTGACGATTCCGCCTTCTTGGTCCGTGGCGACGACGAGCGGGATTCTTAGGCTGGAGTCGATTTCGGCCATCGTATTCAGGTAGCGTTTTGCGGAGCGAAGGTGCTGGCCTGTGATAAGCACTCCGCCGATTTCGTTTTCGATAATGAACTGCGACGAGGTGAGGTACACCATCACCATTTGCGCCGCTTTCTGCTTGATAGAGAGCGATTCCCATAACGGCATAAGCTCGCGGGGAAGCCCGTAAGGCGTTTGCGCGGAATCTTCTTGCGGTAAGGCCTCGGCTGTATACGACGCGCTTGTTGCTGAACTGCTCGCAGGTTCCGTGGCTTGATTCGCCGCAGCTTCTGTAAGCGAATTCAGCGGAACAAATTTCACGTCAGGCAGAGAATCCTCCGCCTGCACAAAGGCAAATGCAAGAATAAATATGATAGATGTGTGCCGAATTAACGTCATTGCGAGGCGAATGTCTCTACTCGGCTTTTTTCTTGCCAAAGCGTCTCGGTTTGAATTCACGGGGCGGGAAGTCAAACTTGAGCTTGCCGCCTTTATCCAAATAAAGGTAAGCGTCAAAGGTGCGGTGGGTCTTGTTGCTGCGGAAACCCTTCAAGAGTGTCGTCTTTTCGCCGGCGAGCATCTTCTTGATTTCTTCGAGCGGAATTTCCTTGCCCAAGAGAATCTTCGGCAGCGTAATGCCGCTGGGTTCCTTCTTCAGGTAAGAATCGCTCACGTAGCCGGTCATGGTCTCGTACACGGCGGCGCCATCGACCGGCGACTTGCCGACTTCGGCTCCGACATCCACTTCTTCGGGCTTTTCGTCGAATACAAATTCAATCTTGTTTTCGTCGTTGATAATCACCACGGCAGAGAATTCGGCGCCGCGCTTGCTGCGGAATCCGGTGAGCGGGCCAATCTTGCGGTTCGTCAAGAGCTCGGTGATTTCTTCCGGAGTGAGCCTCTTGCCGCCAATCATCTTGCGAATCACGATGCCGTCTTCGGTGGTGTAGCGGCTTACGGTTTCGAAAACCTTCTTGCCGTTCACGGGGCTAAAGGGCGCTTCGCCGGTGGTGCTTTCTTCCTTGAATCCCTTGATGTTTTTCACCATGGTGCGCGTCATGTCGACGATGCCTTCCATGAACTTTTCGCGGGTTTCCTTGCCCTTCTCGATTTGCTCCATTTTATATTCCCAGTTACCGGTGAGTTCCGGGCTGGTGAGCGCTTCGATGTCCATGGCCTTCAGCACCTTGATCAGGTCGAAAGCTTTTGCGGTCGGGATCATGTCCTTGCCGTCGCGAACCACGTACTTGTCACTGACGAGCTTTTCAATAATAGCGGCACGCGTTGCCGGCGTTCCAAGTCCGCGTTCCTTCATGGCGTCGCGGAGTTCTTCGTCTTCCACTAGCTTACCGGCGCTTTCCATCATCGAAAGGAGCGTGCTTTCGGTGTAGTGTGCAGGCGGCTTGGTAAAGTCTTCCTTTTCTTCGAGAGCGACCGTCTTGGCGGACTTGCCCTTGAGTGCCGGGATGCTGGATTCGTCGTCGCTGTCCTTGCCGTACACTGCCTTAAAGCCCGGATCCACCAGCACCTTGCCTTCGGTGAGGAAGGTTTCTCCTTCCACGGTCGTGATGCGGGTGGTATTTTCGTACTTGGCGGGCGGGAAGAACACAGCGATGAATCGCTGGCAAATCATCGTGAAAATCTTCTGTTCCGCTTCGGTGAGTCCCGAGGGCATCACACCGGTGGGGATGATGGCGAAGTGGTCCGAAATCTTGGAGTTGTCGAACACCTTGGGGGTCTTCACAACCCAGTTGTTCTTGAGGGCGGTCTCGGCGAATTTGGCGAGCGGGCCTTCGATTTTGCCGAGGGTTGCCTTCACCGGTGCCACATAGTCTTCGGGCAGGCAGCGGCTGTCGGTACGCGGGTAGGTCGTCGCCTTGTGGCGTTCGTACAAAGCCTGCGCAATCGAGAGGGTCGTCTTCGCGCTAAAACCGAAACGGTTGTTCGCTTCGCGCTGCAGTGTCGTCAAGTCGTACAGCGGGCCGCACTTCTGGAGCGAAGGGGCGGACGTTTCTTCGACGGTGCCGGCCTTGCCCTTGCACTTCTTCAAGATTTCCTTGACTTTCTTTTCGTCAAAAATCTGCTTGACCTTGTCCTTGCCGTCTTCCTTGCTGGTGGTGAACCACTTGCCGGGGTAGTGGCTGCCGTCGTTGTCGAATTCGGCTTCCACGGTCCAGAACTTCTGCGGCACGAACTGCAGGCGTTCTTCTTCGCGGTTCACAATAATGGCGAGCGTCGGCGTCTGCACACGGCCGCACGGGGTCACCTGGAATCCGCCCATGCTGCTGTTGTAGGCGGTAAGGCCGCGGCTTCCATTCATGCCGATCAGCCAGTCGGCTTCGCTACGGCAAAGGGCGGCGGCCTTCAGGTTTTCCATTTCGGAGCCGTCGCGCATGTTTTCGAAAGCTTCCTTGATGGCGGCCGGGGTCATACTCTGCATCCACAGGCGCTTGATGGTCTTGCCCGTGAACTTGCCCTTGAGCACATACTGTAATATATAGAAGAAAATCAGTTCACCTTCGCGGCCCGCATCGCATGCGTTCACGATGGTCGTCACGTCCTTGCGCTTGATGAGCTTGCTTAAAGCGGAAAGCTGTCCCTTGGTGGCAGGCGTCGCGACGAGCGGAAATTCCTTGGGGAGCATCGGGAGCGTGCTCATTTCCCACTTCTTGTACTTCTCGTCAATTTCTTTCGGGTCGGCGATTTCGACCAGGTGGCCGATGGCATGGCTCACGATGGTGGTGTCGCTTTCGTAATGGGTCTTTTCGTTCTTGAAGTTCTTTTGTCCGAGCACACGGACCAGGTCCAGGGCTACACTCGGTTTTTCGGCGATAATTAAGGTCTTGCCTTCGACCGGGGCTTTTGCCGTTTTTGTGGCAGCCTTTGTTGTTGTTTTCTTTGCTTCGGTCGTTTTCGTTGTTGTTGCTTTTTTTGTCGTAGTTGCCATCGTTATTTCCATTTAAAGCGTCCGAACAGGCCAAAAAGCACGGCCAGCACGGTAAAGGGGGCGTGAATAATTTCAACCGGAATGCACCATTTTAAAAGGTGTTCCTGTCTAAAGATCCTAAGCCCGCGGAGTATTAAAATCAGGTCGCCTGCACATTTGGCGGCAAATGCGATGATGGTCGCAATTAAAACGTCGAAGCTGAACGGCGAAAGCACCGCCGCGATACACTGCATGGTCAGGAACAGGAATACCATGCTGAGCACAAACACGATTTTCGGTGTATAATAGATAGTCTTCGAGGCCCAACGTTTGCGCTGTTCCCAAAGTTCCTTCAGGGTTTCCTTGCCGTTGGTGGTGACGAAGGTGGATTCGGCGATGCAGTAGCGCATGGCCCAGGGGCGGTCAGCGGCCAGTTTTTGCATCAGCAGGTCGTCATCACCGCTCTGAATCTTGATCACGTTGTCGAATCCGTGGACGCTCTTGAAGAAGCTCTTGCGGTAGGCCAGATTGTTGCCGGTGCTGGTAAGCGGGAGCCTCATGGCGAGCCCTGCGGTGCCTGCCACGCGGTAAATCAGCGTCTCGATAGCCTGCATGCAAATCAGTATGCTCGATTTGCCGGGGACGGTCGGGATGTACGAATGCCCGGCTACTAGTTCAATGCCCGGTTCGAATTCGGCCACAATGCCCGTGACCCAGGTGGGCTTTACTAGGCAGTCGGCATCGGTCAGGCACAAAATTTCGCCTTCGCATGCCTCGATCAACAGGGAGAGTGCATGCTTTTTCGGGCTGACCCCTTCCGGAATCTCTTTTATAGTCAGAACGTGCAGCCTGGGGTTCTTGGCCGCATATTCGGCGAGAATCGCCGGAGTTTCGTCGTCACTCCTGTCGTCGGCTACCCACACATCCCATTCTCCACGATAGTCTTGGGCCAGAACCGAGTCCAGGGTTTCGCGGATGCCGACGGCCTCGTTGCGGGCAGAGATCAGAATGCTCACCTTGGGGGCGGGCTCCACATCGGAATTACCCACACGCACGGTACCGAGCGCACGGAAGAACCGCGCCTCCAAGACTATATAGAATAGTCCGAACACAGCCAAAAGGCCGATGACCAGGTATGTGAGCACCGTAAAAAACATTTTCCGCGCAAAATTTAGTTCATCGGGACGGCGTTGAATTTTTTCGCCTGCAAAAAACGCCTTGTTTTTTTGCACCACTTGCGTTTTTCTCGCAAAAAGGCCAAAATTATATTTATATTACATCTGTCTCCACTATATATAAGGAGGTCTAGAATGAAATTAAACGCTTTGATCAAAAAGTATAATAGTGCAAACCTGGTGCTCCGTATCGCCATTGCGATTGTCTTGGGCGCGCTCCTGGGAATGTTCCTGCCTTCTCAAAAATGGATTAGCGAATTCGGCGTGCTGTTTGTGGGCGCCCTCAAGGCCGTGGCCCCTGTGCTCGTGTTCATCTTGATCATCTGTTCGCTTGCTACCGGCAAGTCTCGCTTGGATCGCCGCTTCGGCCGCGTGATTATGTTGTATTTAGTGAGTACCTTGCTCGCCTCGTTTACTGCTGTGGTGGCAAGCTTCGTGTTTCCGCTAAATTTGGAATTGACGTTGCCTGCCGATATTTCGGTGGTGCCTGCTGACATCTATGAGATTTTGCATAATTTGTTGGTGAATGCGGTATCGAACCCGTTTGCCGCTATTTCGGACGCTAATTATATAGGCATTCTCGTCTGGGGCGCCTTTATGGGCTTTGCCATCAAGAAGATTGCAAGCGAAACGACGTTTACGGTTCTGCGCGACTTGTCCAATGCGGTGTCCATGGTGGTGCGCTGGATTATTAACCTTGCCCCGTTCGGCATCATGGGCATCATGTTTACATCGGTCTCTACCAACGGTATCGGAATTTTCAAGACCTACGGAACTCTGATCTTGGTTCTTGTCGGAACCATGCTTTTCATGGCGCTTGTGGTGGTGCCTGCCATTGTGGGCCTCGTTTTGCGTCATGACCCGTATCCGCTGGTGCTCAAGTGCCTCAAGAGCAGTGCTGTCACGGCGTTCTTTACCCGTAGCTCTGCTGCAAACATTCCCGTGAACATGGCGCTTTGTAAAAAACTGGGGCTTGATCGCGAATTTTATTCGGTCTCCATTCCGCTGGGTGCTACCGTTAATATGAGCGGTGCGGCAATTACCATTACCATCATGTCGCTTGCCACGGTGCATACGCTTGGTATCCCGGTGACGCTTACTTCGACAATAATCGTGTGCCTGCTTGCCACCATCGGTGCTTGCGGTACGAGCGGTGTGGCGGGGGGATCGCTCCTATTGATTCCCTTGGCATGTGCACCCTTCGGAGTATCGACAGACATTGCCATGCAGGTTGTGGCTGTGGGCTTTATCATCGGCGTGGTTCAAGACAGTATGGAAACGGCTCTGAACTCTACGACGGATGCGATCTTTACAGCTACGGCAGAATACGCTGCCTGGCGCAAGCAGGGCAAGCCCTTGCCTAAAGAATTATTCCGCGACCATAAAGCCGAAGAACATGATGCATAAAAAATCGCGCCTCACTGGGCGCGTTTTTTATACCAAGTTTTTTTTGTATCAGGATTCTTTATAATTAATCTTTCAACAGTTCCGGGCGCTTTTCGGCGATGCGGCGTGCAAGGTACACGAACGGCGTGTCCATCAGCGAAGTCACGATGAAGATGCCGTAACCGAAAATTAGGATTTCGCCGATTGTATTCCACGGGAACACGCCTGCGAAGGCCAACAGGTTGAATACGACCACGTTAATCAGCTGGCTTACCAGCGTAGAACCATTGTTACGGAGCCACAAGAAGCCGCGCTTGTTGCCGAACTTTTTCTCGGTCCATTTCCAGACGGCATGGTAGGCCCATACGTCGTACATTTCGCAAATGGCATAGGCGAACAGGCTTGCAAGCATTACGCGGGGGGTGTTGGCGAACACGGTGCGGATCGGTTCTGCCATGGTGTCGCCTGCGGCCGGAATATACAGGAACCAACTCTGCGAAATCAGAATGAAGGTTACGTTTGCGAGAATGCCGATTTTGACGCAGCGGCTGGCTTCTTTCTTGCCGAAGATTTCGCTCATGATATCGGTGGCCAGGAACGACGATGCGAAAATCACGTTGCCCAGCGTGGTGTCGAGACCGAAGGCGTGCACCAGAATCAGCACCTCAATGTTGGCGGCGATGGTGCAGATTACCGTCCAGGCGAAAATGCCCTGCTTGCCGAAGAAGCGGAAGAAGGCGACGAGGCCGCCGAAGAACACGAAAATGGAGGCGATAAGGATAATTTCATTCTGGAACGGCATCTTACTTTCTCCTATCGATAACGGTGAACAGGCGGGTCTTGGCGAGGGCTTCGTATTCGGTACCCGGCTTGCCGTAGTTGGCGAACGGGTAGAGCGAAATGCCGCCGCGGGGCATAAAGAGGCCTTCGACTTCCAGGTACTTGGGTTCCAGCAGCTTGACCAAATCCTTCATGATGATGTTCACGCAGTCTTCATGGAAGTCGCCGTGATTGCGGAACGAGAACATATAAAGCTTCAGGGATTTGGATTCCACCAGGTACTGGTCCGGGATGTAGTTGATCTTGATTTCGGCGAAGTCGGGTTGGCCGGTTTTGGGGCACAGGCTCGTGAATTCCGGGCAGTTGAAGGTGACCATGTAATCGTTTCCCGGGTGCTTGTTGGGGAACTTTTCCAGCACTTCGGGACTGTAGGTGGTCTTGTATTGGGTTTTCGTATTGCCCAGTAGGGTTACGCCTTCCAGTTCTGCTTCTGAACGCATAAAGTCTCCTAGTTTTGTTTAAAGTCAGGATGGGTTTCGAACTGACCGACCCAAAGATAGAAAAATATGCAGGATTCCAAAGGTCTGCTGTGTGAATCGTAAGTCGTTGAGACTCCGTGAGTTAACGATTTGACTACAATAAACTTACAGAAAATAGCCCCGTTTTGACACTCAGCTGTCATTGGAATTATCTATATTCCCCTTACCTTTGGAAAATTCCCAGGGTACCTCGCACTGCGGTGCTGGGTTGAACTTAGGGCTTTAAGACCCTCAAACCGAAATATAAAACGGAAACTACATATTATGGATTTTTCTGCAATTATTGCCGAAGAGCTTAACCTTGAAGTATGGCGCGTCGCTAAGGCGCTCGAACTGATGGACCAGGGTGGTACCATCCCCTTTATCGCCCGTTACCGTAAAGACCAGACGGGCACGTTGAACGAAATTGAACTGCGCGACATCAGTCACCGTCGCGACTACCTGCAAGAACTGGTAGACCGTAAAGAAACCATTCTCAAGAGCATCGAAGAACAGGGCAAGCTCACTCCCGAACTCAAGGCCCAGATCGAAGCCTGTAAGGACAAAACCCTCCTCGAAGATATTTACGCCCCGTACAAGCCCAAGAAGCGCACCCGTGCCACGGCTGCAAAGGAACTCGGTCTCGAACCGCTCGCTCGCCTCATGTGGGCCCAGGAAGAAACTGGCAACACTGCAGAACAGATTGCCCTGATTTACCTGTCCGAAGAAAAGGGTCTTGCCGACCCGAAGGCTGCCCTGAAGGGTGCCGCCGACATTTTGGCCGAAGAAGTGGCCGACAATGCCGAATTCCGTCAGTACCTGCGTAACAAGATGGAAAAGACCGGCGTCATGATTTCCAAGGTCAAGAAAGATTTCGAAGGCCAGGAAACCAAGTTCAAGGATTACTACGATTACAGCGAACAGGTGTCCAAGATTCCGAGCCACCGTATGCTGGCTCTCCGTCGCGGCGAAAAGGAAAAGGTGCTTCGCCTTTCTATCGAAGTCCCGAACGAAGAAATGATCGGTTACCTCAAGCAGCAGATTATCAAGGGCAACACCACTTGGACTCCGTATTTGGAAGCCATGTGCCAGGATGCTTGGGAACGCCTGCTCCAGCCGAGCATGGAAAGCGAAGTGCGCCTGATGCTCAAGGACGCCGCCGAAGAAGAAGCCTTCAAGGTGTTCAGCAAGAACCTTCAGGATGTGTTGCTCGCCGCTCCGGCCGGCCACAAGGCCGTGCTCGCCCTCGACCCGGGTTTCCGTACGGGTTGCAAGGTGGCCGTGCTCGACGAAAATGGCAAGTTCATGGATCACGGCATTATCAAGCCGCACGAACCGTGGAACGACAAGGCCGGTGCCGCCGTGTACCTGATGGGCCTCATCGACAAGTACAAGATTGACTTGATTGCTATCGGTAATGGTACTGCAAGCCGCGAAACGGATGCCTTCTGCGCCGAAATGTCTGCCAAGTTCAAGGGCAAGGTTCCGCCGCGCGTCATCGTTTCTGAAGCAGGTGCATCTGTTTATAGCGCAAGCATGATTGCTATCCAGGAGTTCCCGAAGGAAGACGTGACGACTCGTGGCGCCATCTCCATTGGCCGCCGCTTGCAGGATCCGCTGGCTGAACTCGTGAAGGTTGACCCGCAGTCTATTGGTGTGGGCCAGTACCAGCATGACGTGAACCAGCGCGAACTCAAGAAGCGCCTGGACGAAGTGGTGGAAAGCTGCGTGAACATGGTCGGTGTCGACGTGAACAGCGCCTCTGCTCCGCTGCTTTCTCATGTGGCAGGCCTCAGCAATACTTTGTCCGAAGCTATCGTGAAGTATCGTGAAGAAAATGGTGCTTATGCTAGCCGCGAAGCTCTGAAGAACGTGAAGGGCTTCGGTCCGAAGGCCTTTGAACAGGCTGCAGGCTTTATGCGCATTCCGGGTGCCGAAAACCCGCTGGATGATTCTGCCGTTCACCCCGAAAACTACGCCCTCGTGGAAAAGATGGCCGAAAAGGCAGGCGTTTCTGTGAAGGACATGGTGGGTAATGCCGAAGCCGTGAAGGCGATCAACCTCGAAGAATTCCTCTCCGACGAAGTGGGTAAGGCTACTTTGGATGACATCATGAAGGAACTTCAGAAGCCGAGCCGTGACCCCCGTAAGGAATTCCGCTATGCCAAATTCGACGACAAGATCCGCACCATTCAGGACCTGATTACGGGCAGCTGGATGGAAGGTGTCGTGACGAACGTGGCAAACTTCGGCGCCTTCGTGGATATCGGTGTCCACCAGGACGGCCTCGTGCACGTTTCTGAAATCAGCGACAAGTTCGTGGAAGACGCAAAGACGGTTTTGACCGTGGGCGACATCGTGAAGGTGCGCGTGGTCGCTGTCGATGTGGGACAGAAGCGTATTAGCCTCTCTATGAAGCAGGAAACTGCCGACGGCGTCGCCGGTGCCGGTGCTAATGGCCCTCGTGGCCAGCGCGCTGGTGGTAACCGTGGCGGATTCGGTGGCCACGGCCGCGATAACCGCGGCAATGCCCGCCCGCAGGGCGGCATCCAGGGCCATGCAACCCTCGCTGACCTTAAGGCAAAAATCGCCGGTAAGGACCGCCCGGGTGCAGCTCCGAAGAAAGCCAACGCCATGCCCGGCAAAATGAGCGCCCTTCTTAAGAACTTCAAAAAAGGAATGTAAGGCGAGAGTCGCGGCAGCCATGCTTGCATGGGCTGCCATGACCGAGCCGTAATCCTTGCACTGCATCGCAGTGCAATAAGGGAATGTAGGTAATACCTAACTAATACCTACCCCAAAAAAGACTAAGCCTGCATTTTAGATGCGGGCTTTTTTTGTATGGTTGTAAAATTTTGTTTAAGAAAGTGCTCGGAGGCCCGAAAAAAGCGTGTATAGTATATGGAGTGACTTTTTTTGAGTCCCTTTACAAAAATATTGACAAATCGTATTACAAATTGTAAATTTGATATGAAAATCATAGACCACGCTTTTGAAAGATTCGAGGAACGAGTTTTTACGCCCGAAATGGCTGCAAGACTTGTGAACGGAAAACGGCTACTTAGGCGTTCAAAGTCTAATCCTAGCAGATACAA
>JAEEGJ010009508.1_pt1 | contig 25963 bp, 26 predicted proteins | sample 8958761 | NCBI WGS metagenome assembly JAEEGJ01 (sample SAMN16246546, study PRJNA631951) | gut metagenome | biome: gut microbiome; feature: rumen; material: RS-attached | host: Bos | place: Iran: Karaj | collected 2018-10 | reverse complement strand
CAGTGAGCGAGTTTACGAGCGGCACCGTGGCAAGGGTGCAGCGTCACGCTGCTTCCGTCAGATTGCAACAAATCGCTCCAAAAAATCAAAAGGCTTCATCTTTTTTTCACAAGTTTGCAGTAAACTGAGATTTTTTTTGAAAAAGACTTGATTTTTTTGGATTTCAGCTATATAATTGATGTATAACCCAGTGACCGAGAGAGTAAGTATGTACCTGTTTCCTCAGAGAGGAGCGCAAAGGTGAAAGCGCTCTGTTACAGTCCATACCGAAGTTCACTTGCGAGGGGCAAGGCGGAAGCGCTGCTGTATGCGGCGTAGTAGGCTGCGACGTAGGTCTGCGTTAAAGACAAGAGAGTGTCGGCTCTCCTGACAATGGGTGGTATAAAAGCAAGGTTTTAAGTCTTGTCCTGTTGGACAGGACTTTTTTATTTAGTCACGACACAAAATATTTTGTAGTGGCTGATGCCCACATCAGCCCGTCCTTATGAGATCAACAACAACGGAGCGATGTGGGCATCGCCCCCTACACACAAAATCATTCTGAGGTGAAACAATGAAAGAACAGCTTGAAAAAATCGAAGCGCTGGCTAAGCAGGAGCTTGATTCCTGCACAGAGATAAAGGCGCTGGACGACCTGAGGATAAAATTCCTCGGCAAAAAGGGCGAGCTCACCGCTATCTTAAAGCAAATGGGCAAGCTCTCCGCAGAAGAAAGACCTGTTATCGGTCAGCTCGCTAACAAGGTAAGAGCAGACATCGAAGAAGCTCTCGGCAGCAAGCTCGCTTCACTGAAAGCAAACGCACAGGCTGCTAAGCTGGCAGAGGAGAAGATCGACATCACTCTCCCCGGCAAGCACGCTCCTTTCGGAAAGCTCCACCCGCTCACTAAGGTAGAGAACGAGATAAGAGAAATATTCATCGGCATGGGCTTCAATATCGCTGACGGTCCCGAGATCGACGACGATTACCATGTTTTCGAGGCTCTTAACCTCCCACCCGACCACCCTGCAAGAGATACTCAGGATACTTTCTATATCGAGGGCACAAACGAGACAGTTCTCCTCCGTACACAGACCTCTTCCGTACAGGTACACGTTATGGAGAACCAGAAGCCCCCTATCCGTATCATCTCTCCCGGACGTGTTTTCCGTTCAGACGCTGTTGACGCTACACACTCACCTCTCTTCCACCAGATCGAGGGTCTTGTAGTTGACAAGGGCATCACAATGAGCGACCTCAAGGGCACTCTCGAAATGCTTATGAAGAAGCTCTACGGCAACGACTGCAAGCTCCGTTTCCGTCCTCACCACTTCCCATTTACCGAGCCAAGCTGCGAGGTGGATATCAGCTGCTTCAACTGCGGCGGCAAGGGCTGCTCAATGTGTAAGGACGAGGGCTATATCGAGCTCCTCGGCGCAGGCATGGTTCACCCAAAGGTACTGGAGAACTGCGGTATCGACAGCAATGAGTACTCGGGCTTCGCATTCGGTCTCGGACTTGAGCGTATGGTCATGGGACGCTATGATATCAACGACCTCCGTCTCCTCTACGAGAACGACGTGAGATTCTTAGAGCAGTTCTGAGCAGCGTGACGCTGCACCCTTGCCGCGCGAGCTGAGCCAGCTCGACCGCTTCCACGTTGCCGCTCGTAAACTCGCTCACTGTATCAAAAACCGTACTTGTACATCGCTTACAGCGCATAATGAGTGAAGTCTGAACTGACGGAAGCAGCGTGACGCTGCACCCTTGCCACGCGAGCTGAGCCAGCTCGACCGCTTCCACGTTGCCGCTCGTAAACTCGCTCACTGATATCAAAGTCCATGCTTGTACATCGCTTACAGCGCATAATGAGTGAAGTCCGAACTGACGGAAGCAGCGTGATGCCGATGCAGGGGCGGATATTATCCGCCCGTTGAAAAATGTAGGGGACGGCGTCCTCGACGTCCCGCAAGCGCCGAATTTGTTATAAATGACCTATTTGTAGGGGCGATGTCCACATCGCCCCGTGGCACACGATTTAAAATAAGCAGGCTGATGTGTGCATCAGCCCCTACATATTATTCTGGCGACGGGCGAGCGTAACTCGTCCCTACAAACATAAATCATGATTTTTTCGCATTGGCAGTTGAATTTTTCATAAAAATATGTTATGATATAAAGTACAGCTTCAATAAAAAATATATGAATGGAGATAAAATAATGGATAATTTTGCAGAACAGCTTGTAAAAAAGAACGAGACAGCTTCTGATAAAACAAGGCGTATCATGGTAATAATCGTGGGTATCCTGTTCACACTGGCGCTTATAGGTCTTTCTGTGCTCCAGCTGGGCAATCCTATCATGTCCCTGCTCGGCTTGGTGCTTGCGGCTGTTGCAGGCTACGGCACCTATCATTTCGTACAGAACACCTATGTTGAGTACGAGTACACCTTCACCAACGGCGAGCTTGACGTGGACAAGATAATCGCCAAGAAGAAGCGCCGCGAGATGCTTTCCACAAATATCCGTCAGTTCACCGACTTCGGCAAATACAGCGACGGCATGGAGGAATCCGCAGACATGACTGTTATACTTGCTACGGACAACATTGCTTCTCATGAGTATTATGCGGACTTTACCGACGAAAATGTGGGCTCTGCGAGACTTATCTTCGCACCCGATGAGAGAATGCTCGAAAATATAAAGAAAGCTCTTCCTGCAAAGCTGAGAACTAAGCAGCAGTAACAGGAATTGTATAAAAAACGGCGTAAAACGCTGAAACAGCACCGTTCAGAGCTTGTGCTGAGTTGATTTAAAGGGGAGGTCATTTATATGCAGATAGTTACACCAAAGCAAATGAGCAGACTGGAAGAGCGCTCCGAGAAGCTGGGCGTGTCAAAGAGACAGCTCATGGAGAACGCAGGTGAGAAGCTTGCGGAGCTCATCGAGAATTACTGTACCGCGGAGGCAAAGCTGAAGCCCGAATACTGCTCGGTGGTATTCCTTGCAGGTACGGGAAATAACGGCGGAGACTGCTTCGCGGCGGCGGATATCCTTGTCTACAAGGGCTACAGGATAACTATTATCCATATAGGAGGACTTCCAAAGACTCCGCTGGCGCAGGAAATGCTCAGCAGACTGCCCCGTGACAGAATAACCTTTATCGAGGGCTTCCGCAGCGGCAATGTTGAGGCGGCTATAGAGGCGGCGGAGCTTGACTATATGACCATACAGCCCAAGAGCTCGGACAGCTCCGACGGCAAAAAGGAGCACAATCCCCTCGATGACATACTCCTTGCCGAGAAGAACCGCATGGGACTTATCAAAGGCGCAGTTGTAGGCGCACAGGTCCTTGTGGACGGCGTTTTCGGAACAGGCTTCCACGGACAGCTTGACAAGGACACAATGGGCATTTTCGGCATAGGCTCGGGAGCTTACCGTATAGCGGTAGACGTTCCAAGCGGCGGAAACAGCTCTTCTGGTACGGCAGCCGTGGGCATATTCAAGGCTGACGAGACTATCACCTTTGGATTTATAAAGTCGGGAATGTCACAGTTCCCAATGAAGAAATACTGCGGCAAGGTAACAGTTGCGGACATCGGTATCCCCGAAGAAGCGCTGAGAATACTTGACGGCGAGAGAAAATACTACCGTATCGAGAGAAATTTCCTTGCCTCATATCCGCCAAAGCGCAGCAGAGACGCTCACAAGGGCGATTTCGGAACAGTCCTCATTATCGCAGGCAGCTCCTCAATGCGCGGTGCTGCGGCATTAGCCACGCTGGGAGCTCTCCGCAGCGGCGTGGGACTGGTTCGTCTGGCTTCTGTTGAGAAGTGCATAGACACTGTATCCGTACTTGCTCCCGAAGCAACATTTCTGGAGCTTGACAGCGATGATTACGGCTATATGCTCTATGATTCCAGCCGCGAGCCCCTTGAAGAAGCCATGAAAAAGGCTGACGCGATAGTTATCGGCTGCGGCATGGGAGTAACTCCCGATACTATCGAGCTAACCAAATTCATCACGCAGAATGCTCCCTGTCCCGTAATTATTGACGCAGATGGAATAAACTGCATAGCTAAGGACATAGATATTTTAATGAAGAAGCGCACGGACATCATCATTACTCCCCATATGGGCGAAATGGCAAGGCTTCTCAGCTGCGACACGGAGATGATAGCTGAAAACAGGCTCATTGCCGCTGAGAAGTATGCTGAGCAGTTCGGCATAACCGTTGTCCTCAAGGGAGCAGGCACTGTTGTGGCAGACAGTCACTCCACAGCCGCTAACCACACAGGCAACGCAGGTATGAGCGTGGGCGGCAGCGGCGATGTGCTGGCAGGCATGATAGGCGCTGCTGTAGCACAGGGCTGCGGCATATTCGACGGAGCCTGCGCAGGCGTTTATATGCACGGACTTGCAGGCGATACGGCAGCTCAGAAGCTGGGCATGGAGGCTATGCTGCCGAGGGATATCATCAGCAATATCTCCGACGCTTTCGGCATTTTAAAGGAAAAGAAGAAAAATATGACCGTATAAAAGGCGGTTGGATGTGAAAATCGTTATCATAACTATAACTCGATTGGAGCTGGTAACATGAAAAGGATATTCACATTCGTACTGACTATGGCTATGGCGCTGTGCCTTGCAGCCTGCGCTGTGCCGAAAGGGGGCGGGAGCTCCCGAAAGAACGGTCTCGGCAATGCTTTTTCGGCAGTTGTGGGCATAACTCTTGACCGACTTGAAGCCGAGGGCGAGATAAAGCGCTACGGCGAGGGCGTGTGGGAGATAGAGTTTTCACAGCCCAATACTCTCAGCGGCGTAAAGCTGGAATTCAGCGAGGGCAATGTGCTTGCCTCCTACAAGGGGCTCAGCTTTTCCGTGCCCCAGTCAGCAGTGCCAGTAAAGGCAATGATGCTCAATCTCATAAAGGCTGTGGAGGACAACGCAAAGCTTGCAGAGCTCAGCGGCGAGGAGAGCGACGGTATGCTGAAAATAAGCGGCAGTCTTGACGGCGGAGACTACACTCTCACTGTTGACAAGGACGGTCTGCTCAGCGGCTTTGAAATGCCCAACAACAAGCTGACCATGAAGTTTTCGGAGATGAAGACTGCGGAGATAACCATAGAGCAGTCGGCTTCGGAGACCTCTGCTGAGACTGCAACAGAAGCAGCAGCCACAACAACCACGACTGCTAACGTACAGTAAAAGCAAACCGCAGGCTATGCCTGCGGTTTTTAGTTTGTCAAAAAAGCTGTTTTACCTATGAAAGGGATTCCAAAGGGACTGTGTTCCTTTGGCGGAGTCCAGAGGCAGCGCCTCTGGTGGGGTGACTCCCCACAGTGTGGGGAGATGTCGCAAAGCGACAGAGGGGCTGGGGCAGTTAGCTTGGGGCAAAGCCCCACAGTTACAAAGCGCTCCGCAAGAGGTGAATTCAAAAACAGTCCAGTGGACTGTTTTTGAAGAGGAGACGCCCTGCAAGTGAGGGCGTCTCCTTATGAAATATAGCTTTTCTGCAATATGTTATTATTTACAGAAATCCTGCAATGAAGTCTCGCCGCCTGTTGCGGTAAAGGCATAGTAGGACAGGATAGCCGACGCGTCAAGGGCATTCACAGCTCCGTCTTTGTCAACGTCAAGGTGTTTGAGCTGTTCTGCGGTATAAGCTCCGCCATTGTCGGTCTGCACCTTTGAGTAAAGGTTCAGGGCTTCGGACGCGTCAACAGCGTCTATCTTATAGTCGCCGTTGCCGTCGCCGAGACTGATGATATATGGAGCAGTATCAAAGCCTATAGACTCGGAAAATGTTTTCACTGAGACTTTTGTTACCCAGCCGGGGAGCTCATCTTCCACAAGGAAAACCGCCTGCAAAGGTCTTTCTCTGCCCTTGCTTATAGCTGATTTGAAAGTAACTCCGCTGTATACCTCCATAGTCGGATTCTCCCAGAGATGCTTCTGTGAAAGCTGTTTTGCCACCTGACTAATCTCCTTGCTGCTTTTTAGTCCATATACAACAAGATAATCTATCTTTGTTCCGTTGCCAACGTTGAACTGCACATCAAATTTTATATGTTCGCCGCAAAGTGGCTCGCCTGTTTCGGAAAGAGTACACTCATTGATTATCCCCTCTTTGGTGGAAAGGATATTTTTCAGGTCAGAAGCCTCTGAAACAGATACAGGCTCATAGACGTCAACGCCTGTGATGATATCCATTTTCTTTGCCTTTTCGTACTGCTCGTCCGTAAGCGGACAAACGATAGTCGGCGCGAACTGGCTGCAAAAAGCGTTAGTCGGCTCAACGCCAAGCTCCGCAAGTATCTCTGCGGACTTCTTCCCGAAGGCTTCTTTCAGCATATCAAGGCGAATTCTCTTATAATAATCTGTGACCATTTTCTCAATCTCTCTCTGGTCGCTTACGGTATCATACAGCGAGTACTGATAATCATGAGTTTTTTGAGAAACGATCGTGTCTATCTCTGAGGTGTCGATATTCTTATAAAATATCCAGTAATTCTTTGTCTGGGCGGTTTCTTCCGAAGCCGCAGTTTCGGGAGTGTTTTCTGCTGTCACAGCAGTCGGGACTGCCGTCAGAGCTGTCATTGAAAGTGCTGCTGCAAGAACAACTGATAATAGCCTTTTTTTCATAAGATGACCTCCTTTTGAATGTATATTAACGATAGAGATGGTTTCTTCTTTCTATTTATTAGACGTTTGAAAGCAGAGAAACTCTCACCTCTTTCGCAAAAAAGCCGAGATTTGTATGCCTGCACAAAATATTTCGATAGATTTGTGCAGATATACAGCGGAGTAGGGGCGATGTTATGTTACATTAAGGGACGCCTTGCGAAGCGCCTTCGTAACTGCGGGGCTTTGCCCCAGGCTAACCGCCCCAGCCCCTCTGTCGCTTTGCGACATCTCCCCACACTGTGGGGAGTCACCCTGCAAGGGCTGTCAGCCCTTGACCTGACCAAAGGGACACAGTCCCTTTGGAATCCCATTCATATTCTCAATAAGTAAACACGGTACTGGGATAAATTTCATAAAACTGTTTTTTATTGATTTGTTGCCAAATATGTGATTTTGTGCTATAATTAAAGAACAATTACACTTTCGGGAGGTCAGCCGTGAAAAAACGATACAGCGTTCCACTGATACTTATTGGACTAATGATAATCATAAACATTATCGCACGTTTCAGCCGTCCCTTTGCGGACTTCTACGTTACGAAAATATTCCCCCACATATCGGACTGCATATCCTTTGTCAGCGGAATTTTTCCATTTTCGCTGGGAGAAATGCTGACAGTTGCCGCTGTAGCTCTGGTAATATTCGGCATACCGCTGTTTCTTATACTGCTCATATTCGCAAAAGGCAGACGTAAGAAAATAGCATCATTTGCAGGCACATTTGCCCTGTGGATAATCTGCTACGTCACCGTTACTGAGACCATGAACTGCTTCATAATGTACCAGTGTACGCCCTTTTCGGAGAAGTACTTCCCCGATTCCCACGAGCATACCGACGAGGAGATAACGGAGCTCTATGGTGCGCTGATAAAAAAGTGCAACGAGCTTGCAAAGGAAGTGCCCCGTGATGACGAGGGCTGTTTTACTCTTACCTGTGATTTCAAAAGCGAAGCCCGTACCGCCATGAAACGGGCAGGGGAGAAATACCCTCAGCTCCGCGGCTATTACCCGAATCCCAAACCCATACAGTTCTCATACTTCATGAGTCAGTCCAATCTGACGGGAATTTACCTGCCCTACACTATCGAAGCCAACTACAACGACGATATGGTAAGGGCGAATCTTCCGTCAACGGTCTGCCATGAGCTTGCTCATCTGAAAGGCTTCATACAGGAGGACGAAGCCAACTTTATCTCATTTGCTGCGGCTACAGGGAGCGATAACGTGGAGTTCCAGTACTCGGGCTACCTTGACGCTCTTGAGTACGTACATAATGCGGTCTGGGAGAACGAGATAGAAACGGCTATGCCTCTTTCGGAGTATATCTCAGATGAGGTCCTCAGCGACTGGTTCAGATTCATGCCCGAGAATTACTGGGAGGATAACGCCGATAAGGAGGTAATCTCCACCGAGGCAGTAAGTGAAGTATCCACTGCGGCGATAGATACCAATATCCGCATGAACGGCAGAGACGACGGTATCCGTGCATATTCAATGGTAGTGAACCTGCTGCTGGACTATTATTACCCGTAAGAACTGAACATAATAAAGGAGAAGTAAAAATGAAAAAAATAATTGCAGGAATCATCGCAGTAACAACTGTACTATGTACATTTGCAGGTTGTGGAAAGCAAGGCATGGAAAATCAGACTTCGGACTCTTCTTCCGAAACAACGACTATACAGGAGACAACAGAAGCCGAGACTACAGAACCGCTTACCGAAATGGCAGGATACAGCTCATACGAGGAGCTGGTAAAGGATTTCGTGGAGGCATATGCGGCAAATGACCGCAAAAAGACTCTTTATATGCAGTATCCCGACGACTGTGAGGATATTATCAGGGTAAAAATGAAAGGTGAGGAAGACCTTGATACCGGTCTGGCAGACGATTGGACGGAAGATGAAGCTATTTCAGATATGCAATATGCGCTGTACGAGAACTACATTGAGGACGAAAAGGTCACCTTCAATGGTATCGTCAGCGCAGAGCCTCTTATGGCGTCCGAAGTGTACGCAATAGAGCGTAATCGTGACATTATTGCAGGCCTCAAAAGATATATCAGAAAGAAAGGCGGTCCTGATAATATTGACCGCTATGAGCTTACCGAGGTAGAGTCTGACATTATAAGCGAAGACATTTCGGAAAGATGTGAAATTGAAGAGGGCTATTTTGTGACCTTTGAGCTGAAGGACGAAAATACAGGCGAGGTCTCACAGGGCGTGATGTGTGTGTTCCGTATTAAGGGCGAAAGCTGGAAGGTGAACGTCCTTGACGCTTCGGGCAATGTCATACGCGGCAGGAGCGATTTTGCGGATTCTGTGGCAAGCCGTGTCAATTGGGCTGCAAATGACACTCTTATTGAAATTGACGAGAAGCAGCTTTATGCTGCGACACACGCAGAGCCTGCGACACACGCAGAAGCTGCGTATATTGCAGGCTCTGATGACAGCTTATGCTTTAATGCTCCCGAAAGCTTTGACGCGGCTTTTTTCAGGGAGAGAGCAGGCAGCTATATGAGCGATATCTCCGAATTTAACTGGTTTGTTGTGGTATATAAGGGCGCGGCTGTTTACTGTGCTGTTGAAAATAAAGACGGAGCGGGATATACAGGTGTTTATCCGCCAAATAAGGTTTTTAACGGCATAAATGAAAAAGGTCATGTAGATTACAGTGAAAAAACTGAGCAGAAAACGCTGAAAGAGCTGTATGATATCTGCGCTGAAGATATCGGAAAATAAACAGTTCGGCATATAACAGTCAGACTCCGAATATAATTCAAGTATCAAATATCGGAGGTAAGACTATGCAGGACAAGACCGTTAAACAAAACCACAATATGATACTGGAGAACCGCAAAAGCCTGAGTATTTCGGGAATAACCGACGTTGACAGCTTCGACGAGAGGGAGATAATCCTCTATACTCAGCTCGGTGAGCTGACCATTCAGGGACGTGAGCTCCATATCGACGCCATGAGCGTCGAGACTGGGGACATGACCATAACAGGCGATATATGGGCGCTTATCTACGGCGACAAGGATAAGAAAGGTCCTATATCAGCACTGGGGAAGCTGTTCAGATGACTATCCCCGAGACCTATTTCACCGTCAGCGAGGAGCTCCGGCTATTCGGGCTTTCCTGCCTTCTTGGAGCTGTAATTGGCGTGGCTTACGACGTGCTTCGGGTGCTCAGGCTTATGCTGCCACATAACAGCTTTCTCGTGGCAGCCGAGGACATCGGATTTTTAGGGCTCTGTGCTGTGGCTCTGACGGCTTTTTCAAACGCCGCCGCAAGGGGAGAGATGAGGCTTTATTTCGCGGTGGGCAGCGTTCTCGGCTTCACTCTGTATTTTTTTACCGTGGGGAGAGCTGTCAATGCCACTCTGCGGAAGCTTTTCTCGCTTTTAGGAGCTGTTCTGAAGCTGATTTTCAGACCGTTAGGAGCATTTTTTGCACTTCTTCGTGCAAAAGCTATTGTTAAATTTGTAGGAAATCTCCAAATTATTGTTAAACCACTTAAAAAAATAAAAATAGTATTGCTAAACAGGCGGCTTCTGTTGTATAATAAAATGGCAAATAAAAAGAGAAAGAACGTGAAAAGCGTTGCGCAAAAAAATGAAACACGAAAAACAGGAGAAAAAAGGTCTGTTCAACGGCGCTCTCGTTAAATTAGCCGCAGTTGCCGTGTTTATCGGCTGCTTAGTTCTTTATGTTACTACCAATAAAGACTGCGAAGCAAAGGAAGAGCAAATGGCGCGGATACAGACTAAAATAGACGCATATGAGACCGAAAATGCCGAGCTGCAGCGTGTCCTTGACAGTGACGACCTCAAAGAGTATATGGAAAAGGTCGCACTTGAGGAGAGAGGCTATGCCTATCCCGACGAGCGCAGATTCTACGACACGACAAGGGATTAATAGGATCCGAGCGATCCATAAAAAGGAGTTATAAATATTTATGCAGCTGGAAATAGGTAAGGTTTACAATGGAAAGGTCAAGGGTATCACTCAGTACGGAGCTTTCGTGGATATCGAGGGCGGAGGTACGGGAATGGTGCATATTTCCGAGATAGCCAATACATATGTAAACGATATCCGCGAACATCTTACAGAGGAGCAGGAAGTCAAGGTCAAGGTAATCGGTATCAACGAGGCAGGAAAGGTAAGCCTTTCCATCAAGAAGGCTTCCGAGAACGGCGACGCACAGCCTCGTCAGCGCAGATTTGACAAAGGTCAGGGCAAGTTTGACAAGGGCGATAAGAGCGGCGAAAGATTCGACAAGGGCGAGCGCAGCTTTGATAAGGGCGACAAGAATAATGAGCGTCCTCAGCGCAGCAAGCCTGTTATCTGGGAGCCGAAGAAGCAGATACCTCCGTCAGAGATGACATTTGAGGATATGATGTCACGCTTCAAGCAGACCAGCGAGGAGCGTATGTGCGACCTCAAGCGCAGTACCGACAGAAAGAACGGTACAAGAAGAAAGTAATGCAGAGCCGTCCGATGAGGACGGCTTTTTTGCACTTGCTATTTTTTTAGTTTTATGATATAATACTTATAAAACAGCGTAAAGTTGAGAGATGAGAGTTGAAAGTTATGGTGTCGCCTATGGCGACATTATTTGAATAATATGAGCGAAGCGAATACATCAACTCTCAACTCTTCACTCTCAACTTTCAACTAAACCGATAGGTGATCTAATGGACGAATATATGAACGAGGAACTGCGCGAAAAGCCAAATCACGCGCACTATCCTATATGCCGCGGCAGGCTCTCGGATATCGAAAAGCACAGCCGCCAGATATTCTTTTATACTCTCATTGTCTGTGTGATAATGGCTTTTTTTTCGGTCCTCTGCGTACCTATGCACGTTATAGGCTGGCTGCCGATGATTTTCAACAGCGAGGAGATAAGCAAGGGCGCTTTCAATGTCAGCTTCGGCTTTGGCTTCACACAGGTGCTGTGCTGTGTGGCTATAGTTGTGTTTTCAGTGCTTAATCTGGGAAAACGCAAGACTTTTGGCATTGTATTGTTTGTGATATATATGGTTCTGACGATAAGCTCAATATTTTTTACGCTTACGGGCTTGGATGTTATAACTACCATTATCGGCATTATGGGAATGTACTACTGCCGCGGAGTTTTCAGAGACGGCAAGGATTATCAGCAGCTCGCAAACACAGAGGGCTTTCCTATGTTCAGTGTCGTTCTGGCTGAATACGACGACCAGAAGGGGAAACCGAACTTCCTGCACACAAAGAGCGGCAAGGATTATTACGATTCGATGAATCAGCAGAGCGCCGCTCCTGTCGCGCCTGTTCAACAGCCGCAGAGCTATGTCAAGCCGCAGAACCCACTTGGCAATATGCCCGAGCTCAATACGTCGGGTATGTCGCGTTCAGGCGCTTCTGAGGGCTTGTTCAAGCCAAAATCAGGAAAAGAGGGGACTATTTCTTTCAGTCCGTTAAAACTCAGGTAAGGGGGACATACTATGTTTGCAAAGGTTTCAAGTCTTGGACTTTTCGGGCTTAACGCCTTTCCTGTAGATGTAGAGATTGATATCAGCCGCGGAAATCCCATGTTTGAGATAGTCGGACTTCCCGATACTGTCGTAAAAGAGAGCCGCGAGCGTATCCGCGCCGCACTTCGCTCATGCAGCATCAGCTTTCCTGTGGCTTCGGTCATGATAAATCTTGCTCCCGCAGACACGAAAAAGAGCGGCTCGGTTCACGACATGGCGATATTTATGGCTGTACTCCGCGGTATGAGAATGATAACCGAGGACACCGACGGCTGTTCGTTCATCGGAGAGATATCCCTCAACGGTGATATCCGCCGCATAAACGGAGTTCTTCCCATGGTCATGCTTGCCCGTGAAACAGGCATAAAGTCGGTATTTGTGCCTGCTGAGAACGCCAAGGAGGCTTCTGTTATCGACGGCGTGGACATTTATGCAGTCCATAATGCAGAGGAGCTTATCCGACATTTCCGAAACGAGGAGCTTCTCACGCCCTGCGAACACTATATACCGCCCGAAGCGGCGTACAACGAGCCGCTGGACTTTGCCGACGTAAGAGGTCAGCAGTCCGCGAAAAAGGCTCTGGAAATAGCCGCGGCAGGCGGACACAATGCCCTGCTCATAGGCTCGCCCGGAAGCGGCAAGAGTATGCTTGCAAAGCGTATGCCGTCAATACTTCCGTCCCTGACCTTTGAGGAAGCTCTTGAAACTACGAAAATACATTCAATTTCGGGATTACTTACTCCCGAAATGCCCATAATAACAAAAAGACCTTTCCGCTCGCCACACCACACCATATCCTCGGCAGGTCTTGCAGGCGGCGGAACAGTTCCTCACCCGGGAGAGGTGTCCCTTGCTCATAACGGACTTCTCTTTCTGGACGAGCTTGCGGAGTTTGACCGCAAAACGCTGGAGATACTCCGACAGCCTCTTGAGGACAGAAAGGTTACTATCGCCCGTGCCTCGGGTACGGTGACTTATCCGTGTACGATAATGCTTATCGGAGCTATGAATCCATGTCCCTGCGGATATTACGGACATCCCAAGCGCAAATGCATATGTCCGAAAAACAAGGTAACAGGATATCTCTCCAAGATATCGGGACCGCTCCTTGACCGCTTTGACCTCCATATCGAGGTAGCTCCCGTGGAGTTCGGCGACCTTGCTTCAAAGGCAAAGGAGGAGAGCTCAGCAGATATCAGAAAGCGCGTTGTAGCGGCAAGAGCCATACAGGAGGAGCGATTCAGGGATACTGGTATCACCTGCAACGCACTGATAACTCCCGATAAATTGCAGGAATTCTGTCCTATGGACGAAGCGGCTGAGAAGCTGATGAAGAATGTCTTTGACAGACTTGGTCTCAGCGCGAGAGCCTATGACAGGATACTGAAAGTAGCTCGTACTATCGCGGATATAGACGGCTCTGAGGTCATACAGAAGCAGCACGTTGCCACAGCGGCACAGTTCCGAAGCCTTGACCGTAAATACTGGAGCGAGTGAATCAAAATTTGCATATCAATTTTTGATTCGGTTTAGAGTTGAGAGTGAAGAGTTGAGAGTTGATGTGTTCGCTTCGCTCAAGTTGTTTAAATATTGTCGCCGCAGGCGACTCCATAACTTTCAACTCTCAACTCTCAATTCTCAACTTAAATACATTTTGAAAAGTAATTATGGTGTAGGGGCTGGTGCCCACATCAGCCCGTGATGTTAAATATCTAATGCGGGGCGATATAGGCATCGCCCCCTACAGACTGCTAATCACTAAGCACTAATAACTAACAACTAAAAAAGAAAGATAAACAAGGAGAAACAATGAAATCGGCATTCAAAAAATTACCCTCGGGTAAGCACAGTATCGACGGAGGTCTGCTCTTTGCGGTGACGCTGTGCGCTGCTATCAGTACTCTGCTGATATATTCTATCACATACAACAAGGTCCTGGAGACCGTAGGTTCAAGCTACTGGAAAACACAGGCGTTTTCCATGGCGGCAGGTATCGTGGCTGCGGTAGTCATATCGTTCATAGACTACCGAAAGCTTGTGAAGCTGTGGGTGGTATTTGTTCCCGTAGCACTGGCGCTGACCGCCCTGACCTTTACATCTCTCGGTTACAGGCGTGAGGGCGCTGACGACCAGGCGTGGCTCAACCTCGGATTTATCCAGTTCCAGCCTTCGGAGGTGCTGAAGCTGGCGTTCATACTGACCTTCGGCTATCATCTCTCCCGTGACGAGGAGGAGATGAACAAGCCCCTGCATATGCTTCTGATACTGATACACGGCATGATACCCATTGGTATCGTCGGCTTGCAGGGCGACTACGGAACGGCTATCGTTTTCGCAGGAATATTCGCATTCATGATATGCTCCGCAAAGATATCGTGGAAATACCTCGTTGCTGCGCCTTTTGTTGTGGCGGCAGGAGTAACGGCTATGTGGTTCTTTGTGCTCAGCGAGTTCCACAAGAAGCGTATACTCATACTTTTCCACCCCGGAACTGATCCCGAGTATATCGAGTATCAGCAGGATTTAGGTCTTGCGGCTCTGAAATCCGGCGGAGTCTTCGGCAAGGGACTTTTCGGCAAGCCTGACGATTATATCACCGTTCCCGAGATACACAACGACTTCATTTTTACCTATGCAGGTCAGGTCTTCGGCTTTATCGGCACTGTGGGACTTGTTATCATACTCGCCTATATCTGCCTTAAAATATTCGGCGACAGCCGCGTTTGCCGCGACCATCTGGGAAAATTCATCTGTATGGGCGCATTCGGACTTATCCTTACCCACTGTATAATGAATATCGGCATGGTGCTCAAGGTAGCTCCTGTTATCGGAGTTCCGCTGCCGTTCCTAAGTGCAGGCGGTACGGCTATGATAAGTATGTATGCGATAATCGGACTGGTGCTCAGCACCTACAGCCACAGAGCTGTCAATTACAACGTTTTCTATGACGAGGACGAAGACGATTAAGAAAGAGCGCGAAAGCGCTCTTTTTTAGTTGAGAGTTGAGAATTGAGAGTTGAGAATTGAGAGTTGTAGAAGCGGCATTTGTGTGAGAAGTAAGTAGTGGCGGATAATATCAGCTCCTGCATTCTCAATTTTGATGAACGTCCCTCTATATATACGCCGCAAATACTGGTTTTTCAACGTAAATGCATTGAATGTGAATTAATTTAAAAATAAAATTGTAGCACTGCACAAAACGGCAATACCATAGCTGTGCAGAACTGACATAAAAGCTCCTTCCCATCTCCAATATATGCTGTTTTAGGTTGACAAAACGTTATATATGGAGTAAAATAATAGTATCTATATATGTCAGATAATAGCCGCTTTTGCGGTTGATACACGGCATACAGGCAACTCACGGCAGGGAGGGCTGTTTATGAAGAAGAATAAAAAGACCGCTCTTATGGCTGCTATACTTACGGGAGCTGCTATGCTTGGCGGCTGCGACCACGGCGATGATAAGGTCGTAACGGTCTACGGACCGCCTGCAACGGAAGCAACTACGACTGCTACAGAGCCTATTCAGACGGAATACGGCGCTCCTGTGGCTGAGGAGGTCACAACAGCGGTGCAGACCGCAACTGCCTATGATCCGTCAAAGGACGAGATACAGGACGTCTATGGTCCGCCTGTAACAGAAAAGAAAGATATAGAAGAGGAAACCGTGCCGTATTCTCCCGATAAGGACAAGATACAGCTGGTATATGGGCCGCCCGAAAGCTTCGGCGAGTAGAAATGCATGATAAGGCGTGACCTTGTTTTGCACCTCTGTAAGTTTTGAAGCGAATGAGAGAAACTTATATGTTTCAGTGCATTTATTATATGGCACTGTTTTTTAGGAGGATGTGTTTCTATGAAAAAGACATTGCGCACGGTCTTCACTGCGGCTATGTTCGCGGCAGCTAATCTGTCTGCGCTCCCCACTTCGGCAGAGGAGCTTGCTTCTGATAATCAGTGGAAACAGATAGGCACTGATGATGCAGAAATGAACTGGTCGTTCTGGGACGATTTTGATTATCTGGCAGGTCAGAATCAATATAGTATGTATGGTGCTCAATCCATCTTTGGCGAAAACCGAAATTATGATGACTGGAATAATTACATCTGGACTGTTCCCACGACTGCTGCTGATAATGAGCAGACGACCACTACAACTGACGCACAGTTGTTATTTACGATAACGACAACTGCACAACAGCCTCTTTACGGGCCTGTAATGAGCATAAGGGATTTCGGTGACCTTAATCTTGATGAACGGATCGATATATTTGACGAAGTTGCTCTGAAAAAGATGCTTATAAACGGTATGGAGTTTTCGTCCTATGATAATTTCCGTAAGATACATAATGCTGACATAAATCAGGACGATAATGTGAATATCGCTGATCTTACCCTTCTTAGGAAGTTCCTTCTGGGCAAGATAGATTCATTTGATATTGACAGAAGTAAAATGATGATGTTAGGCAAGACTGTTGAGACTATAGCAGCTGATGAAAAAGAAAAACCTTTTGTGACTACAGAGACCACAACTACAACTGCTTTCTCTTACGATCCGAGAGAGGATATAGTCGTAAGTCTTTATGGCATAAGACCTGCAAAGGATATCATTGATCAGGCTATCTGGCAGACCAAGGATAATATAGATATAAATATTTCATCGGAAGATGAATAAAAAATAAACTATGCAAATTATTGAGAGGAGTGTTCCAACATGAAAAAAACAATTCACACACTATTGACTGCGGCGCTTTTTGCAACAGCAAATATGTCTGCTATGCCTGTTGTGGCAGAGGACGGCGGCACTGTCGTTAAGCCCGAAACAGCAGAGCCGATGTCGCTGGGCGAACAGTCGGAAAAAGAGGGGGATACTGACAGCGTAAGCGCTGACGGCGTAAACTACAATATCCTGAAGGCTACAACAAAGTCTATGGCTCCCGTATACGGTCCGCCTCCGACGACTACCGTAAATACCACAGCTCTCGTAGATGTGACTACTACTACAACACAGCCTGTTTACGGCACTCAGCCTACCATATCTCTGACATCGACAACTACATCTCTTCCTGAGTGGCTGATGACGACTACCACTACTACTGTAGAGATACTCTATGGTCCTGTTGTTCCCCGCGACCGCCTTGGCGACGTAAACGAGGACGGCGACGTGGATATTTTCGACCTTGTAGCTCTCAGAAAGATCCTTGTAAGCGGACAGAGCCGCTCATTCTATTCGGATAACTATGCCGATGTCAATTTCGACCGCAAGGTAAATATGGCTGACCTTGTACGTCTCCAGCAGTTCCTCCTCGGCAAGATAGACAGCCTTTACGACGGTCAGTGGGACTTCATGAGGGGAAAGACCATTGAGCCCGTAGGTGGAAATAATGAGCAGGATATCGAGACTACTACCACAACTACATATAAACCGGGAAGGGTGACTACTGTTACTCTTTACGGTATCATGCCTGCAAGAAGTGTAAATGCTCAGTATATCGATCCTGATGAAACTACATATACTACTGCTGAAGAAATCACACCAGAGGAGAAGTAATACATGCTCGACGAAAAAATGAAGCTTGAACACCTCAGACAGATGAGGGATTACCGCCAGAAGCTCATGAAGGAGCCTCAGCTGAGAAACCTTTTCCTTGAGCTGACAGTGCGCTGCAACGAGAGATGTCTCCACTGCGGAAGCCACTGCGGCGATGTTACCTCAGACGAGCTGACAGTTGAGCAGTATAAAACCTTCCTCCAGCAGGTCAAGGAGGACATGACCACCAAGGGCAAAATGCTTGATATCACAGGCGGAGAGCCCCTGCTCAGAAAGGATTTCTTCGATATCATGGGAGCTGCCCATGAGCTGGGCTTCGAGTGGGGCATGACCAGCAACGCTACTCTCATCGACGACAGCGTTGCCCGTGACCTTAGAAGAACAGGCATGGCTACTATTTCCGTAAGTATCGACGGTCTTGAAGCTACTCACGACGAGTTCAGAAGAACTCCCAAGGGCTATGAGAGAGCTATGAACGGTATCGAGAGCCTTATCCGTGTAGGCGGCTTTGAGAGCATTCAGGTCACTACCGTTGTTACTCACAAGAGCATAAGCGAGCTTGATGAGCTCTTCAAGATATTCAACGAAATGGATATAGACTCATGGCGAGTTGTAAACATGGAGCCCATGGGACGTGCAAAGCAGCACCCCGAGCTTATACTTACTCCTGATGATTACAAGTATCTCTTTGAGTTCATCAGAAACAAGCGTATCGCAGGCGAGCCTGTCTGCTACGGCTGCAGCCATTACCTCGGCATGGAGTACGAGCGTGAGGTCCGCGACTGGTACTATCTCTGTACAGCAGGACTTTACACAGCAAGTATCACCGCAAACGGCGATATCGTTGCCTGTCTCGATATCGAGCGCCGTCCCGAGTTTACACAGGGAAATATCCTCACTGACAGATTCAGCGAGGTCTGGAAGAACAAGTTCCAGATATTCCGCCGCGACCTTGCAGACGATAACGAAGTCTGTTCAAAGTGCGAGCACAAGGAATTCTGCCACGGCGATGCTTATCACAGCTGGGACTTTGACAACAACAAGCCGCAGGTATGCTTCAAGGATATCCTTTTCTGACGATATCTGTCATGATATATTAGGTATAGAACAAAAAAAGTACGGAAACATCGGGTTTCCGTACTTTTTCGTTATTGTGATGTGATTAAAGCATTGAAGCTCTCAGCTCTTCGCCGCTGAGCTTTGAAAGATATGCAGGAGCGATATCGAATGCTGTCTTGCAGCCTGTAGCGCCCTCAGCCTTGAGCCTTGCAAGTGCTCTTGCATAGCAGATAAGTACGCTTGCTGTGAACTCAGGGTTGGACTCAAGCTTCAGTGAGTACTCTATCATCTGGTGAGTCTTTTCGCCGTCGCCTGTGAGACCGCTTCTCATTACGAAGCCGCCGTGAGGCATCTTGTTGTGCTTAGCGTTGAACTCCTCTTCGCTGATGAAGTTTACTGTTGTATCGTACTCGTCGAAGTAGTTCTTCATTGTCTTGATGTCGTTCTCGATCTTAGCAAGGTCAGCGCCCTCCTCGGGAACTATCCAGCACTCTCTCTTGTGCTTCTGACGTGTTGTGAGCTCAGGCTGGCTGCCGCTGCGTACAGCGTCCATAGCTGCCTCTATCGGGATAGTGTACTGAATGCCCTTCTTAACGCCCTCAACGCGGCGGATAGCATCGGAATGTCCCTGGCTTACGCCCTTGCCCCAGAATGTGTAGCTCTTGCCGTTGGGGAGAATGCTCTCAGCGTAAAGTCTGTTCAGTGAGAAAAGACCGGGATCCCAGCCGAGGGAGATGAATGCGAGGTGACCGCTCTCCTTTGCAGCCTTGTCAACGTTTGCGAAGTGCTCGGGGATACGTGCGTGAGTATCGAAGCTGTCGATAACGTTGAAGAGCTTAGCCATTGCAGGAGTCTGCTTCGGAAGGTCTGTAGCGCTTCCGCCGCAGATTATCATAACGTCAATATCATTAGCCATTTTCTCAGCGTCAGCTATGCTGTAAACCTTAGCGCCTGCTGTGAGGGGCTTAACTGTTGATGGATCGCGGCGTGTGAAGATGCCTGCAAGCTCCATGTCGTCGTTCTGTCTGATCGCAAGCTCAACGCCTCTGCCGAGGTTGCCGTAGCCTGAGATGCCTATTCTTACTTTAGCCATATTAAATTCCTCCTTATATTACTATGCTCGCCATTGAACACAGCCTAATGACATTATAGCACCTTTTTTCAGAGTTGTAAAGCGGTAAATCAAAAAAATAACAGCTTTGCTGTTATTTTTTTAGCCGTCAGCCCTTAGCCATTGGCAGAACTAAGAGCTAAGAACTAAGAATGTAGGGGCGGCGTTCCGCCGCAGCCTTTTTCGCGTTATAGATATAAAAAACGGTAGTTTTTTGCCGCGATTGTTGCTATTTGTGATTTTTTATGTTATAATATGAATCAGTACGATTTCGGAGGTAAAAAATGAGAATTCGACACAAACCATGGGCAAAGCCCGAGCTTGAGGCTTGTCCCTTTTACATAAAAGAGCCTGCTCAGCAGAAAGGACACTGGGCTGAGCTTTTCCCAGAGCCCGAAAAGCCTCTCTATGTGGAGCTTGGCTGCGGCAAGGGAGGCTTCATATCGCAGGCTGCTCCTGCGCACCCCGAGGCTAACTTCATAGCTATGGATATCAAGAACGAAATGCTCGTTCTTGCAAAGCGCAAGCTTGAAGCAGCTTATGAGGAAAAGGGGACAGCTCCCGACAATGTGCGCATAGCTATCCAGAATATCGAGCGTCTGGAGCTTGCGTGGGACGAAAATGACCGCGCAGACCGTATCTATATCAATTTCTGCAATCCGTGGCCAAAGGCTAAGCACAAGAAGCGCCGTCTTACCCATACCCGTCAGCTGATGAACTACAAGAAGTTTCTCCGCGGCGAGCTTTGGTTCAAGACCGATGACGACGAGCTTTTCGAGGAGTCCTTTGAGTACTTCGAGGAGGCAGGCTTCAGGATAAAGTACAAGACCTACGACCTCCACGCAGAGAGTCCCTATGAGAATTTTGTAACGGAGCATGAGAAGATGTTCTCCGATGAGGGAAAGAAGATAAAATTTCTCATCGCAGAGCCCATAAGGGAGGAAAAATAATGGAATTTCAGAAAGATTTCGGCATTATCCACGTTGAGGGCGGCTCTATGAAGACCGCAGGCAAGGGAGACCTGTCTGTTACTGAGGACGTTCCTCAGAATATCTGCACAAAAATCGATCCCGTGACCGTTGCAAAGACTGCTGCAAAGGCTGCCGCACTTACGGGACTTGTGCTGCTCAAGCATAAAATGAAAAAGAAGAAAAAATAAGCCATCTGGTGAATTGAGAATGTAGGGGCGGCGTTTCGCCGCCCGTTGCCATTTATCCGTTATCTTAATGCGGGCGCCGAAACGGCGCCCCTACAGAAAAAGCGCAGAAGGTATTATCCTTGCTGCGCTGTGTTTTTATAGTATCCATGACATTTCTATACGATATCCTCGGGGGGCTGATTTTATGCCACTACCATTTTTTTCTTGCCCTTTTTGTTGCGCGGATACTCCTGTATACGGCTGATATAGTCGGTATTTACTATCTGCTTGTTGCCGCTTTTGTCCTCGAGCTCTATCCAGTTGTCCTCAATTTTTGTAACAGTACCCGTAACGCCTGATGATGAGGCTGTGTAAATGACAACTTCCTTGCCAATGTAGTTTTTTATAAGCTCATTCATGGTAAAAACTCCTTTTTTTCTTTTGATACGGTTATTTCGTGCGATCTTTGCCTGCATGATACGCCTTGCTCTCTGAGCAGGTATCACAAATAATATGAAAAATATTATAAACCAGAACCACCAGTTGTTCATCAGATACCTCCTTGCGTATTGAATATAAGCAGCTGATATTACTGTTATAGTTAAAATTATACCATTTATGGGCGGCATTGTCAAGCAGGGGCGCCGTTAGCTGTAGGGGCGCACAGTGTGCGCCCGTGCCTGATGAACCTCCCCCCCCGAAAAAACAATGCAAAGGGGCGGGCGAACGATGTTCGCCCCTACAAATGGTTCATTAAGTCTTCCCGAGATTTGCGGACTGCCAAAGGCAGCCCCTACAGGCTAATGGCTAAGGGCTCGGGCGGATAATATCCGCCCCTACTATGCACTAATCACTAACAACTAATCACTGAATTAGTAAATAAATAATTATAATATGAAATCACTGGACAAATCTTTCACAATGTGATATAATAGATGTGTTAATTGATAAGCTACCCTTTAATTCGATCCCGTGAGGTCGGCAAGGCGCGTTCGTAAATACTGTAAATATAACTATAACCATAGCTATAACTGTAAGTATGCTCCCTGCCGCGGCGGGGAGCATTTTTTGTTGAATGGAGTGCCGCCTATGGAGCAGAAGCGCATTATAATGGACGATAAGGCAATTGCCCGTGCTATCGCCCGTATCTCCTACGAGATAATCGAGAGGAACAAGGGCACGGAGGACCTCTGCGTGGTGGGTATCTTCTCAAGGGGAGTCCCCCTTGGCAAGCGTATCGCCGATAAACTCTCGGAGCTTGAAAAGAACGAAGTGCCTTTCGGTGCTCTGGATATCACGCCCTACCGCGATGACAGCAAGCACGGCGGCGTTGCTGAAAAGACCGATATCCCTTTCGATATCACAGATAAGAACGTGGTCATCGTTGATGACGTTATCTTTACGGGAAGAAGCTCCCGTGCGGCTATAGACGCTCTCATAAAGCGTGGCAGACCGCGTTCCATACAGCTTGCGGTGCTGGTAGACCGCGGACACAGGGAACTCCCCATACGTCCCGATTATGTGGGTAAAAATCTCCCCACCTCTCACAGCGAGGTGGTAAAGGTCTCTGCCATGGAGATAGACGGCAGCGACGGAGTGGCTATATACTGAGATATCACGACTAAGAAAGCGAGGTAAATATGTCATCTATCCTTATCAGAAATATCCGAGCAGTTGACACGGAAACGGATACCACAACAGACGTACTAATCAAGGACGGCGTTATCGCTGAGCTTGGCGAGGGCATAACAGCTTCTGCCGAGCAGACTATTGACGGAACGGGACTTGTGCTCATGCCGTCACTGTTCGATATGCACGTACATCTCCGCGATCCCGGCTTCACCCATAAGGAGGACGTGCTCACAGGCTGCGGTGCGGCTCTGGCAGGCGGAGTCACAGGCGTTCTTGCAATGCCGAACACAAAGCCGCCCTGCGATAATCCCGAGACTATACGCTACATCATTGACAAGGCTAAGGGCACGGGAGTTGATGTTTATCCCGTGGGCTGCATTACAGGCGGAATGAGCGGCAACGGTCTCTGCGACTACGAAGCTCTCAAAGCCGCAGGCTGCATATGTATCTCCGACGACGGACGTCCCGTTGAGAATGCGGAGAATATGCGAAAGGCTCTTGAGCTCTCTAACGAGAACGGTCTGCTGGTGGCTTCACACTGCGAGGACCTGAGCATTATAAACGGCGGTATCATCAACAAGGGCGAGACCTCCGCAAAGCTTGGAGTCAAGGGCATGGACAGAGCTTCAGAGGACTACATAACCGCAAGAGAGATGATACTTGCTTCATCAGTTAATGCGAGAATACATATCTGCCACGTTTCCACAGAGGGCAGCGCGGCTATGATACGCTTTGCAAAGTCAAGAGGAGTAAAAGTCACCTGCGAGACGGCTCCACACTACTTCATGCTGACGGATAAGCTTCTGGAGAAGCGTGACGCGGACTACCGCATGAATCCGCCGCTGAGGACTCCCGAGGACGTCAATGCTATAATCGAAGCCGTAAAAGACGGCACTATAGACTGCATAATCACAGACCATGCGCCCCATGCCGCAGAGGAAAAGGCTGACTTCGAGAAGGCTCCCAACGGTGTTGTGGGACTGGAAACATCACTGGCGGCAACGCTTACGGCTCTCTACCACACAGAGGAGATAGACCTGCATAAGGTAGTTGAGCTCATGTGCGTGAATCCCCGTAAGATACTGGGACTTGACATACCGAGCATAAAGGTGGGCAGCACTGCCGACCTTGTAATAGCTGACATAAATAAAAAGTGGACAGTTGAGCCCGAAAAGCTCCACTCGAAATCACACAATACTGTTTTCAAGGGCATGGAGCTCACAGGAAAGCCTCTCGTCACTATATCAAAGGGCGAGATAAGATATAATGAAATGTAATTACAGGAGGAGAAACTATGTCATTTGACAGACTTATCGACAAGATAATCGAAATGAAAAATCCTACGGTGGTAGGTCTCGATCCGAAGCTGGAGTACGTTCCCGAGTTTATCCAGCGCCGCTACCTTGACAGCGACGGCTGGACATTAAAGGCTGCTGCAAAGGCTATATTCGACTTCAATCAGGCTATCATTGATGAGATACATGATATCGTGCCTGCTATCAAGCCTCAGGCTGCTTACTATGAGATGTACGGTCACTACGGTATCAGAACTCTTGAAAAGACTATCCGCTATGCAAAGCTCAACGGTATGTTCGTTATGACAGACGGCAAGCGCAACGATATCGGCGCTACTATGGAGGCATACACAAACGCTCACCTCGGTACAGTTACTATCGGCGGCAGCGATATCGAGCCATTCGGCGCTGACGCTCTCACAGTGAACGGCTACCTCGGCACAGACGGCATAGCTCCTCTCCTTAAAGTCTGCAAGGAGCGCGACAAGGGCATCTACGTTCTGGTAAAGACTTCCAACCCCTCGTCAGGCGAGCTTCAGGACATGAAAATGGCTGACGGACGCACAGTATATGAGTGCATGGGCGATATGTGCGAGAAGTGGGGCGAGGATACACGCGGAAAGTACGGCTACTCCGCAGTAGGTGCAGTTGTAGGCGCTACATACCCCGAAATGCTCACAGAGCTCAGACAGAGACTTCCTCACACTATGTTCCTTGTTCCCGGCTACGGCGCACAGGGCGGCGGAGCTGAGGGCTTGAAGGGCGGCTTCGACGAGAACGGTCTTGGAGCTATCGTAAACTCCTCACGCGCAGTAATGTGCGCATACAAGAAGGAAGGCTGCGACGAGCACGAGTTCGCAAAGGCTGCCCGCTGCGAGGTGATACGCATGAGAGAGGATATCTGCCAGTACATCAACTTGAAGTGATTAGTGCTTAGAGCTAAGAACTAAGAGCTAAGAACTAAGAGAGGTGCAAGAATGGAAAACTACAAGCAGCTGATAGTTTGGCAGAAGTCAATGCTGCTTGTTAAAGAGACATACAGACTTTTGCGCTTCATGCCTAAATATGAGAATTATTCATTGTCGGATCAGATGCGGCGTTCTGTTGTATCAATACCTTCAAATATAGCTGAAGGTGCAGGGAGAAACTCATCAAGAGAATTTGCACATTTTCTTTCTATCGCTCGTGGTTCAAGATATGAGCTTGAAACACAATTACTTATATGTATTGAATTGAATTATCTTTCAGAGGAGCAATGTAAAGAAGCATTTGCTCTGATAAATGAAGTCGGTACAATTCTTAATGGCTTCAAAAAAAATTAAATCTCCAATAACTAAGGTCTTAGCTCTTAGATCTTAGTTCTTAGATCTTTTTTATACAATGGCGTATGGAAAAGATAATAAACATCAATAATACGACCTCTAAAAAATCGCAAGGAGGAATTTACAATGTCATTATTCAACATGGGAGAAAAAGCTTACCTTATGCTTGCCGACGGACAGGTGTTCGAAGGCAGGAGCTTCGGTGCCAAGGGCACTGTCATAGGTGAAGTCGTATTCACCACGGGAGTTACAGGCTATCAGGAAACTCTCACAGACCCCAGCTACTACGGACAGATAGTCACACAGACCTTTCCCCTTATCGGAAACTACGGTGTGAACTCAGAGGACAATGAGTCCGCTAAGTCCTATGTATCGGGATATATCGTTAGAGAGTGGTGCAACGCACCGTCAAACTTCCGCTGTGAGGGCAACATCAACGACTTCTTAAAGGAGCACAACATCGTCGGTATCAATAACATCGACACAAGACGTCTTACCCGTACTATCCGTGAGGTAGGCGTTATGAACGGCGTTATCACTACCGAGGACGTTTACGCTAAGAAGGACGAGCTTCTCGAAAAGGTCCGCGCTTTCACGGTAAAGGACGCTGTAAAGACTGTTACCAATACCGAGACTCTTACCTATGAGCCCGAAGAAAAGAAGCTCCG
>JAEEGJ010009506.1_pt1 | contig 25970 bp, 21 predicted proteins | sample 8958761 | NCBI WGS metagenome assembly JAEEGJ01 (sample SAMN16246546, study PRJNA631951) | gut metagenome | biome: gut microbiome; feature: rumen; material: RS-attached | host: Bos | place: Iran: Karaj | collected 2018-10 | reverse complement strand
GGTGGACCAGGTGACCACAGTTTCGTGATCGAAGGTCCTACCTCTCTTATTGCGCTTGAGACGCCACTCACAAAACCATATGGCGCTAAGTATGAGGAGTATATGAAGAAACTCAACAAGCCAGTGATAGCTACCATAACTGGTTACGATGTGGGTGGTAGTTTCTCTCAGAATAACTTCATTCCTGAGCCTCTAAAGGAGACCATGAAGGGTATGGGAAATATGGTGCAGAACTATAAGAATCGCTATGGGGACAATATGTACGACATCGACTTCTGGACAACAACTGCCGAAGCTGTACCTAATGGTGCCACTAAGACATGGGATGGTATTACCTTCCGTTTCGATAAGGGGCCCTCAGGTTTTCTCACTTCTGCGACTATCGTAGTTGGCGGTCAGGTAGCTCTGTTGCACTCCGAGCCTTCTGCAGGTCACCTTACTACTCGTGAGGCCCAGAATGCAGCTGCGCTCGATGCTGCTATTACCAACGATGAATTGGTACTAAAGAGTGGCGTGAAGACCTTCATCACCCATCATGGGTCTGGCCTTTGCACTGCCAAGGATGTAAAGCATCACCTCAAATATCTGAAGAAAGTGAAAGCCTTGCGTGCCAAAGCCACCACTCCAGAGCAGTTGGCTGCAGCCATCCAAAAAGCTTTCCCAAAGCGCTCAGGTGCTGAGAATCTGGCCGAGGTAGCTGCCAACCTGTTTAAATAAAAATATGTATTGTGAAGGATAGGACATTCTTTTTGACTCTTGGTGATTCGTGAATAACCTATTTTATCATATTTTGGCCATTGTGATTGTGGGCATCTGGGGTGTGACATTCATCAACTCTAAGGTGTTACTCTTGCACGGCCTAACCCCTCATGAGATATTTCAGCTGCGCTTTATCATTGCTTATGTCTGTATATGGTTCATCTCTCCTCGTAAGCTTTTTGCTGATGGTTGGAGGGATGAACTGCTCATGATGGTGCTTGGCATTACAGGCGGTTCCATTTATTTCCTTGCAGAGAACACTGCAGTGGGTATCACATACGTCAATAATGTGTCATTCATCCTTTGTTCCAATCCTCTTATTACCACTTTCATCAGCATCCTAGTGTTGAGAAATCTGCGTGCTACCCCACAACTGATGTGGGGATCTGTGATAGCATTGGTGGGGGTGGCTTTGGTAATCTATAACGGAAGCTTCATTCTTCACCTCAATCCGTTGGGTGATTTTCTGGCATTAGCAGCCGCCTTTAGTTGGTCCATTTATAGTTTGCTTATCAAGCGTGTCACAGGTCGATATAGTATTATTTTCATCACACGCAAACTATTCTTCTATGGACTCCTTACCATGATTCCTGTGTTCCTGGTTTCTCCTTGGAAATTTCCTTTGGAGGGTTTCCGTGATCCAGTGGTGTGGATGAACCTGGCCTTCTTGGGCTTCATTGCCTCTTTTGCCTGTTTTTACTTATGGAATGTGGCTTTGCAGAAGATAGGTACTATTGCTGCATCTAATTATATCTACCTCAATCCTATCACCACCATGATCGCCTCTGCCCTTTTCCTTAATGAGCCTGTGACTTCCATAGCCTTCCTAGGCTGTTTCCTTATTTTAGCAGGAGTCTTTTGGGCCAATAAAGGAATAGAATATAAGAACATAAAACAGGCTGACTTATGAAGAATACGCTCTTATGGATAATGGCGCTCCTCGTGGGTGCAGTGTTGGGACTGCTTGGCGTAGGGTGGCTTGATCAGTTGATGACGTTTATTGCCCAAGTCTATACCCGATTATTCCAATTGTTAGCTGTACCTACCATCGTGTTGGCAGTCATTAGTACTTTTGCTACTTTTGGCTCTAAAGGGTCTGGAAAAATCTTTGGGACTACATTAGTTTATACTTTGCTAACGACCTTTGCTGCAGCAGGTGTGGGAGCTGTGCTCTATATCCTCATTGCTCCAGGTAATCTTCCGTTGGAGAGTATAGCATTGTCTTCTGATACACCTGTAACTCAAGAGTTGTCCTATACCGATCATCTTCTTTCGGTCATCCCCAATAATATCGTTCGTCCCTTCCTTGAAGGTAATGTGCTGTCTCTGCTTTTATTGGCTTTTGCTATTGGTATTGGATTATCTAAATTACCAGAATCCGAGAATAAGGCAGTTCTTGTTAAAGGATTATTGGGACTTCAAGAATTGTTGTTCCTGCTTATTCGTGGACTTATTTGGACATTGCCTTTAGGTATTGTAGCTTTCTCTGCCCAATTATCTGCTCAACTCTCCGCAGGTATAGTAGCAGATTCTATTGGACGTTATGTGCTGGTGATTCTTGGAGGCAATCTCCTCCAGTTCTTTGTGGTGTTACCTCTATTTCTTCTTGCACGAGGTATCAACCCTTTGCGCACATTGAGCAAGATGATGCCAGCAGTGCTTATGGCATTGTTTACCAAGAGCAGTGCTGCAACTCTTCCCGTCACTATGGAAACGGCAGAAGGGCGTCTGGGACTCCGTCGTCAGGTCGCTCGTTTCGTGTTACCCCTTTGTACCACCATCAATATGAATGGTTGTGCTGCCTTCATCCTTGTCACTTCTCTTTTCGTGATGCAGCATGGTGGAATATCCATAACTCTGCCTACCATCCTTGTTTGGATACTTATCTCTGTGGTTTCCGCTATAGGCAATGCAGGAGTCCCAATGGGATGCTACTTTCTTACTCTTTCTCTTATGTCGGGCATTGGTGCCCCTATTACCGTCTTGGGCATCATCCTACCTATTTACACCATTATCGACATGGTGGAGACTGCTGAAAACGTCTGGTCAGACTCTTGTGTAGCTGCTATGGTAAATAGGGAAATAAAAGCTGATGATTGTCAATAGCATCCTTTTTCTTGAAGGGTCACATTATTATTGTTTCAATTCTTAAGCAAAGATTTTTTGCAAAGACACATTATCTGATAAAATGCATTGGCTGCCATTCCTCGCGTTCTGGATAGTCAGGCTTACCGTTAGCATGTATCTTTTTCAGAAGCCACGCCATGTTATTGGCTAATGTGCGCATGGTTTGCATGCCTTCAGTGTCGAGTAAAGCCTGACCCTCTTCGCGACCGTAAACTACGTTCCAATATTGTGATGTAACGACGGGCATGTTCATCATCTGGAAAGGCATGTTTAGTGTCTGAAAGACTGCGGTACTTCCTCCACGGCGGCAAATGGCAACAGCGGCAGCTGGTTTGTTCTGCGCTCCCATCGGATTTGAGTAGAATACACGTTGGATGAGTGATAAGACAGTGCCATTAGGCTGGCCGTAATAAGTAGGAGAGCCAACAATCAGGGCATCGGCATTTGCCAATTTCTCCACCACTATGTTACAGATGTCATCATTAAACACACAGCGGTTAAGCTGTTTCATCTTACACTGGTTGCATGCAATACAGCCGCGAACTGCTTTTGTGCCAATCTGTATTATCTCACTTTCTACACCTTGTAACTCCAACGTCTTGGCAATCTCGCAAAGAGCAAGGAATGTATTCCCTTTACGACGTGCACTTCCGTTAATCATTAATACCTTCATAAGACTTTTCTCCTTGTCATAATCTTAATACACTACAAAAATACAAATAAATTTGTCTTTTCATTCACCTTGCACTATCTTTGCAATTATAATAGAAAACAATACTATTATAGAACAGTCTCCAAAGAAAAAGAGGAACTGCGTCTAAAGTATATTTTTACAAAATACCAAGACTGAAAACTAAATAACGATGATACTGGAAGTTTTAGGATTTGGGGAGTCCATTCTGGATAATCGCGTCAGCGATTTCTTTAAAACCTTTGCCTCGGCATGGTTGAATGGGTTCGTCATGGTTCCTCTCTTCATAGTGCTTTACTGGATTCTCTCCTGGCCACTCAAAATCATGGCTATCCGTGTCAAGGGTTACAAGCAGGCCATGCGCCTACGCTCCATAAGTGACACAATACTCTTTCTCATGATATGCTTCTTGATTTATGAGATCTTACTGAATGATGTGTTTGACAGTCAACAGGCTGATCCGTGGGACTACATGGAAGATGTGCTGCTCTCGTTTTCTATTGCTGTACTATTGCTGGTGCCCCTTTATCAGATTATGCATAAATACATCGGTCGTCAGAAATTTTATTCTGAGGAGCATGAGAGGTATCTGAAATATTTTATTCTTTTTCTTCGCAGTTTCAAAGACGACGATAAATGGGCGAAAAGTGAAGAGAAACTGATGAGAAGTCTGAAAAAACTCTTCAATCCATATGCAATAGGTAGACCCAACGAGTTGATCCCTCCACGTGGAGCTAAGCGTATCTATGTGGGTGACGGATGGAAGGGGGTGGTAATTAGCTTACAACGCAGGGCACCTGTGATTCTACAACGCATTAACATGACAGACAATTTCCTTTGGGAATTCGATCAGTGTGTGCAGCATGGGTATCTAGATAAGGTGATTTTTTGGGTGACTGACTTTGATGACTATGACGAGTTTCAAGAAATGGTGGCAAAACGTTATGGACTTTGGTTCCCCAGATTATTTGAAGAGAAGAATACCGAATTGCTTTTCTATAGAAATGGGGAGGAAGGGTTCCGTATCTATCCCTTGAGGACAAAAGCCAAATATAAGCGACTGACTGAAGAATACCTCAAAGACCATCCAGAGCTGAAAGAAAAGCATCAAGAATATTTCTATGGACGCGACCTATCTGTTTGGAGCATACTGAAAGCCTCAAAACCAGATCCACAATTACCAGAGGGTATCTGTAAATGGGACTGGATGGCTTTCTTATTCCCACAATTTTATGTGGTGTGTCATTCTACAAAGAAAAAGTGGTGGCTTTATCTTATATCGGTGATTCTCTTATTGATGTTTATTGACCTCAATCTATTAGGTCTGCTTTATCTCTTCCCGATGATATTATTGGGAAGGAATGGCCGTGAACTCTCTTGGCTTTCACATCGATGGGAAAGCAGTGATTGGTTTGAGACATGTTATCGGAGTAATAACAAGATGGTATTGATATTAGGAATCACATTTTGGGTGGCTCAAATATTGACTTTCTTGTTCTGGATAGGAATGTGATATGAAATTTTATCTCCCTAACTAGGGATTTTTTACTCCCTCACTAGGAAAGTCAAATTTTATGATGAAAAGTTAAGTCATTTCGCATCCTCCATTTTTGGGCTTTCGCATACTTAGTATTATCTTTGTGTGGAATATAAATAATTGAAACAACGAAATTATGGCACATGTATGTAAGAACTGCAAAATCAGAGCACAGTATGACAAGGATCCGAAGTCTTTGCTAGGTAGGTTTTGGCGCTGGCATATCAACTATTGCCCAGGATGGAAGGGATTCTTCACGTCACAGACCCCAGAGGTAAAGGAGCAACTTAGGAAGAAATACCAGTTCACTAAATACCAGGACTAAGCGATGCTTTGGCAGGAGCTGACAGAAACTCAACAGCAGATTGCCGATAAGGTGGTCGATGCGTTACAGAGCCCGATCTCCAGATTCTTCGGGGATTTTGCAGAGGCTTTCTTTGGGGGACTCATACGGGTGCCCTTCTATCTGATATTATTCTGGCTTATCACTTTGCCCCTGAAATTTGTGGCATCGCACTCTAAAAACTACAAGTGGGCCATGCGTTCCAGAACCATTGGTGACATGATTCTCTATGCGCTCATTGGCTATATGATTTACGATATCTTACTAGAAGGGGTACTTGATAGCAGGCAGGCAGGACTCTATCCTCAGATACGCGACATCTTGCTGTCGCTTTCGATGGTAGTACTGCTGTTGGTACCAGTTTATCAGATGATACACAAGTGGTTGGGTAGGCAATCATTCTATAGTGAAGAGCATGTTCAGTACCTGCAGTATTTCATCCTCTTCTTACGTAGTTTCAAAGATGATGAGAAATACAAGGATAGCGAGAAGAAACTGATGGTGGCCTTGAAGGATCTTTTCCATCCTTATGCGATTGGAAAACCCGATGAGTTGATGCCGCCTCAGGGCGCTAAGCGCATCTATGTAGGAGAGGGGTGGAAGGACCTGGTAATAGAGCTGCAACGTAAGGCGCCTGTCATCTTGCAACGCATCAACATGACGGATAACTTCCTTTGGGAGTTTAATCAATGTGTGCAGAATGGTTATCTAGGAAAGGTGATTTTCTGGGTGGCCGACTATGATGACTACGAGAACTTTCAGCAGATGGTGACGGAGCGCTATGGCATGTGGTTTCCACGTCTCTTCAAGGATCCGAAGGTAGAAACATTGTTTTACCAGAAAGATGATGGAACTTTTGAGATTTATCCTCTGAAAGAGAACAAAGACTATAAGGCTTTTGCCAGTCATTATATGAGTTTGCACCCTCAATTGACTGCGCAAAATGCTGAATATCTTTATGGTAGGGAAATCCCTGCTGGTGAGGTGCTAAAACGCACTATAACTGATTCTCAGCTTCCAAAGGGAATTGAGGGGTGGGACTGGATAGCTAGCCTCTTCCCTCAGTTCTATGCTGTATGCCACACTCTTAAAAACAAATGGTCCCTCTATTTTCTTTCGGTAGTTCTGCTATTGTTGCTCGTAGGGTTCAGTCCTTTTGGTTTGCTTTACTTACTGCCAATGGCTGCATTGGGCAAGAACGGACGCACCCTTTCGTGGCTGTCGCATCGGTGGGAGAGTCGTGCGTGGTTTGAGAAGAATTACCAGCGTGACAATCAGATTACCTTTGCATTGGGCATCACTTTCTGGATTCTTCAATTGCTTTTATTGGTTTCTTGGCTCGTAATGGCATAGTTTTTTTGCCTTTTTTTGCATATCTTTCAGAAAACCACTAATTTTGCACCTTGATTTTTTAATATTTATACAACAAAAGGTAAAAAGATTATGAAAAAGACATTATGGATGATGGTGGCCGTTGTAGCTGCCGCTCTTACTGCCTGTGGTGGCAATAAGACTCAGCAAACTGAAAATGTAGAAACCGTAGCTCCTGCTGAGGAGTTGGCTTTTATCCGTATGAACTGTGACCTCACCGTGAGCCCTGAGAACCACGATCAAGTTGTAGAACTGGGTAAGCAGTTGGTTGCTGCTTCTCTGAACGATGAGGGTGTGATAGGTTATGATATCTTGGAGAGTGTATCTCGTCCTGGCACTATGCTGATTTTCGAGACTTGGAAAGACCAGGCTTCTTTAGACAAGCACATGGCTTCTTCTCATTTTACTACTTTGGTACCTCAGATTCAGGCATTGGGTAAGCTGGATATCAAGCAGATTAACCAGCCTAAGGAAGTGACTTTGGATCCTGCCAAGCCTTTCCGTCTGAACATCGTGAAGACTACTGCTCAGCGTGATGCCTACATCGACGCCGTGCAATGGGCTATTGAGGAGTCTAACAAGGAAGAAGGTTGTGTGGTCTACGACTACTATAAGAGTCTGACAAAGGACGACACACTGCTGTTGCTGGAGGTTTGGAAAGACCAGGCTGCTTCAGACCATCATAAAGAGCTGCCTCACTTCATTGAGACTCAGGCCAAAATCAAGGATATGACGGCTTCTTCTACAGCCGATCGTATGGCAGAGTAATACAAAAAAGTAATACATGATTTCCGCAGACTGCCTTAAGGTAGAGTTCAATAGTACTCCGCTTTTCAGCGACGTGAGCTTTGTGATTAATAAGCGTGACCGCATTGCCTTAGTTGGTAAGAACGGCGCTGGCAAGAGCACCATGCTGAAGATACTGGCAGGATTGCAGAACCCTACATCTGGGACTGTCTCAAAGCCTAAAGACTGTACCGTGGGTTATCTGCCACAAGTGATGAAACTGACAGATGAACGCACTGTGCGTGAGGAGAGTGAACAGGCTTTCGAAGGTATCAGACAGATGCAGGCAGAGGTGGAGCGGATGAACATGGAACTGGCTGAGCGCTCCGACTATGAGAGCGAAGCCTACCAGAAACTAATAGACCAGTGCACCCACCTGCAGGAACACCTGCAGATGGTGGCTGGCGCTGGCTATGAGGCAGAACTGGAACGCACACTGATGGGACTGGGATTCCTGCGTAGCGATTTTGATCGCCCTACGAGTGAGTTCTCCGGAGGTTGGCGTATGCGCATAGAGCTGGCTAAGCTCTTGCTTCAGAAACCCGATGTACTGCTTTTGGATGAACCTACCAACCATCTGGACATTGAAAGTATCCAGTGGTTGGAATCTTTTTTGGAACAGAGCAGTGGGGCTGTGATGTTGGTTAGCCATGATCGGGCTTTCTTGAACAACGTATGTACCCGCACCATGGAACTCTCCGTGGGCAAACTCTATGACTACAAGGTGGGATATGATGCCTTTATGAAGTTGCGTGAAGAGCGTCGTGAGCAGCAGCTTCGTGCCTATGAGAATCAACAAAAGATGATTCAGGATACTACCGACTTCATAGAGCGTTTCCGTTATAAAGCCACTAAAGCTGTGCAAGTGCAGAGCCGCATCAAACAGTTGGAAAAGGTGGTCCCCATTGAGATAGACGAGGTTGATAACTCACGTCTGCGTTTGAAGTTCACGTGCAGTGACCGTAGTGGCAGTTATCCCGTGATATGTGAAGATGTTGCTAAGGCATATGGTGACCATGTGGTTTTTCATGACGTAAATTTTACCATCAATCGTGGGGAAAAGGTTGCCTTCGTAGGAAAGAATGGTGAAGGTAAGACTACGTTGGTGAAGTGCATCATGCAGCAAATTCACGATTATACGGGCAAACTCACCTTAGGGCACAACGTGAAGATTGGCTACTTTGCCCAAAACCAGGCTCAGCTTCTGGATGAAAACCTCACGGTGTTCGACACCATTGACCATGCAGCTGTGGGTGATATTCGCTTGAAGATCCGTGACATTCTTGGAGCTTTCATGTTTGGAGGTGAAGCCTCAGAGAAAAAGGTTAAGGTACTAAGTGGTGGCGAGCGTTCCCGTCTGGCTATGATAAAACTGCTTCTGGAACCTGTGAATTTCCTCATATTGGATGAACCTACGAACCATCTGGACATGCGTTCTAAGGATGTGCTGAAGGATGCTATCAAAGATTTCGATGGCACAGTGATTGTGGTAAGTCATGACCGTGACTTCTTGGACGGACTGGTAACTAAAGTCTATGAGTTCGGTGGGGGGAAGGTAAAGGAACATTTGGGCGGTATCTACGATTTCCTTCAAAGTAAGGCCGCCCAGACAGCACCGTTAGAACGATTGGATGCTCTTTTTGCTAAACCCATGGAAGAATCTGTTGTTATCGACAAGCAAAAGTCAGAAGGAGCCCTCACATATGAAGAACAAAAGAAATATAACAAGAAAGTGAAGAGGCTGGAAAAGTTGGTATCCGACTGTGAACAGAGTATCACAGAATTGGAGGCTGCCATTTCCATCCTTGAAGCTCAGATGGCAACTCCTGAGGGCGCCAGCGACTTGAGTCTCTACGAAAAGCATGGAAAACTGAAGCATAAGCTCGACGAAATAGTGGAGGATTGGGAACGTGCCTCTGAAGAGCTTGAAAACATAAGAAAGTGAAACTTAATATTATAAAGTACAATGAAAATGAAAACATTTTTGCCACTTGCGACTCTTTGTTTGATGGTTGCAAGTTGTGACAACGGAGGACAGCAACTGACCTCTGGTTTGCACTTAGAGAATTTTGACACATCGGTAACTCCTGGAACCGATTTTTACCAGTATGCAACTGGTGGTTGGCAGAAGAACAACCCTCTGCCTGCTGCTTATTCTCGCTTTGGTTCTTTCGACAAATTGGCCGAAGACAACAATGTGCGTATCCGTGGTATCGTCGAAGAACTGGCTGCTCAGGAGAATCCTGCAGGTTCTGTTGCTCAGAAGATAGGTACTCTCTATAATGTAGTGATGGACAGCGTGAAGCTGAACAACGATGGTTATGAGCCTATCAAGGCCGACCTGGAAGACATCAACAACTTTTCTGATCGTAAGTCATTGTATAAGAAGTTGGCGCAGCTTTCTCAAATTGGTGTTCGTACCTATTTCGGACTGGGTGTGAGTGCTGATGATAAGGATAGTAAAGTGAACGCCGTACAGATGGGGCAGGGTGGTCTGAGCATGGGTCAGCGTGACTACTATCTGGAGGAAGATGAGGCTACTGTCCGTATCCGTGAGGCTTTCAAGAGCCATGTGGTGAAGTTGCTGATGCTCTGTGGTTTCGACCAGGCTAAAGCTGAACAGACTCGTGACATCGTGATGGATGTGGAGACTCGTCTAGCTAAGGCATTCCGCTCTCGCGTAGAGATGCGTGATCCAGAAGCAAATTATAACAAAATAAGCTTGGACGATCTGAAAAAGCAATACCCTACCTTCGAGTGGGACACTTACCTTAATGAAGTCGGTCTGAATGGTGTGAAAGAAATTATCGTTGGTCAGCCTAACTCTCTGAAGGAAGCTGCTGATATCATTAATACCTTGCCTGCTGCCAAGCAGAAACTTTACTTGCAGTGGAAGCTTATCTCAGCTGCTGCTGGTACACTGAGCGATGATATCGTGGAAGAGAACTTCGACTTCAACAGCCGTGTGATGCGCGGTACTGCTGAACAGCAGCCTCGTTGGCGTCGTGCCGTAGGTGTAGTAGGTTCTGCACTGGGTGAGGGCGTAGGTCAGATGTATGTTGAGAAGTATTTCCCAGCAGAGGCAAAGGAGCGTATGAAGACACTGGTTGCCAATTTGCAGGAGGCTCTTGGTGAGCGCATCCGTGGTTTGGAATGGATGAGCGATGAGACCAAGGCTAAGGCTCTCGATAAGCTTTCTACCTTCTACGTGAAGATTGGTTATCCTGATAAGTGGAGAGATTATAGTGAACTGGAAATCAACAACGACTCTTATTGGGAGAACATGAAGCGCGTAAGCCGTTGGAGTTCTGCCTATCGTATGAGCCAGTTTGGTAAACCGGTGGATAGAGACGAGTGGGGTATGACTCCTCAGACCGTAAATGCATATTATAATCCAACAACCAATGAAATCTGCTTCCCTGCAGGTATCCTCCAGTACCCATTCTTTGATATGGAGGCTGACGATGCCTTCAACTATGGTGCTATTGGTGTGGTAATTGGTCATGAAATGACTCACGGATTTGATGATCAGGGTCGTCAGTACGACAAGGATGGTAATCTGAAAGACTGGTGGACTGAGGCTGATGCCGATGAGTTCAAGAAGCGTGCACAGGTGATGGTAGACTTCTTCTCTGCCATTGAGGTGACTCCTGGTGTGTTCGGTAATGGTAGTTTAACTCAAGGTGAAAATATTGCCGACCATGGTGGCTTGAAGGTGGCTTTCCAAGCATTTAAGAATGCTACAAAGGACAACCCTCTGCCTGATAAGGATGGGTATACCCCAGAGCAGCGTTTCTTCTTGGCATATGCAACAGTATGGGGTCAGAACATCACTGAGGCTGAGATTCGCAACCGCACGAAGAGCGACTCTCATGCATTGGGTAAGTGGCGTGTGGATGGCGCCCTGCCACAGATTGATGCTTGGTACGAGGCTTTCAATATTCAGCCTAGTGATCCAATGTATATCGAGAAGGAAAAGCGCGTGAACGTTTGGTAACTTTCAGTTATTAATAGTCGTCAATTAACAATCATGAAAGGTCTCCCTTATCGGAGACCTTTTTCTTTGTTAAAAATCAATAATCATAAAAATAATAAGGGGAAAAATAGCATAAAAGTGAAGAATGTCCTGAAAAATGCGTAATTTTGCAGGAGATTGTATATAAAAGTTGCTTTTAACATAAAAACATAAAACTATCATGTCGGAAACAAAGCGGATTAAGACTGCATTGATATCGGTTTATCACAAAGATGGACTGGATGAGATTATAAATAAGTTGCACGAAGAAGGTGTGAGTTTCCTCTCTACTGGTGGTACCCGTCAGTTTATTGAGAGTTTGGGTTGTCCTTGTCAGGCTGTGGAAGATTTGACGACTTATCCTAGTATTTTAGGAGGTAGGGTGAAGACTTTGCATCCAAAGGTGTTTGGTGGAATCTTGGCTCGTCGTGACGTTGAACAAGACCAAGAGCAGATGCAGAAATATGAGATTCCTGAGATCGACTTAGTCATTGTAGATCTCTATCCTTTTGAGGAAACGGTGAGAAGTGGGGCTTCTGAATCAGATATCATTGAAAAAATTGATATAGGTGGCATCAGCTTGATTCGTGCTGCTGCAAAGAATTTTAATGATGTAGCTATCGTAGCCAGTAAACAACAATACCAACCTTTACTTGACATGCTGATGGAACATGGTGCATTTACAACGTTAGCTGAACGTCGATGGCTGGCAAAGGAGGCTTTCGGAGTAAGTTCCAACTATGATTCTGCCATCTTCAATTATTTCGATGGAGATGAAATTAGCGCCTTCCGTTGTGCAGTAAGTCAGCGTAAAGTTTTGCGTTATGGTGAGAACCCTCATCAAAAGGGTTATTTCTTTGGAGATTTGGATGCTATGTTCGACCAGATTCATGGAAAGGAAATCAGCTATAATAACCTGCAGGATATTGCTGCTGCAGTAGAGTTGATAGACGAATATGAAGATGAGTTGACATTTGCAATTCTGAAACACAACAATGCTTGTGGTCTAGCTTCTCGTCCTACAGTACTTGAAGCTTGGAAAGATGCTCTTGCAGGCGATCCTGTATCTGCTTTTGGAGGGGTGTTGGTGACCAATGCCGTGATAGACAGGGCAGCAGCTGAGGAAATTAACAAGATTTTCTTTGAGGTTATCATTGCTCCCGACTATGATGTGGATGCTCTTGAGATATTAGACCAGAAGAAGAATCGTATTATTTTGGTGCGTAAACCATTAGAGATGCCAAAGGTGCAGTTCCGCTCAATGCTGAATGGTGTATTGGTTCAGGATCGTGATTTGAAACAGGAATCTCCTGAAGACCTCACTCCTGTTACTGATAAACAGCCAACGGATTCTGAAGTGGAAGATATGCTCTTTGCTAATAAGATTGTGAAACAGAGTAAATCGAATGCTATTGTGTTGGCTAAGAATAAGCAACTTTTGGCAAGTGGGGTGGGACAGACTAGTCGTGTGGATGCATTGAAACAAGCCATTGAGAAAGCTAAAGGTTTTGGCTTTGACCTAAATGGTGCTGTGATGGCTAGTGATGCATTCTTCCCATTCCCTGATTGTGTGGAATTGGCTGCAAAGGAAGGTATCACAGCAGTGATTCAGCCTGGAGGTAGTATTCGTGACAAAGAAAGCGTGGATTGCGCCAATGAACATGGGCTCAGTATGGTAACCACTGGATTTAGACACTTTAAACATTAAAAACAATCTGTTATGGGACTTTTTTCTTTTCAACAAGATATAGCGATGGATTTGGGTACAGCCAATACCATCATCATAAGAGACGGAAAAATAGTAGTGAATCAACCTTCGATGGTAGCTTTAGATCGTCGCACAGATAAAATGATGGCTGTGGGTGAGAAGGCTAAAGCCATGCAGGGTAAAGAACATGGGAATATTCGTACCATTCGCCCACTGAAAGATGGTGTTATTGCTGATTTCAATGCCTGTGAGCAAATGATTAGAGGCTTGATTAAGATGGTGGGACATCACAGTATTTTTGCTCCATCACTCCGCATGGTGATAGGTGTACCTAGTGGAAGCACTGAGGTAGAACTGCGTGCTGTGCGTGACTCTGCGGAGCATGCTGGTGGCCGTGACGTTTTCTTAATATATGAACCTATGGCTGCCGCTATAGGTATAGGCCTTGACGTAGAGGCTCCTGAAGGAAATATGGTGGTTGATATTGGTGGTGGTACTACTGAAATTGCTGTTATTTCATTAGGTGGTATCGTGAAGAACAACTCCATAAAAGTAGCAGGAGATGATTTTAATGAAGATATTCAAGAATACATGGGACGTCAACACAATGTGCGTGTCAGTGAACGTATGGCTGAACGTATCAAAATAAATGTTGGTGCCGCTATCGCTGATTTGGGAGAAGATGCTCCAGAAGAATATATAGTACATGGTCCTAATCGTATAACTGCTCTCCCAATGGAGGTTTCTGTTAATTATCAGGAAATAGCACATTGTTTGGATAAAAGCATCGTGAGAATAGAGACGGCTATTCTGAACGCTCTCGAAGATACTCCTCCTGAGCTGTATGCTGATATTGTACACAACGGAATCTATTTGTCGGGTGGTGGTGCATTGTTGCGCGGCTTGGATAAACGCTTGAGCGATAAAATTAACATTCCTTTCCATGTGGCAGAAGAACCATTGCTTTGCGTGGCTAAAGGTACTGGTGTGGCATTGAAAAATGTAGATCGTTTCTCCTTCTTGATGAGGTAATGCGTAGGTTACTGGCGTTTCTGATAAGGTATCATTACTGGTTCTTTTTCATTATTTTGGAAGTTGCCAGTTTGTTGCTCTTGTTCAGATACAACAGGTATCAGCAAAGTGTTCTATTAACCTCCGCCAATGGAGTGGTAGGAACCTTGTATGAAGTCCAGAGAATAACTAGTGAGTATCTGGGTTTGAAACAAATCAATGAGGACTTGCTTCGAAGGAATATGGAACTAGAGCGTAGGACTATCTATGCAGAGAGTAAATATAAGGATTTGATAGCAGACTCCCTTTACCATATTCCTTCAAGTGATGATGTATTTACGACAATAGGTGCAAGGGTCATTAATAACACGCTGCATAAGCTAGATAATTTCATTACTCTAAATAGAGGTCGTTCATCGGGCATTGAGGCAGATATGGGTGTGTTGGATGCTCAGGGAGTGGTCGGAATAGTCTATAAAGTGTCTGATCATTACTCTTTGGTTATTTCTTTGCTTAACAGCCAGATGAATTTAAGTTGCAAGATAAAGGGCACTGATTACTTCGGCTATCTTCACTGGGAAGGAGATGATTCTCAAATTGCCTATCTTAAAGATCTTCCTAGACATGCGGAGTTTACACTGGGAGATACTATCATTACGAGTGGTTTTTCTACGGTCTTTCCAGAGGGGCTTATGGTGGGAACAGTGGATGACATTACCGACTCTAACGATGGTCTTTCTTTTCTACTTAAGGTAAAGTTGGCTTCTAACTTTGGAGCTTTGAGGAATGTAACAGTGATTGCTGCCTCTGAAAAAGAAGAACGTAATAATCTGGAAAACAATACGGAGGATAAAAGAGAACAATGATATATACCATATTGAAAAGAATGGGATGGTTTGTTGTGTTGGTACTCCTACAGGTACTGATATTCAACCATATTTATATTTTTGGATATGGAACCCCTCTTATATATATCTATTTCATCTTGAAGATGCCAATCAAAGTACCACGTAATGTGGTGATATTGATGGGTTTTATATTAGGTCTGACTATCGATGTCTTCACTAATACTTTAGGTTTGAATGCAACTGCTACTGTACTACTAGCATTTTGTCAACCATATTTCCTGAAAATGTATGCACCTCGTGATGTAGAAGAAGAATTAGTCCCCGAAAGAAGGCAGATTGGCAATTGGTCATTTCTGAAATATGTCACTTGGTGTGTATGTGTACATCATTCTAGTTTACTTTTGTTAGAGTATTTTACTTATGTAGATATTTTGCAAATATTGCTTAGAATCATTGTTTGTATCCTACTGACCGTCAGTTTGATTTGGGCTGTAGATAAATTAGTGGATTGATTGTCATGAAACAGCATGTGGAGTATGAAAAGCGTAAGTATGTGATTATCGCATCTGCAGTGTTGATAGTTGCAGTTTTCATTGCTCGTCTTTCTGTACTTCAACTCATGACAGAAGAATATATAGATAAGGCAGACAGTAATGCGTTTCTTCATAGTCTGCAGTATCCAGCTAGAGGTGCAATATACGATAGGAGTGGGGAACTTGTCGTATTTGATGAGCCTTCATACGACATCACTTTTATTCCTAATGAAATTACCCAGCTTGATACATTGGATTTTTGCGCTGCATTGAATATTAGTAAGGATCAGTTCCTGAGACGTATGGATGACATCAAGGATAGAAAGAAAAACCTTGGTTATTCTAGGTACACTCAGCAAGTATTCATGACTCAATTATCTCAGGAAGAAACAGGAGTGTTTCAAGAGAAGCTCTTCAAGTTTCCTGGTTTTTCTATTCAACGTAGATCGGTACGAAAATACAATTTCAGTTCTGCTGCTCATCTGTTAGGCAATGTGGCAGAGGTCTCTCCTAAGGAGTTGGAAGACGATGACTACTATGTTCGTGGTGATTTGATTGGCAAACAAGGCATCGAAAAGTCATATGAGAAGTATCTTCGTGGTGTAAAAGGTGTAGAAATTCTCCTACGTGATGCACATGGTAGAATACAAGGGCATTATCTTGATGGAGAGTTGGATACTCCAGCTGTTCCTGGAAAGAATCTGACACTAAGCATTGACATGAAACTGCAGATGCTAGGTGAACGACTTATGCAGGGAAAGATTGGGGCAATTGTTGCTATAGAACCAAAAACAGGAGAAGTCTTATGCATGGTTTCTGCTCCATCGTTTGATCCTAAACTTCTTAATGGACGCATGCGTGGTCAAAACCATCTGGAACTTTCAAAAGATAATAGAAAACCTTTACTTAATCGTGCCATTATGGGTACTTATCCCCCTGGATCTACCTTTAAAACGGCGCAAGCACTGACTTTCTTAGAAGAAGAGGTTATTGATCCAGAAACGACTCTCTATCCTTGTTATCATGGCTTTGTGTTTGGAGGTTTACGTGTAGGATGTCATGGACACGGTTCTCCATTGTCACTTATTCCGGCTTTGGCTACTTCATGCAACGGTTACTTCTGTTGGGGACTATATAGAATGCTTGGTAATGATAAATACCAGAATCCCCAAGAAGCATTGACAGCATGGAAGAATCATATGGTAGATCAGGGCTTTGGATATAAACTTGGAACGGATCTTCCAGGTGAGCAAAGAGGTTTTATTCCTAATTCTGATTATTATACAAGTGCCTTAGGAACTAGATGGAACGGCTTGAGTATTATCAGTATAGCCATTGGACAGGGCGAAATTCTTGCCACTCCTCTACAGATTGCAAATTTGGGAGCTACCATTGCCAATAGAGGTTATTTCTACACGCCTCATGTGGTAAGAGAAATAGAGGATACACCTTTGGATAGTATTTATGTGACACCACGGCAGACAAACATAGAACGCAGGCATTATGACGATGTGGTGCAAGGTATGAGAATGGCAGTACTTGGAGGTACGTGTCGCTCTCTGAATGGTATCTTACCAGGTGTGGAAGTTTGTGGAAAGACGGGAACAGCCCAAAATCGTGGTAAAGACCATTCTGCGTTTATGGGCTTCGCTCCTATGAATGATCCAGAAATCGCTATAGCTGTATATGTGGAGAATGGTGGTTTTGGTGCTACTTTTGGTGTCCCTATCGGAGGCATCATGATGGATATGTATCTTCATGGAGAATTGTCGCCTAGTAATGAGGCTTTGGCAGAGAGGATATCTAATCAAACCATATATTATGGGGATGAAGTAAGGTAAGAGGAGGGCTTTGCTTGAAAGAAAGAGATAGCATATGGAAAACGATGGATTGGGTGTCTATTGCGATATATCTGATCTTGCTGGTTTTAGGATGGATGAGCGTTTGTGGTGCAAGTTATAATTTCGGAGATACCGATTTCTTAAGTTTCACTTCAAGAGCAGGAAAACAGTTAGTTTGGATATTGTGCTCATTTGGCTTGGCATTCGTTATTATGATGCTCGATGATGACCTTTATGAAATCTTTTCTTATCCAATTTATGCACTATTGCTCATTTTTTTGATAGTTACCATTTTTGTTGCACCAGATACGAAAGGCTCTCGTTCTTGGTTAGTCTTTGGTCCAGTGAGTTTACAACCAGCAGAGTTTGCTAAATTTGCTACGGCGCTTTGTTTAGCACGATTTATGGGGACATATAACTTTGTGTTGAATAATTGGAAGAATGCCTCTTTAGTGGCAGCAATTGTCTTGGTACCTATGATACTCATTGTGCTCCAAAAGGAGACAGGCTCTGCTTTAGTCTATTCGGCTTTTTTGCTTGTTTTGTATAGAGAGGGAATGCCTGGGGTAGTTCTTTATAGCTTGGTTTGTGCAGTCTTCTATTTCATCGTGGGTATTAAATTTGGCGATGTTCCTTTAGAAAACGTTACGGCTTTTATAGGAAAGTTTGTGGTACTTCTTGCCATTTTACTTTTTTCCGCAGGATTAGTGTGGAACTATACACGAAAATGGATACATACACGTAATATTATGGTTGTCACTGTGATAGGATTATTTGTGGCTTATTTGGTTTCCAGATTTATTGTTCCTTTCGATTTGATTTGGGTAGAAATCGGACTATGTGTATTGACAGTAGGTTATCTTGTTATTGTTTCACTGATGGCTAATAAGTTGACATATTTCCTCATAGGATTATTTACACTGGGTTCCGTGGCCTTTCTCTATTCTAGTGACTATTTCTTCAATGATGTATTGAAAGATTACCAACGTACGCGTATCAAGGTGACATTAGGTATGGAAGAAGATGCCAGAGGTACAGGATATAATGTCAACCAATCCATGATTGCTATTGGCTCTGGAGGATTGACAGGTAAAGGATTCCTTAATGGCACACAAACGAAACTGAAGTATGTGCCCGAACAAGATACCGATTTCATTTTCTGTACCATCGGAGAAGAGCAAGGTTTTATAGGAGCTGCAGGGGTGTTGCTGCTATTCCTTTTCTTAATCTTGCGTTTGATTCATGTAGCTGAGCGTCAGGTTTCAACTTTTGGACGAGTATATGGATACTCGGTTGCGAGTATTTTCCTTTTCCACCTCTTTATTAATATAGGTATGGTAACGGGATTGACGCCCGTTATTGGCATTCCTTTACCTTTCTTTAGTTATGGAGGCTCCTCGCTTTGGGGATTCACTATTTTGCTGTTTATTTTCATTAGAATAGATGCCAGCAGAAAACGTCATGCTAATCAATGAATACGACTTAGTTTGATTCCCAAGTCTTGTATCCCTTTAAGCACACTGTCTTTTTGCTCTTGAAAAACTTGTATCGTATAATCTCCTGCTTTTCCCACGTACAGCTTTTTCAATACTGTAGGATAGGCATATAATCCTGCTATCCCACTTCCATTTTTGTCAGCATAAGTATCAGTGAGATTTAATTGGCAAGAACCTGCTTGAACGATTTCCTTTGCTGGTGAAAGGTACCGATATCCTATATTGATGTCTTGATAAGGATAGGAATGCAGCATCCGTATTTCTAAATCCACTTGATAAGTAACCTCTGAATCAAGAAGTTGAGGAGTAAAGGTAAGCGTATCGACATCTTTCCATTGTGAATCCGTTAAAGGCTCATAATGATGATAAGCCACCAAAGGATCACAAGACATAAGGATAGATAAGCACAAAGCGAGCAATGTGCTACTTAGTATCAGATGTCTACATCTATGCCCTTCACGACAACGCTTCATCTCTGACCTTGATTATTTTGTCTCTCAGATGGTTGCTTCGGCTGTTGCTGTCCTCTTCGGGCCTCTTGTGGCTTCCGATGATGCTGATTGTTTCCTCCTTTTTGTTGAGGTTTACTTTGTTCCCTTTGAGATGCATTCTTGTTTTCCTTCTGAGGCTTATTCTCCATAGGAGCAGGCTTTTCACTTTCATTGGGACGATTATTCATTGCGGCACCATTCCCGTTATTTTGCTGGTTTTTTTTCTTTTTCTTCTTCTTGTCTTTTTTCGCACGATCGAAACGTGTAAGACTGTCTTGTTCCAATAAATCCGTTGAACGTGAGTTGTTTCCTTGTACGCCATCAGCTGCTAAAGAATCAGGTTTCTGTCCACGTCTGTTCATCCCGATGATCTCAAAAGCACGCTTACCACTGATCGTCACCAAGTTGGCTGGTATTTTCTTGTCAGAACTGTAGGTAATGGTATTTGCTAGGATGTCTGCTTTGAAGAAATAGAAGATGCCTTCCTGAGTTTCCAATTCTATTTCGCGGGAAGGAAGACGCTTCTGAGCCTCTACGTAACTATCTATCTCATAATTAAGACAGCACTTCAATTTTGCACAGAGACCAGCCAATTTCTGAGGATTCAGTGAAATATCTTGGAAACGTGCAGCATTGGTAGAAACTGAAATGAAACTAGTCATCCATGCAGCACAGCAAAGTTCGCGTCCACAAGGGCCAATACCTCCAATACGACCAGCTTCCTGTCGAGCACCGATTTGTTTCATCTCGATGCGTACACGGAAAACATCAGCCAAAACCTTGATAAGTTGTCTGAAATCCACGCGTTCATCAGCGATATAGTAGAAGATAGCTTTTCCACCATCGCCTTGATACTCCACATCACCAATCTTCATTTGCAAATCCAAACTGGCAGCAATCTGACGGCTTTCTATCATGGTGCTATGCTCCCGCTTCTTGGCTTCGGCATATTTCTCCATATCCACAGGTTTCGCTTTGCGATAGATGCGCTTAATGTCAGCTTCTGAACGCAGATTGGCTTTTTTCATTTGCAGTAATACCAATCTACCCGTCAGTGTTACCTCTCCAATATCATGTCCAGGACTCGCTTCCACGGCGACGATATCTCCCTTTTCCAAAGGAATCTTGTTGGAATTGCGGTAATAGCCTTTGCGGGTATTCTTGAACTGAACCTCCACATATTCCGTCTCTTCCGCATTTCCGGGAATATCAGCAAGCCAATCGAAGGTATTCAGTTGTTTGTCACTTCTTCCGCATCCTTTGCAGCAAAGAGACCCACAAGCGTTATTTTGTTCAAAAGTAGTTGTCATACTATATTAATATCTAAATGTCACGTAATCTATTTCTTTATTAGCAGAACAATCATTTTCAATGCCAAGTCGAAAAATACCATCTTGGCATTGACATTTTGCTCTATATGTATCTGAGCCTCACTGAGTTCTTGCATGATACCCATTGCGTTCCCCTCATTTACAAACGGAGCGAAACGACTGGTGAAGTTCTGTTCCTCCAAGTTCATGTAGCTCATTTGCTTCTGATGGAAATTGGCCATGAAACTCTCACGTATCATGCGCTGACAGTAAGTCAGCAGTTCTTTTTGCTTCTCTCTTCCTAAAGAGGCCACCTCTTCGCTCCATGCTTTCATCTCACGAATACGACGGGCATAAGCCAAGCGCATCAAACTGATGAACAGTTCCAAATAGCGGTCATTGTCTTCGTTGAGATGGATTTGATCCAATGCTTTCACGAAACTTCCATTGGCCAAATGTGCCAAATTTTCACTGTCGCGTGGCTCTATGCCATATTTGTTTTGCAGCGCCTTTGCAATTTCAATTTCAGTTAATCTCGGCAAATTAATACGCTGTGCTCGACTAAGTATCGTTGGCAACATCCTTTCTGGCTCTTCGCTGCAAAGCAAGAAGATGGTGCGCTCTGGCGGTTCTTCCAAGAGTTTCAACATCTTGTTGGCGCAAGTATCATTCATCTTTTCAGGGAGCCAGATGATGGTGATCTTGAAATCGCCTTGAACGGGTTTCAGACTCAATGTCTTGGTGATTTCATCACTTTCTTTGCCATAGATAAGTGCTTGACTATTCTCGGCATCAATCGCTTCCAACCATTGACTATAACTGAAGTAAGGACTGTTAATCAATAACTCGCGCCATTCCGTCAGATAATCAGCACAGATGGTTTTCTTCTTCTTCTCACTGCTCACAATAGGGAACATGAAGTGTACATCGGGATGCATCAGTTGGTCCCATTGCTTACAACTTTGACAGTGTCCACAGGCTTCTCCATCCGAGCGATTTGTGCAACAAAGATAACGTGCGTATGCCAAGGCTAAGGCCAACTTTCCTACACCTGAAGGACCGCAAAACAATTGTGCATGGGGGATATGTCCCTCATCCACTTCTCTGCGCAGCTTTTCCTTCAACGCCTCTTGTCCTATGACATCCTTAAAACTGAACACGCTCTGTTAATATATTTGTTTAGCTATTGCCTTCACACTATCTGTTGCTCCGATGGTATAGAAATGCAAGCAAGGCACTCCATTCTTTATCAGTTCCTTACACTGATTCACACACCATTCTATACCTAGAGCCTTGGCCTCCTCATCCGTCTTCAACTTCAGTGCTTCACTTGCCAACGCTTGCGGAAGATCCACTTTGAACGTCTTTGGAATCACACTCAGCTGACTGAGTTTCTTGAACGGCTTCAATCCCGGGATGATTGGTATGGTGATGCCCGCTTCACGTGCTCGTTTCACAAAGCTGAAGTACTTCTCGTTGTCATAAAACAACTGTGTCACTGCATATTCCGCTCCCGCATCCTGCTTTTGCTTTAGCCAATAAAGATCGGTCTCCATGTTGGGTGCCTCCTCATGTTTCTCTGGATAACAAGCCACGCCATAGTGGAAAGGCGTCTTGGTCTTTATCATCTCACTGCCATCCACGAAGATGCCTTGATTGAAGTCGTTTATCTGTCTTTGAAGATCGATGGCATGGGCATTTCCATCAGCTTCGGGCTCGAAAGTCTTCTGATCTTTAGCCTTATCACCACGAAGCACCAGAAGATCGTAAATGCCTAGGAACTGAAGATCAAGCAACTCATATTCCGTACTTTCGCGTGTGAATCCACTACACAGAATGTGAGGCACTACCGTCAGCTTATACTTATTGTGGATAGCTGCAGCAACTGCCACCGTTCCAGGTCTTCTACGCAGTCGCTGACGCTGAAAAAGTCCGCCTCCCAGTTCCTTATATACCCACTCACTACTATGTGTAGTGATGTTCACGAAACTAGGATCGAATTCCAGAAGTTGCTCAATGTCAGCATACAGATGGTCAATGCCCTTGCCTTTCAAAGGAGGCAGTAACTCGATAGAGAAAGCCGTATGCTCACGTTTATTTATTTGTTCTATGACGCTCATTTCTTTCTTTTTGTATTGTTTAGTTGTGGGAAACAGTAGCCACTATTTCCCTTAAATTCAGCAAAAATAGGAAAAAAAAGGGAATATCATGCAAAAAAGCCGAAGAAATAGAAAATCCCTCCCCTAATTAGGAGAGGGATAGGATGAGATATGTATTGTTTGATATGTTATAATAGTTATTCAATACGAATCAGTTGCCAAATTTTCTTGGAGAAGTCCATATAAACTCCATTCTCCTTCATATGATAATACCCGTCTTTCAGAAAATTCTGAAGAATCTCTGTGTTTTTCTCATTGAGGTCTCCCTGATGAAGTCTGATTTGGGCACCAAGCATCACTATCTCTGTTCTCACGCCATAGATGTCTCTATTCGCCTCAGATTGGTGGTGTTGCCATTTTGCCAACTCATAAAGCACTTCCAATGCCTTGCCTTCGAAGATTTCAGGGAAGTAGTTGGTCGCTAAAACAATGTCTATGTATGAAGGAGCAAATACACAGAGGTCTGCTTCATAGATAGCATTATGATGTTTGTTTTCACGATATTCTTGAGCAATCTCATCTGGATTAATGGACCTCATTTTCTTAAGCAACTCATAGACAGCATCGGGACGCTTTTTAAGTTCTTGATAACCATTGAACTCATCGATAAAGCGCTGCATTCCTGCCTTCAGATTATCGTAGGCCGTATAGTTAAATCCGAAGGGGAAGCGAAGGCAAGTGGTCACTAATGCCTCTGTAGTAAGGTTCTTCAATATATCCTCTGGAACTTGACAAGCAGCTATTCTGGTATCAGTGTTAGGGATAAGCCAAGTATCTGAATCGATGATGGGTGCAAAAGAGTAGGGTTCATTGATGGTACCCACAGTTTCACTGACTTTCAATGATTCAATAGCTCCGTCATAGTCGTAATCCGGATTGTAGTAAGGTCCTCCATACCCCATGTCATCATCTTCGTAATCATCTATAGGGTCATTAAAAACACCATTTGGCTGTTGCTCTTGTGTTTCTGGATCTTCCTTCACTTCAGGAGTATTATTCCGTTCTATTGCGGGAGCATTTTCTTCACTACATGCAAAGAAAAACGCTAAAGTGAATACCAGTAATAACGTCTTTTTCATAATCTTAGTCATTGGTGATTTTGCAAATGTAACCTTATATTCTTACATCTGCAAGAAAAGTCATCGCATAAATATACATTTTTCGGAGGAAAATGAAAAAGGTGCTTTTCTGAAGGCCTTAACTATGGAATTTTTACTCCCTCACTAGAAAAAAATTTTTTCCTAACTAGAAAATAAAAATTACTACGTGAGGGAACAATAAAGACTAATCTGATGATTGTGCATATTTATGCAAGAAAAGCGGCGGAAACCGCATAATCTTGCAATATGTACAGATGTACAGTGTACAGTTAGTTTTCTGCTTGATGCACAGTGACCTGTGGGAATGGGAAGCGGATGCCCTCCTTGTTGAAGGCTTCATAGACCTCGCGTCTAAGTTCGAAATACACATCCCAATAGTCGGCACTTCTTACCCATACCCTCACGATGAGGTCTACAGAGCTGCTGCTCAGTTCTTTCAGTGCCACAAAAGGTGCTGGATCTTTCAGAATCAAGGGCTCCTTATCGATGATCTCCAGTATCAATGCCTTCACTTTGTCAAAGTCGGCACCATATTCCATAGAGACTGTCCAATCAACGCGACGGTTCACTTGTTGGCTCATATTAGTAATCACACCGCTACTTAGAGGACCATTGGCCACATATATGGTACGATTATCATAGGTAGTAAGAACGGTATGAAATATCTGAATCTCCTTTACATAACCTTCAACCCCTTGTGTCACAATGAAATCGCCCACTTTGAAAGGACGGAGTAAAAGTAAGATCACACCACCAGCAAAGTTCTGCAGATTACCACTGAATGCCATACCAATGGCTACACCTGCCGATGCCAAGAGGGCTGCTACTGAGGTAGTCTCAATGCCTAAGCGACTGATAATCGCGATGATGAGGAGCACGGTGAGAGAGATGCTTACCAGACTCTTCACGAAAGTCTTGACAGTCTCTTCTACCTTTCTGCGCTCCAAGAAAGCACTAACTGCCCTTTTGATGAGGCCAATGAAGAAGCGTCCCACCACATAGATGATGATGGCGCTGAGCAGATTTCCTGCTAGATTTACGCACCATTCTATTAGTTGTGGAATAAGATCGTTCCAATTGACCGATTCTTTAGCTGCATCTGCTGCTGCAGAAGCGGCAGCTTTCGTCATGGCTTCAGCCACATCCCCAGCTTGTTGTATAGCGATAAGTAATGATGTCATAGTTTGTATAATAATCATTTGTGGGTGCAAAGATAGTGTTTTTCAGTCTTCTTGCCAATAGTTGTTTAGCAGATTTAACAAACGATAGCGCAAGGCCCGGAATCCAGCGGGTTTTCCCCACTTCCTTCCGAGCCTTCACAAGAGATATGGTAATTAACTTGTGTTTCTGTTAATCGATGATCTGTAAATTGTGTTTTTCGAGTAGGTCTTGTAGCTCTTTGTCGGAAAGACGCTGTAAGATGACATAGGAATACAGTAAATGGCCCTCTCCATAACCTATTAAATTACGTGAAGGAAGAATCGTCAGAAGGCGTTCACCTTCAGGGGTCATCTTTAAGATACGGAACACCACCTCTTGGCCGAAACAGCCGCTTGGAGTGGTAATCTCACCTGTTTCTTCTCTATATTTTATGCCGAAAACATCATGAGATAGCTCTCCATCGCAATCACGAAGTAGGGTACCCACTCCCTTGTCGAAAAAGAAGACCGTTTCTTGGTAGGTAATCTCTTTAGAGTCGATAACTCCAATATTCCCACTTTGTTTTATCATGTTCCAAGACACGATACGCCACGCATGGTTATCCACCATCGTGTTAAACTCTTCGTTGAGTATCGGTGTTGCTCCATTTACTGTCAGCGTCCCATTGTCAGAAAAGCGGAACG
>JAEEGJ010009503.1_pt1 | contig 25970 bp, 18 predicted proteins | sample 8958761 | NCBI WGS metagenome assembly JAEEGJ01 (sample SAMN16246546, study PRJNA631951) | gut metagenome | biome: gut microbiome; feature: rumen; material: RS-attached | host: Bos | place: Iran: Karaj | collected 2018-10 | reverse complement strand
AAATAGTGATAAAACAAACTTTTCTACTTGAAAATTCAAAATTTCTTCTTACTTTTGTAGAAAATTTTAAAAAAATGACAACTCTATATTACGATGTCATAGTCGTTGGAGGTGGCCACGCCGGTTGTGAAGCTGCTCATGCTGCAGCCAAAATGGGCGCTAAAACCTGCCTCATCACTATGGACATGAACAAGATTGCACAGATGTCGTGTAACCCTGCCGTTGGAGGTATTGCCAAGGGACAGATTGTCCGCGAAATTGATGCTCTCGGCGGTGGAATGGGAATTGTTACTGATGCTACATCCATTCAATTCCGTATGCTCAACCGTTCCAAGGGGCCAGCCATGTGGAGTCCCCGTGCTCAATGCGACCGTGGGCAGTTCATTTGGAAATGGCGTGAAATGCTCGACTCTACGGAGAATCTCGATATCTGGCAGGATCAGGTGGAGGAAGTTCTGAGTGCCCCCCTCCAACTCCCCCGAGGGGGAGAGCTTTCGGATAGTGTTGACGTTCAGGATGTTACAACAAACTCCTCTTCTCGGAGAGATAGGGTGAGAGTCATAGGTGTTAGAACTATCTGGGGCGTTGAGATTAAAGCTCCTACAGTAGTCATCACAGCCGGTACTTTCCTTAACGGACTTATGCACGTCGGCAGAAAAATGGTTCCTGGTGGTCGTTGTGCCGAACTTCCAGTTCCTCATCTGACAGAATGTCTTAACGCTCTTGGCATCCGCTCTGCAAGGATGAAAACCGGAACTCCTGTGAGAATAGACAAGAGATCCGTGCATTTCGAGGATGCTGAGCTTCAGCCGGGAGAGCATGACTATCACAGCTTCTCCTATATGAAGGAATATCTGCGTCTGAACAAGGACGAGTCAAAGATAGACCTTAACGACGCTTTCCTTCCTTGCTGGACATTCACGACAAACGAAGAAGTTCACGAGACTTTGAAGAGCGGACTTGCAGATTCTCCCCTTTTCAACGGACAGATTCAATCTACAGGTCCACGTTATTGTCCTTCCATAGAGACAAAACTCGTGACATTCCCTGACAAGGACCATCATCCGTTATTCCTTGAGCCAGAAGGACTTAACACCAACGAAATGTATCTAAATGGTTTCTCAAGCTCAATGCCTATCGAGGTTCAACTTGAGGCATTGAAGAAGATTCCAGCTCTTAGGGATGTAAAGGTTTATCGTCCGGGATATGCCATAGAGTATGATTACTTTGATCCTACTCAGCTCGACCACTCTCTTATGAGTAAGAAAGTCAGCGGACTGTTCTTTGCAGGTCAGGTAAACGGAACAACAGGCTATGAGGAGGCTGCAGGTCAAGGTTTGGTTGCTGGTATTAATGCTGCTATATTCGCAGGAAGCACCAACACCGAACACCCATCATCTAGCACCTACCACCCTCTCATCCTTCACAGAGACGAGGCATATATTGGCGTTCTCATCGATGATTTGGTCACAAAAGGTGTTGATGAACCTTATCGTATGTTCACCTCACGTGCAGAATACCGCATCCTCCTTCGTCAGGATGATGCTGATGCCCGACTCACAGAGCGTGCCTATAATCTTGGCGTTGCTACAAGCGAGAGAAATGCTTGGTGGCAGGAGAAAAAGCAGCATATTGCTGAAATCATCGATTATTGCAATAGAACAAACGTAAAGCCAAAAGAGGTAAACGCTGCTCTTGAAAGCATCGGTTCTACCCCACTCCACTACGGATGTAAGCTTCACGAACTCATCGCACGTCCGGGAATCTCGATAGAATGGCTTGCAGAGTCTCTTCCACATCTGAAGGAGATAATCAACCGTCCGGCAAACCGCAAGCAGGAAATAGCCGAAACAGCCGAGATACAAATAAAATATCAAGGTTATATCGAGCGTGAGAAACAAGCGGCTGAAAAGATGCACCGACTTGAAAACATCCGTATTCAAGGGCATTTCAACTATAGCGAACTGAAAGGTCTTTCTACAGAGGCGCGTCAGAAACTGGAAAACATCAATCCAGAGACTCTTGCACAGGCTTCACGTATTCCGGGCGTTTCACCAAGCGACATCAACGTCTTGCTTGTCTTGATGGGCAGATAAACCACCGTTCCTATGGAACGGACCTGAAACGGACCTGAAACGGACCTGAAACGGACTTGGAACGGAGGTATAACGGACCTACTATAGAAACATATAAACAGATGGTGTTTCACGTGGAACAACCAATATATAATTAGGAATATAAACTAAAAAACATAACATAGTAATGAACAACCCTACCCTATTAAAGAATCTGCGGGTAATTCCGGATTTCCCTATTCCTGGAATACAGTTTCAGGATATCAGTACGTTATTCAACAACCCAGAGTGCCTTCATATCATGCGCGATGAAGTCGTGGATATTTACAAGGACAAAGGAATAACAAAGGTTGTGGGCTTGGAAAGCCGCGGATTCCTGCTTGGTCCTGTAGTAGCCTCAGAATTGAACGCAGGCTTTGTTATGGCACGTAAGCCGGGAAAACTGCCAGGAAACGTGATTTCATACGATTACACCAAGGAATACGGCACAGACACAATTTGCATGATTAGCGATTCCATCGGCGAAAATGACGTTGTTCTCATCCATGATGATCTCCTTGCAACAGGCGGAAGCATGCGAGCAGCATACGAATTGGTGAAAAAATTCAATCCAAAGAAGATTTACATCAGTTTCATCATAGAACTTACGATTGAAGGATTGCACGGTCGCGATGTTTTCGCCGCTACTGATGCTGAGATTTCAACGCTTATGGTCGTATAAGACTCTATCATAACCTCCCCTACAGGGAGGCTTTTTTATTGTAGGACAACAGTAAGGTCCAAACATAAAAAATCCCGAAAACACCGAGGTTTCACATCATTGTGTTACGTTCGTAACATCGGTAAATCATTGATATTTAATAATTTAAAGAATGTTGTGTTTCACGTGAAACATTAGTCATGACAAAAGAAGAAAACATAGCCAGACTCGAAAAATTAAAGAGTATTGTTCTATCAATGCCCGAGAAGCCGGGGTCGTACCAATACTACGATTCCGAGGGGACTATTATATACGTAGGAAAGGCAAAGAACCTAAAGCGCAGGGTTTCGTCCTATTTCCACAAGGAAGTCGATAGATTCAAAACAAAAGTACTGGTTAGTAAGATACATAATATAACCTATACCGTGGTAAATACCGAGGAAGATGCCTTATTGCTCGAAAACTCCCTCATAAAGAAATACAATCCAAGATATAATGTTCTCCTAAAAGACGGAAAAACATACCCAAGCATCGTTGTAACCAACGAATTATACCCTCGTATATTCAAGACAAGGCAGATAAACCGCAAGTTTGGTACGTTCTATGGCCCATACTCTCATATAGGCTCTATGTACACGATTCTAGACCTTATAAACAAGCTCTACCACCCTCGTACTTGCAGAATGCCTATAACACGCGAAGGAATCGCAGAAAACAAGTATAAGGCATGCCTTGAATACCACATAAAGAACTGTGGCGCTCCGTGCATTAACAAGCAGTCCTACGACGAATATCAGGAGAATATCCGCATGGCAAGGGAGATTCTGAAAGGAAACACCCGAGAACTAAGCAAGATTATCTACGAGCAGATGATGCAGAAGGCCGAGGAAATGAAGTTCGAGGAAGCTGAGGTTTTAAAGCAGAAATACCTTCTTATCGACCAGTTCTGTGCCAAGAGCGAGGTTGTATCCCATACCATAACGGATGTGGATGTCTTCAGCATAGACGACGATGAAAACAAACACAACGCTTTCATCAACTATCTGCACGTAACAAATGGTACTATAAACCAGAGTTTCACCTTTGAATACAAGCGTAAACTTGACGAGACAGACGAGGAACTGCTTCTTCAGGCTATACCCGAGATACGTGATAGATTCAACTCTACAGCAAAAGAGATAATAGTGCCTATGGAGATGGAATGGACTATTCCAAACGCCACTCTATTTGTGCCTCAAAGAGGCGATAAGAAGCACTTGCTGGAGCTGTCGCAGATGAACTGCAAACAATACCGTTTTGACCGCCTTAAACAGGCTGATAAGCTTAATCCTGAACAGAAGTCTGTGCGCTTGATGAAGGAACTGCAAGAGAAGCTCGGATTAGACAAGATGCCATACCAGATAGAAGCCTTTGATAACTCCAACATCTCGGGTACAGATGCCGTTTCAGGATGTGTTGTCTTCAAGGGTATGAAGCCTTCAAAGAAAGACTATCGCAAATACAATATAAAGACCGTCACAGGTCCTGACGATTACGCCTCTATGCAGGAGGTTGTTTTGAGAAGATACAGCCGTATAAAGGAAGAAAAAGAGCAGGATCCAGAGAACGATGACATACGCTTTCCAGACCTTATCGTATGCGATGGAGGCATTGGTCAGATGAATGTAGTTCGCGAGATTGTAGAGGACACTCTACACTTGAATATCCCTATCGCTGGTCTTGCAAAAAACGATAAGCATAGAACGAATGAACTGCTTTTCGGATTCCCTCCTAAGACCATCCAACTAAAGACCAATAGCGAGCTATTTCATGTGCTCACACAGCTTCAAGACGAGGTCCATAGGTATGCTATCACCTTCCATCGAGATAAGCGCTCTAAGCACGCTTTACACTCGGAACTAGACGACATCAAGGGAATAGGCAAGGCGACAAAAGAAGCCCTTCTAAAACACTTCAAGAGCGTCAAGAGAATCAAGGAGGCAGACGAGGATGCAATAGCCGAAATAATAGGCAAGGCAAAGGCAAGAATCGTCAAAGAAGGACTGAGTATATTCTAAGTGAAGAACGAAGAGTTAAGAGTGAAGAATTTAAGTTAGTTTTTATGGTAAAAAAAAGGCAAACGGTCTTAAACAACAATACAAACTTAAATTCTTCACTCTTCGTTCTTCACTATTCAAATTTTTTATTATCTTTGCAACATGAGAACTGTTATACAAAGAGTAAAGCACGCATCCGTTACAATTAACGGAGAGGTAAAAGGAAAGATAGGAAATGGTCTGTTGATTCTTCTAGGAGTGCAGTCAGACGACACACAAGAGGACATCGACTGGCTTGTGGGTAAGATATCCAAGCTACGTATTTTCGACGACGAGAACGGCGTTATGAACCGTTCTGTGATGGATGTTGACGGCAACTGTCTTGTAGTGTCTCAATTCACCCTTATGGCAAGCTATAAGAAAGGCAATCGACCTTCATGGATAAAGGCTGCTCCACACGACATCTCTATCCCTCTCTATGAGGCGTTCTGCAAGGCTTTAGAGGCAGAGACGGGCAAACATATAGAGACGGGTGAGTTCGGGGCTGATATGAAGGTAGAATTGCTGAATGACGGTCCGGTAACAATCTGTATGGATACTAAGAATAAGGAGTAGAGTTTAGAGAGTAAAGAGTAAAGTAGAAAGATTAAAGTAAAAAGTAGATAGAGTAAAGATGGAAATCAAAGAAAATTCAAAGTACGAGCAGGCATTATCCCAGTATAATTGCGAGCTCAACGATGCCGATATCAAGGCAAAGGTAAGAGATATCATCGCTACAAAAGTGCCGGAGAACGACACTCTTGACGTGAAGAAATTCCTCTTCGGAAGCATAGAGCTCACCACTCTGAAACCAACCGACAGCGATGTATCTGTCATGGCATTCACAGAGCGAGTAAATGCTTTCGATAACGAGTACCCTAACCTACCCCACGTTGCAACAATCTGTGTGTATCCTTGCTTTGCAGAGATAGTAAAGGACACTCTCGAAGTAGAAGGCGTAGAGATAGCCTGCGTTTCTGGCTCATTTCCGAGCTCTCAGGCGCGAATAGAGGTCAAGGTGGCAGAGACAGCCCTTGCAGTAAAAGACGGCGCCACAGAGATCGATATCGTGATGCCAGTAGGTAAGTTCCTTAGCGGAGATATTGAAGGCGTATGCGATGAGATTAGCGAGCTAAAGGCTATCTGCGGAGAGAACGTTCCTATGAAGGTTATTCTCGAAACAGGATGCCTGGGAACAGCAAGCAACATAAAGAAGGCTTCTATCCTTGCTATGTATGCAGGTGCTGACTACATCAAGACAAGTACAGGTAAGGAAAAGATAAGCGCAACTCCAGAGGCAGCATATGTAATGTGTCAGGCTATCAAGGAATACTACGAAAAGACAGGTATTCAGATTGGTTTCAAGCCTGCTGGCGGCTTAAATACCGTTATGGATGCAATTATCTACTACACTATCGTAAAAGAGGTTCTGGGCGAGAAATGGCTTACAAACAAATACCTCCGTCTCGGTACCTCAAGACTCGCTAATCTCCTTCTCTCAGAAATAGAGGGGGAAGAGATAAAGTTCTTCTGACCCCCCACCCCCACAAGAGGGAGTAAGGAATAAATAGTAATGCCGCTCAAAAGTTTTCAGACGAATTCCTTTGAGCGGCATTTGTATATAAAGTTCCCCCTTGAGGGTTTAGGGAGTCCTATAACTTCCTTCCAATCACATAGTCCACATAGGCAGTAAATGAAGCCTTGAGATCATCATTCTTAACCTTGTTTTCTATGAAAGAAAGACACTCTTCACGAAGAGTTTCCATTGTATCCTTAGCATATTCTATACCACCATTCTCCTTGGTGAAAGCAACAAGACGAGCTATCTCTTCTTTAGTAACCTCATGCTGCTTAACCTTGTATGCGATAGCAAGCATCTCCGGATTCTGAGTAGAGAGAACAGCATGAATAACAGGCAAAGTAAGCTTTCCTTCTGCCATATCGTTTCCTGTAGGCTTTCCTATTTCGTCAGAGTCATAATAATCAAAGATATCATCACGAATCTGGAAGATAATACCAAGTTTCTGACCAAACTCACGAGCTGCAGTAATATCATCTTCAGAAGCTCCGGCACTCATAGCACCCATAGCACAACAAGCCTCAAAGAGAGCAGCCGTCTTCTGCTTGATAACCTCGTAATATGTCTCTTCACAAATAGTCTCTCCCCCATTGCTCGTTAGCTGAAGAATCTCTCCATTCGCAAGTGTCTGACCAAGACGTGCAAGGTATGAAACGATAGGCTGAGAACCTGTCAAAGACACGTTGAGAAGAGCTGTTGAAAGGATATAGTCACCAACCAATACAGCAACCTTATTATCGTAGAGAGCATTAACCGATTTCTGTCCGCGACGCTCTCCTGACTCGTCAACAACGTCATCATGAACAAGAGATGCTGTATGCAGAAGTTCAAGTCCTACGGCTGCTCTTTGTGTGGATTCATTAACCTCGCCAAAGCATTTGGCAGTAAGGAGAATGAGCATAGGACGCATACGCTTTCCTGCACGTTTACGAATATGGTCGAGAACAGTCTCGAGCATACCGTCAGTATGTGAAAGAGAGTCGTTGAAAAGACTGATGAACTCCTGAAGTTCAGTATCAATTGGTTTACGAATATGTGATAAATAATCCATTGGTTTCTGAAATTTGTTACAAAATTACATAAATAATTTGGTTTTCAAAGCAAGTTATAGGAGTTTTTAATTTTTTATTATTAATTTTGCAGAAATATATACTAGAAATGAAGTATCGCAAGCTCTACTTCATGGGTTTAAAGGATGTAAGGTTAAGAGGTTAGAGGTTAGAAGGTCAGCATCGCTAATAGGCTTTCCGACCTAAAAACTAAGAACCTACAAAGATTCCGACCTGAAAACCTACAAACCCCAAAACCATCAACATAAATAGATATGGACAAACTATTCCTATTAGACGCCTACGCAATTATTTACCGTAGCTATTACGCATTCATAAATGCTCCACGTATCAACTCAAAGGGTATGAACACAAGCACCATTATGGGCTTCTGCAACACACTTAACGAAGTTCTTACGAAGGAAAAACCAACACATATTGCCGTTGCCTTTGACCACGGCAAGACATTCCGTCATGATGCTTTCCCTGCATATAAGGCACAGCGTCAGGAGACTCCGGAAGACATCAAATTGTCTATACCTATCATCAAGGATATACTCAACGCATATAATATCCCTATCCTCCAGGTTGACGGATTTGAAGCTGACGATATCATCGGAACAATAGCTCACAAGGCAGACCTTGAGGGAATGCAAACCTATATGGTAACGCCCGACAAGGACTATGCCCAGCTTGTAACCGACAACGTGTTTATGTATCGTCCGCGTCATGGTGGAGGCTACGACACTATGGGACCTAAAGAGGTATGCGAGAAATACGGAATAGATAATACCGCTCAAGTCATCGACCTTTTAGGACTTATGGGCGACTCCTCTGATAACTTCCCAGGTTGTCCGGGAGTTGGAGAAAAGACAGCCGTAAAACTCATCAAGGAGTTTGGCAGTATCGAAGGCCTTCTCTCTTCCACCGACCAGATCAAGGGAAAGATGCGCGAAAAAGTTGAAGGTGCAAGAGAAGACATCAAGATGTCAAAGTTCCTTGCCACCATCCGACAAGATGTTCCCGTATCAATAACATTCGATGAAATGAAAGTTTCCGAACCTAACGAAAACAGGCTTCGTGAAATTTTTACAGAATTGGAATTTAAGTCACTTGCCGATCGTGTTCTGAAAAAAAATGATCAAAAAGCAAAAGTTGTGAATATGCAACTGGATCTTTTTGAAGAATCCACGGTGAACGATCAAGGACTCTTTGAAAACCCTTCTTTCGAAACTTTTAAAACATCTGGTGCAAAATATCATCTTATTGAAACAGAAGAAGATGCACGAAAACTTTCTGAACTTATTGTTACAAATAAAGAAGTAGCATTCGACACAGAAACCACGTCTATAAACGCAATTGACGCAGAATTAGTGGGGTTAAGTTTTGCTTTGAAGGAAAAAGAAGCATATTATGTCGCTGTTCCTCCAAAACGTGAAGAAGCGTTAAGGATTGTGAATATTTTTAAGGATGTTTACGAAAGTGAAAATATTGTAAAAATTGGTCAAAACACTAAGTACGATATTGAAGTACTGAAAAATTACGGAATTGAGGTCAAAGCTCCACTTTGGGACACGATGATAGCTCACTATCTGATCACCCCGGGTCGCGAGAACAATATGGACTATATGGCCGAGACTCTTCTCAAATATCAGACCATCCATATCGAAGAACTCATAGGTCCGAAAGGTCCAAGACAGAGAAATATGCGCGACCTCTCCCCTATCGAGATTCGTGACTATGCTGCGGAAGATGCTGATATCACTTTAAGGCTGAAGAATGTGCTCGAACCAAAACTCAAGGAGGTTGGAGCTGAGGAACTTTTCCATAATATCGAGATGCCACTCGTTCCTATACTTGCAGATATGGAATATACAGGCGTGAAACTCGACACAAAGGCATTGGACGAAGTACGCCTTACTTTCAACGAGCGTATGATTCAACTGGAAAAGGAAATCTATGAACTTGCCGGACAGGAATTCAACATATCATCTCCTCGTCAGGTTGGAGATATTCTCTTCGGAAAATTGCAGATCATAGACAAGGCGAAAAAGACAAAGACAGGCCAGTATCAGACATCAGAGGAAGTACTTCAACAACTTAGTAGTAAGCACCCTATTGTTGAGAAAATCCTGACTTATCGCGGATTGAAGAAACTCATTGGCACTTACGTAGATGCGTTGCCAAAATTGATTAATCCACGCACAGGACACATTCACACATCTTTCAATCAATGTGTCACCACAACAGGTCGACTTTCGTCATCAGATCCTAACCTTCAGAACATACCAGTTCGTGGTGAGGACGGTAAGGAAATCCGCAAGACAATCATACCAGAGGAAGGACAAGAATTCTTCTCTGCCGACTACTCTCAAATTGAACTTCGTGTAATGGCTTCTATGTCAGGAGACGAGAATATGATAGAGGCATTCACAAGTGATGCTGATATCCACGCAGCCACCTCTGCGAAGATTTTCCATAAGCCAATAGAAGAGGTTACAAAGGACGAGCGTGCAAAGGCAAAACGTGCTAACTTCGGCATTATCTACGGCATCTCCGTCTTCGGTTTGGCACAGAACATGGGCATCGACAGAGCAGAGGCTAAAGCCTTGATAGACGGCTATTTCGAGACTTTCCCAGGCGTACAGAAATTCATGGAAGACAGCAAGAAGCGAGTAGCGGAAAAGGGCTATGCCGAGACCATGTATCATCGTCGCAGATACTTACCTGATATCAACTCACACAACGGAACAGTACGTGCCGTTGCAGAGCGTAATGCCATCAATGCCCCTATCCAGGGAACTGCTGCCGATATTATCAAGATTGCCATGATTCGCATTTACAAGCGTTTCAAGAAAGAGAACATACGCTCAAAAATGATACTACAGGTACACGACGAACTTAACTTCTCTGTACTCCCAGAAGAAAAGTTTCACGTGAAACAAATTGTGCTTGAAGAGATGCAAAATGCTGCTACTCTGAGAGTTCCCTTGATTGCCGACTGCGGTTGGGGAGCCAACTGGTTAGAGGCTCATTAAAACATGGAGATTACGCTCATTTTTAATCAGAAAGTAAATTACGAATAAATTAATATTTTAGAACGCTAAGACGCATAGACGCGAAGTGTTTTTTGAACACAGATTGCACAGATTAAAGGGATTTCCAAGCTTACGCTCGTGATTGACATCCCTAAAATCCCGAATATCTGTGGTTAAATTATTTCTGACGCATGAATATTTTCATTTTATGAACACTTTTCTTGCAAGTATGGAAATAAAACATTATTTTTGCAAGCGAAAGTAAACAAAAAGACAAATGACACAAAAAGAACTCAGATCATATCGTCTTAACTCTTCCGAAGAACCTACGGACGAGATGCTACACGCAATCATGCTTGGCGTTCAAGAGACTGCACGCCAGTCAACGATTAAGGCTGAGAACGAGATTAAACGCCGTTTCAGAGAAATGGAAAATAACGTGGCACGTCGCAGACAAAAGCAGCAAAAAACATGACAAGCAAAAGACTTCCCACCCTATGTGTTGTAGCAGGGCCTAACGGCTCTGGCAAGACATCAACGACCATTCAGTTATTAGCAAACGAATGGTCGGAAGGGAGTCTATATATTAACCCCGACAATATCGCACAAGAACAGTTTGGCGATTGGAACTCTCCAGAAGCCGTTCTCAAAGCAGCAAGATACGCAACAGACCTTCGATATAAGTGCCTCAACGAAAAAAGAGACTTTGTATTTGAAACCGTTTTCTCTTCTGATGAGAAGCTTGAATTTCTACGTAAGGCACACGAATCAGGGTTCTTTATCCGTTTCTTCTTTGTCTGCACAAGTAATCCAAAAATCAACGTTTTACGCATCACTAAAAGATACCTTGAAGGTGGGCATGAAGTCCCCATTTCAAAGATTATATCACGCTATTTCAAGTCTCTTGAAAACGCATGTGAAGCAATAGAATTTGTTGATCGTGCATACATTTACGACAACTCTATAGAAGACCACCTACCCCAACTTCTCTTTAGAATGACTGAAGGTAAGGTTTTCAAACAATATACAGATGATATTCCAGAGTGGGCAATACCACTTATGAATAAATAAACCTCATAATTGGTATTACAATAAACGAGGAAAAATTTAACTTCAAAATAAAAATAAATATAAGCAAAAGAAAGAAATTTAGACAAAAAACATATTAACAAAATAGCAGCATCAGACTATCATTGTGGTCGTCAAGAAATGAAGCGTAGGAAACTTGTTTTTCTCTGATATATACCACAGCAATGATGGTTGGCTTTGGCGTATATTGAAACGTTCGGAATAAGCCAATCAACTGGATAACGATAGAAATGATGACTCGCACCTTTGGGTGTGAGCATTATTCTTATCCAGTTGAGAGGTCAGAGAAATTCCTACGCTTCTACCTCGGACGACCATAAGAAGAGCTTACACCCTTTTTATGTGTCCATACGCAATATTATAGCCAATATATTATTTGCGATAGTTATGAATATTGCTTAATAACTATTGCATATGAAACATAAAGAATCATTACAAAATGCACAATTAATAAAGGATGCAGAGTATTACACTTTGTATGAAGATATTGCGAATGAACTACCCTTATACAAAAGCCAACTAAAAGGTAAACGTATTATATGCCCATGTGATTGGGATGAAAGTTATAACGAAGAACTTGTATATAAGGAAGAGGGAGTAAGTATTAATGAGCTTTTCCGTTCTGGTACAATAAAACATTTGGATGTAGCCGCTTCTTTGGAAAAATTCGAAAAAGATTTTGATGCAATAAAGTGCCAGTTTGTCAAATTTTTAGTAGCTCATGCTGATGCGTATGGAATAAAATCTATTTCTGTTAGTGGGTTCAATCCTTTATCAGGACAAGGAGTAAAATTTCAAGATATTGATTATACTAACTATGACCTTGTTATTACAAATCCTCCGTTTAGTGAATTCGGAGAATTTATTGATGTAATGATGAATAATAATATGGAGTTTCTTGTTATAGGACCAACAACTGCTTTAACCTATAAAAATATTGCAGAATATATGCATGAAAACAGAGTGTGGTTAGGATATGCTAAACAAATGACTGGTTTTAGAAGACCAAATGGACAGATTTTATACTCTAAGGAAAAAGAAGGTTCCGTGCCAAGAGCATGTAAATGGTATACAAATCTGGACGTCACTTATAGACATGATAAAATGATTATGACAGAATCGTATTACGAAAACCCTAATAAATATCCGAAATATCTCAATTATGATGCTATACATGTACATAGGGCAAGTGATATACCATACGACTATGAAGGAGAAATGAGCGTTCCCACTACATTCATGACAAAATATAATCCGGAACAATTTGAAATTATTGGTTCAAGTATAGCATTAGCAAATAAGCCTACATTTGAAATTCCTAAGAACAAACAAGGAGGTCCAGCATTCTATCTTAGAGATGAGAATGGAGAACTAAAGAGAATATTTGCTCGATTAGTTGTTAAAAACTTACAACCAAGAAAAATAGAGGAGGATTAAAAATGACAGTAAAAGAATTATACGACCAAGTAAGAGATGGTGTCATTATTAGTGACATAGAATTACAAAGAGAAATCGTTTATAATACTGAAAAGCAAGAATTAGTGATTGACAGTATTGTAAATGATATTCCACTTCCCGCTTTCTATCTTTGGAAAAAGAATAATGGTATTTTAGAAGTTCTTGATGGAAAACAACGTATTCATGCTATCACACGTTTTTTTGAGAATGATCTTGAATATAATGGCATATTATGGAAGAAGACTAAACCTGATATTCAACAGAAAATATGTAATACTTCCCTTGCAATAATTATTTGCGAAGGTGAAGAAGAGAAAAAAAGAGAAATATTTAATAGAATCAACACACTTGGCGTTCCACTTTCTCCATTTGAAGTCATTAATGGTCTTTATAATGGTGAATATCTTCGTGGACTTACTCGATTTGTAGAAGCAGATAAGGATGCAAAAAAAATACTTGGTGCAAACTCTCGCGGAAAAAATCAAATGAAAGTTTTAGATTTTATTTGCCAATTACGTAACATAAAAGACAAAAAAGAGTATGTAAACAATCATCAGAATGATTCTTTTGAGATAGACCAAGTGAAAATAAATAAATATTTTCGTTTTGTTTCATCTATATTTACTGATTATAGTCAACTAAACATATTATTAAATTTAGCTCTAAAATACATTAAAGATTTAAGTATATGGAAAGAATACAAACACGACATCAACAAACGCTTGGCTTTATTTAGAAAGAGTCAAGATTACAAACTAATACCCGATAAAACAAAAGAAATTGATGATATTATCCAAACTGTAGTAAAAGGCATTAGTGTAGATCCAAAACGTTTGTTCACAATAGATGACAAACAAATTCTTTGTGAAGAAGCTATGAAAGATGAATCACGTCACAATGGTGATAAAATACTATGTGAAGGTGATTGTCATCAATACTATTATAGAGAAGAACTAACTGTTGACCATATACTTCCATGGAGTAAAGGTGGTCGTACAGAGTTGTCAAATGCTGCACTATTATGTAGAGCATGTAATAGTAAAAAAAACAATCATTAAAATCTAACATGAGTTCAACGAAAACATACTCATAAGGCTAAAAATCTCTATATCTGAACACTTAAAGAGTCATGGTCCATTTTTTCAAATAAAGGATAAAGAGAATACAATATCTAGAAACTATAGGAGCACTTTCGAGTGCTCCTTTTGTTGTTTTCAAAGGTGAAAATAAAAAAATCAAAAGTTTTTGAGGTAGGGGGTTTCACCTTTGCGTTTTTTAGGCTTTTACGTATTGATTATCAATAACTTACATAGGGTGAAACCCCCTCAAAAAATTGCTTTATTTTTATAGAGGGTTTCACCCTTCTTTATTGCTTGATTTTCAATTAGTTATACCTATAAAATCGTATGGGTGAAACCCCCTATTCAAAATCTTTCTCAAAAATTTATTTTGAAAACGAAAATAGCACCTTGCGGTGCTTGGGGCTTTCCAGAAAATTATTCGCTTAGGCTCATCAAGCTAAAGCAAGTTCTTCACGATGACCAGAAAATTTGTTCCAGAAAAAAACTTTTTAGAACGCCAAGACGCAGAGACGCGAAATTTTTTCTTGAACACGAAAAGCACGAAAGAAACGAAAATTAATGTTTTAATTAATGTCCCAATTAACGTTCAATTAATGTTGCAAGAAAAAGCCTTATGGCTAAACATTAATTATGACATAAATTAATACGTTAATTCAAACATTAATATTTTTGCCTAAACAAATATTTTCCGTTTCTTTCGTGTTTTCTGTGGTCAAATAATCCCTTCCCTTCAGGTCCGCTTCTCCTTCGCTTCTCCTTCGCTTCTCCTTCGCTTCTCCTTCGCTTCTCCTTCGCTTCAAGTCCGTTGTAAGTCCGTTCCTAAGAATGGGCGAAAAATGGGACTTACAAGGGAGTTACTACGGACCTACATGGGACTTTGTTGGGAGGTAGTCTGGTCAAGCGATTTACTTGACCAGATTGCCTAGGATATCACGAGTGAGTTCCTTTGTAATGGTGCGGGTAGCGGCACTTGTGGCATTCTTTGCTACACGACCAGTAGTAGAGGTTCTTGACTTGGTTTTCTTGCCCGTCACCTTGTCGCTAACATAAGTGCCGAGAATAGCAGCAAATGTGGAGGTTATGGCTGTCAGGACGGCCTTAAATACCTTCGACATAATGCCTGGCTTCTTTTTCTCTTCCTTAGTGGCTTTGCCCGCAGTCTTAGCCTCTTCTTTAGAAGCAGCCTCTTCCTGTTGCTCGGCTAACTGCTGTTCAGCCTCAGCCATAAGCACCTCGAAGGCACTCTCACGATCTACTGGCGTATCATACTTGCCATAGATGCGACTCTGCTTGATGATGTCAAGACGCTGACCTTCTGTAACAGCTCCAATCTGAGACAACGGGAACAGGATCTTTGCCCTCTCAACCATACTTGGGGCACCCTTCTCGTCGAGGAATGATACCAAAGCCTCACCTGTTTCGAGATTCATGATAGCCTCATCGGTCTTGAAGTCAGGATTTGCGCGGAAGGTATCAGCAGCAGTCTTAACGGCCTTCTGATCCTTCGGAGTATAGGCACGCAAAGCATGTTGTACGCGGTTACCCAACTGTCCAAGTATGTTTTCTGGAATATCCATAGGACTCTGGGTTATGAAATAGATTCCCACACCCTTTGAACGGATGAGTCGGATTACCTGCTCAATCTTATCCAACAACGCTTTTGAAGTGTCGTCGAACAGCATGTGAGCCTCATCGAAGAAGAACACGAGTTTTGGTAAAGGCAGATCGCCAACTTCTGGAAGGGTTGAGTAGAGTTCACTCAAAAGCCACAACAGGAATGTTGAATAGAGCTTAGGCTGCATCATAAGTTTGTCAGCAGCCAGCACATTCATAATACCCTTTCCACCCTCGGTCTGCATCAGGTCGTAGATATCGAACGAAGGTTCTCCAAAGAACTTATCTGCACCTTGGTTCTCCAACTGCAAGAGAGCACGCTGGATAGCGCCAATAGTAGGTGTTGAGATATTGCCATATTTTGTGGTATATTCCTTTGCATGCTGAGATACCCAGTCAAGCATAGAACGCAAGTCCTTCAGGTCTATGAGGAGAAGTCCACGCTCGTCAGCAATACGGAATACGATGTTCAGCACACCATCCTGAGTTTCATTAAGTTGCATCAAACGACTGAGCAGCTGTGGACCCATCTGCGAGATAGTGGCACGCATAGGATGTCCCTGTTCGCCAAATACATCAAAGAAGCGTACAGGACAGCTTTGGAATTCAGGATTCTCAATACCAAACTCAGGCATACGTTTCTCTATGAATCCGCTCATCTTGCCTACCTGAGAAATACCAGAGAGGTCGCCCTTCATATCAGCCATAAAGCAAGGCACACCTGCCTGACAGAAGGTCTCCGCCATCACTTGCAACGTCACCGTCTTACCCGTACCTGTGGCACCAGCAATAAGTCCGTGACGGTTTGCCATCTTACCAGTAATAGAGAGCGCTCCATTAGCGCAATGGGCTACGTACAGCCCCCGTTCTTTGTCGTACATAGATATTTTGGATTTTTATTGTTTAGAATTTTGGGTACAAAGATAGAAAAATATTTGTTATTATGCAATCTTTTTTTGTAAAAATTCTGTGTCATATTACTTTTGTAATACTTATGTTCGTTTTTATTTTTCCCTAAAACATGGTATTTTCGCTAAATAATTTGCACATAACAAGAAATTTGAGTAATTTTGCACCTTGATGGCATATACACGCAAAGACATACTCAGGATGATGCGTGAACGCATCCTTATTCTCGATGGAGCTACAGGTACGTATCTTCAGCAACTGGGTCTCACAGAGAATGATTTCCGTGGCACAATTTTCAACGATCACCCCCTCCCTCTGAAGGGGTGTAATGACGTGTTGTGTATCACGAAACCAGAGGCTATCAGACAGATGCACCAGGATTATATCAACGCCGGGGCTGACATCATCGAGACAAACTCTTTCAACTGTAATCGCTTCTCACTTGCCGACTATGGTCTGGAGGATAAAGTGTATGAAATTGCGAAGGCAGCAGCAGAGGTGGCGAGTTCTTGCAGAGAGACTAAAGAGAATGGCGAAACCACTATTGTGGCCGGCTCTATGGGTCCTACGAACAAGACAGCCTCTATGTCGGCAGACGTAAACAATCCTGCTGCCCGAGAGGTTACTTTCCAAGACCTTGTTGAGACTTATACCGACTGTGTTCGCGGTCTTATTGACGGAGGTGCTGATGTCATCCTTGTAGAGACTATCTTCGATACCCTCAACGCTAAGGCTGCTATCAAGGCTGTCTTCAACATAGAAGAAGAGCGAGGTATAGAGATTCCTATCATGGCGAGTGGTACGCTTGCCGATGCTTCTGGAAGAACACTCTCTGGTCAGACGGTAGAGGCTTACGTGGCTTCTTTGACACATGGTAATCTGATAAGTATCGGACTTAACTGTGCCTTTGGTGCCCGTCAGTTGAAGCCTTGGCTAAAGCGCCTTGCAGAAGTAGCTCCATGCCCTGTAAGCGTGCACCCGAATGCCGGTCTGCCAAACGTGATGGGTGGTTATGACGAGACTCCTGAGACCTTTGCAGAGTCGGCAAGGGAGTTTATGAGCGAAGGGCTCATCAACATCTATGGTGGATGCTGCGGAACCACCCCTGCCCATATCAAGGCAATAGCAGAGGTGGCAAAGGAGTTTAAGCCGAGAGAGATAAAGTCTCCCTTTAAGGGAGATTTAGAGGGTCCTATCCCTAGATGCACCCTCTCCGGCCTTGAGCCTCTTCTCCTTGACGAGAACACAGGCTTTGTGAATATCGGAGAGCGTACGAATGTGGCTGGTTCGGCAAAGTTCAAGAAACTTATTCAGGCAGAGAACTATGAAGAGGCGCTTTCGATAGCCCGAGCTCAGGTAGATGCCGGCGCACAGGTCATAGACGTATGTATGGACGATGGTTTGATTGAGGGCGTGAAAGCTATGACCACCTTCCTCAACCTCATAGCATCAGAGCCTGAGATTGCCAAGGTGCCTATCATGATAGACTCCTCAAAATGGGAGATTCTCGAGGCAGGATTACAATGTGTTCAAGGCAAGAGTATCATCAACTCTATCTCACTAAAAGAGGGTGAGGAGAAGTTCCTGAAGAAGGCTCGCTATATCCACTCTATGGGAGCTGCTACCGTCGTAATGCTCTTTGACGAGAAAGGACAGGCAGACACATACGAGAGAAAAGTGGAAGTTGCACGCAGAGCCTATAAACTGCTTCGCGGAATAGGTTTCCCTGGTGAAGATATCATTTTCGACCCTAACGTACTGGCGGTTGCAACTGGTATGCCTGAGCATGACGACTATGGACGAGCATTTATAGAGGCTTGTCGCACCATTCACAAGGAGATGCCAGAGGTGCACATGTCGGGCGGTATCAGTAACCTCAGTTTCTCTTTCCGAGGCAATAACCCTGTGCGTCAGGCTATGCACTCGGTTTTCCTCTATCACGCTATCAAGGCAGGACTCGACATGAGTATCGTGAACCCTGCCATGCTCACTATCTACGATGAGATAGAAGAGCCGATGAGGACATACGTTGAGGATGTTATTCTCAACAGAACACCTCGGTCAGAAGAGGCTGGTGTAGAAAATGCCTCTGAACGCCTTATCGAGTTTGCTACAAAGCTAAAGGAAGAGCTTGACGCAAAGAAGGAGGCTAATGGCGGTAAGGCACCTGAGAAGAAGGTCGAGATGCCTACCACGCTCAAGGATCGTATCGCCTTTGCTATGCTCAAGGGCATTACAGATACTATTGACGCAGATACTCTTGAGGCATACCAAAAGGCTGGTACTCCACTTGGCGTTATTGACGAGTATCTCATGCCGGCAATGGAGCAGGTAGGAAAGCTCTTTGGCGAGGGTAAGATGTTCTTGCCACAGGTAGTAAAGTCTGCTCGTGTGATGAAGAAGGCAGTAGCCGTTCTTGAGCCGTATATGAAGACCCCCTCCCAACCTCCCCGAGGGGAGGAGACTTTAGACAGTAATGACGCTTATGAGATACCCCAAAACACATCCCCTCAAGGGGCTGGAACTGTGGTTATGGCTACTGTAAAGGGTGATGTTCACGACATAGGCAAGAACATAGTTGGCGTGGTAACACAATGTAACGGCTTCAACGTGAAGGATCTCGGTGTGATGGTAGAGCCGGAAACGATAGTGGAAGAGGCACAGAAATGTAATGCCGATGTAATAGGTCTTTCTGGACTTATCACCCCATCCCTGACAGAGATGATAAACGTTGTAAAGCTCCTTGAAAGCAAGGGAATGTCAACGCCTGTCATTATTGGTGGAGCTACCACTTCTGCACTTCATACAGCCGTAAAGATAGCACCAGAATATCCTCACGGAATTGTTATCTGCGCTCATGCTGCTGCTGATAATCCAGGTATCATCCGCCGACTTCTTGCAGACGACGGAAAGGAGTATATCGCCGAACTAAAGGCACAGCAGAAGATTATCCGCGACAACTATAACCGTAGGGAAGCTGATAAATCGCTTCTTACAGTTGAAGAGAGTAGAAAGCGCAGATTCATAAAGAATCAGGAACTCGTCGCCGTACCAAGAAGTACGGAACAGGTATTGCTCTATTCTCAGCCAAAGGAAAACGGTACGACGAACTTCCAGAACATCAGGATAAGTGAGTTGGAAGACCGTATCAACTGGGCTTTCTTCTATCAGGCATGGGGCTTGAAAGGTGATGTCCGCACAGGTGAGGAAGGTCAGAAACTGCGTAGTGATGCCGAGGCTCTTCTGAAGGAGATGAAAGAGAAGAATCTTATCACTCTTCAGGGAACGGCTCGCATTCTTCCAGCCTACTCTACTGATAATGATGAGATTATTGTCTCTTGTGATGGTAAGGACTATACCCTACCCTTCCCTCGCTCTCTGAAAGATGAGGAGCAGACAAACTGTCTTGCCGACCATATCATGAGAGGATATAGGGCAAGGAAACTGACAAACTGCCCTTGTTGCCAAGGACAGCACGCTACTGATTTCATCTGTCCGTTTGTGGTAACTGCGGGTGTTGGGCTCAGCGAGCTTCAGGAGAACTATCGCAAGGAGGGTGACGAGTATCACGCAATTATGGCAAAACTGCTCTGTGACCGTCTTGCAGAGGCATTCGCGGAGTATATACAGGACTATATGCAGAAACGCCTTTTCTGGGGCACAGACGGCATCAGAATGGCATTTGGATATGGAGCTTGTCCTGATCATGCCTTGAAGGTTCCTGTTCTCGATATGCTAAAGGCAGACAAGACTATCGACATTTCGCTCACAGAGAGCAATATGATAAACCCAGGCGAGAGTATCTGCGGACTTATCTTCGCTAATACACCGCTGAAGTATTTTAATGTGTAATAAAGCCTAACCAAGCCTTCCCAAAGGGAAGGATGTTTTATAGCTTTTTTCGCTAAAGAGATTAATTACAAATATATACATGCCTTTCGCGCTCCGGCTCCCTCCCTACGGGGGAGGGCGGGGGGAGAGGCCGATCGTTATGAAAGTAATAGACATAATAAAGCAAGCCAAAGAGAGCGGACAGTCACGCTTCTCTTTCGAGCTACTTCCTCCTCTCAAGGGTGACGGAATAGAAAAGATATATGGCGCTATTGACTCGCTCATGCCATATAATCCTGCGTTTATCAACATCACCTGCCATCGTGAGGAGATGAAATATACCGAGCGTCCTGACGGACTGATAGAAAAGCACATAGTGCGCCGTCGTCCGGGTACGGTTGGTGTTAGTGCTGCCATCATGCGAAAGTATGGCGTAGAGGTAGTGCCTCACGTTATCTGTGGCGGACAGTCACGCTATGATATTGAGGATGCACTTATAGACCTTGACTTCCTCGGTATTCAGAACATTCTTGCCTTGCGTGGTGATGCTATGCACGGCGATTCACGTTTCTCTGCTCATGCTGAGGGCTATGAACATGCAGATGAACTCGTGAAACTTGTAATGGAGATGAACGATGGCAAGTTTATCGACGGAGAGCCTGATACTCAGCACAATACCGATTTCTGTATTGGTGTGGCCGGTTATCCAGAGAAGCATGTAGAGTCTCCTAACCGTCTCACAGACCTCGGTTATCTGAAGCAGAAGGTAGATGCAGGTGCTGAGTATATCGTAACACAGATGTGCTATGATGCAGATACAATTATCAAGTTCCGTGACGACTGTGCAAAGGCAGGTATCAACGCAGAGATTTTGCCAGGCTTAAAGCCTTTCGCAACAAAGACTCAGCTCACCGTCCTTCCTCATACCTTTGCTGTGGATCTTCCACAGGAACTCGTTGAGAAGGTTATGCTCTGCAAGAATAATAACGATGTGAAGAAAGTAGGTGTGGAATGGGCTATCAAGCAAGGTGAGGCATTGCTCAAGGCTGGTTTTCCAGTTCTTCATTTCTACACAATGACAAAGACGGAGCAGGTAGTGGCAATAGTTAAAGAACTTTTTAAGAAATAATAAGGAGTACAAGACGAATGTATTTGCACAATAAAAACTATCGTCTTGTACTCCTTTAGCGACGAAGGAGCGTCACTCCTTGTACTCCTTGAACTCCCAAGAAATAAAATTAAAGAAAAAATAAAATGGCATTAAAATGTGGTATTGTTGGTCTTCCAAATGTTGGTAAGTCAACTCTCTTCAACTGCCTCTCAAGTGCTAAGGCACAGGCAGCTAACTTTCCTTTCTGTACAATTGAACCTAACGTAGGCGTTATCACAGTTCCTGATGAGCGTCTTACAAAACTGGCTGAGATTGTTCACCCGGGACGTATCGTTCCTGCTACTTGCGAAATCGTGGATATCGCAGGTCTTGTGAAGGGTGCAAGCAAGGGTGAAGGTCTTGGTAATAAGTTCCTTGGTAACATCCGTGAGACAGATGCTATCATCCACGTTCTCCGTTGCTTTGACGACGAGAACATCACTCATGTTGACGGCACTATCGACCCTATCCGCGATAAGGAAATCATAGATACAGAGCTTCAGCTTAAGGATCTTGAAACTATCGAAAGCCGCTATGCAAAGACCCAAAAGGTAGCTTCTACAGGCAATAAGGACGCTAAGATAGAGTTTGCTGTTCTTCAGGCTTATAAGGAGTGTCTTGAGAACGGAAAGAACGCCCGTACGGTAGAGTTTGAATCAAAGGAAGAACAGGAGGCTGCAAAGAACCTTTTCCTGCTCACCTCAAAGCCAGTTCTATATGTCTGCAATGTTGACGAAGCTTCTGCAGCAAACGGTAATGAATGGACAAAGAAGGTTGAGGCTCTTGCTGCAGAGGAAGGTGCTGAGTCTATGATCGTGGCTGCAAAGACAGAGGAGGATATCGCTGGCTTTGAGAACTACGAAGACAAGCAGATGTTCCTTGAGGAATTAGGTCTTGAGGAGTCTGGTGTGAACCGTCTTATCAAGAAGGCATACGCTCTTCTCAACCTCCAGACATTCATCACGGCTGGTGAGATGGAGGTTAAGGCATGGACCTTCAAGAAGGGTTGGAAGGCTCCACAATGTGCTGGTGTTATCCATACCGACTTTGAGAAAGGCTTCATTCGTGCAGAGGTTATCAAGTACGAGGACTATATCGAGTATAAGTCTGAGGCTGCTATCAAGGAGGCTGGTAAACTTGGTATTGAGGGTAAGGACTATGTTGTGCAGGATGGCGATATCATGCACTTTAGGTTTAATGTTTAGTTCTGGAATAAGGTTAAAAGAGAATAAGGATTAAGGTTTGATAGTTATCAATATACAAACCTTATTCCTTAATCCAATAAATCCTATTCATTAGAAAAATTGATAATAAAGACTTCAACTATGGATGATTTTTATTTCCGACAATTACGTGTTTACTCTAACTCAAAAGAGTTAGTAAAATATGTTTACACTCTATTGCAGAAATTTCCTGTTGAAGAAAAATTTGCTTTATGCAGTCAAATACGTAGAGCTGTTACATCCATACCTATCAATATCGCTGAAGGATTTGGAAGATTTTCTTCTAAAGAAAAAACTCGTTTTATAGAAATCTCATTTGGTTCATTAACCGAAATATCATGTGAATTAGAGATTTCTTTTGAACTAGGTTACATAACAAAAGAAGAATATGAAGAAGCTGAAAGGCAGATGATTATTATTTCAAAACAATTATCTAATTTACACAAAAGTGTAAGCCAAAATTTCAGCAAAATAAATGATCTACAAAACTAACAAACCCTATTCCTTAATCATATGAACCTTATTCCATTATTATATATAAATTGGAATCCCGACTTGGTTATCTGCCATCTCGGACCTGTAGTAATACGTTGGTATTCAACGCTTTGGATAATTGGATTACTATTTGCTTATCTTATCGTGAGGCATCTGTATAAGGTGCAGAAGATAGAGGATGAGAAGTTTGATCCATTGTTCATTTATTGCTTCTGTGGTATTCTCATAGGAGCACGTCTCGGCCATTGTCTCTTCTATGAGCCTGAGTATTTCCTTTCTTCAGGAACTCACATGCTTGAGATGATACTGCCTATGCGCTATGGTATGGACGGATCATGGCATTTCACTGGCTATGAAGGACTTGCATCACATGGAGGTACAATAGGTATCATTATCGCTCTCCTACTCTACTGCCGTAATCTGAAGATGAACGTATGGACTGTATTGGATAATATCTCTATCTCAGTACCTACTACAGCTTGTTGTATCCGACTTGGCAACCTGATGAATTCAGAGATAATAGGCAAGCCAACTGACGTGCCTTGGGCTTTCATTTTTGAAAGAGTGGATATGCAACCACGCCACCCAGGACAGCTCTATGAGGCAATAGCATACGCCTGTTTCTTCTTCGTGCTATGGTATTTCTGGAAGAAAAAGCCTCAGTATGTAGGCACAGGCTTCTTCTTCGGCTTAGACCTCGCTCTTATCTTCACCTTCCGTTTCTTCATAGAATACACCAAGGAGATACAAGAGGCATTTGAGGCTTCTCTGCCTATAGATATGGGTCAGATACTTTCAATTCCATTCATCATCATAGGTATTGCCTGCACAATAGGCGGCTCTTGGCTCGTTAAACTTGGAGCAAAAGAAAAGTAATGAATATTCTTCATAATACAAAAGAAAATCTTATGAAAAAACTAATGATTCTTGTGGCTCTGTTTGCCTTTACATTCTGTTCCCTGATGGCACAGAACGATAATTTAGCAGACAAAGTGACTATAAATCAAACCTCACTTAATCTAATCAAACAGGATATAGAATTGCCAGATGAAGCAGTTGGCTATCTTACAGACCCAGAGGGAAATATGATAGCTCTCGACTGTATTGATCCAAAAACGGCAAAGAAGAAGCGCCCAAAGCACGTTCTCAAGGTTTATCATCTTGTTGATAAGACACTTATGTGGTCAAAGAATTATAAACCAGAAACAACCCACTATAAGTTCCTAAAGCAGGGTATTATGGAGATAAATGAGGAAAACATTATTCTCTTAAACAAGATGAAAGGAACAGAGATATGGAAAAAGAATCTACATTTTATAGGAATTATAGATGATAAATTAATTGCTCACTCTGGAAATAATTTAGGTGAAATTAATTTTGATAATTATATTGGTGCATATAATATTGAAAATGGTGAAAAAATATGGTTGAATAAAATGAACGCTAAATACGGAGTGTCATATAACCAACCTATTGATAACAATAATGATTTTTTAATTTCCAATAACCTGTATCGCATAAACTGGACAACAGGTAATATGATACAACTTAAATCAAATACAGGTACTGATGCTCCTCCTATTGGTGAAATTTTTATTCCTTTCATAATCCCTAACTATTATGGTTATTTTTACATTAAGAAGAATTATAATAGCTTTCGAAATTATAATGAAAAATTCCGTAATAATGACCGACAAATGTTCATGACACCCTCAAAAAAAGTAAGTGGAATGCACTCTAACATAGTATCAAAAAACGGAGTTAACTATTATGCTGATCTTGGTTCTTTCAAGTGTTTTGACGATAGCCTGAAACTTGTCTATAAGACCAAGACAAATGTGAGGAAAGGAAGTGCATCAGAACTGATATTAAAAGGCGATACCGCCTATGTGGTAAATCTCGGATATGGCATTTATCCTAAGTATGGCAAGAGATTCGTTGATTTCCCATATATTGCCTCTTTTAATATCAAGGATGGCAAGGCTCTTGACAATAAACGCCTCGCCTATGACTCAGTTACAATCGCCTCTACATGTGTCAACGACACTTGTATAAGGATGCTTTTCTATAATCGTGAGGCACGATACAGATTTGCTGACAGATATTGGTCATTAGGTGATCGCGACACAAGCGAAGTGGGACATTTTATTTGCTACCTCACCGACAAAATGTGCTATACGAAGAATGATGACAATAGCTTCTCAGAAATAAAGAGTACCGAAGAATATACTCCTGTACTTACCACTCGTGGCTATGTGATTAATATCAAAGAACATAAACCAAAGGTTATTGCAATAAAAGCAAATACATACCTTCAGGTTGCCCAGCTTAATGATATGTATTTCTATAGAGGAGGTAAGGGCAAAAAAGAACTTTGGTGCTTCAATTCTGGTCAGGCTACCCTTGTAGCGGAAGATGTGAAGCAAGTATGGCAGAAGAATGATAAGCTTGAAATACTCACCACAGCAGGTAAGGCAAGAATTATAAGTTTAGGTAAATAAAGGAATAGCAATACTTATTCCCTTGCAAATCCTATGTAACTCCCTTGTAAGTCCCATTTTTTCTTAGTGAAAATGGGAGTTGCAAGGGATTCTTTGTAAGGG
>JAEEGJ010009502.1_pt1 | contig 25970 bp, 20 predicted proteins | sample 8958761 | NCBI WGS metagenome assembly JAEEGJ01 (sample SAMN16246546, study PRJNA631951) | gut metagenome | biome: gut microbiome; feature: rumen; material: RS-attached | host: Bos | place: Iran: Karaj | collected 2018-10 | reverse complement strand
TCTGTCAGAGAAGATGCTTACCGCTTGGACCAACTTCTGCAAGTACGGTGACCCCAACGGTCCCGACGGCGGCGAGTGGGCTCCCTGCACCAAGGAGAACCCCAACTTCATGGTGTTCAAGCTTGACGAGAACGATGTAGAGAACTCAGAGTTCACACAGCCTATCACCAAGCTTCCTTGGGAATAATTCCCCGATGAATTCATAAAAAATGCCGGCCATCAGGTCGGCATTTTTTATTTTGTCTCAATTGGAAACCGTAAGAACTCCGTTACTTAAGGATGTGGTGTAACGGTATAGCGGGCGTCGTTGCACTCCGTCACCGCTGATGGGAGAACCGTCGGCATTCAGGTTCCATTCTCCTCCGCATTTGGAACAGGTTGCCTTACCCGTAAGGTCGAACTTGAGTCTGGTTGTCGGAGCGTCACACTCGGGACAACCCAGGTCGTAGGCCCATATCGACATGTTGTCATTGTTGAAAGTGGGGGTTCCCAAGATGAGTCCTCCCAGTCCCATCATGAAAGACCTGTTCTTGTAATCCGACAGGGTTTCATCATACTTGTTTCCGTCAGAATCCGTGATGATGAGTTTACCCTCTGTCTTTCTTACAGAGAGAAATCTTCCGGGAGTGGAGAGCTGATTGTAGGGAGACACAGTTGTCTCGCAACTGAACAGGACCCTGTACTTGGTGGAGAAAGTGCTGTAGCTGTTCTTCTCGCAAGAGGTTGCGAGCAAGAGCAATGACAGCAGTACAACTCCCCTTTTCATCGGGATTTTCACTTTGCGGTCAGTTTGGCTATAGCCTCGTCAATCTTAGCGAACGGGAATTCAGAGGTAAGCTTGTCCATACGGGCCTGGATTCGGTCGTTGCACAGGTTGCCTATGCTTCCCTCATGAGTGTGATGGATGTTATGGTCAGCCTTGAAAGTGCCGTTCTCGATCTCAGCACCCACCTTGCGGTAAGCCTCACGGAAAGGCATACCCTCGCGGGCCAGACGGTTAACCTCCTCTACGCTGAATATTGCATCATACTTGGGATCTGAAAGGATATCCTCACGAACCTTGATATGATCCAGCATGTAGGCGGTCATGGTGATAACCTCCTCGAGTTCCTGGAATGCGGGCAGGAACACCTCCTTTACAAGCTGCATGTCGCGGAAATATCCGCTGGGCAGGTTGTTTGTCATAAGTGTTATCTCCTGCGGGATAGCCTGAAGGCGGTTGCACTTGGCGCGTGTAAGCTCGAATACATCGGGGTTTTTCTTGTGAGGCATGATACTGGAGCCTGTAGTGCAGTCATCGGGCAGTTTTATGAATCCGAAGTTCTGACTGTTGTACATGCAGGCATCAAATGCCAGACGGCTTATTGTGGCTGCGACCGATGCAAGCGCATACGCTACGTTACGCTCCATCTTGCCGCGGGTCATCTGTGCGTAAACCACATTGTAGTTCATTGACTCGAATCCCAGAAGGTCAGTGGTCATCTGGCGCTTCAGGGGGAATGACGAGCCGTAGCCGGCTGCTGATCCCAGCGGGTTGCGGTTGGCCTGGTCAAAGGCGGCGCGCAGGAGCAGCATATCATCAGTCAGAGCCTCGGCATAAGCACCGAACCAGAGACCGAATGATGACGGCATTGCTATCTGAAGATGGGTGTAACCGGGCAGCAGCACGTCCTTGTACTGATTGCTTTGCTTGATAAGGATTTCAAACAGACTCTTCACGGCATTTACGATGCCGCGCAGACGGTCACGGGTAAACAGTTTCAGGTCAACCAGCACCTGGTCGTTACGTGAACGGCCGCTGTGTATCTTCTTGCCCATGTCGCCGAGCTGGCGGGTGAGCATGAGTTCAACCTGTGAGTGGACATCCTCCACTCCGTCCTCAATGACAAACTCTCCGCGTTCAATTACGGGCAGCAGGTCCTTCAGACCGGCTGAAAGCGCCTTGAGTTCATCCTCTTCCAGAAGGCCGATGGATTGGAGCATAGTGATATGTGCCAGCGATCCCTGCACGTCATACTTGGCCAGCATGAGGTCCATCTCGCGGTCACGTCCCACGGTGTACTTCTGAATCAGTTCGTTTACGGGTTTACCCTTGTCCCAGATAGGTTTCATAATCGGTGGTTTAATACGGTAACGTTGACAGCAGGTCGGCCAGTTTCTCTACAGCCTCGGTAAGAGGTTTCTCTACCATCTTGGCCATAAACACATTGATGTCGGCATCAACTGTCAGTTTTATCTTGCAGCTGGATTCTCCGGTGGATACGATCTGAATCCAGAAAGTGAGTTCTATGGGTGAGCGCAGTGTCTCCATCTTGACACATTTGAACGGGTCGCGTGCAACGACGGAGAGTTCAACGGTTCCAATGGGTGAAACGGTGGTGCTTACCTTGTCAGGGGTGCATTCCAGATTCTCCAGATTGATGTTCTTCTTCTGGTCCTCGGGGATGCGCTCCACCAGGTTCTTAAGATTGCTCAGGTCAGATACTTTCGAATAGACCTGCTCCTGAGAATAGGGGATATGCTTTACGCTGCTTTCTATCCTTTTCATCGTCTTATTTGCCCCATTCTGACGGGTTCTGCCGCCATTCGTTAAGTGTCTGCAGATGCTCAACCTTGATGTAACCTGATGTCACTGCTGTCTCCAGCATTGCGGGGTAGTCAGTCAGGGTGGAGAGTTTTACTCCTGCCTTCTGGAAAGCCTCCTCGGCTACGGGGAATCCGTAGGTGAAAGATGCAACCATACCTACAACCTCACAGCCTGCATCGCGCAGGGCATCGACTGCCTTGAGACTGCTCAGACCGGTTGAAACCAGATCCTCGACAACCATTACGCGGCTGCCGGGCTCCAGATAACCCTCAATCAGGTTGGCAAGTCCGTGATCCTTGGGAGCCGAACGTACATATACGAAAGGCTTGCCCATGCGGTCGGCAACAAGGGCACCCTGTGCGATAGCGCCTGTAGCCACACCTGCTATAACGTCGAAATCAGGGAAGTCGCGGGTAATCACGTTGCAGAGAGAGTCACGTACCAGTGTTCTTACTTCGGGGAAAGAGAGAGCTTTCCTGTTGTCACAGTAGAAAGGTGAATGCCATCCTGATGCCCAAGTGAAGGGTGCATCCGGCTGAACCTTGACGGCCTCAATGCGCAGCAGCTCGCGGGCTACCTGAGTCTTAATGTTGTCCATATTATGCTGAATGTTTTCTGTTTTCTGTGGCGCGAAGTTACGAAATAATGACTTATATGCCCAATCTTTAATATAAAACAACATTATTACACACGCCCCTACGGATTTTGTTCTTAAATTTGCGCGGTAAAAATTATTTAAGATAGACGATGAGAGGCCGTTACATACTAATACTGGCAGCGTTGTTATCCTGTGTTTCCTGTCTGAAAGATGACAAATCCTACAATACACCGCATGCTGCCATAACCTCATTCACCATAGGCTACTACAACGTTAGTTTTCATGATATGAACATCCGGGGCAGGGATACCCTGGTCAATATCCGCGAGGCGGGAGCCATGTATCCCATGACTATCGATCAGGTGAACAACCGGATTTTCAATGCTGATTCCATGGCATACGGTTCTGACCTTTCAAGAGTCACTACCAGTGTCTACGGAACAGGTACCATAGGTTACAGATATCTGGATGATCCCTCTGTGGAGTATCTCTGGAAATCATATGACTCAATTGATTTCACTCGCGGCATCCAGTTCCTTGCAAAGTCGACAGACCTGAGTTTCACCAGGGTATATGACGTGCAGGTGAACATCCGCAAGATATTCCCCGATTCCCTTATCTGGAGCGCTCCCGATACGACGGCTTTCCCGGTACTGTCAGGCGTGACATCAGTAATAAGGAATGACAGCCTGTTCTGTTTCGGAACAGATACCAACGGAGTTCCGTCAGTCTCTTTCCGCAGCATATCGGCCGGCAACTGGAACGGCGCCAATGCAATGACAGGCATTACCGCTTCAGGATGGAGCCACAGGGTGACCATGAACAACGGAACATTCTATACCGTGTCAGGCGGCAGCGTCTACGGTTCTGACGATGCTGTTAACTGGAGTTCAGTAAAATCAGGAATAAAGAGTCTGATAGTTGCAGGTGAGGATTACGGAACACTCTGGGCTGTCAGTGAGGACGGCAATCTGCTCAAGTCATCCGATATGACAGAGTGGACCACTGTTCAGGCTGTACCGGACAATTTCCCTGATTCGGCTGCAGTAATGTTCACCTACCCACTTCCCACCAACCCCTCACTCACAAGATCCGTTCTTGCGGGTTTGGCCGATGATTCCCTGAATGCATCTGTTTGGACAATACTTTCAGGTGACACTGTATGGACTCAGGTAGACATGCCGTATAATATAGACCTCAGGTTGCCGGCAGCCCATGACCTTACAGTCTTCAGATATGATGATGCATTATTCAGTCTGGGCGGTGGTCTTGAAGGATTCAGACAGTCAAACGACAACGGTATCACATGGTACATGTGTGACTCTTACGTTGAGGATTACTCGTCATGGAACAGATATATGCAGCTTCCTTCGGCCCTTAAGGGGTATGCATCGGGATTCACTGCAGCAACTGACAGTAAGGGTTATATCTGGATAATGACTGATGACGGACATGTATGGCGAGGAGCCATCAGCCGTCTGATAAAGAAATGATATGAAAAAGAGACTGACACTTCTGTCCCTGGTAATCCTCTTGTCCTGCCATTTCGCAGCAGCACAGGAGGACGGCTATCTTATGGAGATGGGCCTGGGCGGAGGAGGCAGTTTTTATATGGGAGACGCCAACAGCAGGCTGTTCAACAACACCAACGGTGTTTTTTCAGTGATTGCAAGGTATAACGTCAATCCCAGATTTTCACTTAAGGCAAATCTCTCTACTGCCGGTATCTCCGGTAGTACGGAAAATGCATACGGAACCCTGCCTGGCGATGAGCTCAAGTTCAGCCGTACCCTTTATGATTTCGGCGTACAGGTTGAGTGGGGCTTTTGCGGTTATGGCATGGAAGGTTTTGGAGGAAACCACCGTCTGGCACCTTACGGGCTGCTGGGAATAGGAACTACGTTTGCCCCCAAACCGGCAGAGAATGATTTTGCAGCCAATTTCCCGGTCGGACTGGGACTGAGATACAAACTGTCTGAAAGGGTCAACGTAGGTTTGGAGTGGACCATGAGGTTCTCCACAACTGACCGTCTAGACGTTACCCGTACGGACGGTACGTCACTCCAGGATCCTTTCATGGTCCCGGGAAAGGGTATAAAGAACAAGGACAGCTACAGCTTTACTATGCTGTATGTTACATTTGATGTTTTCAAACGTCCTTGTCATTGTAACGACCAAGAATAAAGAGACATGACATATCAGGAACAATTGGACAAGAGCCGGATACCGCAGCACGTGGCTATCATCATGGATGGCAACGGCCGTTGGGCTGAACAGCGCGGCAAGCAGCGTACCGAGGGTCATATCCGTGGAGTCGAGGTGGTCCGTAAGATAATGGAGAATGCAGTGGAACTGGGAATCAAGTACCTCACGCTGTATACTTTCTCCACTGAGAACTGGAACCGTCCCGAGCAGGAGGTGACCGCTCTGATGGGGCTTCTGTTCAAGAACATCGAGGAGGATGTGTTCATCAAGAACCAGGTCCGCTTCCGCGTGATCGGTGACATTGAGAGACTTCCGGCCCCGATCCAGGCCAAGCTTAACGAGTGCATGGAGCACACAAAGGACTTTGACCGTTCCTGCATGGTTCTGGCTCTGAGCTACTCTTCACGCTGGGAGATAACCCGCGCCGCCAGGATGCTGGCCGAAAGAGCTTCAAAGGGAGAGTTGAATCCTTCGGATATAGATGAGAAGATGGTTTCAGAAAGCATGACAACCAGTTTCATGCCGGATCCGGACCTGCTCATACGTACCGGCGGAGAGATAAGATTGAGTAATTACCTGTTGTGGCAGTCAGCATACACGGAACTCTATTTCTGTGATACTTTCTGGCCCGACTTCAATATGGAGGAGCTTTGCAAGGCCATCTATGTTTATCAGCAGCGTGAACGCCGTTTCGGCAAGACCGGTGCGCAGGTGGCAGAGCAGAAACAGAAACAAGAATGATGATGAAGTTTAGATTGAAACATATAATTGCGCTGTCGCTGCTCATGCTGGCCGGGCTGCCCGTATCTGCCCAGACCGATGAGGCTGCAGGACAGGACAATCCTGTAATTCTCTATTCCGGTACCGCCAAAAGGTATGAGATAGCCGATATCACCATAACCGGTATTGAGGAGAACAACCACAAGACACTTCTTAAACTGTCCGGCCTGGCTGTCGGTCAGCGTGTGGCCGTTCCCGGTGAGGACATAACCCTGGCTATGAAACGTCTTTGGGGCACCGGTCTGTTTGCCAATGTAAAGATCAAGGCGCTCAAGATTTCAGGTGACAAGATATGGCTTGAGATGTTTATTGAGCAGAACCCCAAGATCAAGGAGGTTGTGTTCCATGGTGTCCGCAAGGGTGAGGCATCGGAACTGGAGGACAAAATCGGAATGTTCCCCGGCAGCCAGATAACCCAGAACGGACTGAACCGTTCAGAGAAACTCATCAGGAGATATTTTGACGAGAAGGGATTCAAGGATGCCGATGTCCGCATACAGCAGCGTGGAGAACCCGACGAGGACGGACTTGCATATGTGGATGTCTATGTAGACAAGAAAGACAAGGTAAAGGTCCGCACAATACACCTTGAGGGAAATGATGCTCTTACCGACAAGCATGTCAAGAGGATCATGAAGAAGACCAATGAGAAGGGTAAGCTCAGTGAGTTCTTCCGTACCAAGAAATTTGTGAATGAGGAGTATGAGGGCGATAAGGACAAGCTGCTCGAGAAATACGGTGAAATGGGTTACCGTGATGCAGTCATAGTTTACGACAGCGTCGCTTCAAACCATGATGACAATACCGTAGACGTATGGCTCAAGATAGAGGAGGGTGGCAAGTACTTTATCCGTAATATAAACTGGGTGGGCAATACCGTCTATAACAGCGAACAGCTCTCGGCCATGCTGGGCATGAAGAGAGGTGATGTCTATAACCAGAAGAAAATAGACGACCGCACCCAGAAGGATGAGGATGCCATCGGCAAGATGTACTACAACAACGGTTATGTAATGCTTAACCTCGATGTAGTGGAATCCAATATCATAGGTGACTCGATAGACCTTGAGATCCGTCTGGCCGAAGGTCCGCAGGCATCTATCAACCGTGTGATGATTCACGGTAACGACCGTGTATATGAGAATGTGGTACGTCGTGAGCTCTATACACGTCCGGGTGACATATTCTCATATGAGGCCCTGGAGAATTCATTCCGCTCGATAGCCAACATGGGACATTTCGAGCAGACTGCCATCAATCCCGACATCAGACCCGATGCGTCAAGCGGAACTGTTGATATTGACTGGCAGCTTGAGAGCAAGGGTAATGACCAGGTTGAGCTCTCCATGGGTTGGGGTCAGACAGGTCTGATAGGAAGAGTGGCGCTCAAGTTCACTAACTTCTCCATGTACAACCTGTTCCACAAGAGTGACAACTACCGTCTGTTCCTGCCGCAGGGCGACGGTCAGACTCTCTCCATAAGCGGTCAGACCAACGGTAAGTTCTATCACTCATACAGTATATCGTTCCTTGAGCCGTGGCTGGGCGGAAAACGACCCAACTCGCTCTCCGTAAGTCTGTTCTACTCAAAGCAGACCGATATCAGCAGTAACTACTACAACTCTGCCTACTACCAGAACATGTACAACTACATGTACGGTTACGGCAACTACTACGGTAACTACGGCAATTACGGTTACTACAACAACTATGAGTCATATTATGACCCTGACAAGTATATAACCATGTTTGGTGCAAGTGTGGGATGGGGTAAGCGTCTTAACTGGCCGGATTACAATTTCACATTCTTCACCGAACTCTCATATACACGTTACAAGCTCAAGCAGTGGGATTACTTCCTGATCAACAACGGAACGTGTAACAACATCAACCTGGGTTTCACTATCGGCCGCAGTACCATCAACCATCCGTACTTCCCGAGTTCGGGTTCTGAATTTTCCATCTCGGCATACTTCACTCCTCCTTATTCACTGTGGGACGGAGTTGACTACGAGCATCTGGCAGCCGATAAGACATCGGCTACATATCAGGAGGAGCTGCGTCAGAAACACAAGTGGATTGAGTACAACAAGTGGAAGTTCCGCAGCCGTACCTATACCTCACTGGCAGGTGGCGCAAAGAGAAGACTGGTGCTCATGACACGTTTCGACCTGGGTCTGCTGGGCCACTACAACCAGTATAAGAAGTCTCCGTTCGAGACCTTCCTGGTGGGTGGTGACGGTATGAGCGGCTCATATACATATGCAACCGATATCATAGGTCTGCGTGGTTACGATAACGGATCTCTTACTCCTTACTCAGACGGTTATGCCTATACACGTATGGCAGCCGAGTTGCGTTATCCGTTGCTCATAGAGAACTCTACCATCATATACGCCCTTGGATTTGTTGAGGGTGGTAATGCATGGAACAAGATAAGTAAGTTCAATCCGTTTGACCTGAAACGTTCAGCCGGAGCAGGTGTACGTATCTTCCTCCCCATGATCGGTATGATGGGTATTGACTGGGCTTACGGCTTTGACCCGATCAACGGTTCAAAACAGTTCGGAGGCAGTCAGGTTCACTTCGTCCTGGGCCAGGAATTTTAACCTGACATGACAAACCGGTATATTATAGGTAGAAACAACATTGAAAAATATAAGCTTATGAAGAAGACATTATCAATTGCAGCAATGTTGCTGTTTGTTTGCATCAGTGCAGGTGCACAGAAGTTTGCTTTGGTAGACATGGAGTATATCCTCAACAGGATTCCCGCATACGAGCGCGCCAATGAGCAGCTCAATCAGTTCTCAAAACGCTGGCAGGCTGAGGTTGAGGCCTTGAATCTTGAGGCTCAGACCCTTTATAAGAACTACCAGAATGAGGCTCTCTTCCTCTCAGAGGAGCAGAAAGCCAAGAAGGAGGATGAGATTGTAGCAAAGGAGAAACAGGCCAGTGACCTGAAACGTCAGTATTTCGGTCCCGAGGGTGAGCTCTATAAGAAACAGGAGAGTCTTATGGCTCCTATCCAGGATGAGATATATGAGGCTATCAAGCAGATAAGTGAGGCAGAAGGTTATCAGGCTGTGATTGACCGTTCATCGGCCAGCAGTATGATCTATGCATCTCCCAAGATTGACATCAGCAATGAGGTACTCAAGAAACTGGGTTATTCAAACTAATTGCATATCTTTGCTCTCCGTATTCATTTAATCAGAAACAAAAACAGAACACAATATGAAGAAGACTATTATCATCGCCATCATGGCACTTCTGCCTTTTGGCGCATTCGCACAGAAATTCGGTCATATCAACTCTTCTGACATCATTCCTCTGATGACTGAGTATAAGTCAGCTCAGACAGAGCTTGAGGAGCTGCAGAAGCAGTACAGAGAGGAGCTCAACTATATGCAGACCGAGTATCAGAAGAAAGAGGATGACTATCTCACCAACCGCGAATCACTTCCTGAGAGCATCCGTACCCGCAGGGAGCAGGAACTTGGTGAGAGCCAGCAGAAGATATCTCAGTACCTTCAGGACTGCCAGATGAATCTGGAGCAGAAGCAGTTTGAGCTGCAGAACGGTATCAACACCAAGCTTCAGAAGGCTATCCTGACAGTAGGCGAGGAGGGCGCTTATGTTTGCATCTTTGACGTTGCAGGCGGCGGTGTTCCTTATGTAAGCTCAACTCTTACCACCGACGTTACCGAGGAGGTAAAGGCCAAGCTGGGTATTAAGTAAAAAACTTTACACCATACTGTTAAGGGGAACCGGCTTACTGTCCGATTCCCCTTAATGGCTAAAAACTAACCCTATACAATGAAAGTCAGAATCCTGCTTGCCCTTTTTCTTTCCAATGCCTTCCTGATGCTCTCTGCCCAGGAGGGTAAATTCGGTTATATCGATTTCAACGGAACATTGAAACGTATGCCGGATTATATTGCAGCCGAAGTAAACCTTCATAACATCCAGTCAGAATACCAGGATGAGCTGGAACGTTCCAAGCGCGAGTTTGAACGCCAGTACATAGAGTTCATGCTGGAACAGGATCACCTTTCGGCTTCCATCGTTGCCAAGCGTCAGAAAGAGCTGCAGCTCCTGATGGACAACAACGCCCAGTTCAGGGATAACGTCCAGATGGAACTTGAATCCAAACGTGAAGAGATGCTCCTTCCGCTCAAGAAGAGACTGCTCGAGGCAGTATCTGAAGTTTGTAAAGAGCAGAACCTGGATTATGTGGTGGATACAGGTAAGGGAACCTATCTGTACATCAACCAGGAAAAGGGCGTAGACATATCGCAAATGGTATATCAGCGTCTTGGTATAGAGAAGAAAACAGAGACGGTTGTTGAAGGAGGACAACCTGTTTTGAATGCCGACAATAACGACAACAACAAATAAAAATGAGCAAGACCATTCTGTCCGAAAAGCCCGGTCCCATCGGAATTTTTGATTCCGGTTACGGTGGTTTGACCATCCTCAAGCATATCCAGAGCGCTATGCCCGAGTATGATTTCATGTATCTTGGAGACAACGCACGTACCCCGTACGGCACACGTTCATTCCAGGTGGTATATGAGTTCACCCTTCAGTGCGTGACCAAGCTTTTTGAAATGGGATGTCATCTTGTGATACTGGCCTGCAATACCGCATCGGCCAAGGCGTTGAGAACCATACAGCAGATTGACCTGCCCCGTCTCGACGCCACCCGCAGAGTGCTCGGAATTATCCGTCCTACGGTTGAATCCATCGGTGAATTGACCCAGTCACGCCATGTAGGTCTGCTGGCTACACCCGGAACCGTAAAGTCACTCTCTTATCCTCTTGAGATAAACAAACTCTTCCCGGACATCATTGTAACAGGTGAGTCATGCCCCATCTGGGTTCCGCTGGTGGAGTCAGGTGAGTCACAGTCTGACGGAGCCGATTTCTTTATAAAGCAGCATATTGACAATCTGCTTGCCAAGGACAGTGAGATTGACACCATCATCCTGGGTTGCACCCATTATCCGCTGCTTCTTAACAAGATCCGCAAGTATGTTCCCGAGGGGATAAAGATCATCTCACAGGGAGAGTACGTGGCATCTTCACTCAAACTCTACATGCAGAGACATCCCGAGATGGATGCACGCTGCACCAAGGGAGGCACCTGCCGTTACTATACGACAGAGTCTCTGGACACGTTCCTTCCGAACGCCTCCATTTTCCTGGAGCAGGCGGTTGACGCCGACTCAATCACTCTCTGATTTGCGTATGAAACGTCGGGCTATGGGCCCGATGGGACGTACTGAGAGGAAACTGACCACCAGAACAGTGATCAGCACGAGTATTATGTCCTGAATCTTGATGCTTACGGGATAGGCATCGACAATGAAATTGCCGGCCGATCCAAGTGAGATGAATCCGTATTTCTGCTGGAGCAGTATTGCTATGATTCCGAGCACAAGGCCTGAAACCGCGCCTATGAGCGAGATGAGCATTCCGTTCATTATAAAGATCTTCTCGACGGTCTTCTGCTCGGCACCCATGCTCTCCAACAGTCCTGCATCCTTCTGTTTCTCAACCATGAGCATTATGAGCGAGCCTATGATGTTGAAGCTTGCTATGAGCAGTATGAATGTCAGGAAAAGATATGAGATGAACTTCTCCATCTTGAAGACCTTGAACACATCCTTCTGCTGATGGAGACGGTCCTGAACCTCAAATCCGGGACCCAACAGGTTCTGAAGCTGATGCATGGCCTTGCGTATTGAGGTACCCTCCTTTGTCTTTATCTCCAGGGCCGATGCCTCTCCGTTGCGGTCGGTGAGTTTCTGTGCCAGGTCAAGTGAAATCAGGACGTAGTTGTCATCATATTTCTCCTGTTCAACGCAGAATACGACACCGGGCGAATAGACACTTGCCTGGTTGAATGAGGTTGCCGGATTGGTTATGCTTACGCGCCCGTCTTTCTTGGGAACATAGAGATATAGGGGGTAGGCGGGTTTCATTCCGCAATCCATACGTCCCATAAGTCCTATTCCCATTATGGTGTAATTGCATACATCATCCTCAAGCATGTAAATGCCGGTGCCTTTGAGCAGATTCTCAATACCCACCAGTTCATGGAAGCTGTCATCCACACCCTTGATCATGGTAATCTGCTGTTTGCTCTTGTAGCTTATGAGTGCCTGCTCCTCAAGAGTGAAGGTGTAAACATCGATGAAATCAAGCTCTTTGGCTTTCTGTATCAGTTCATCATCAATGCTGAAGAATTTCTTGTCGGCCGATACCACCTTGATCTCCGGGTCAAAGTCCCTGAAGAGAGATTCCACCAGCTGATGGAAACCGTTGAATACTGAAAGGGTGCAGATGAGAGCGAACGATGCCAGCATGATTGCAGCCGCAGATATGGCGGATATCACGTTGATAACGTTGTGGCTCTTCTTTGCAAAGAGGTAACGGCGGGCTATGTAGAACGGGAAATTCACTTCTTGAGCAGTTCGTCTATGTGGGCCATGTAGTCAATGGTCTTGTCAAGGAAGAAACGCAGTTCCGGAATGATGCGGAGCTGATGTCTTACCCTCTGACCCAGATCATAACGGATATCCTTTACGTTGGCGTTGATGTTCTTTACCGTCTCCTCACCTTTCTCTGAAGGGAATATGCTCAGATATACGCTGGCAATGCTTAAGTCACTACTCACCTTAACCTCACTGACCGTGATCATCAGACCCTTTGTAAGCTTGGTCTGATAGAGGAACAGCTCGCTCAGTTCCTTCTGGATGAGCCTTGAAATCTTCTGTTGTCTAGTACTGTCCATATCGTGTATTTATTTCTTCCTGATAATTGTAAGTCCGTCACGGATGGGTATCATGGCCACCTCAACGCGGTCATCGGCCCTTACCGTATCGTTGAACTCGCGTACTGCCACGGTCTGGGGATCGGAATCATACTCCTTGTCCACCACATGACCGTCCCAGAGAGTGTTGTCGGCTATCATGTAACCGCCCGGCTTGAGATACTCCAGCAGCGCTGAATAGTACTTTGGGTACTCCCTCTTTTCACCGTCAAGGAATATCATGTCAAACTCAAGGCCCAGTCCGGGAACAACCTTGAGAGCGTCTCCTATATGCAGGTGGATGCGGTCCTTATAGGGTGATTTTTCAAATCCCTTAAGGATAAAATCCTCCAATTCATCGTCAATTTCAACTGTATGGACCGCTCCTCCTTCAGGGAGTCCCTCGGCCATGCAGAGAGTGGCGTATCCGGTAAAGGTTCCTACCTCAAGGATAAGCTGCGGCCTTATCATGGTCACCAGCATCTTGAGCAGACGGCCCTGAATATGGCCCGATGCCATACGCGGGTTGAGCAGCCTGAGGTTGGTTTCACGGTACAGCTCCTTGAGGAGAGTGCTTTCCGGTGCTATGTGCGCCGAGATATACTCTTCCAGGAGGTCTTCACCCGTATAACCGATACCTTGTCCCGATGTAGCCATAATTTGTTATCTTTGTGCAAAGTTAATCGGTTTTTCTGACAATATGAAACCAATGCTGAACCGATACCGTCAGTACCTGCTGCTGGAGAAGTCGCTGTCGCCAAATACACTTGAGGCTTATATGGACGATGCGGGGAAACTGCTGGACTATCTGGAGGACTGCGGCATAGAGATCGAGAAGGTCACTCTGGATGACCTGCACGGTTTTGCCGCTGCCATGGGTGATCTGGGTATCGCCCCCAGATCCCAGGCGCGTATCATATCAGGAATCAAATCCCTCTTCAAGTTCCTTAGTCTGGACGGTTACCGTCAGGATGATCCCAGTGAACTGCTCGAGGCACCCAAGATAGGACGTCATCTGCCCGATGTCCTGTCGGTTTCAGAGATTGACAGCATCATCGGTCAGATAGACCTCTCCACGCCGGAGGGCCAGCGTAACAAGGCCATGATAGAGACCATGTACAGCTGCGGTTTGCGTGTATCGGAACTCTGTTCCCTCAAGATGGAGGACCTGTTCCTGAATGAAGGTTTCATACGGGTTACCGGTAAAGGCAGCAAACAGCGTCTGGTTCCCATCTCGGACAGGGCCATCCATGAGATAGACAACTACCTTAAGGACCGATGCCATATCGATATCAAACCTGGAGCGGAGCCCTATCTCTTCCTTAGCATAAGACGAGGCCGTCCCTTGTCCAGGGTCATGGTCTTTGATATTGTAAAGAATCTTACTGCGATGGCGGGAATTAACAAAACGGTAAGTCCGCATACTTTCCGTCACTCCTTTGCCACCCACCTTCTTGAGGGAGGGGCCAACCTGAGGGCTATCCAATGCATGCTGGGACATGAGAAAATCTCCACCACCGAGATTTACACACATATCGACAGAAGCCGTTTAAGAGAGGAAATTGTGTCACATCACCCCCGAAATATGTCATAATTTTACATTTTTTGACAAAAACTCCTCTTTTTATTAAAAATAATGGGCCCAGTCCTTTGTATGTATCATTCTTTTTGTAGTTTTGTGCTCGTATGCACTATAGGCAAATACGTTTAACCAACAATTAATAACAAACACTATGACAAAAACTAGTCGTTTAGCGCTCCTTTGCGCAGGTGTCCTGATGCTTGCAAGCTGCAAGAACTTCCAGGTAAAAGAAGAGTATTTCGTAGTAAATCCTAATCCCCTTGAAGTACAGGGCGGCGAGGTTAACTACACTGTAACCGGTACATTCCCCGAGAAGACTTTCATCAAGAAGGTTGTTTGCACCGCTACTCCCGAGCTCCGTTGGGAAGGTGGTTCAGTTAAGGGTGAGCCTGTAACTCTCCAGGGTGAGAAGATCACCGGTAACAACCAGGTTATCGAGTGGAAGGAAGGTGGTACATTCACCTACAACGGCACATTCAAGTATCAGCCTGAGATGGCCAAGTCAGAGCTCTATGTAACATTCGAGGCTACCAAGAAGGGCAAACCCGTAGAAGTTGAGCCCGTTAAGATTGCTGACGGTGTTATCTCTACCGCTGAGCTCTATGCAGAGACCGCTAAGGGTGCCAACACCGCAGGTTCAAAGGATGCTTTCCAGCGTATCATCAAGCAGGCTCAGGATGCAAACATCATGTTCGTAATCCAGCAGGCTAACGTTCGTTCATCAGAGACCAACAGCGACGCTGTAAAGGCTTTGAAGGAGTCTTTGAAGAACTTTGCTGCCGATACCAAGAACTATGCTATCGACAACCTTGAGATTTCAGCATACGCTTCACCTGATGGTGGTTTCAAGCTGAATGACAAGCTGGCTGCTCAGCGTGAGAAGAACGCTGCCAACTATGCAAAGAACGAGGTTAAGAAGGCTAAGGCTAACGCTGCTATCGAGTCTAAGTACACCGCTCAGGACTGGGACGGCTTCAAGTCACTGGTTGAGCAGTCAAATCTGCAGGACAAGGATCTCATCATCCGCGTTCTTTCAATGTACGATGATCCCGAGAAGCGTGAGGCCGAGATCAAGAACCTCTCAGCTGTTTACAAGGATCTTGCTGCTGACATTCTCCCGCAGCTGCGTCGTGCCCGCCTGACTCTGAACTATCAGATCATCGGCCGTTCAGACGAGGAGATCCAGGAGGCTTATGCAACTGACGCTTCTGTTCTGAGTGTTGAGGAGCTGCTCTACGCTGCTACTCTGACTGAGGACAAGGCTGCCAAGAAGGATATCTACACCACAGCTTCTAAGAACTATCCTAACGACTACCGTGCATTCAACAACCTCGGTGAGATCGCATTCAAGGATGGTGACCTGGCAACTGCTGAGGCTAACTACAAGAAGGCTCTCGCTATCAAGGCTGACGCTCCTGAGGTTAACACCAACATGGGTCTGCTCTGCCTTGCACAGAACAAGCCTGCTGACGCTCAGACCTACTTCGCTAAGGGTGGCCAGAGCTCAGAGAACAACGAGGCTCTTGGTAACATGTACATCGCACAGGGTCAGTACGAGCGTGCTCTGACTGCTCTTAAGGGCAGCAACACCAACGGTGAGGCTCTTGCAATGATCATGACTAAGGATTACGCCGGTGCTCAGAAGGTTCTTGCAGCTGTTAAGAATCCTGATGGCAACACCGCTTACCTGGCTGCTGTAGCTGCTGCCCGTACCAACGACGCTGCTGCTGTTGCTCAGAACCTCAAGAAGGCCGTTAGCCTTGACTCTTCACTGAAGGCAAAGGCTCAGAAGGATCTTGAGTTCGCTAAGTACCAGGATGCTGTAAACGCTCTCTAAGAAATAGAAAGAAGATAGTATTCGCGTGAACATATGCCGGAAGATGAACTGACGGCGCTGCTCACTCTAAACAGAATAGACGGACTGGGATGTATAGGTGCCAAATACCTGTATGAACAGTTAGGCAGCGCGCAGGAAATCTTCAGGAATCGCGAACATCTTAAAGATATCATACCCGGGACCGACACGCAAATTATAGATGCGCTGTGCGGTGCCGGGTATGATTCTTTTATCCGTGAAGAACTGGATTTTATTGAAAAACACGGAATTAGATGCGTCACAATCGCTGATCCTGATTATCCTGCACGATTGCTGGACTGTCACGATGCTCCCCTTGTTCTGTTTTCTTTGGGTAACGTCAATTACAATGCGGCCAGGACGGTCGGCATTGTAGGCACTCGCAAGGCCACTGATTACGGCCGCCGTATGTGCCACACCTTTATTAAAGAGCTGCATGAACTGTGCCCTGACATAACCATTGTCAGTGGCCTGGCATACGGCATAGATATCGAGTCGCACAAAGCTGCGCTTGAGTTTGGATTTCCTACCATAGGAGTGCTTGCCCACGGGCTTGATATGATATACCCGTCGGCCCACAGGCCTGTTGCAAAACAGATGCTCTCAGACGGTGGGCTGGTAACCGAGTTCATGTCAAGAACAGCCCCTCTGGGGCCCAATTTCGTACGGCGTAACCGTATCATAGCCGGACTCTCTGATGCTGTCGTGGTGGTGGAATCGGCCGCCAAGAGCGGGTCGCTTATTACAGCCGAGATTGCGGGCAGTTATAACCGTGACTGCTTTGCGTTTCCGGGCAGTGTGGGTGATCCATACTCGGTGGGATGCAATGAGCTTATCAGGGATAACAGGGCCAGCCTCATAACATCTGCTTTTGATATGGTAAATGCCCTGAACTGGAATGACCGTAAAAAGGGCGCACCCATCCAGAAGGAACTGTTTCCTGATCTGTCAGAAGAGGAGGATAAGGTTTACAGCAGGATAAGACTGAAGGCGCAGGGCGTACATATAAGCACGCTGATGACGGAACTCAACATTCCGTATCCGCATCTTTCAACGATACTTTTCAGTCTTGAGATGAAGGGTCTTATAATACAGGCTCCGGGATCACTGTGCAAGCCGTCATAGCTTGCGCAGTGAGTCCTTGAACTGTGAGGGTGTCATGCCTGTCTCCTGTTTGAAGACGGTGCTGAAGTACTGGCTCTCGGAGAATCCTGTCTCCTCGGCGATGGTACCTACTGACTTGTTGGTCTTGGAGAGCATCTCCTTGGCCACGTCTATCCTTATTCGGCGTATATATTTGTTGGTGGATGCACCTACCAGGTTGTTCATCTTGTTGAACAGCGTGGTGCGTGACACGTTCATGTGATCCACAATCATATCTACACCCAGCATGGTGTTGCTCAGGTTCTCGCGGATAAAGCGGTTGAGTTTGAGTACGAACTGCTCATCGGCCGCACTGAATGTCTGGTCCTCAGAGATTGCTGTAAAGAACGATGTGGCGTACTGGCGCTTGATCTCATAACGGTTCTTGAGCTGGCTCCTTATTATCTTGTAGAGAAGCTTGGAGTCAAACGGCTTGGGAAGGAACGAGTCAGCCCCCATCTTGTAACCCATATCCTGGTTCTTGGGATCGCTTCGTGAGGTAAGCAGGATAACTGGGATACTACTTAATTCCAGATCAGTCTTGATGGTCTTACAGAGTTCAAAACCGTTCATGCGAGGCATCATGATATCACTGACCACAACGTTAGGCATACGCTGGCGTACAAGGTCCAGGGCCTCCTTACCGTCATGAGCGGTATAGATGGTCTTGAACAGGGTAGAGTATTCATCCTTGATGAACTGCAGGATGTCATCCTGGTCATCGACAATGAGCAGCGTCATGCTCTTGGTGTCGAAATCAACCTCATCAGTCTGAGCGGGTTCCTCAATGTTTCCGAAATCAGTAGTCTCGGTCACGACGGGAATCTGGGGCTTGGCGGGAGCTATATTTTGCTTCTCACCCAGATTGTCAGGAATCTCGATAGTGAAGGTAGAACCCGGTCCTGCGTTCTTTTCGGCCCTGATAGTACCGTCCATCAACTCTATGAGCATTTTGGCATGAGGCAGTCCCAGACCATAGCCGGGTATATTCTCATTTTCCCTGTAGTAGCGTCTGAACAGCTCCTCGGGACGGCAGGTGAATCCGCGTCCTTCATCCTGGAACTGCATCCATATCTTACCTCTGTCGTGGCCTGTGGTAACAGTGATGGTTCCGGTATCACTGTACTTGATGGCATTTGACATGATGTTGTTTACGGCTGTCTCCACCATCTTTACATCAAGACTAACCTTACCCAGATCCGGCATGGGATTATACTGTGTCTTAAGACCCTTGGCATAGCAGTCTATCTTGAAATCCTCAATGATCTTGCCCAGCCAGTCGTTCAGGTCAATCTGCTCTATGGAAACGTCGTTCCTGCTTACGTCATTGGTACCCTTGTCAAGGATTGTATTGACCATGTCGGTCATCTTCTGTACCTGATTGAAGATGCGTTCCAGACGTTCATAATCACTGCCCTTGACAGACTTCTCCTCAAGCATATCCTTGACAGGGTTGTATATCAGGGATAGCGGGGTGCGGAGTTCGTGGGCCAGGTTGGAGAGCAGGGATATCTTGTCATCCTTGTGCTTGTTTTCCTGGGCGTTCATGGCACGGTCCATATCAATCTGCTTGAGGCTTATTCCGACCTTTGATATGGTAACGCTTATCGATATTATGAGTGCTATGATAAGCAGGTATGCAGGAACGGTCATTATGAACGGACGTGCCACATTATATGACAGGATCTCCTGCGGCTCACTCCATCCCTGTATTGTCCTCTGACTTACCATAAGTGTAAATGATCCGTGAGTGGATTTGGGAATGGAGAACTCCGTATTGCTGGTGATGGCCTCTGAAACCGGGAACGGACGGCCTTTCTTGAGCAATACATATTTGAGCGACACAGGTCTGGTGGGATCGAAACGGTCAACAGCCACATGTACGTTCAGAAGGGAGTATTTGTTGGGAATGCTCAGAGTCTTGCCCTGTTGGTTTCCGTGACTTTCATAGATGGTTCCGTCCAGTACTATCTTGGTCAGGGATACAGGATAAGGATTGCTGTTATATCTGATGCTGACATCATCAGGATTGATTATAACCAGTCCTGAAGTGTTGGGGAAATAGATATATCCCTTTCTGGATACTATTGAGAAACCGGGAAGGAAGTTGAGCATTGTTCCGCAGTCTCTTCCGTAATATGTAAAGGGTTCCTTGAAATCCTTGTCATTGGTGTCAATCATTATCATGAATGACTTATCGGTGGTAACCCAAAGATGGTCATGACGGTCAATTGACATGGATAGGAATACTCCGTAGTCCCTGTTGTCCATAATTCTGGACAGCTTGTTGGCTCTGGGGTCATAGCTGATTATCTCGTCCGGAGAGCAGGCCCAGATGATACCGCGGGAATCTTCCACTACATTTGAGATGTCGCTCTGGTCATCATCCGAAGACTGGAATACGAGACGTGCCAGAAGAGTTCTGTAGTCTATCTCATATATGCATCCGTTGCAGACGATGGTGGCATGTGAAGGGCGTTCCTTGACGTCAACCACAATACCTCTGTTCTCCTCGCCGTTCTTCTGGAGTATTATCTCACGTATCTCATTGGTACCGCGTCGGAATATGAAATGGCGTCCGTTGCAGTTAAAGAGCATTATGTCGCCGTCGGGGGTTGTTATGGTTTTGAGATTGGTCAGCCTTGATGACGATATGTTTATGCCTGCATCAGCCATAAAACGGGCGGGAGAGACCTTTCCTGTTCTCTTATTGAAAAGGAACAGTCCCTGTGAGCGGTCTGTTATAAGAAGGTTTTCATTGTCAAAACGGCAAATGCCTGATACCCTCATACCCTGGGTTGAAGGATAATTGACCTGCTTCTCGGTCCCCTCTTCAAATTTGCTCAGTCCGAATCCTGCTGAACCGAACCAGAGCGTACCGTCGGGTTCCTGATAACCGGAAATGGGAATACTGAAGATCTCGGAACCATGATCAGGAACGCTGATGCTCAAGTTATGGAAGAATGAGCGTTTCAGGGTTACCACGCCGCAATGCAGGGTTCCAAGAATGATTTCGTTCTCTTCCAGGTCGATATCGGCGCACAATACATGAAGGGGATCTATTTTTCCGAGTAACTGCTCATCGGCCTTACCTGTCCTGCGGTTGAGGACGGTTATTCCGTTCTCGGCAGTGCATACCAGAAGACAGCTGTCGGAGAGCTCGGTCAGACATGTGATGTTATCCTTGGGCAGACATGAATTAGAGGAATCATAATGGGCAATCATGTCGAATCCAGATTTTACATAGTATCCGGTAATTCCCTTTCCCTTATATGCTATCCACAGGATATCCTTTGAGTCCGTGAACACGGTACGGCTTATTATATTGTATCCCAAGGGATCCATATGGGTCAGGGCGCCTGTGTTGGTGTTCAGGTGATATATTCCGCGATCATCCTCTACAAGGAGAAGCTGGGTGGGGTCACTGGAAACCTGAAGTATTTTGGTGAAATGGAACTGACGCTCTGAAGGGAACTGGGCTATAATTTGGGTGGTTCCGATATTCATGTCATACATCATCACAGCACCCATAGCCATACTGTAGAAATAGGCCGAGTCACCCACCATCATTATGTATTCGGTCCTTAGGATCCTTCCCTCATAAGTGACAAGACGGGTAGAGTCATTGTCGGGATCAAAGTCTATGATGTGGTTGGTGGTGGCAAGTACGGCTCGTCTGGAGCAGCCTATGGAGATGACGTCGCCCAAAACGATATTGTCATTGCCTACAGTCAGATACTGGTATTGGCTTATGGCTCCGTTCGATATCAGATTGGCACCGTTGGTGGTTCCTACCCAGAGCCTTCCGTAGATATCCTTGGCAAATGACCGGACAGCGTTGCAGCTTAGACCTTTGTCTATGGTTATCTCAACCTTCTGGGTATAAAACGCGCTTGCTGTCAGACAGGTTATGGCCGATAACAGTAATGTCAGGAACCTCTTCTTCATATGGCTGATATTCTGTGATTGTTGTGCTAATGTAGTAAAAATCAAATTATCCCGCAAACGGGCGTATGCGTGTTATTGCTCCCGCATTGCCTGCAGGGTTTTGCCTGTCTCCCGTTTGAAGACCTTGTTCATAGCGTCCACGCTGGTAAAGCCGGTCTGAGCCGCTATGGTTTCAAAATCCTCATCCGTACCCGTAAGCTTATCCTTGATAAGGCTTACTCTTATCCTTGTCAGGTATTTGGTAAGGTCAGTGCCCAACAGTCCTTTCATCTTCCTGAGCATGACGGTGCGTGTGGTTCCGGTATGCTTAAGGATGTATTCCTCACTGAGTGCAGGATCAGATATGAACTGTTCTATGAGTGAGTTGAGTGAGCCGATGAACTCCTCATCAGTTACGCTGAAGGTCTGGTCGGAACTCATCTTGCTGAAGAATCCGAAGTTGTACTGACGCTTTATCTCGAACCTGCCGCCAAGCTGACTGCGTATCAGGGCGAACATCTGCTTGACATCATACGGTTTGGGAATGAATGCGTCGGCACCCATCTTGTAACCCAGGGTCTTGTTTCGCTCGTCGCTGCGTGTTGTCAGCAGAATGACGGGTATATGACTGATGTCAAGTGTGCTCTTGATGTGACGGCAGAGTCCGAATCCGTCCATCTCAGGCATATCGACATCACTTACAACTATGTCAATGTCAGTACTTTTGAGCAGGCTGGCGGCCTCCTTTCCGTTTTTGGCAGTATGGATGTCCTTGAACATGCCGTCAAACTCATTGATGAATGATTCTGATTCCTTCTCATCAGCGGAGACAAAGAGTACGGTCATGTCGTTGGTATCGAAATCCTGGGCCATGCCCTCCATGGAATTGTCTTTTGTTCCGTCGGCATCGGCAGCCTTGGTCTTTCCGGTTTGAACGGATTCTTCTGATTTGGCGGCTGAGTGTTTCTTGCCGGCTGTCATCGGGAACTCCATGAAGAATGTCGAGCCCACGCCGTCCTCATTGTTGAAGGCCGACATTATACCTCCTATCAGGCTCAGCTGCAGTCTTGCATAGGGGAGTCCCAGACCGTAGCCGGGTATGGAGTTGTCGGTGTTTTCCCTGTAATAGCGTTTGAACAGGTCCTCCGGATCACATGAGAATCCGCGTCCCTGGTCCTTGACCGATACGCGAATGATCTCGCCCACCTTCTCTGTGCTTACGGTAATGGTGGTTCCGGGAGTACTGTATTTGATGGCGTTGTTTACCATGTTGGAGAGTCCTGTCTCAATGATTCTCTTGTCTATGGATACAATGCCGATATTGTTGTCCATCATGAACTTGAGACTGAATCCCTTGCTGTAGCAGTCGATGCGGTAATCCTCAAGCAGGAAGTTGAGCCATTCGTTCAGGCTAACCTCTTCAATCAGGATATCGGCCTTGTTGACATCGGCACGGCTGCTGTCAAGGATCATATTGACCATGACTGTCATCTTGTTGACCTGGTTGAAGATTCGCTCCATACGCTCGTAATCGATTCCGTCAACTGATTTCTCCTGCAGGAAATCCTTTACAGGATTGTAGATGAGTGAAAGCGGTGTGCGCAGCTCGTGGGCTATGTTTGAAAGGAATGCAATCTTGTCCTCGCGGTTCTTGATATCCTGGGCGGCAATGGCTTTCTCCAGTCGGTTCTTCTCCCTGTTGGTTGAAACACGTGCTATGGAGTAACCGAATATAAGCATCATGATGAGTGCGGTAAGTACGCCGGGTATGGTACCCAGGAAATGTTTGGGAACCCTGAAACGGAGTATTGTCTGAGGCTCAGTGAGTCCTTTGCGGTAAGCCTGTCTGATAACTACGCTGTAGTTGCCGTTATCCATTCTGGGGATGGTGATGGATGTGCCGGTGGTGCTCATGGCCCTTACCAGAATGTCATCCCTGTAGATGTCATAGATTATCAGGTGAGGGTAGGTGGGGTTGAAAGAGTTGGCCGAGAATTCCAGGTCAAGTTCCTTGTATTTTATAGGCAGTTTCAACGGATCGGTGACGGATTTCTGTATCTCCTCAAGTGAGAATTCACTCTTTTCAGTATGGGCTCCGGTGCAGATGACATCCACGGGGGGAGTGTCAATCATGAGCGAACTGTTGGTATTTACGGTCACAAGGCCGGTGGAGTTGGGGAACAGTATTATGCCCGTCTTTGTGCAGAGTGAGAAAGTGTTCAGGAAACGTGAACTTGGAACTCCGTCCTCAATGGAGTAGAGCAGGAGTTCCTTCTTGGCAAAGTCAAACACCTGGATGTATTCATCGGTCGTGGTGAACCAGATGCGGTCCTTGGTATCTACCGCAACGTTCGTGAATCGGCCGTTACCCCAAGTCTCAACAAGCACCTCGTCATAGTTGGAACGCGGATCATAACGGTGCAGTCCGGCCGGCTCGGTAAAGAAGAGCTCACCCTGTGAATTGGCGTCGATTGAGGTTATGTTGTGTATGACCTTATCCTTGTTCAGGTATATGCAGCGGCTCTCAAGTGATGAATAGTTTATCTCGTAGATGGCTCCTCTGTTGGTCACATATATGGCGTAAGGGGTGGAGCAGGTGTTCTCTACCAGTTTTATGGTTTCATTGTTGTTTGAAGTGAGCAGTATCTCTTCAAGCTTTGCGCTGTCCTTCCTGTAGACGTAATGGCGTGAGTTGACGTTGAATATAAAGACATCTCCGTTATCGGCACTGGTTATCTTCATGTTCTTAAGGTCAGCATATGAGGGTGTGGGGATTGCGGGATAACGGGAATCAGGAACCATGACCTTGTTCCTGATGCGGTCAAAGAAGAGCAGTCCCCTGTTGGCATCGGCCATAAGGATAACGTTGTCATTTGCAAGATGGCACATGGAGACAATCTGGAGTTTGTCTGTACCTTTCAATAGGGTCCTTTGCTGGTTTACGGGATCTATCCTGCACAGACCGTTGCTCATGGTTGCCATTATGACGGTACCCTCAGGTTCATCAATGCCTGATATGTAGTTGTCAAAACTGACTATTCCGTCATGATGCTCGTAGATATGATGTATCTGTCCGATGAATGTCTTTTTGATGGAGATGAGTCCGTAGCCGGCTGTGGCATAGAGGGTCTCACGGTCCTCGGAATTGACCAGCGTGGAGGTGACGTTCTTGAGTGTGTTGACTACGCTGACGGTGACGGCTTCATCCTCAACGATGTTGCTGCGTTCGATGATGCAGATGCCGGCATCGGAGTGGGCTGTCAGCAGGTTTCCGTTGGGAAGCGGAGTGATGAGTGAGATGTCATCGGAAAGAAGGTTGACTCCGGAGGTGTTGTATTCGGCAACCTTTTCATAGTTACCGTTGATGTAATAACCTTTCAATCCTTCTGACGGAACTGATAGCCAGATAATATTGCTGCGGTCTATGGCAGTAGCTTTTGCTATGATAGGCCTGTCGGTGCCGGGTATGCGTTCCAGTGTTCCGGTGTTTCGGTTGAAACGGTAGAGACCCAGCTTGTCATCGGCCAGGTAGAGCATTGAAGCGTCTGATTCTGAGCGAAGGATCTTGACAAAATCATAGTCTTCATTGCCGGGGAAAGAGGCGGTAAGTCTGCATTCGGATTTGCTGATGTCATACGTGAAGAGACCGTGCATGTCGGGATCATAGAAGGTGGCTTCATCTCCTTCAAGCAGGAAATCCTTGGTCTTGAGTATGATGTCATCATATTTGAGCGTGACCGCGAACTTGTTTTTGTAGTCATAGCAGAGGATGCGGTCTTCACACGCCAGCAGGACATTATCGGTACATACTATGCTGTTTACATTGCCCAGCATGACCAGTCCTCCTTCTGATACAATCTCCCTGATATTGGTTACGGTACCGTTGGATATGACGGACAGTCCTACATCGGAACCTACCCAAAGGCGGCCCAGCCTGTCTTTTGCCAGTACATTGAGAGTCTGGCTTTCAAGTCCGTTACCGATTGTGCTTTGGGTTATAGATAGTCCGTTGACAGCCCACAGCAAAGAGGTATATAGTATTGCGAGTGATAAGGCGATAATTCTCCTCATTTTATAAAATCCTTTATATCACTACAAAACTAATCAAATGCCGTATCAAAAACAAGAGCGTGCGGATATTTTCCGCACGCTCCTGATAATATGGTTTGATATCTCTATTAGAGGTTGGGGTTGTATTTCTTCCACTCGCTTACTGCGGGGAGAACGCCCAGTGAGATAACCTCGTCACGCATAGCCTGGAGGTGCTTGTAGCTGGCCTCGATGTCAGCCATCTCAGTAGCGGTACCCTTAACGTCAGTGTAGTGAACGCCGGTAGCGTCGATGGTTGAAGGCATAGCCATCATTACGTTCTGGAACTGTGAGTTGTTTACGTAGCAACCTGCAGGCCACTCGAATTTCTCACCGCCCATGGCAGCACCGATCATCTCGATTGAAACGAATGAGGGGCGCTGG
>JAEEGJ010009499.1_pt1 | contig 25979 bp, 23 predicted proteins | sample 8958761 | NCBI WGS metagenome assembly JAEEGJ01 (sample SAMN16246546, study PRJNA631951) | gut metagenome | biome: gut microbiome; feature: rumen; material: RS-attached | host: Bos | place: Iran: Karaj | collected 2018-10 | reverse complement strand
ATTACTCTGCAAACTGGTGCGGTCCTGATCCTACTTCGTTGACAGGGTATCACGGATACAAGCAGATTATTCGTTTCACCATCACGGTCAAGGATGACGCAGTTGGCGGTCCGGCTGTCGAGACGAACGATTCCGATTCTGGCATCTATGTTGACGGTTCTGATGAGCCTCTGATCACTTTCAACCGTCCTACCGTTAAACTTCCTGTCCAGATTTGGATCCAGAAGCAGGGCCTCCGTCCTGGTGACAGCGCTGTCTTCACGCTCGCCATGTGCAAATTCAGTGATTGGGATCCTAATCAAACGGATCTTAGCAAACAGAAGTGGTCCAGTTTCACCAAGGTTGTCATCAATTACAGTGACATGGATCAGGATGGTATCGTTAAAATCGTTGGTCTCGATCCGGACTATTTCTACAGACTCAAGGAAGATGCCTGGGCATTTGGATATACCTATCAGGACGGTGGTATTAATTATACTGTTGGAGACAATGTTGCGAATCCTTTCATTTTCAAGAATGAACCGAAGGATCTCAAGTTTGATGAAGCCTCTGCTCGTAACATCTTCAATGAGAAGACTGCTGAGTAATTACTCTTTGTTATAATAATCGGGCGACCTAAGATTGGGCCGCCCGATTGTGTTTTGGGCTCTGATTGATGTTTTCTTTTAACCGACAGGCGTACTTTTCTCGGAAAAATTTGCGTCATCCAAAAAAGTAATGTAAATTTGCCCTTTGAAGTGAAACTGTATTGAATAATCAATATTTCAATTTAATATGAAAAAATTATTTGTTCTGATTGCAGCGGCCGCCTTCATTGCGCCGGCCAGCGTTTTCGCTCAGGGGACCAAAGTGACCACGGAGGAGAACGAGGACACCATTACTATCGTTGAGGAGACCCCGACTGCGACGGGTAAGGTGGTTACCACCACTGTCATCGAAAAGAAATCCGTTTTCACCAACGGTTTCTGGCACAACTGGGAGCTGGATCTCGGCCTTGGCACCGAACTCTACTACGGTGAGAATGACTGGAAGGTCAAGAACAAGCTCAACATGTTCACCTTCCCGGCCATCGACGCCTATCTGACCAAGTGGGCTTCTCCCAGCTTCGGCGTCGGTCTCGGTGTTACCGGCGGCAAATTCAAGGGCCTGTATCAGCGTCATACCGCTTCCGGTGTCAACCAGTTCGCCCGTTTCCAGACCAACGAAGCTTTCACCGACATCGATCCCAAGCTCGGTGACCGTTCCTATGAGCAGCTTGCTCTCCAGAAGGGCGGCTTCCTGAATGTCTACGCCCTCGCTCACGCCGACCTGATGAACATCTTCGGCGGTTTCAAGGCCGACCGTTTCTACAGGATCGACGCTTATGCCGGTGGTGGTGTCATCATGGGCTTCTCCAAGGATGGCCTCCTCCCTTCCGCTTCCTTCAACGCCGGTTTGATCAACAAGTTCCGCCTGAACGATCAGCTCAGCCTCATGCTCAATATCCGCGGCGCCCTTGTCGGTGACGACTTTGACGGTGAGAGCAGCGCCAACGAGCCTGACAAGAAGCACTGGCTTTCCAACAGCAAGATGGACGGTATTTTCGGCGGCACCCTCGGTCTTGCCTGGAATATCGGCAAGGAGAGCAGCAAGTGGCGTCTTGCCCAGCGTTCCAGCGTCTTCCAGTACGACAAGGAGACCATCGAGAAGATCATCAAGGACACCGTCTATGTCGACGTTCCCGGTCCGAAGGAGGTTCCCGAGGTCTGGTTCCACATCAACTTTGTCATCGACCGTTGGGATCTCTCCAAGAAGGAGCTCGTCAACATCAACGCTGTTGCTGACCTGATCAAGAGCACCCCGAACACCAAGTACCTCGTTTGCGGTTACGCCGACAAGCAGACCGCTACCCCGGCCCACAACCTCATGCTTTCCGAGAACCGTGTCAATGCCGTGTACGACGCTCTCGTGAACGAGTTCGGCGTGAACCCGCAGCAGCTTGTCAAGGACTGGAAGGGCGGTGTCGACTACATGTTCTACAACATGAAGGAGCTCAGCCGCTGCGCCATGATTACCTCCATCAAGGAGTAATTCCCTGTCAGCGAATCAGTTAAAAATCCATCATAGCCGGGGTTTGGCCTCGGCTATGATTGGATAAAACAGAAGGGGAGAAGACTGGGCTATGCAAAACTTTTTCGTTCACGAAAGCAGTTACGTGGATGACGGCGTCCAAATCGGCGTCGGAACGAAGATTTGGCATTTCTGTCATGTCCAGCGTGGGGCTGTCATTGGATCGAACTGTTCCCTGGGACAGAATGTGAATGTGGGTAACAACGTTCACATCGGGAACGGTGTCCGGATACAGAACAATGTATCCATTTACGAGGGCGTCGAGATCGAGGACAATGTCTTCTGCGGTCCGTCCTGCGTATTCACGAATGTAAATACTCCGCGTGCGCACTTCCCGGTGCACGGAGTTTACGCGCGTACGCGCGTGCGCGAGGGCGCATCGCTCGGAGCGAATTGCACGATAGTGTGCGGCCACACGGTAGGGCGCAGCGCGCTGATCGCCGCCGGTGCCGTTGTGACACGAGACGTTAAAGATTATGCCTTGATGGCCGGAGTTCCGGCCAGGCAGATCGGTTGGGTCTGCGAGTGCGGCCGCCGGCTGGATGACAGCCTAACCTGCACCTGCGGCCGAAAGTACAGGCTGGTCGGGGAAAACCTCGAGAAAGCCGAATAATGTCATTCTGAGGAGGCCGTGAGGCCGACGAAAGAATCTTACAATCAAGTAGTTGCTTGCTTTATAAAGAGCGAGCAAGAGCGAAGCTATGCAATTCAGAGATCTTAAGAAACAATACCAAGTCCTCCGTGAGGACATGGATCGCGCCATCCTGGGCGCAGTTGCCAGCGGCGCCTATATCATGGGCCCGCAAGTAAAAGAGTTAGAAAAGCAATTGGCCGAATATGTCGGCGTCAAACATTGTTTGACCTGCGCCAACGGAACCGATGCATTGACATTGGCCCTCAAGGCCTGGGGTATCGGCCCCGGCGATGCCGTGTTCGTCCCGGACTTCACTTTCTTCTCCAGTGCTGAGGTTGTTCCTCTCGAGGGCGCTACGCCGGTTTTTGTTGATGTCTGTGAGGATACGTTTAACATTGACGTCGCGGATTTGGAGCGTGCTGTTCAGGAGGTCCTTTCTGAAGGAATACTCCGCCCCCGCGTCGTCGTAGCCGTTGACCTCTTCGGCCTCCCCGCCGACTACCAGGCAATCCGTGCCGTCGCTGACAAGTACGGCCTTTTGATTCTGGAAGATGGAGCTCAAGGTTTCGGCGGTTCTGTCATTCCGAGCGCAGCGAAGGAATCTCTCCGTGCATGTTCCTTCGGCGACATCGCAACTACCTCCTTCTTTCCTGCAAAGCCCGTCGGCTGCTACGGTGATGGCGGAGCTGTGTTCACCGACAACAACGAGTGGGCGGCCTTGATCGACTCCTACCGCGTGCACGGCAAGGGGCAGTTCAAGTACGACAACGTTCGTATCGGTATGAATTCTCGTCTGGACACAGTGCAGGCGGCGGTTCTGCAAGTGAAGCTCAAGGCGTTTGCCGAGTATGAGCTGGATGCTATCAACGCCGCGGCTGAGAAGTATACGGAACGATTGAAAGACATTGTCGCTACTCCGGTCATTCCCGCTGGCTTCCGCTCCAGCTGGGCCCAGTACACCATCAAACTCCAGGACGCCGCCCAGCGCGACGCCCTCCAGGCGGCCCTGAAGGCCGAGGGCATTCCCTCGATGGTCTACTACCCGAAACCGATGCACCTGCAGACTGCGTTTTCCCAGACCGGGAATCTCTGTCCCATCGCAACCTCGCTCTGCTCCCGCGTCCTCTCCCTCCCTCTGCACCCGTACCTTACCGACGAGCAGATCGATACCGTTTGTAACGCGATCCGTAGTTTCCTGAAATGAGCTTTTTCAAGCGCAAACCCTGGGTTGAGCTTCAGCACGAGGAGGAGTACATTCCGAAGGATTACTCCGAGGTCGGCGTGGAGAGGGGAGCCAAGCTGGAAGAGGAATTGGTGGGTAATGTGGATTTGGAGAAAATCCACAATGCCACGAAAAGCATGCCCCTGGATGAAATCCTGGCCTGGCTGGACGAGCATCACGAAGAGTTCGACGAGAGCACGTTCATCGTCAACACCGATGACGGAAACGCCCTCGACACCCTGAAGGGCCATCATCCTCGGCTTATCATCAATAAGCTTGGTCTTACCCGTATCCGCCACTTGAACACCTTCCTGAACAAGGCGAACGAGACAATGGTGGATGGAGGATACCTTTGGTGTCATTCCCGAACGTCGGGGTTGAAGGAACAGATTATTCTTCGCTCGTATCCGGGTTTCATTGGCAAGATTATCTATGGCTTTCATTATTTCTGGCATCGGTTCTGCGCGCGACTGAAACTGACCCGCTGGTTTTATATGTGGGTGACAAAAGGAAAGAACCGGAGTTACAGCCGCGTGGAGCTGCTAGGCCGGATGTATCGGGCCGGATTCGAAGTTGTGGACGAGCGTTTCCACATGGGAGAGTATTTCATTCTAGGGCAGAAGTTCCGCAAGCCGATTTGGGACGATGATCCCACTTACGGCGCTCTGGTTAAGCTGAACCGCGTAGGATATCATGGGAAGATGATCGGCGTGTATAAGTTCCGGACGATGTTCCCTTATTCGGAGTATCTGCAGCCGTACATCTTGGAGCACGAAGGACTGCAGAAGGGCGGAAAGTTTGCCCACGATTACCGAGTGAATTACTGGGGACGCAAACTCCGCAGCTCTTGGTTTGATGAGTTGCCCATGTTCATCAACATTTTCAAGGGGCAGATGAAACTGGTGGGCGTCCGGCCGCTCAGCCGGTCGTATTTCAAATTGTATACCCCGGAGATGCAGGAGTTGCACACTAGTGTGAAACCGGGGCTCCTTCCCCCGTTTTATTACGACAAGAAAACGCCAGAGACCCTGGAGGAGATCCAAGCCTCGGAAAAGAGATATATCGAAGCCTATCACAAGCACCCCTTCGCCACAGACTGGCGGTATTTCTGGGGAACGGTGGGCAACATTTTGTTCAAGCATAAAAGATCACATTAAGATATGGCAGAAGCAAAGAACTCCGTCCAGGAGGAAAAATGGGACATCGTCATCGAACCGAAGGACAAACTCCTGTCGGTCGATTTCAAAGAACTTTGGCGCTACAGGGACTTGTGCGCCCTGTTCGTCAAACGGAATATCATCACCCAGTACAAGCAGACCATTCTGGGTCCGGCATGGTTTGTCATCCAGCCAGCCCTCACGGTCTTGATGTACATGATCGTGTTCGGCGGCATCGCGGGAATCCCCACGGATGGCGTTCCCCGGCCCTTGTTCTATCTGGCGGGTACTTGCATGTGGCAGTATTTTGCCATGAGCCTCTCCAATACGTCGAACACGTTTGTCGCCAATTCCGGCATGTTTGGAAAGGTATATTTCCCCCGGCTGGTGACGCCGATCGCCAACGTGACCAGTAATCTGTTACGTTTTGGCATCCAGTTCGGTTTCTTCGTCATCGTGTATATCATCTACTATTTCACGGATCCCACCTGTCAGGCGCATCTCACGTGGTATGCTCTTTTGGCTCCGGTAATGGTCTTCATGCTGGCCGGACTCGCCTTAGGCTTCGGAACGCTTATTTCTTCCATGACGACCAAGTATCGTGATCTGCAGGTTCTGTTCTCCTTCCTGGTCCAACTCTGGATGTACGCTACTCCTATCGTCTATCCGCTGAGCCAGACGAAGAGCATGACTTATTTTGGAATCCCAGTCCATAAGTTGATGTGTCTCAATCCTGTAACACCGATCATCGAGACGTTCAAATATGGTTTCCTGGGCTGCGGCGAGTTTGTCGGCTGGCGCTGGCTCATTTATAGTTTTGTCTTCATGGTCGTTCTCCTTGCCTTCGGTATCGTGGTGTTCAACAAGGTGCAGAAGAGTTTCATGGATACCGTGTAAGATGACAGGAAAGAATCAGATAACGGTTACTTCGCCTCTTCTTCCGGACCTAGAGGAATTCAATGTCCTGCTCCGGGAGATATGGGAAAGCCAATGGATTACCAACAACGGCTCCTTCCACAAGAAATTGGAAGCGGCGTTGTGCGAGTATCTCAAAGTGCCGTATATCAGTCTGTTTACGAATGGGACCTTGCCGTTGCTGACAGCGCTGCAGGCCCTTCGTATCAACGGAGAAGTCATCACGACACCCTATAGTTTCGTCGCGACGACGCATTCCATCTGGTGGAACAATTGCAAGCCGGTTTTCGTCGATATCGACCCCGCAACCGGGAATATGGATCCGGACAAGATCGAGGCAGCCATTACACCGAAGACGAGCGCCATCATGCCGGTGCATGTGTACGGGAAGCCGTGCGATACCCAGCGGATTCAGGAGATAGCCGACAAGTATGGCCTGAAGGTCATTTATGATGCTGCCCATGCATTTGGTGTGGAGGTGAACGGAGAAAGCATCTTGAACGCCGGTGATTTATCCACGCTCAGTTTCCACGCGACGAAAGTGTTCAACACGATCGAGGGGGGAGCCATGGTGATGCACGACGCGGAGACGAAAAAACGCATTGACTATCTGAAGAACTTCGGCTTTGCCGGAGAAACTACGGTCGTCGGCCCCGGTATCAACAGCAAGATGGACGAAGTCCGATCCGCCTATGGTCTGTTGAATCTCCGGCAGGTGGATGCAGCCATCGAAGCGCGGCATCAGGTTGCCATCCGGTATCGGGAAGCACTGCGTGGCGTCCCGGGCATCACCTTCTTTGACGATATGCCCGGTGTCCGTCACAACTATTCTTATTTCCCCATTTTCGTGGATGCGGATGAATATGGGATGACGCGGGACGAACTGTATTTCAAGATGAAACAGAACGGTGTATTGGGAAGGCGGTATTTCTATCCGCTCATCAGCACCTTCAGCACTTATCGCGGGCTTCCGAGTGCGGCTCCGGAGAATCTTTCAAGGGCACACAAGATGGCGGACAGCGTGATTTGTCTGCCCATGCACCATAACCTGAGTTCTTCCAATCTCGATCAAATCCTTTCCCAGATCCTTCGTTGACTTGATTAAGTCGGCCCATATCAGATTTGTCTTTGTCCTCTTCCTTTTCGCACTTTCCTGTGAGAAGATTCCGCTTGTTGAAGCAGATGCTTTCAATCTGGCAGGGGAGGATAAGCAAGTACTGTTGAAACAGGAAGGAGTTCGTTCGGAACAACAGTACCGGCATCCCTCCCTCAGCGAAGAGGCATATCAAGGGGCGCTCAATGCAGTTAAAAAGACCTATCAACTGACGGATATCGCTTTTACCCCGCTCAAACCTATCGCCAATAACATTGGGACGTATCTGGCCGATTCCACCTATACGGGAATGATTTATTCCTCGGTGAAAGAGATCGGAACGTATGTCGGCTCGAATACCAGTTTCCACACCTTCATGACGGCGATCCATAACCCCAGAAGCAAGATTTACACGGATTGGATTAACCGGAAACCCTATCATGGCACGAATTGCCGTGCGTATTACGGAACGGTCTGCAGTGGTTTGGTTTCCTATGCCTTGGGGCTGATGCCGATTCTGGGCAGTTATGATTTCCCGGTTTTCGATGAGATGGAAGAACTAGATATCACGGATACCGATGTTTTCCATTTAGCAGACGTACTTTGGCGGACAGGACATGTCGCCATTATTACGGATGTCATTCGGGATAGCAAAGACCGTGTCGTCCTTTTGGAGGTTTCTGAGTCTATCTCCAGTGGGTGCCGGAAATATACGGTTAAGCGCGGTTCCATTCCGGGTTCGATAGGAAACAGATACAAGAAACTGTTGAGGTACACGCATTTGGAGGATAATACGGCTTATATACCTGCTCCGGAGTTTGTGAGTGTCCTGGATGAGAATCCGGTGCCTTTTGTTTATAATGATGATATCTGTACGGAAAAAGGGGACCGGTCCTGCTACTTCGTCGGGGAAACCGTAACTTTGAATCTTCTTTCCCCGGGGGATTCCGTGCAAGTTTATAAGGATGGGGTCTTATACTCCTCCATCCCGGTGGAGGCGGAGAATATCCGGCTCTCCGATTTGGATTTCGGCGTATATCAGGCCCGTATCTTTCAAGGAGAAAGGAACAGTGATTACACGACTTGGATGATGGTGGACAAAACGGTCGTTCCTTCGGTTGACGAAATGAAGGTTTATTTTGGAAGCGAGAATTCCACGCCGGTCTCCCTCCTTTTTTGCAATAAAGCAGGAGGACGTGGCTATACCGTCAATGAATCCATCTGTCGTCGTTTTTCCGAAGAAGAAATTGTCAATGGATACATGACTATTCCATCGGAAAGAATGAAAGAAGATCTTCCGTATTTCACGATAACTTTCGCGACGGAATTCGGCAATATTGCGACAACCCCCATAGAATGGAAATAACTTTATGAGTATGAAAGAAACAAGAGCCTTTCTTGCGTCTATAGGAATGCCGGAAGGTGACCTTTATTCGCTCCCGACATCGGAAAAGCGGTTTGAAGATGGCGGCCAGTATCGTTTCGAAGTTCCCGGCATTCAAGCGCCCGGTACGATGAAAGCGCTGCTGGAGGCGCTGGACGGTTATGGCATCCAGATTCATCGGGTCACGCAGACTAAAGGTATCTGGACGCTGCTTGACAGCGAAATCGCCCAGATGGTCGAGTACGCTGACAAGTGGAAGGTAGAACTGATTCTGGCTATCGGTCCTCGTGCCACGACAGACACATCAGCGTCCGTCCATACGGAAGAAGGTCAGCGCATGGGATACCGCCTAAGAGGTCAGGAGCAGATAGTCCGTGCTGTCGAAGATGTCCGGCGAGCCGCCCGCCTGGGTTGTCGTTCCTTCATGGTCTATGACGAAGGCGCTCTTTGGCTACTCGGTCAGATGCGGGAGCAGGGATTCATCCCGAAAGATTGCCACTTTAAAGTATCGGCCCATACCGGTCATGGGAATCCTTGCTCTGCCAAGTTGATGGAGTCCCTGGGCGCGAACTCGTTCAATCCCGTCCGTGATATCCAGCTTCAGATGCTTGCTGCCATCCGCGCTGCCATTGATATTCCGATTGATCTTCACACGGAGAACCCGAAATCCTCGGGCGGTTTCATCCGTCACTATGAAGTGCCGGAGTTCATTCGCATTTGCGCGCCTGTGTATCTGAAGACCGGAGGTTCCGTTGCCGCTACGCATAGTTGGGATACCACGGAGGCGGATGCAAGGAAACGCGCGAAGCAGGTTGCTTTGGTGAAGCGGGTGATTGAGGAGTATTATCCGGAGGCGATTGTCTCTCCGAAATAAAAAAGGATTGTAGGGAGCGGAAGGATAGCATGAAGAAACTGATGCTGTTGGGAGGTCTTCGTTACCTCAAGCCTGTGATCGATGCCGCCCATCGCCAGGGTTACTATGTTATCACGGCGGATTATCTGCCTAACAACATAGCGCACAAATGGAGCGATGCGTATTGCAATGTGAGCATCGTCGACAAGGAAGCCGTACTGCGGGAGGCACAACGGCTCAAGATAGACGGTATCATGTCTTTTGCCTGTGATCCTGGTGTGATTTCCGCATCCTATGTCCAGAATAAGATGAGGCTGCCCTCCTTCGGACCGTTTGAATCCGTGGAGATTCTCCAGAACAAGGACAAGTTCCGGGATTTTCTGGAGAAAAACGGTTTCAATGTCCCGAGGCATCAGGGTTTTGACAGTGTCGAAAAGGCGATGAAAGAGGCTTGCTCTTTCTCTTTCCCGGTCATTGTCAAGCCCACGGACTCTGCGGGAAGTAAGGGCGTGACCCGCGTGGATTCGGTGGAAGATTTGAAACCGGCCCTCGAGCATGCCTGGAAGAACTCCCTTTCCGGTCATATCATTGTCGAAGAGTTTATCGAGAAACAGGGCTGTTCTTCCGATACGGACAGTATGTCCATAGACGGCAAACTGGCGTTCACGAGTTTTTGTGCCCAGCGCTTTGATGCGAATGCCGTCAATCCGTACACGCCCGCTGCCTATTCCTGGCCGTCCACTTTCACGGAGGAACAGGAGGCGTATCTGACTTCCGAGATTCAGCGGCTGATTACGCTGCTCGGTCTGAAAACGGTTGTCTATAACATTGAGACGCGTATCGGAACCAATGGCAAGCCCTATATCATGGAACTGACGCCCCGAGGGGGAGGCAACCGTCTGTGCGAGATGCTGCGATATGCAACAGGCGTGGACATGATTACCGCCATTACCCGTGCGGTTGTGGGGGATCCGATTGTTGACCCTATCGAACAGAAGCCTTACAACGGGTATTGGGCAGAGGTTATCCTGCACGCCGACCAGGGAGGTCTCTTTGACCATCTTGAGATTGCGCCGTCTTTCTCCGGAGAGATTGTGGAGGAGGACCTTTGGGTGGAAAGTGGAGATCGAGTGGAAGCATTCGAAGGCGCGAATAACGCCATTGGTACGCTGGTCCTTTCTTTCAAATCGGCCGAAGAACTGGAACATGCCATTACACATCAACGGGAATGGCTGCGAGTGGTTGTAAGATGACGGAGCCTGTCGGCGGGTATTTCAGTCTGGAACTGCCTCAGGTGGAAGAGTATCACAAAGATGCCCTTCGCTTGAATACCGGGCGCAACTGTCTTGAGTATATTCTGCAGTCCCGAGGATATAAAAAGGTTTACCTGCCCTATTATATCTGTTCGGTGGTTCTGGAGCCTTTTGAGAAACTGGGCGTTCAGTATGTGTTTTACCACGTGGATGAGCGTTTAGAGTTGAAGGATAGTCTTTCCGTCAAAGCAGGTGAGGCGCTGCTCTATGTGAATTATTTCGGATTGAAGCAGCGGTATGTCGAGCATTTGGCTGAACAGTATGGCACGAGTCTGATCATTGACAATACGCAGGCCTTTTATGCCACTCCGGTGAAGGGAATTGACACTTTCTATTCCTGCCGTAAGTTCTTTGGCGTGCCGGACGGCGCGTATCTTTATACGGACAAACTACTGCTTGTCGGTGAGTTAGAGCAGGACGAGTCTTATGATCGGATGAGCCACCTTCTTAGGCGTATCGACCAGGGGGCTGAGGCTGGTTATGATGATTTCCGGAAGAATGATGACCGCCTTTCGGGCCAGCCTGTCCGTCGGATGTCAAGACTCACACATCGGTTGATGCGAGGTATCGATTATGATGGGGTCGCCTGCCGGCGTCGAGCGAATTACCGTCTGCTGGAAAGCGAACTAGGCGAATCCAACAAGATTGCCCTGGATCTTGAGGACGATGCTGTTCCGATGATTTACCCTTATTTGGCTTCGGTCAAGGGGGTGCGGGAGAGGCTTATTGCCGAAAAAGTGTTCATCGCTTGTTATTGGCCGGGCGTTTTGGATTGGGTCGATGACGCCAGTTTGGAGTATTGTCTTGCATCACAGATGCTTCCTCTGCCAGTCGATCAGCGCTATGGGGAGGAGGTCATGAACGGAATGGTGAAAGAATTGAACGATTTGAAATGCAAGGGCTGAATACGGTTGTGATTTTGGGAGGTGTCAGGCCTCATGCGGTATTGGCTGATTATCTCAGGCAGAAAGGATACTGGACGGTCCTGATTGACTATCTCCCTCATCCTTTCGCCAAGGATCATGTTGATATCCATTATCAGGAGAGTACGTTGGACGCGGCCGTAGTGGAACAGATTTGCCGGAAAGAGAATGCCCGGTACATCATGGATTTGTGTACCGACAGGGCGATACCGGTGGGGGCTTATGTCGCGGAAAGATTGGGAATTGACCATCCCTACAGTTATGAGACCTCTCTGGTTGTCACGAACAAGAACAAGATGAAGGCATGGCTGAAATCGAGAGGTGTTCCCACCTCGGATTTCCGGATGGTGCTGTCCATCGATGATATTCAGGACGAGGGGCTTCGGTATCCTTTGGTCGTAAAACCGTCCGATGCTTCCGGCTCGATCGGTATCACGAAAGTGGGGAACTCCCAGGAATTGAAGGATGCTGTGGAGAAGGCCTTGACGTTGAGTCGCAATCAGCAGGCTATCGTGGAGGAATTCGTCCAGGGGCCCGAAATCCAGATAGATTGTTTCGTGGCCGATGGAGAGGCCGTCATATTGGATATCAAGGAGAAAAGAAAATACACCGGCGACATCCTGACGCTCTCTTACGGCTCATTGATTCCCGCCCGGATATCCGATGAAATGAAGCGGCGTTGTCATGTCATCAGCAATCGGATTGCGACTGCTTTAGGCATTGAAAACGGACCTTTATACATTCAGGCAATCGTGACGGACAGTGATGTGTCCGTCATCGAGTTCGGGATTCGGTTCGGAGGCAATCTGAGTTTCCGGGTTGTCCAGGATATGACCGGGGTGGATATCATAACCACTTCGGCGGATGCCTTCCTTGGGTTGAAGCCTGAGTTGAGAATACATCAACCCTCGCTCCCCGTTTATGCGACCTATCATGTTTTTCCACGTAAAGGGGTCTTTTCAGCGTTGGTGGGATGCGATGAACTGAAAGCCGACGGGAGCATTGATACGTTGTATGCAAATAAACCTACGGGCATGATGTGCTCCGGCGATATGTCGTCAAGTGAGCGGATCGTCTCTTTCACAGTCAGGGCCGGTTCTTATCGGGAAGTGGACGAAAAGATGAGACATATCCTTCAAACGATGGATGTTTTGGATGAACGGGGAGAGTCTATCATGCGGAAGGATATTTATGAACTTTTTTGAGAGAAATGAAACATCATCAGTATAATCCTCATTTCACCTTCGTAAAGGATCCCGTGAACTTCAACAAGTACACGGACCGCTCTTTGCTTCAGTATTGCCTGGGCGCCACGATGTACATGCCCGGAACGAAGGATTTCGTCCAAAAGATTGTTGACAGGAGTTATCCGGGGCTCACATCCATGGTAATGTGTTTCGAGGATGCCTGCCCCGAGCAAGACGTTCCCGCCGCGGAACTAAATTCGATTCATCTGCTGGATGAGTTGGATAGGCTTGTCAAAGAGGGGGCGTTGGACTACAACGATATTCCTCTGGTTTTCTTCCGTGTCCGTAATCTTGAGCAGTTCCACCACTTCAGTTCCATGCTGAAACCCGAGCATGTCAAGTTTATCACCGGCATCAATTTTCCCAAGTTCAACAGCGTGACGGCAGAAGGCTATATGTGCCACCTGAAAGAACTGAATGATCGGTTCGGAGAGGTAATCTATGGCATGCCGATTATCGAGGATCGCCGTGTTGCGTACAAGGAATCGCGTCTGGATGAACTGATCGCCATCAAGTCCGTGCTGGATAAGTACAAGAATCTTGTCCTGAATATCCGTGTGGGAGGGACTGATTTTTCGTCCTGCTTCGGTGTACGCCGGGGAATCAACTACACCATTTACGATATCCTGACGGTCAGCAATTGTCTGATGGATATTCTCAATGTATTCACTCGCGAAAACGATTACACGGTTTCCGGTCCGGTGTGGGAGTATTTCAAGGCAAACAAGAGCATGAAGACAATGACCGAACTTCCCAAGGTGGATCTTCAGCAGACGCTCTTGAAACGGAAGGCTATTGTCAATGACGCCGTTGACGGATTGATGAGAGAACTGGTGCTTGACCAGGCGAATGGCTTCATGGGAAAGACTTGCATTCATCCTTCGCATTTGAATTACATCAATGGCATGCTGGCCGTCACGAAGGACGAGTACGATGACGCGTATCAGATAATGCATACTTCCGGAGGAGTCGTGAAGGGGACGAAAGGGATGAATGAAATTGGGCCTCATAAGGCATGGGCAGAGAGAATACTTCGTAGGGCTGAAGCCTATGGCGTCATCCAGAATGAAGCCATGTATTTTGAGTTGTTTGACCATTTTTAAGCGACTGAATTCTTAAAGCGTTGAAATGGCAGATTGTCCTTTCTTCTGAGATAGAGATGAGAATGGCAATGAAAAAGTACAATAGTTGTTTGGATTTCATAAAAGGGTTTGCCTGCTTTTGCGTGGTGTTCATGCATTGTGAATTCCCCGGAGTGGTCGGAATTGCCGTACAAGCAATCAGCCGTTTCTGCGTTCCATTCTTCTTTATGGTATCGGGGTATTTTTGCTTTTATCAAGAGAAATACGATGATACGATTATTCGGAGAAAAATAAAACATATTTCAACGGTGGTCTTGTGGTCATCCTTGTTTTATGTGTTGTTCGCCTTCGCTTTGAAAGGATCTTATCTGGTTACAAGGTCAGATTTATGGGCGTTTGGAATCTTTAACAAGACGTTTATCATAGTTAGCCAGTTATGGTTCCTTTTTGCGCTTCTCTATGATTATCTTGTTTTCGGATTAATTTGGAAATACGATAAGATTAAGTTGTTCTATTTCTGTTCAGTTCTGCTGTTTGTCATATATATTTTTTTGGCTCAAGGGGCCCATCTTTTGGGTGTTGTTATGCCTAATATGTATTATAAGAACTGGTTGATAGAAGGCCTACCCTTTTTCTTTGCCGGCCATTGGATTCATGCGAATCGAGATAAAATCCGGGTTTCTGACGTGGTGCTTATTCTTATTGCTCTAATCGCGACTTTGTTGTGCCTTGTTGAAAGGAGAGTGATGGGGCGTGACTTCGGGGTGAACATTATGACTTTCCCTCAGGTATTTGCTTTGTTCATCTATGCAGTAAAGTACCCTGACAGGCATCGCGGCGTCATACAGGAAATCGGGAAACGTTACTCAATGTGGGTTTATATCCTGCACCCTTTTGTCTTCCTGTCAATGGATCGAATCTACCATCATTGGGCCGTTGATACTGTTGTATTGGTTCAATGGTTCAGGCCGATTGTTACTGTCATCATTACGCTGTTACTATCGAGTATTTGCTATGCTACCCTTCATCAGGACGAGATGAAAACGGCATCGTGAGAAAGATTCTTCATACGGCTTCTTACTCCGGGCTTCCTTGGGACATACTCCGCTCGGTTGTCCCCAATGGCTTTTCTGTCGAGACGTTGGATTCTCTCAACAGGGAGTGCTTGATTCGTCAGGCTGCAGATGCAGATTACTTCTTGGTGAGCGGCAGACTGTCAATTGATGCAGAGGTGCTGGATGCCGCCCCTCAACTCAAAATGATCCAAAGGACAGGGGTAGGTACCGAGATGCTGGATCTGGCAGCGATTAAACAGCGTGGGATTCCCGTCTATGTGAACGCTGGTGTAAACGCCCAAAGCGTCGCAGAACATACCCTCACTTTGATTCTCGCTTGTCTGAAGCAGTTGCCTCGGATTAACAAGCAGACTCATTCCGGAGTGTGGGCCAAACAGGCATCGGGCCTCCAGACTCGGGAACTGCACGGAAAGACTGTTGGCCTCGTCGGGATGGGAAATATCGGAAGAATGGTAGCCCGCCTGTTGAATGCGTTTGGAGCCGTTGTCTTATATACGGATGTATTCCGTCAACCGGAGACTGTCGAGAAGGAACTGGGATTGACTTATTTCCCGATATTCAGTGAGATGCTCCCCAAAGTTGATATCCTGAGTTTTCACTGCCCGCTTACTCCAGACAATGTTGAGATGCTCAACGTCTGTACTCTTTCATTGATGAAGCCGGGTGCTGTCGTGATCAACACTGCCCGAGGGAAACTGATTAATCCTGACGACTTGTACGACGCTATTCTATCTGGTCGGGTTCTTTCTGCGGGACTTGATACGCATTATGAGGAGCCGCTCAGAGGGGATAACAGGTTGTTGGAACTGGATAATGTCATTCTGACGCCCCATATAGGCGGGCTTTCGTATGAAGCATTCCACTCCATGATGAAAGGGGCGATGGACAATATCGTTGCCTTTGAATCCGGTCAGTTGGATCGGATCGAGGGGAAAAGATTGAATTATTGATGAATATCACGGACATATTTGTCGATTATCTCTATGGATTATCCGTTTCTGAACTTCGGGCAGAAGCGGTTGAACAGGCCCGGCTCTGTCTGCTTGATTACAAGGGAGTGACCGCCGCCGGGGCAAAGATACTGAAGAAGCAAGGCGATACTTTCCTGAACCGTGTTATGAAACAGGGTGGGAATGTAAGTGTTATTGGATTTCAAGAAAAGACGACGCTTCACAATGCGGCTTTTCTCAATGCGATGAGTGCCCATATGGCCGAACTGGATGATGGGCACCGTGCTGGTCAGATTCATTTGGGAGCATCAATCATTTCTGCTCTTCTCCCGGTCGCCGAAGTTGAGGGCCTGACGGAAGATGCCGTCCTGCGTGGAATTGTTATTGGCTATGAGGCCGCAATCAGACTTGCCATGACCGTAAATCCTGCTCACAAGTTGCGGGGATTTCATACTTCTGGAACCTGCGGGACAATCGGTGTTGCTGTCGCTATAGCAGCGGCCATGAAGTTTACTCGTGAGCAGATGAAAGTGGCTGTCTCTGCCGCAACGGCAAGCGCTTCCGGATTGCTTGAAATGCAGGAAGACGAATCGGAGTTGAAACCTTATAACCTCGCAAATGCGGCCGTCGGGGGTATCACTGCTGCTTATTGTGCTTTGGCAGGTTTTAAAGGACCGGATGATGCCATCGGTGGGAAACGTGGGTTTCTGTCGGTATTGACGGAGAATCCGCGGATTCAATATCTTACTGAATTCAAAGAGAATTATCTTCAAGTTGAGACGATTTACCGTAAATTGTATGCGGCCTGCCGTCATACTCATTCCGCCATTGAGGCAGCCATTTCTTTGAAAGATAGATACAACATCGATCCTGCTTCCATCTCCAGCATTCACATTGAGACTTACGGTATGGCGATTAAGGGTCATGACCATAAGGATATCAAGGGTATCCAATCCGCGAAAATGAGCATTCCTTTTAGCGTTGCTCTTGCCTTGAAAACCGGACATGCCGGCTTGGGAGACTATAATGAAACAAATCTGGCGGATGAAGAGATTCATCGTCTGATGGGCTTGGTCCGCATTGTCGAGGATTCGGAGATTTCCTCTTGGCTGCCCGGAAAACGTGCTGCCCGGGTTACGATAGTAGCGACAGATAACTCATTTACGACTTGTGTTGAGTTCCCCAAGGGAGAGCCAGAGAATCCCATCACAGAATCAGAGATTATAGAAAAAAACCGATAATGGATCACATCGTGATTGAAACTCCCTGTCCAGAGGAGATAATAGCGACTCTTCACGTAGGTGATGTCATCTCTATCTCCGGATACATCTATACCGGCCGCGATGCAGTTCTTCCCAAGATTGTAAAGGCTGCAGCGGAGGGACGTCTTTCCGAACTCGGTATCGACCTTCAGGGTTCGATCATCTTCCATACGGCCGTATCCCCGGCCGGTGTGGGGCCCACTTCCAGCAATAAATTGGAGATAGAGAGCAGTTTTGCGCCCTTGTCTAAGGCGGGAGTGAAGATTCATTTGGGGAAAGGGGCGATTTCCCCGGCCACTGTCCAGGCATTGAAGGAAAACAATGCGGTATTTGCCGTAATCCCTCCGGTGACTGCACTGCTTGAGAGTCAGACTTTGGAGAGGGAAGTAGTGGCATTCCCTGAGCTTGGGATGGAAGCTTTCCATCGTATTCGTGTTGAGAATTACCAGGCAATCATTGCCGCAGCCCATGGAGAGAGTATCTATGACTAACGAAATCGTACAGAAGGTTGCGGATTGTCTGGTCCGGGCCGGATCCACTTTCCGTGAGGATCAGAAAGAAGCCTATCGTCGCGCCATCGGCTCTGAGACGAATGGGCATACTTGCTGGGTGATGAAGCAGGTGCTGGAAAATGCGTTGGTCGCAGAAGACCGTCGGAGCCCGCTTTGTGATGATACGGGCATTCCCCATCTGTTCCTGGAAGTTGGTCCCAATCGTGTTGTTTCGGGCGAATTGATGCAGCAGATTTTTGAAGGTGTGGAACTGGGTCTTCGGACGCTCCCCGGCCGTCCGATGGCTATCAAAGGAAACGATTATGCCCGTCTGGATCAGTCGGGCGGTTTGGATGAAGATCCGGGGGCGCTTAAGCCTGCCCCGATTTTGATCAAACCCGTGGATGAAGATGTCCTTCGCCTTACGGTTTTGATGCTGGGTGGAGGCCCCGCCATCCGCGGAATAACCCATCGGGTTTTTCATAAGCATAGCGTGGATGTCGTGATTGACGAGATTGTGGCTCGAGCCAAGGAGGCCGTGGCCAAACTCGGATGCAGTCCTTGTACGCTTGCGGTCGGTATCGGCCGGTCTCAATATGAGGCGACTTCGATGATGATGGAGGCGATGGCGAAAGGGAACTATGATGTTCAGTCTGATTTCGAGCGGGCGATTACAGAGAAAGTAAACGAGGCCGGAATTGGTGCCTTGGGACTTGGTGGACAGACCAGCGTGTTGGCGACATTTGCCAAGGTAGGACCTCAGCGGGCTAGCGGTGTCCGGATCGTTGGTTTACGTCCGTGTTGTTGTTTTGAGCCGAGAAGGGCCAGTGTTGAATTGTAAATAATCCAGTAAACTAAATTAAGCATAAGATATGTCTACAGCTATTGAATTTAATCATGTTGGCAAGCAATACAGACTCGGTCTTGTTTCAACGAGGACTTTGTCGCACGACCTGGACCGTTGGTGGCAGACAGCCGTTTTGAAGAAAGAGGATCCATATCTGAAAATTGGTGCAGTCAATGACCGCGCGACGGCTGCAGGGGATGAAGAGTATGTCTGGGCGTTGCGCGATATCGACTTCAAAGTCGAGCAGGGAGACGTCGTCGGAATTATCGGAAAGAATGGCGCCGGTAAAAGTACGCTCCTGAAACTCCTTTCCAAAGTTACCGGTCCTACTGTTGGAACTATCCGTGCCCGTGGTCGTATTGGCGCCCTGCTGGAAGTCGGAACTGGTTTCCATTCCGAAATGACCGGTCGTGAAAACATCTTCATGAACGGTGCGATTTTAGGTATGAACAAGGCTGAAATAGCCAGCCGGCTTGATGAGATCGTCGCTTTCTCCGGATGTGAGCGCTATATCGACACCCCTGTCAAGCGCTATTCTTCCGGTATGAAAGTCCGTCTGGGTTTTGCGGTTGCCGCACATTTGGATCCGGAAATCCTCATCGTTGACGAGGTTCTCGCCGTGGGTGATGCCGAGTTCCAGAAAAAAGCCATCGGCAAGATGCAGGATGTCAGTAAGGGGGAAGGCCGTACCGTGTTGTTTGTGAGCCATAACATGACCAGCATCAAAGCCTTGTGTAAGCGTGGTATTATCCTGCAGAACGGCATGGTGGTCGATGACGGGGATATTGATACGGTAGTCACGCATTATCTTCGCGGAGATAATGCCACGGATAATTATAAATTCTGGCAAGTCCCTGAGATTTCCAAGGGTGAGTTTTCATTACTGGAGATCGGTGTCAGGCGCAAGGGAGGAGATTATGAGGATACGATGCGCACTGACCAGGAATTGGAGATTGTTATCAGGTACCGTCTGTCCCGTCCGGTTGATAGTTTCTGGATTACCATGCACATGAAAAACGAGCAGGGAGAGAAACTTTTCTCGTTCAGTGGATCCGGTCGTTGTTATGACCGTCATCACGAGGCAGGAGAATATCTGCAGACCTGCATTATTCCGGCGAACTTCCTGAACTGGGGTAGTTTTGCTTTGGATTTTTTGGCGTTCAAGAGGGAGAATAATATAATTCCCCTTGCAGAGGAGAATGACATCGTTTCATTCTCATTGGCGAGTCGCAAAGTGGCTATCGGCTCGTTTATGGGCAAAGAGCCGGGTTATATTACGCCGAAATTTGATTTTAAAGAAGAGAAACTATAGGATATACTTTCCTTATGATTCCTCCTGAGGATTTCTTTCTTGTCCACATTAAATGCAGGACATATAATCAACACCTTTTTATCCAGGACACACTTGACGGTTTTGCTGCTCAGCGGACAGATTTTCCTTTTGTGGCCGTCATTATGGATGATGCTTCGACAGACGGAGAGCAGGACATCATTGAGGCTTATTTTTCGCGTTTCTTCGGGAAGGGAGAAGGTGCTTGTGAAGAGAGGTGGGAGACTGATGATGCTCGATGGATTTATGCAAGACATAACGAGAATGCCAATGTTTACTTTCTCGCTATTCTCCTAAAAAAGAATCTGTACCGTAACCCCAAAAAGAGAGAATTGGTCCCTGATTGGACGAGTGCAAAGTATTATGCCATGTGTGAAGGTGACGATTATTGGACTGATCCTTTGAAACTGCAAAAACAAGTTGTTTTTCTAAGGCAGAATCAAGACTATTCTATATGTTTTACCAATTGCCAGGTATCGGACGGAAAGCATTTTCGCAAAGGGAATTCTTTTATTTGGGATACATATACGACAAAGGATATGCTTCTGCACAATAGTCTTGGGTTAAAACAACGAAAAGACAGAGTCGTTTCTCCTGGTCACACCTCGACGATTGTTTATCGTAAACCTTCCATACCAAGACCGGCTTGGATTTCCAAGTGTTTTATCGGAGATGAGCCTTTTTTCATTTGGCTCAGTACCTTTGGAAAAGCCAAGTTCATCAATGATGTGACTTCCACTTATCGGCAAGGCGTTGGCGTATCTTCCGCGAATTTCTCGTTTGTCGATGACGCATGCAAACGGATCGAAATGTATAGATTAATTGACAAAGGTTTGGAGTATAAGTATCACAAATTGATTTCCCGCGATATTATTGCGGAGTATTATTATTTCTTAGTTAAGAGAACATTCAAACAGAAAGATTATCTGAAGGCCGTGAGGTTCTTCTTCGGATATCTTGTCCATAAATCTGGCTTAGCATGACCATTCTCATCATCGGTGGTGGAGCCATCGCCGACTCCACCCATATTCCTGCTGCGAAGTCTCTTGTAGGAGCCGACCACATCATCCTTGCCGAACTGAATCCGGTGCAGCGGGAGAAGTTGGCCGAAAAGCACGGACTTGTCCACACGATATCAGATTATCACGAGGCATTGTCGCAGTGCGAAGTTTGCATCATCTGTACTCCTCCGCATGTGAGGAATGCGATTCTCAAGGATTGCATTGCCGCAGGAAAGCACGTGCTGTGCGAGAAGCCGCTTTCTCCGTCCAGCGCCGAAACTAAAGCTATCCTCGAAGGTGCTCCGGATAACCTGACGATCGGTATGTGTCATACCTATCGTTTCTATCCGTCGCGGAAAGAGGCTCGCGAGTTGGTCCAAAGCGGATTCTTCGGAGGCAATCCCGTCGTCACCATCAACGAGGGTCTTCCTTCCAACTGGCCGACTGTATCCGGGTACTGCTTCAGGAAGGAACTGGTTCCCGGTGGTGCGCTTTATGATAACGGAATCCATTCCCTGGATTTCCTCCTCTGGTGCTTCGGCGAACCCAAGGAGATTGTCTATGAGGACGATGCCATGGGCGGACTGGAAAGCAACCTGACGATCGATTTCCAGTTTGACAAGGCAAAGGCGTTCTATAAGTTGAGCCGTACCCGGGAATTGTCCAACACCATTGTCATCGAGGGCAATGGGCATCGGGTGGAACTGGGGATCTTCGAAATGCGGAAGATGAAGATTGACGGCGTGGAAAAGGTTTGCAAGGAGAGGATGCGGAATCTGGGGAAAGCCCAGTTGAAGAACTTCCTCGATGCCATTGAAGGAAATGCCGAGTTGTCCTGCCCCGTTTCGGACGGTCTGTCCGTCATAGAGATTCTGGAGCGTTGCTATGCCCAGAAGAAAGTCAGGCCGGTCGAAAAGCATCCGCTGGGCGGATTCGATGGCAAGACAGTATTCGTCACGGGCGGCACCGGTTTCATTGGGAGCCATCTGGTGGAACAGCTGGTCCTTCATGAGGGTGCCAAAGTTCGCGCCTTGGTGCACAATTGGGGGAAGGCTGCCTATATCAGCCGTTTTGACGTCGAATTCATCCAGGACGATATCCTCGATGAAGCGGCGATGGAAAAGGCGATGGCAGGTTGTGACTATGTCTTCCACCTGGCCATTGTGGGGGATGCTGAGACTAGTGTCAAGGCGACGGAATCCCTCCTTGGTGCGGCCAGGAAATGTGGTGTCAAGCATATTGTGCAGACGAGTAGCGTCGTCGTTCACGGCCCTACCGTTCCGGAGGATTTGAATGCCGATTCTCCCCTCATCAGTTATGACGAACCCTATGCCTTGAGCAAGTACGAATCGGAAAAACGTTTCTGGGAGTTACTGGATGAATACGGTCTTCACGGAAGCATTGTCCGTCCGACCTATGTCTGGGGGCCTTATTCGATGTGGTACACGATCTATCAGGCCGAACTGATGCGCAAAGGCGATTTTGTCTGGGCGGATCACGGGAATGGCATCTGCAATGCCGTTTATGTGGGCAATGTCGTGGATCTGTGCCTCCTCTGTTGCACCAATCCCAAGGCCGACCATCAGGCTTTCATAGCGACGGATGACGAGAAGCTGACCTGGAAAGAGTTCTATGGTCATTATATGGATGTCCTGGGTATGACGCCCGAGCAGTTCTCTTCCGTTCCGTTGAAGGACGGCATCGGCCGCAAATTGAAGTTGGCGACCAAGGCAACGCTCACGAAGCAGATGAAGTACTTGATGGACAAGTACGAGTCTTTGAAGAAGACGTCGCCGAAAAAGGCGAAGTGGGTGTACAAGGCACCACGCAAGGTTCTCCGTCTGGTGCGGAAGCAGATTACGAAGCATCTGCCTGAGATGGATCCGGTCAACATGGCCATCTACAGCCAGCAGACAGTGATGGATGTCCGCAAGAACCGTGAACTTCTCGGCTTCAAGCCGCGTTATTCGGTCGAAGAGGGCATGAAGATTACTTGCGACTGGCTCCGTTGGAGCGATTTGAATACGCCGAAATCTTAGCCGTATGGATTTGCGCCTATCCATCATCATTCCCTTCTACAACGTCGAGCGGTTTATCTCCGAGTGCCTCGATTCGGTATTCGATCAAGATATCCCGCTTTCCGAGTATGAGGTCATCTGTGTGAATGATGGAAGTCCGGACCATTCCAGGGATATCGTTCTGCAGTATATGGAACGTTTCCCGAATCTCCGTCTGATCGAGCACGAAAAGAACAGGAAGTTGGGCACGGCCCGGAATACGGGAAGGACGATTGCTAAGGGTAAGTATATCTGGAACGTGGATTCCGATGATCAGATCGTTCCTAACTGCTTGTCCGGAATGCTGAAGATTTGCGAGGATAACGATTTGGACGTTCTCGAATTCGGAACCATCCAATTCAGTGCAACCCGGCGGAAAGAATTGCCTCGCATCCCTCAAACTAAGGGTGTTGAGTCTGGGCTGGATTATCTGGACCGTTTGAACGCCTACCAGGTTTCCCGGATGTGCCCTGTCTGGAACAAGATGATACGCAGGGAATTCCTGGAAGATAACGGAATATTTTCTCCGGAGATCAATATGGGGGAAGACGTTCCCTATTCGTTCCGGATCCTGACGCTGGCGAAGCGGTTGCTCGTGTGTCCGGACTGTTGCTATTTGTACAGGATTAACGACGATTCATTGACGGGCAGCAACTGGCGGCCTACACCCGAGGTCTTGTATGAGAAGTGCTTCTTCAATCCCAAACTGGTCTATCGAGTGGCGCAGGCGGTTCCTTCCGCTCACCCTTCCACCCGGAAGTCTTTCCTCCAGTCGGCAAAATACACCCTGGACCTGTTCCCCAAGTATTTGAGCGAGATGTCAGCAGAGAATCAGGCTCGTTTCAAGTCCTTGTGCCGGAAGTCCTTCTTCAAGAATAGATATGTTTTCAATCTGATGGGACAGAGGCGGTCCGCCCGTTTCTGCCTCTGGCTGGCGGGCTTTAGTAAAACGCTGTAACGGATGAACATTCTACTGGTCACACTTTATTCACTGGAGCGCAACACATCCGTTGCGATCAGCAATATCAATATTACGAAGGGGCTTTTGGAACTGGGGCATCAGGTGACCTGGGTGATGCCGCATTGGGCGCAGTGCGAGACGGAGTTCGATGCGTCTCAGGTGCGGATTATCCGTGTTCCGGGTGAAGATGAGAAGCGGGATGCCGGTTTCCTCCGGAACAGGCTGCATTCGCATTTCTATATGCTGGACTTCACGCGTTCTTATTTGCGCCAGGTCGGGAAAACGCAGATTCCGGACGAGTTCTATGATGTCGTCATTTCAACATCCGACCCCAAGACGTCCCATGTGTTTACCGCCCGTCTCTTGCGGCGTGTCCGCTATGGGCGATGGATCCAGCATTGGGGCGATCCCCTGCTGGGGGATATTACGCGCAATTTCTGGTGGCCCCGGTGGTACATCAAGTGCTACGAACGGAATATCATCCGCAAGGCCGACAAGGTTGTCTATGTGACACCTTTCACTTGTGATGCACAGCGGAAAGAGTACCCGAAAATGGCTCACAAAATCGCCTTCATTCCGCTTCCTGCGGATATGCACGGCACGGAAACCGTGGAACAGGACGGCTTGTTGCGAATTGCCTATCTGGGCGATTACAACCCGGTATTCCGGAATCTGCGCCCGTTGTATAACGCCTGTTCGAAGATGGATGGTATCTCTCTGACCATCGCCGGTCACGGTCCCAGTTATCGGTCTTTACCGAACATCAAGGTATTGCCCCGGATTCCGCAGGATCAGGCCCTGGAAATAGAAAATGATTCCGACGTAATCTTCTGCGTATGCAACAAAAGGGGAACACAGATTCCGGGAAAGATCCTGTACAAGGCTTCGTCCGACAAGCATATACTCGTCGCGGTTGAGAAGGAATCGCACGATGAGATGTGCAAGTATCTGGAATCGTACGACCGTTTTGTGGTTTGCGACAATACATCCGCATCTATTACCGAGGCCTTGCAGTCCCTGCGGGGCAAGGCACATGATTATGTGACTCCGGAGCTGCTGCTGCCTGTCAGTATCGCCCGGGAGATTCTTCAATAAAATGCTAGATTTCGGAAGTGAATCATTTTGTCATGTTTGATGAATCAAAACGAATAACGGTTACATCTCCTCTTTTGCCTGATCAACAAGAATTCAGTTTGCTTCTAAAGGAGGTTTGGACCAGTAAGTGGATTACGAATAACGGAGAGTTCCACAAGAGGCTTGAGGCTGCTCTTGCCGAGTACCTGAAAGTCCCGTTTATCAGTTTGTTCACAAATGGAACCTTACCTCTTCTTACAGCATTGCAAGCTTTGAGGATAACGGGTGAGGTCATTACGACACCATACAGTTTTGTAGCGACCACTCATAGCATCTGGTGGAACGGATGTCGTCCGGTTTTTGTCGATATTGATCCGAAGACAGGTAATATTGACCCAGATTGCATCGAAGCGGCCATCACGCCTAAGACAACTGCTATCATGCCTGTCCATGTCTATGGAAAGCCTTGCGACACCCAGCGAATTCAGGATATCGCCAACAAGTATGGGTTGAAGGTGGTTTATGATGCGGCTCATGCTTTCGGTGTTGAAGTGAACGGAGAATCCATTTTGAATGCCGGAGACCTAAGTACGCTCAGTTTCCATGCGACCAAAGTTTACAATACCGTTGAAGGAGGGGCTATGGTAATGCATGACCCTGAAACCAAAAAGCGGATAGATTATCTGAAGAACTTTGGCTTTGCAGGTGAAACCGAGGTTGTGGGGCCGGGAATCAACTCCAAAATGGATGAGATCAGAAGCGCTTACGGGCTTCTGAATCTAAAGCAGGTGGATGCGGCTATTGAAGCCCGGCATCAAGTTGCTATTGCCTACAGAAAGGCTCTTCGCTCTGTCGAAGGCATCTCCTTCTGGGATGACATGCCTGGTGTCAAGCACAATTACAGTTACTTCCCGATTTTCATCGATGCGGAGAAGTACGGTATGACCCGGGATGAGTTATATGCTTTAATGAAAAGCCATAATGTTCTCGGACGCCGG
>JAEEGJ010009498.1_pt1 | contig 25979 bp, 22 predicted proteins | sample 8958761 | NCBI WGS metagenome assembly JAEEGJ01 (sample SAMN16246546, study PRJNA631951) | gut metagenome | biome: gut microbiome; feature: rumen; material: RS-attached | host: Bos | place: Iran: Karaj | collected 2018-10 | reverse complement strand
ATGAACGCGCATACCGTAATTCCTTTCTTGTTGAGGCGGTTTCAGTCAAATCTGGATTCTGACGTGCTTACAAGGGAAAACGGCAGTAATCAGTTTGACCTATTCTCACTTCGTCCGAGTGAAGAATTGCGATTCCAATATAAGACAAACCGTTTCCGGTTCTCGGGGCGCGAGGCTATAACGGTGCCTCTTGTCTTCAGTTCTCTGGAGAAAAAGAATCTTAGCCATCTGGTATTTGTTACCACAGCTACCGGTGAATGGCAGATGAGTCCGGGTTGGGCTGCAGAACTATCTTTGTCCCACGATTCCGGCACCTTCGACGAGCAGTCATTGTACCCGTTCCCGATTATGCAGGGATACCGTCGCATCAGCAGCAAACCAGTGCTAAAACCTAATCCATCATCTTTTTCGGAGTCGGTGTCAATATCAGGCCAGCAGCCGCTGGCGGGGCTCTCATTCCGTGCTTCCTTGCGCTCTCAGCAGGGGAAACAGTGGCTTATGGATCGGGATATTCTTGGCGATAATGGCTTTATATGGACCGGGAGAACGGATGAGAAGGTGCCTTTCACCATGATCGGTGCCTCGATTCAGTTGGATAAGGCGTTTCTCGATTTTCATCACGTCATTTCTTTTTCGGCAGATGCCTCCAAGTTCTCTTCTTCTTTATCGCAGGATGGCTCTCTTTCCGGGTATGACGCCGATCAGGCATCTGCCCGGATAAAATGGACGGGGAACTTTTCGGATATGTTGACTGTCAATTGGTTGGAAAGCATCTCTTTCAACCGGGTCTGCGTGGATGGCGTCCTGATTGAGAAAGGCATTTGGCAAGCCTCTCAAAAGGCATCGGTTGTCTATGTTCCTTTTTCCTGGCTCAAAATAGAGAATGAGCTTGACGGCTATTGGAATACGGTTAACCGGAACGTGGTCTGTTTCTGGGACATCCATCTGGATTTCCCGATAAAACGGATTTGCATCGGTCTCCATTTTGACAATATCCTGAACCACAAAGAATACCGCTACCGCGTGGAATCACCGCTTTCCTCCATCGAAATTGCTCAACCTCTCAGGCCGTTCTCGGCCATGTTGCGCTTTTCCTTCAATTTGTAATCTTGCTTTAAAGGAGTTTCTTCAGGTCTTCGATGTCTGGCAAGGCGTTACGGAACTTCTCCGGCATTTCCTCCTTCGTGCGGTAGGTGGCCACGCCCATCGGCTTGTTGTAGTCTTTGATGAGGTACTCAACAATGGATTTGTCGGCGCTCTTGCACAAGACCAGGCCGATGGAGGGACTCTCGTGCGGCTTGCGGACAAAGTCATCCAGGACGGTCAGATAACCGTTCAGCTGGCCCAAATATGCGGTCTTGAAGGGTCCTCGTTTCAATTCCACGGCCACGAGTGCGTTAAGCTCCCGGTTGAAAAACAACAGATCCATCTTGAAAGCATGTCCCTTGACTTCAACGATATACTGGTTCTTGATGAAGATGAAATCTTTGCCAAACCGGAGGATGAAGTCGCGGATGTTCTCCACAATCTCATTCTCCAGCACTTTCTCGTCCACGTCTTCGATGTCGTCGGCATCCAGATCCTCCACGTTGATGAAGTCCAGCAGGTATTCATCCTTGAAAGCACGGATAGCGCGACGTGCGCTCCGTGCATCCGGGAATGTGGTGAGGAAATTGTTGGGAAGGACTCCACGATGGTTGAACTCATCTTCTTCGATGGCCTTTATCAGCGCCTCTTTGCTCAAATGAGAGAGTGCCGTCCGCTGGATGTAGTATATCCTTGCGTCCCGGTCTTTCTCTTTCTCCAGTATGCGGATATGGTGCGTAAACGGAACCGCAAAGAACTCGCTCAAAGGGAAGCCATCTGAAATCGGCAATTCTGGTTGCCGAATTGCAATAGACTCATCTTCAATGCCTTGTAAATCGGCAACCGCGATTGCCGATTTGTCTTCAATGGACGCCCAAGCTTCGTAGAACTTGCGCATATTTTTCATGCTGGTGAGCGAGAATCCAACCAGCCCGGGAAGGTCAGACCTCAGTCGTTCACTGATGAATTCCAGGGCGCCGGTGCCCCAATAACCGGAACGGGAATTCTCTGAAATATACCGGCCAATGCCGAAGTACAACTTCAGTTGCTCCTGATTGGCAAGCCGGATGGCATTGTACTGGCTCTGGAGAATGGCCTTCTTGATGAGTTCGACGGCCTGGATGTATTTGGGTTCTATCTTGTCCATAGGGCAACCATTTCTATGAATACTGACCTGCCTTTTGCGAATAGCGGCAGATGAACAAAGTTAGTGTTTTTCTCTGAAACAAATGCCGTCCAAAGTTCCATTTCGGGAGCGAAGGCTTCTTCCGTGCTTTTCCCTTCATAAATCCAACCTGTGGCGATAGCCTGCTTGGCATTCCTGAGGTTCTCTTGTCACCGGGCTTGCCCGGGATTGCCGACACTGAAGGCGTCGGGGTAACTCAATACCCACTTATGTATAAACCAAGTGGAGATTTGCCATGGATCCAGCAAGCTGATGTCGGCAAAATGCCGGTTAATCCGGAGGTTTTGCCGGACCGATGAGGCGGTTTCCCGAGTCGGCTCAAATCCGGCAGATTCCAAATCCTCTCTCTTTAGGGCTTGCACGATTCTGCCACGAAAAAAGGGAAGTGGGTAACTCAATATGCATGTCCCCTTACGCGACATGACAATGTGCCATCTGTCGGCAAGCCAAATCCGGCAAAAACGGTCGTTGAAAAGGAGGGAAAACGGTGCGAGCCAGGGAGCGGGCAAGAAGCCATCGTTGTACAGGTCGCATCGCGAAACGGTACGACATTGGCATAACTTGCTTTGGCGGTGTCGCGATTGGATCACGGCGCCCTCCGACATCATCTGCCGGGTTCTGCGGAACGCAGATTCAAGACATTGTTGTTTCATGTGCAGTCATGTTTGTGACTCATCTGGAAAGGACAGGAATAATCCGGGCGGACGCCCTCAGCCCATCCTTCCTTTCCCTTCGTTCATATTCCCGGCGCTCCGGTCAGACAGTCTCCTGTAGAAGCCGTTCCTGACGGACCGGCCGTCGATATACCAGCTCGCCACGCAGAGCAGGGTATGGATGCTCGTCCGGTTGTTCTGGACGGTTGAGACAAGTCCCACCTGGTTCATCTGGTCCAGGACCCTGGAAACCGTCTTCCGGTCGCACTTCCACAGGTGGGATAGTTCCACCTCGGAGGCGACGAACTGGCCGACATGGACGGTGGCGGCGAAGCCTTTCTTCTCATATGCCTCTTCGGCGGTTCGGGTGAGATTGATCAGGGACACCAGCGCCTGCATACGGTTGATCCCTTGCTTGCTCGCGGAGAGATAGTCAGCCTGGTCCTTTGTCAGGATGAGGCTGTAGGAAATCGTCCGTTCCATCATCGGCTTGTTTGTGAATTGAGTTCAATGAGTTTCTTCCGGGCTGCTTCCTGCAACTCGGCCTCGGACATGACGCGGTTGCTGCGGATCCAGTCCAGCAAGACGCTCTTCTCGAAATAGATCAGTTTGCCCGCAGGCTTGTAGAACGGAATCCGGTTCTCGTGGGTCATCTTGTAGAGCGTGCTCTTGGCAATGCCCAGGAAACTGGCGGCTTCCTCAAGGTTCAGAACCTCCTTCGCGGAGTAGCAGAGGTTCTCCAGGGTCTGGACCCTCGACTGAAGGTCCGTGAACTTGCGGTCGCCCTCATGGACGGCCTGGCTTTTCTTGGTTTCGTTAACTTCTGACATATGCATTGTTTTTTTAGAGTTTTTGTGTCTCATTCGTGCTGCAAAGATATGGAATAATTCCCTAAATAAACAAGCGTATAATGTTGGTTTACAGCGTGTTAGATGCGGCACAAAGACCACTTTTGCCGACACTTTTTGGGATGCAGCATGGCAAATCCGACTGAACCCGGACGGCAAATCGGATGTACAAAGGACGACCCCGGAAACATGGCATCCGGTGCACACATCGAAATGCATAGTCAAGTGAGATTGAATACGTGACAGAGACGCCGGTTGTACAATCCCGGCATAACGAATGCGGCAGAACAGGCGGCAGACGGAGAGGTCCTGTCTTGTACAATGCACGACAGGAAAGATGGCAACGTCGGAGAAGAAAGTGCCATCAAAAAAAAGTGAAAAAAAATTCAACTTTTTTCGACGAGGGTATCAGAGTACCCGATTTCGTGTGTTTTTACGGTACTCCGACCCGGCAGGACGGAAAGCGTCAGGGCCGGGTAAGGGAGGAATCGTATCGGTCCTCTTGCTAATGACGGAACTAATTGTTATCTTTGTAATTGAAGGATGCAGACGTAATCTGAGCGGGGCATCCGGACAGACGGCTCTTTGATTTGATAAATCTGATTCTTGTCCCGTTTTTGTCCCGTCATTTTCCGGGCAAACGGAACGGAGCGCTGTAAGAAATTGATCTACATCTTGTTCCTTGCCACCCATCTTCTTTCCCGGCAGGAATCGAAAAGATACGAAAAAAACCTATCTTTGCAGTATGCGTAAATGGATGATTCTGGGCGCGCTCGTCGGGGGGTGCCTCGGGCTGCAGGCGCAGACGCTGCAGCAGAAAGTGGACCAGGCCGTGATGGCGGAGCCCCTGAAGGGGGCGGTCGTGGGCGTGATGGTGCAGGATGCGGCCGGACATGTCGTGGCAAGCCGGGAGGCCGGCCGCCGGATGGTGCCGGCGTCCAACCTGAAACTTGTCACGACGGGAACGGCCCTGCATGCCCTCGGGCCGGATTTCCGGTTCGGGACGGGGATCGGCTACACCGGCACCGTGGAGGACGGCACCCTGCACGGGGACGTGTACATCGTGGGCGGAGGCGATCCCACCATCGGCGTGACCGACACCGTGGCGGTGAAACCGGACGCCCTGTTCTGGCGCTGGAAGTCCATCCTCAAGGAAGCCGGAATCAGCCGCATCGACGGCCGCATCATCGGTGACGGGCGGGCCTACGAGGGCCATCTGGAGAACACGACCTGGGGCTATGACGATACCGGCACCTATTACGGGGCCGGCTGCAACGCGCTCAGTTACTACGAGAACGCCGTGGACTTCCTCGTCTCGGCGGGAGGTGCGGACGAACCCGTCAACGTGACCCAGCGTTTCCCCGACACGCCCTGGATCCACTTCAGCAACCGGACATCGACCGGACCCAAGGGTACCGGAAACAGTCTCTATCTGTACACGACCGACCTGGCTCCCTATGCGGAACTGCGCGGCACCTATTCCCTGGACCGCAAGCCCAAGGTGGAGCATTTCGCGAACAAGTACGGCGCCCTCACCTGCGCCTACTATTTCTGGCAGAATCTCCGCGACACGGGCTGGGACATCTCCGGCGGCTATGCCGACATCGACCGCGGCGGTTACGTCCGGGGCGCCGATTTCGTTCCGGCCTACAAGGCCGGCACGCCCCAGGTGCTGGGCCAGTCCGACTCCCCCGCCCTCTCCCGGATCGTCCGGCAGACGAATGTCCTGAGTGACAATTTCTATGCGGAGGCCATCTTCCGCCAGATGGGCGAAAAGGCCTCAGGCATCGCCGTGTACGACAGTTGCCGCGTGGCGGTTTATGACGTGCTCGAGGGACTGATGGAAAGCGACCTGGCCGGGATCCGTATCGAAGACGGCAGCGGCCTGTCGCGCCTGAACACTGCCTCGCCCGCCTTCTTTGTCTCGTTCCTCCGGGCGATGACCCGCTCCCGCGGCTTCGACGCCTTCCTCGCCAGCCTCCCCCAGCCGGGTGAAGGCACGCTGAGCACGCTCCTTCCCAAACTCACGGCCGCCCAGAAAGCACGCATCCGGGTCAAGAGCGGCTCCATGGACGGCGTCCTCTGCTACAGCGGCTACATCCTGGACGAAGCGGGCAAACCCACCCGCATCTTCTCCCTGATGGTAAACGGGGCCACCGCAAAAACGGCCGACCTGCGCGAAACGCTGGGCGGTATCATCGAGGCGATGCTGTAATCTTATTTCCTTGAAAGAACGGCGGCAAGGGCCGGACGGTAGAGGTCGCCGACAGGAAGCGTGGGACCACCGTCAAGGGTGACGGCAGTCCGGGAGTATTCACGGATTTCCGAAAGGTTCACGAGGTAGGAGCGATGGATGCGGAGGAAGCGGTCCTCCGGCAGTTGCTCCGCCAGCCGTTTCAGGCTGTACAGGACCACCAGCGGCGCGGACTCGTCCCGAAGCCATATTTTCAGGTATTCGCTCATGCTTTCCGCATACCGGATGCGGGCCGGTTCCACCCGTACGGTCTTGTAATCCACCTTGAAAGTCAATGCTTCCGGCCGGGATTCCACCCGGGGGCGGGCCGCCTCGATCCGCTCCCGGAGATGCATCGCCGACGCCTCGAACTCCCGGAAACCGAAGGGCTTCAGGAGATAATCGGCCGCATGGACTTTGAAGCCCTCCAGGGCGAACTCGGAATACGCGGTCGTGAATACAATGAGGGGCGGATGCTCCAGCGAACGCACGAAGTCCATCCCCGACAGGTCCGGCATGTTGATGTCCACGTACAGGACGTCCGCCTGCTCCACGAAGGGCCGCGCCGCAGCGGCCGACGGACAGGCGGCGACCAGTTCCAGGAACGGAACTCTCCCGATGTACGCCTCCAGTTGCCGGAGCGCCAGCGGCTCGTCATCGATGGCTACGACCCGGATCATGCACCCTCCTTTCCGGGATTCACCGTCGCGGGAAGCAACAGGACGATGTCATACACGTCCCCGCTACGGTCGATGCTCAGTGTGTATCGGTCGCCGTACAGCAGGTCCAGCCGCCCCCGGACATTCGCCAGCCCGACACCGTGCTGTTCCGTCTCCGCTGCGTCCTGCCGACTGTTCGCGCAGCGGAAAACGATCTTTCCGCCCTCCACCGATACGGCCACCCGCACGAACGAAGGCTTCTCATAACTGATTCCATGCTTGAACGCATTTTCCACGAAGGAAGCCAGCACGAGCGGCGGAATCTCGGCCCCGTCGTCATTCTCCGGCAGGGACAGGTCAACCCGGACCGTATCGGCATACCGCAGTTTCATCAGGGACACGTAATGGCGGAGGAAGTCCATTTCCTTGGCCAGGGGAATGGTGGGATGGTCACTCTCATAGAGGACATGCCGCATCATCTTCGAGAACTCCTCGATGCTTGCCTTCGCCTGCTCCGGATCGATGTCCACAAGCGCGTGGATATTGTTCAGGGTGTTCATGAAGAAGTGCGGATTGATCTGGTAGCGGAGAGTCTCCAGTTGCCGGCTCAGGTTCTCTGCCTGCAGTTCCTGCATCCGGCGCTCGCCGCGGGCCGATTTCAGGTAATACTTCACGCCCAAGTTCACACCCAGCATGAGCAGGCCCATGATTACCTTCATCACTTCCGGAGTCATCGGCAGACCTTTGCCTCCGGGCGGAGGTGGCCCTCCCGGCACCCGCCTGGACATCCAGACATAGGCCCCGAACAAAACCATCAGTCCCAGGAATACCCCCAGGTAGGCCCACGGCCTCCCTTTCTCCACCCATAGCGGGGCGGCCAACAGGTCATGGAGCAGAAACAGGACGAAGAACGGCAGGATGCCCAGCCAGACGTGCAGGACATCTCCGACCGAGAATTCGAGCCCGGTGGAATGCCCCTGGAAGTACATGGCCGTGGGCACCAGGGCAAGGACGACCAGCCAGAGGATGCCGTAGATGACAACCTCCTGCATCTTCTCTGCGAAAAACCGTCTCATGCCTGTTGCAAAAATACGAAACATTTCCGACAGCCGCAGCCCGTTCGCTGAAAGAAACCGCCCGTTCGCTGAAATCTAGTCCGGGAGGCGGGATTATTGTTTATCTTACCGGCGGACTAGTCTTTAACGTGTATCTAAAACCGAAGAAGTTATGAAACAGACCGTATCCCTCCTCCCGGTCCTGGTCGCCCTTTCCTTGCAAGGCTGCACGAAGGACCCCCTTGACATATCCTTTCCCGATGACAATGACTCGTCAACCGTCAATGCCGATGATTCCGCCGGCGCAGGCATCGAAACCGACCAGGATGACGACCATGTAGCCAACACCACTTTCGCCCGCACGGTGAAGGTGACCTTCAACGGCGGAAGCGCCACTGTGACCGGCGCGACCACGGACTTTACCGTCGCCATCGACGGAGCCGGCGTAACCATCACCAACAACGGCAGTGAAGCCGTCATCTATGACCTTTCCGGCACCTCCCCCGACGGGTATTTCAAACTCTACAGCACCAGGAAACAGGAAATCCTCCTGAACGGACTGAGCCTTACGAACAAGCAGGGCGCGGCCATCAACAACCAGAGCCACAAGCGAACTTTCGTTGTCGTGAAGGGCACGAACACCCTTGCCGACGGCGCTTCTTACACCCAAACGCCCTCCGACGAGGACGAGAAGGCGGCTTTCTTCTCCGAAGGCCAACTCGTGTTCAGCGGCGACGGCACCCTGACCGTCAACGCCACCGGCAAGGCCGGCATCACCTCCGATGACTATGTCCGGTTCATGGGCTCCCCCACCGTGAAAGTCACCTCCAGCGCCGGCCACGGCGTGCGTGGCAAGGAAGCCATCATCGTCAGTGACGGAACCGTCGATGTGGACGTCTCCGGCACCGGCAAGAAAGGTTTCTCATCCGACACGCTCGTGTACATCGGCGGTGGGGTGACGACCATCAGGACCACCGGTTCCGCCGGCACCGTGGACGGCGAACTCACCGGCGTCGCCGGCATCAAGGCCGACCTCCGCTTCGAGATGGTGGACGGCGTGCTGAACGTCACCAGCACCGGAACGGGCGCCAAGGGCATCAGCGGCGACAACGTCGCCTATTTCAAGGGCGGCACGGTCACGGTCGATGTTTCCGGCGCCAACTACGGGACCAGTTCCTCCGGCGGCTTCGGCCCAGGCGGCGGACATGGCGGCCCGGGCGGCTGGGGCGGCAGCCAGAGTTCGTCCTCCGACAACTCCGTCGCTTCCAAGGGCATCAAGTTCGACGGGAACCTGTACATCTCCGGCGGCAAGATTTCGGTCAAGAGCGCCAAGCATGAGGCGATCGAAGCCAAGGGCGTCATCCAAGTCAGCGGCGGCGAAGTGTATGCCCATTCCAGCGACGACGCCATCAACGCCGGCGGCGACTTCACCATCGAAGGCGGGGCGGTCTATGCCCAGTCCACCGGCAACGACGGTCTGGATGCCAACGGCAACTTCTATATCAAGGGAGGTATCGTATTCGCCCTCGGCTCCGGCGGCGCGGAACTCGCCGTCGACGCGAACTCCGAGCAGCAGAAAAAACTCTATCTCACCGGCGGTACGGTCATCGCCGTAGGCGGACTGGAAAGCGGCGCCTCGCTCAGCCAGCCGTGCTGGTCGGCCGGGACCGTGAAGGCCAATACCGCCTATGCCCTGTTCGACAATGACGGGAAGGTTCTCGGCGCGTTCAAGACGCCAACGACGGGGAACCTTACCCTGGTGCTGTCCGCTCCTTCGCTGAATTCCGTGAAACATGGTGTTACTATCAGCGGCGGCGCGTCCCTGCTCAATGGCGTGTACACGCAGGACGCCACCGTCAGCGGAGGAAGCGGCTGCACCTTATCTTCCTATTCGGGCGGCGGACAGGGCGGCCCCGGTGGCTGGTGATGAAAAAATGACTATCTTTGCAGGTTATGAAGAAGTTATTGACACTCATCGCCTTGGTTTTCGCGCTTGCCGCGCCGGCCATCGCCCAGAATACCGGCCAGAAAATCAACAAGAAGAACCTGGTCATCAAGGAGTGGAACACCGACCCGAGAAGCGGGAAGAAGGTGCTGGACCGCGTGACCACCTACAACTCCGACGGCAAGAAGGTCGAGGAGATCGAATACGGGTCCGAGGGCCAGAAATGGCGCAAGCGCTACGAGTACGGTCCCGGCGCGGACGGCAAATGCCTCAAGGAGTCGGTGTACGACGAACGGAACCGCCTGAATACCGTCAAGAAATACGAGTACAACGAGTTCGGCCGCAAGAAGACCCAGTACAACTACAACGCGAAGGGGAAACTCCTGACCGTGAAAGTGTTCGAATACATTACCGAAGATGTCTGACGATGCGTCCATAGCGCAGGGACTCCCGCTGGACGGCTTCTCCCCCATCTCCCTCGCGGAGATGGACGGCGTCAAGTTGATGAACCGGGTGGATACGAAGTACCTCACGGACCGGGCGACGCTCGCGGGCGTGCTCCGCGACGCGGCCGCCGCCGGCTACCGGGTCCTCGTCGCCGACGGATCCCGCATCAGTCCCTACGACTCCATCTACTTCGACACCGACGGTCTGCGCATGTTCACCGACCACCGGAACCGGAAACTCCGCCGGCAGAAAGTGCGCACCCGCGCCTACGTCCATTCCGGAGACGCCTTCCTGGAAATCAAGCGGAAGAACAACCAGGGGCGCACGAAGAAAAAACGCACCGGCATCCCAATGGACGAACTTCCCGATTTCCGGGGCGATGAGGCTGCATGCCGCTACCTCGACGCCCACTCCGACTTCCAGGCGGCGGAACTGGCGCCGGCCCTGGAAACCTACTTCCGGCGGATCACCCTCGTGAATCCGGACCGGACCGAGCGCGTCACCATCGACACGGACCTCCGGTTCCGGAATTTCCGGACCGGGCTGGAAACCACCCTCGGGGACGCCGTCATCATCGAACTGAAACAGAGCGGCCGCGGTGCCAGCGCGATGAAGGGGATCCTTCTCGACCACCGGGTGAAAGCCGCCCGCCTGAGCAAATACTGCATCGCCGTCACCCTCACCGACCCGTCGGCCCGCGCCGGCCGGTTCAAGGAGAAGGTGCGGCTCCTCGAAAAGACCATCCACCATCCAATCACCGTAGCATGATTTCAATGCAAGACCTCGGCGAGTACAACCTTGCCGACGAGAATTTCCTCGACGTCCAGACCATCACGGACGCGATGATGACCACCGCCCAGAGCCTGACGGAACTGGCCATCCGTTTCTTCCTGAACCTCGCCGTCTGCTGGGTCATCGTGGGCCTGTTCTATTACCGGAAGAGCCGCCGCCGCGACTATTACTTCACTTTCATGGTGTTCTCCACCGCAATGCTGATGCTCCTGTACATCATGGGCAACGTGGAGGTGGGCGTGGGCCTGACGCTGGGCCTCTTCGCCATCTTCGGCGTCATCCGGTACCGCACCGAAACCGTCCCCATCCGGGAGATGACCTACCTGTTCGTCATCATCGCCCTGGCCGCGATGAACGGACTCGCGCCGCTGTACCGGGTCGCGGGCGCGCTTTCGGACACGCCGCACTACGCCCTGAACACGGGCGCACTGCTGGTCACGATGATCTCGAACCTCCTGGTCATCGGCCTCATCTGGTTCCTGGAGAGTGACAAGGTGACCAAGCATACCTCCACGAAGTTGGTGCTGTACGACCGGATCGAACTCATCGTCCCGGAACGCAGGGCGGAACTGGTCGCGGACCTGGAGAAGCGCCTGGGCCTGAAGATCGACAAGGTGGAGATCGGGCACGTGGACTTCCTCAAGGACGCCGCTTTCATCAAGGTTTTCTATACCCTGGACCACGGGGAGACCGGTTCCATCGACCAACTCACGCGGGCCAAAGACTATGTGGAGCAATGAGAAAGATCCTGCTGACCCTGTCCCTGCTGCTCCCCGCAGCCGCCTTTGCACAGACGACCTACGACGACGGACTGTCCTTCGGCGCCCGTGCCACGGTGGAGGCCGATGCCAAACTGGCGAAAGGCCTGCACCTCACGGCCCATGAGCAAATCCGCTACTACGGCGATTCGGAGGACATCATGCGGTTCCACACCGGAATCGGCCTGGAATACAAGGTGCTCCCGTTCCTGAAGGTGGGCGCGGAGTACGAACTGATCAACCGCTACAAGTTCGATTCGGACCAGAATGCGAATACCTGGTCCATCCGTCACCGGGGGAACTTCTTCCTCACGGGGACGCTCAAGACCTCGGACTGGCAGTTCGGCCTTAAGGAGACGCTGCGTCTCACACACCGGCCGGACGACATGAACACCCTGCAGGCACCCCGCAACGCGCTCGCCCTCAAATCCAAGGTCTCGGCCAAATACCTGGGCTGGGGCAAGATTGTGCCCTTCGTCGGGTTCGAGGTACGGAACACCCTCAACGACGCCTCTTACAAGGGTACCTACAACGCTGCGGCCGAGAAGAACAAGGACATCTACACCAACGAGGAATTCCTGGGCTACACGCACGCCTACGTGAACCGCTACCGCGCCGAACTGGGCGTGACGCTGAAGTTCGACAAGCGCCATGCGCTGGAGTTCTACCTCCTGGGCGACCATTACAAGGACAAGTCCATCGACACGAACCGCGAAGGTTCCAGCAGTTGGGAAAAGAACGGCCTCGTGCTCAAGGCCATCGACTGGCATGTCGGGAACATGGTCACCGCCGGCGTGGGCTACAAGTGGGAGTTCTGAGGACCTCCCAAGACGACGAAAGGTGTCCGGAGACTCTCCGGGCACCTTTTTGTTATGGGTGTGTGATGCGCTTACTCGCCGAGCCCCTTCTTCACGGCCTCGCTGAGCCGGTCGTAGAGGGCGTCGGTCTTCTCGAGGAGTTCCTTGCGGACGCCGTCGTAGTAGGCCTTCTTGCTGCCTTCCGGCTTGCCCAACTTGTCGCGGAGTTCGTTGAACAGGTCCACGGCACCGTCGATGAGGTTCGCCACCTCGTCGGCATTCTTGCCCGGATGGACGGAGAGGAACAGCGCGCAGTCGTCCACGAATGCACCGATCACATACTCGATGTCTTTCTTGATGTCTCTGAGATTCATGTAAAAGTAACTTTAGTTATCGGATGCAAAGATAGTACTTTTTTTAGATTCCACCATTCCTCCGCCAGGACCGAATCACTATTCTTCCTTGGATTTCACGTACTCGAAATCTCCCTTCTCCTCTTTCCACTCCAGTTTATGGATGTCCCAACCTCTTCCTGTGGCCGGTTTTTCCAGTTTCTGCGCGATGATGGCCCTGTTGCCGTCCGTGCGCACGTTGATCATGCCATAGACCGTCACCACGCGCTCCTGTTTCTTCTCGGCAGACAGTTTCAGGTCCTTCAGTTTCAGGAATTCCTTGCCCGACCGGGCCAGTTCGGTGGAGAAAATCAGGGAGCGCTCACCGCGGCTGTACTTGCCGATGGTACCTAGGGTGTCGGGACGGGGATGGCAATGCTTCTCTTCGTCTCCGCTGGAAATGATCGTCGCGATCGGATTGAGCACATCCAGGAATTCGGTGGAATAATCGGCGCTGCCGTGATGGCAGCACTTGGCAATATCCACTTGCAGGGACTCCCGGGCCTTCAAGATGGCCTTTTCCACGTCGGCTTTCTCGGCCGTCGTCACATCGACACCGGTATACTTGCGGATCAGGTAATGCTCCGACTCTGCATTCAAGTCTCCGCCCACCAGCAGCCGCAAATGGCCAATGGTCAACTTGACGATCACCGAATGGCCGTTCTTTGTCTTGCCGGCATCGCTGCCGCCGAACACGGGCAGGGCGTCCTTTCCTTCGACAGTCTCCGCCACGGGGCCCATGATTTCCATCCTCATGTCGAACTGGTCGTTCCGATAGATGGGATCCGAGCCTTTCCGGACCGCTACCTTCTCCGCGTCCGTTTTCTTGAGCACCCTGAGGTATGTCCCGTTTGTCGCGGTTTTGCTGCGCGCCTTGAAATCGTCGTCCGTATCGCACAGGTCTGTAATGTACCGGTCGCCGATTCCGTGGTCTACGTACCTTCCCAGCAACTGGAGTCCGCTGCCTGTTTCGACCATGCCGTTATGGTACACCTTCTCAATCTTGATCTGCGGATCCTTGCCTTGGGATTTGGTAAAGATCTTTTCGAACCCCAGATAGTGGTCCTTGTCCGAATGCGAGATGACGACCGTGAAAGGCGGTGTGACATTCTTGGGCGAATTCAGGTTGAAGCGCCATTTCAGGAAACGGTACATGTTGTCCGACTCTCCGGCATCGATCAGGAAATGCCTGTCATCGGGGGTGACGATATGGCATCCGTCCCCCTGGCCCACGTCGATGAAGTTGACTTCGAGCGGCCGGTCGAACTGCATCTCGGAGCGCTTGATGTATCCGTCGGCGTTCCGGCAATGGACCTTGATATACTCCGTCTTTTTATTGCCTTCTCCGAACAGTTCCTTCACATATTCACCGTTTTCCACATAGGCTTTCATGTAGTCGCCGAAGAGAAGTTCTTTCACATAGGAAAGCGATTTCTTTCCCGTTTCAGGATCGGTTACGATCTTCTGCAATTTCACCGAAGGGTAGGTGGCATAGCCCACCGTCTGAATATTAGCCATAGTTGTTATGAATTATGTGACACCTTTCCAAAGATAGTACTTTTTTTTGATTTCACCATCAACATCCCAGGCATCACTCCGGCCATTATTCTGCAAGGTTATTATTCCTTTAACTATTCGAAGATGGCGGGCAGGATTCGGTTTCGCGAAAGACAAATCCCCGAAGGTCAGTTTGACAAAAATACATATCTTTGCAATCGTCACAATCAGATTTCGACTGGATTATGAAAAAGAGCATCTTATTCATTCTGTCATCCGTGGCCCTCCTGGTCATGTCGGCTTGTAACAAGCCTGCCGAAGAAAATGGTGGGCACCAGAACAACGAGGGACAGCACAATAATGAGGGGGAGCACAATAATGAGCCCACCATTCCGGATGGAGCCGTCGATCTCGGACTTAGCGTATATTGGGCATCTTGTAACGTGGGAGCGACAGTTCCAGAAGAATCCGGGAGTTTCTTCTCCTGGGGCGAAACGACCACAAAAGAAGACTATTCATGGGATGCGTACAAATGGACAGAAGGGAAGGTGACCGTTCTCCCCTCCTGGGGTGGCGGAATCAACGCTACGGCAACGTTGATCAAATACAACACGATGGCAAAATTCGGGCAGGTGGACAATCTTCTAGTCCTGGAGCCCGCCGACGATGCGGCCCATGCGAAACTGGGAGACAAGTGGCGCACTCCAACCCTCGAAGAATGGAAAGAACTTGTCGATAAATGCACCTGGTCCTGGTCAATCAGAAACGGCATCCCTGGTTATCAAATATCCAGCAATACCGCCGGCAATTCGAACAGCATCTTCATCCCTGCCGCCGGAGGTAGGGCGGGGAAAGTGGCCGAATACGAAAAAACAGACGTCTTGTGTCAGACGTCCTCTCTATGCATTGACACGCCTGTTGGCGAATTGATCCTCCGCGGTTCCAAAGATGGAGTGGAGTTCCTCCCAACGGAACGATACGCTGGCCTTCCCGTCCGTCCGGTTTATGGGGCACGCAAACTTGAACACGGAGACGTGTTGTTCGTGGATCCTGCTTCTTTCGACCTTTCACCGGAAGCCCAGACCATCGAGATGACTCTTTTGAAGAATGTCGATTATTCCGTTTCCCTCGATGACGCCGGGAAAGACTGGATCACGCTCGTCAAAACGAAGGCGTTAGGCTCCGGGAAAGTAACCTTCGACATAGCCGGGAACACGTCCACGGACAGCAGGCAGGGCAAGATTACTTTCAAGCAGAACGGAGGAGACCTGTCCAAGACGGTCATCGTACGCCAGAAACAAACCGACTGCCTGGTCATTCCCGTCAAGGAGTTCCAGGTCTCAAAAGCCGCTCAGGTTTTGAACGTTGAAGTCCAATCAAATGTCGAATTCGACGTGGAACCGACGGTGGAGTGGATAACCTATGCACAGACAAGGTCCCTGCCCACCAGGACGGTTGTCCTTAACATCGCCGCAAACACGTCTTACGAACCGCGTTCCGGGAGCGTTGTGGTCAAGCAAAGAGATGGAAACCTTTCGGAAACCATCACTGTCGTTCAGAAACAGACGGATGTCCTGACCGTCTCCCCGACGACTGTCGAACTCGGAACCGACGCCCAGTCCGTCGAGATTGTCGTCCATCACAACGTGGATTACAGCGTCATTATCCCCAATCATGCCCAAGATTGGATTTCCATCCTGTCCAATCCTGCGACAACGGGACTGGCCGACGACCGGGTTTCGCTCTCGGTCGCCCAGAATGTCGGACGTGCCCGAAGCGCTGGAATCACCATCAAACAAACCGACGGTTCTCTCTCGCAGTCAGTCTATATCGATCAAGAGGGCGTCCAGTTAGTGACTGGGATCTCGCTTACCCCCAAGTCTCTCGGCCTCCTGGAAGGCAGATCCCATCTTTTGATTGCCACTATTCTCCCGGACAATGCCTATAACCAGACTTTGAAATGGACCTCATACAACGAAGCGGTCGCTACGGTCGATGATAGCGGCCTGGTTACGGCCATCTCGGAAGGGACTGCATCCATCTATGTAAATGCCACCGACGGCAGTGGGAAATACGCTGTTTGCAGAGTCTCCGTATTTCGGGAGGTGGTGGATTTAGGCCTCAGCGTCAAATGGGCGATGTGCAACCTATCCGACACCGGACTCGTGAATGCTCCGGACCTATACGGAGATTACTATGCTTGGGGAGAAACGGAGACAAAGGACTCTTACCTCTGGTCAAACTATAAGTGGGCAGACGGCAGTCCCAAAATGCTCACAAAATACAACACGAACAGTTCCTACGGCATCGTTGACGGCAAGACGGTATTGGAGACAGGCCCCGATGGAGACGATGTGGCCTCCAGGATCCTCGGCGGCAAATGGCGCATGCCCACCAATGATGAGTGGCAGGAACTGCGCAAAAAGTGCAAATGGTCCTGGACTTCGCTGAATGGCGTGAATGGGATGAGAATCACCAGTAATCAACCAGGATATACCGACAAGTGGATCTTCCTTCCCGCTGCCGGCCAATGGCGCGGTGACAGCACCACAATCGTCGGGAGCGAAGGATACTATTGGTCTTCTTCCCTACAGGATAGCACCCCCTATCTGGCATATCCTGCCTTCTCTTTCAAATCCTCGGGATTCCTCGGAATCTTCCCCGACCGCTGTTACGGGCAATCCGTCCGCCCTGTCACAGAATAAGTATCCGTGTAAGAGTGAACGTTTGATACTCTGGTCTATTTCATTTCTTTCAGGACCTCGGCAATCGCCGCGTCCAGTTGGGGATCCTTTCCTTCGAGGCGGTCCTTGAAGGTATTCTTGACATAGATGTCGGGTTTGACGCCGGTGTTTTCCAGGTCGGAACCGTCGATGACGCTGTAGCAGCCCCAGGCCGGCATGCGGCAGGTGGAGCCGTCCAGCAGCCGGACGGACGAGGTGAAGATGATCCAGCGGTAGGTTTCCGTGCCCACGAGTTTGGCGATGCCGAGGGTCTTGATGCCGTTGGAGGTCACCTCGGCGTCGGAAAGACTGTGCTCGTTGACGAGGACGACGATGGGCCGGTCGCCCGGGGTGACATTGGGATGGCTCGTCCGCGGGAAGTCGCGGTAGGCCCATTCGAAATGGGACTGGCCGCGGAGGAAGTCGATGACCTCCTTGTGGACGTTGCCGCCGTTGTTGTACCGCAGGTCCAGGATGAGCGCATCCTTGTCGTACACTTCCGTATGCATCTTGCGCAGGAATGATTCCAGGTCTTCCGCTCCCATGGCCCGCATGTGGATGTAGCCCACCTTTCCACCGGTCTTTTCCGTGACGATATCGGCCCGCTGATCCTCCCATTCCTTGTACGCGAGCGTCTTGATGGCGGAGAAGGATGCCGTGTGGACCTTGGTGTCGAATTCCTTGCCGCCGCGGCTGAACGTGAGTTTCAGTTCATCCATCGGCACGGCGCCCGAGAAGTATTTCTCCCGGTTCGTGCCCTGGAACACCCGCACGCCGTTCACGGCGACCAGTTCATCGCCCTTCCGGACATCGATCCCGTACTTGTCGGCCGGGGAATCCGCCAGGATGCCGGCGACTTTGTACGGCGAAGCATTGTCGAAGAGGATTCCGGTCGCATAGGTGCGGATCCGGGTTTCGTTCTTCTCCTCGGTACCGTTGGAAGTGAATCCCAGGTGGGAGGAGTTCAGTTCGCCCAGCAGGTCGGTGATGAGCGTGCGGAGATTCGCGCGGGTCCGCACATAAGGGAGGAGCGACGCGTAGTAGTCCCGGACCGCCGGCCAGTCGGCACCGTGGAAGTGCACGTCGTAGTAATTCTGCTCCAGCACGGCCCAGGTCTCGTAGAACATCTGGCGGAATTCGTCGTCCAGCACCGCTTCCACGTCTTTCTTGACTTCGGTCTTGGTGGCGGAGGCGGCCGCCGGGTCCACCTTGTAGATGGCGCCGGAAGACAGGCAGTACAGCGCATCCTTGCAACTGAAGAAACTGCCTCCGCGAAGGTCCTTCACCTGCTTGGGCTTCGCCTCCGGGTCGGAAATCTCCAGGGAGAAGAGGCCAGGCGTCCCGGAGCCCATCGAACTGTACAGGAGGTAGTCCTTCCCCTTGGTGGAGAAGACGTACGGGCTCCCCTGGAATCCTTCCCGCTCGACACGGGTCATCCTTTCGTGGATGTCCTTGAAATCGATCACGACGGTCGAATCCTTCTTCGCCTCGTCCTTCTTGTCCTTGAACAGGTTCTCTACATTCTCGGACTTGAAGGGGGTGTCATACTTCCGGAGCGGCAGTTTATACAGGGAAGGGCGGGCTCCGCGAGGGAATGAAGTCGCCGTGGGGTTGGCCGTCAGGTACATGTATTTCCCGTCGGGAGAGAAAACGGGGCTCTGCTCCACCGAGGCGGAGTGGGTGAAATTCCGCAAACTGCCGTCCTTGAGATTGTACAGGAAAATGTCGGACTCGAACCGGTGCATCGCATCGAAGGCCAGCCAGGTACCATCGTCGGAGAAAGCGAGGCTGTATCCCTGGAAGGACCAGAACTCGGCCTCGGCCACCTGGGCTGTGGTCCCGGCCTTCGCGTCGTACAGCATGACGGCGCGGCTGCCGTCGATGAAGGCCAGTTTCTCCCGTTTCCGGTCGGCCTGCAGCCCCTTGGTATTGTTCTCCGAAATGAAGACGGCCGATTCCCCCGCGCTTTCGTCGGCAGCGATCCGGAAGAGGTTCGTCCATCCCCTGTCCGTCCGCGTGTAATAGATAGTCTTGCTGTCATCGCCCCAGACCACTTCGTCCACCCGTTCGTCCGCCGGGGTGGGCAGTTTCCGGAGATACTTGCACTTCGTATCGGAGACATACAACCCTCCGCGGATGACCAGGGCGAACTTCTTCCCGTCGGGCGAGACGTCCGCCGCCGTGGGCGTCTGGCCTTCGAAGGCCCGGCGCACCTCCACGCTGCCGGAGGCGACCCGGATCTGCGGGACCGACACCTGGCCGGAGGCCGGCTCCAGCACATGGATCTCATAATCCTTCAGGAACACGATGGCCGAGCCGCCGAACGCGATGGACGGGTACTGGACGGACTTGTCGAAGGAAGTGAGTTGCTTCGGTTTTCCGCCCTTCACGTATTTGACGATGTTGGACTCCTTGTTCAGTTCGTCGCTGACATAGTAGATGTTCCCGTCCCTGTCGGCCATCGGCCACTGGTCCTTGCCGATGTAGTCGGTCAGTTCCGTGTAGGATTTGGTGCGGGGGTTCCAGCACTTGATGTTCGGATTGTGGTCGCCCACATAGCGCTTGCGGGTGGGAAAACTGATGCTTTCCATGGACTCGTTGAAGAGGAATTCGCCCGTCCGGGGATTCTCGGCGAGGTTGACGACCGTATTGAAATACCCGCCGAACATCAGTTGCGGCGTTCCGCCCGTGACGGCCACCTTGAAGGTGGTCTTGCGGGCGCTCTCACGCGTGGACTCGAAATAGATCCAATCCGATTTGGGCGACCAGCCGACAGGCATGTCCGGCGCTTCGTGGAACGTCAGTTGGACGGCCTGCCCGCCGCCGGCGGGGACGACATACACGTCGCTGTTCCCCTGGATATTGGAACTGAAGGCCAGCCATTTGCCGTCAGGGGACACGAGCGGCGAGTCCTGCACCCCCGGCATCGTGATGACGGCCGTGGCCTGTCCGCCCCCGACCGGGACGGAATAGATGTCTCCGTCATAACTGAAATAGATCTGCTTCCCGTCCGGAGAAAGCGACGGATGCGAGGCGAAACGGATGTTGTCGGCCAAAGAGGCGGCGGAGGCGGCCATCAGCGCGGCCGTGAGAAGGAAGGACTTCCGGAGATTCATGTCGGGTCGGTGTTTGTGTGAACAGTACGAAGATAGTCAATTTCCCCCAATAATCCGTTTTCTCCGGGAATTTGTATGGATAATGGACGGGATTTGATTATCTTTGGTCTGGAAGTCGCTGACTTTCAAAAAAGTAATAACCAATCCCTATCGCAGGAACCATGAAAAGGACCCTCTTTTTTATCCTGATGCTTGCCGCATGGACCGCATCAGCCCAGCAGCGGAACCCCGTCGTTCCGTCCTTCACCGGAGCCGTCGAAGACTTCAAGCCGAACGTCACCAACCAACTGGGACACCAGTATCCGATGGTCAACTCCCAGGGAGCCGTCCGGGCGCAACTCCGGGCCCCGCAGGCCCAGGCCGTCCAACTGGACATCGCCGGCAAGCGGTACGAGATGACCAAGGATGAGAACGGCGTCTGGACCGGCACCTCCGACCCGCAGGATGTGGGCTTCCACTACTACCAGTTGAATGTCGATGGCGCCTCGGTGCCCGATCCGGGCTCGATCTATTTCTTCGGCGCCGGACGCTGGGGCAGCGGCATCGAGATCCCGTCCGCCGACATGGACTTCTGGCAGGTCAAGAACGTCCCCCAGGGCGTGATCGAGGAGCGGTATTACTGGTCCAAGGCCACGGAGAGCATGCGCCACTGCTATGTCTATCTGCCTGCGGAGTACCAGAAGAACACGAACAAGAAATACCCCGTCCTGTACCTCCAGCATGGAAATGCCGAGAATGAGCAGGGCTGGTCCGCCCAGGGCCACACCGGCCAGATCCTGGACAATCTGGTCGCCGAGGGCAAGGCTGTCCCGTTCATCGTGGTGATGGATTACGGCCAGGGCCAGAACATCCATCTGACCGGCGAGTATGCCAAACAGGTGCCCGCACCCGAACCGGGCCGGCGCCCCGGTAACGACAACTTCCAGGTAGTCCTCCTCACGGACATCATCCCGATGGTGGAGAAAGAGTACCGCGTGATCGCCGACGCGCAGCACCGCGCGATGGCCGGCCTGTCCATGGGCGGCGGCCAGACCCGCCGGATCACCCTGGCCAATCCCACCACGTTCGCCTATGTCGGCATGTTCAGCGGCGGTGTCATGAGCGTGGAGGACATCCAGGGCGCGGCGGGCTTCCAGAAGACGAACAAGGTCGTCTTCATGAGCAGCGGCAGCAAGGAGAATCCCCGGGTGATGGAAGCAGCCGAGAACCTGAAGAAGATCGGCATCAACGCCGTCGGATACGTCTCCGAAGGCACCGCCCACGAATGGCACACCTGGCGCCGAAGCCTCTATCAGTTCGCCCAACTGCTGTTCAAGTAGCCGGACATCCCCCGCATGATTCCGATTATTCCCTATCTTTGCGGCATGGAGTGGAACGGAAAGAGATATCATGCGGCGAAGGAACCGGGACTGAAACTGGTGCTGGATGCGGGGTTCTCGTGCCCCGGCCGGTGCACCTTCTGTGACAATGCCGCGTTCCACCCTTCCTATAGCACGCCTTCCAAGAGTATCACGCAGCAATTGGAGGAAGGCATCGCGTTCCATGCTGCGCGCGGAAGGACCGGCGGGCCCTATCTCGCTTATTTCCAGTCATTCTCCAATACGTTCGCTCCCCTCGGACGGCTTCGGGAAGTATATGCGGAAGCGCTTGCGCATCCGGCGGTCTCCGGCCTCGTCATCGGCACGAGGCCGGACTGCGTGGATGCGGAGAAGTTGGATTACATCGCTTCCCTCGGATGCGCGCGGATGGAGTATGGGATCGAGTCCTGCCGGGATGAAACCCTCCGCAGGGTGCAGCGCGGGCACGGTTTCGCCTGCGCGGAGCAGGCGGTCCGGGAGACGGCCGCGCGGGGAATCCCGGTGTGCGGCCACTTCATCCTGGGCCTCCCGGGCGAAACGCGGGAAACCCTGCTGGAGGATGTCTCCCGCATCAATGCCCTGCCGCTGGACAGCGTCAAGTTCCACCAACTGCAACTGCTGAAAGGGACGCCGATGGCCGATGAATTCGCCGCCCGTCCGGAAGACTTCGTCCGCTGGACGCTGGACGGATATATCGACCTGCTCGTCGATATCCTGGAACGGCTGCGCCCCGGGATTGCCGTCGGGCGTCTTGCCGCCAGCGTTCCGCCCCGCTTCCTCGCCGTTCCGGGATGGGGCGTCAAGGCCGCGGAGTTCTCCCGGCTGCTGGATGCCCGCATGGTCGGGCGGGATACCTGGCAAGGCAGAAAGGCTTAAGGCAGCAGGGGCCACCAATCGGGGCGGGTGTAGTCATACGCCCGCCTCTCGGCTTCCCAGGCCGTCGACACATAGACGGTGTCGGCCCGGTCGATGTACAGGCGGCCGTCCAGGTGGTCGCACTCGTGCTGGAAGATGACGGCGGTATAGCCGTGGACGGTATCGCGCTGCGGCAGGAGCGTTTCCGGATGGATGTACGAGACGATGACGTCCGTGTAGCGCGGGACGAGCCCCCGCATCGGCGGGATGGACAGGCAGCCTTCCGGCCCCTTGCCGATGTCCCCGAAGAGACTGTCGATGCGCACGTTCAAGTAGCACTCGAAGGGACCGCCGTCCTTGTCGAAGCGCTGCAGCCAGATGATACGCCTGTTGATCCCCACCTGCGGCCCGGCGATGCCCACTCCGTCGTGCTGCGGGGCCCTGAGGGTGGCGTACATCTTGGCCATCAGGGTCTTGAGATCCCTGGACTTGAGTTCAGCCTTGGTGAAGTCCACGCTGGGCGTGCGGAGAATCGCGCTGTCCTCCGGCATGACGGTCACGTACATCACGGAATCGGACTGACGGATAATCGTGCGCTGCGCTTTCGTGAAGGCCCTCGGACGGTTGAAAGCCAGGAATACCGCGATCAGGATCAACAACGGAAAGAGATACCGGTTGATCTGTTTCATCGTCATTTTCATCGGAACAGGGATTTTACAAGGGCGGGGATGTCGGCCACTTTCACGACCTCGATGCCCTCGGGCTTGCGGTCGAAGCGGGTGTAGGAGGAGACGTAGATACGGCGGAAGCCGAGGCGGGCGGCCTCGACGGCGCGGCGCTCGGCCTGGGAAACCGGCCGGATCTCGCCGCTCAGGCCCACTTCGCCGGCGAAGCACAAGTCATTCGGGATGGCGAAGTCGAAATTGGAGGACAGCACGGCCACGACGACCGCGAGGTCGCAGGCCGGGTCCGTGATGCGCAGGCCGCCGGCCATGTTCAGGAACACGTCCTTCTGGCTGAGTTTGAAGCCGGCGCGGCGCTCCAGCACGGCGAGGAGCATGTTCAGCCGGCGGACGTCGAAGCCCGTCGCGCTGCGCTGGGCAGTGCCGTACACGGCCGAGGACACGAGCGCCTGCACCTCGAACATGAAGGGGCGGTTGCCGTCCAGCATCGCACTGACGGCCGTGCCGCTGAGGCCGTCCTCGTGCTGGGGGATGAGGAGTTCGGAAGGATTGGCCACCTGGCGGAGACCGGCGCCGGTCATCTCGAAGACAGCGAGTTCCGAAGTGGAGCCGAACCGGTTCTTGATGCTGCGGAGGACGCGGTATGCACCGCGGTTCTCGCCCTCGAACTGCAGGACTACATCGACGATGTGCTCCAGGACTTTCGGGCCGGCGATGGCGCCTTCCTTGGTGATGTGGCCGATGAGGATGACCGGGACGCCGCTGCCCTTCGCGAAGCGGAGCAGCGAGGCGGCGACCTCCTTGACCTGGGCCACGGAGCCGGCGGTGGATTCCACGTTCTGGCAGTACATCGTCTGGACAGAGTCCACGATGACGAGGTCCGGTGCGGCCTCCTCGGCCTCGGCGAGGATGTTCTCGAGGTTCGTTTCGCTGTATATCAAGCAGTTGGAAGCGTCACCGCCCAGGCGGTCCGCCCGCATCTTCACCTGCTTGACGCTTTCCTCCCCCGTGACGTAAAGGACCTTGAGCGCGGGGCAACTGAGGGGAATCTGGAGGGAAAGGGTGGACTTGCCGATGCCGGGTTCGCCGCCCATCAGCACGAGGGATCCCTTGACGATGCCGCCGCCCAGGAGGCGGTCCACCTCGGCATTGCCCAGGGAGACGCGGTCCTCCGCGGTCGTGGACACATCTTTCAAGGGCTGGGGTTTGCGGCCGGCGCCCGGAACGGACACCGACAGCGGACGCTTCCCCGTCACCACCTCCTTCTCCACCATCGTGTTCCATTCCCCGCAGGCGGGGCACTTGCCCATCCACTTGGAGTATTCGTTGCCGCAGTTCGAACAGAACCACACCGTTTTCGCTTTCGTCGCCATCCTTTTCCGTTTTCTTCTTACCGCGAAGATACAAAAAAAAGATATTGTTCCAACTGGGACAATATCTCATCGCGATGAATGTGCGTTGCGCTTACTCGGCGACGACCTGGTTGGCGGCGGCGACGACGGAGTCGGCGACGGCGGCGACGGTGGTGTCGACGGCCTCGATAGCCTCACGGGCGGCCTCTTCGACGGCAGCCTCGGCCTCGGCCTCAGCCTTCTTGGAATTGTTGTTGCCGCAAGCGGCGGCGCAGATCATCATGGCGATGACGGCTGCGGACATGAATACCTTCTTCATAGTAATATCAGTTAAACAAAACACTTTTCTGGCGGCAAAGGTACACCCTATTCTTGAAAGAAACAAGATTTTTTCAAAAAAATTATAATCTAGGAATAATCCTGTCTTGCAGTGTTCTAACGGCGATTCAGTTCGAACACCTCCATATCGTGGACTTTCCCGCTATCAATATGAAAGCGGAGGGCCGTCCGGACGGCGTGCCAGCCCTGGTTACCGCATGCTCCCGGATTGATATACAACAAGTTATATTTCCTGTCATTCATCACCTTGAGGATGTGGGAATGGCCGCAGACGAAGATATCGGGACGATATTGCCGGATGAGATTCCCGGCTTCGGGGTAATAATGCCCCGGCGACCCGCCGATATGGGTCATCAGCACCTTGAGCCCCTCGCAGTCCCAGAAACGGAACAGCGGGCAGCGGTCCAGGAGGCGCCGGTCGTCGCAATTGCCGATGACGCCCTTCATCGGCTTGAACGCCGCGATTTCCGTCTCCAGGTCCAGCCCGCCGCCGAAGTCTCCGGCATGCCAGACCTCATCGACATCCTGCAGGAACTCCCTGAACTCCGGCGAAAACACCCCGTGACTGTCCGATATGAGGCCGATGAACATGGCTATTCAAAGGCCAGATACACGGCCGTAGCGGCCAGGACGGCGGCAGTTTCCGTGCGGAGGCGCGAGGCGCCGAGATGCACGGGGATGTAGCCGTGCTCCACGGCCAGACGCGCTTCTTCCGGAGAGAAATCCCCTTCCGGGCCAATGAGGATGGTGACATCGCTACCCTGGTAGCCGCGAAGGGCTTCCTGGATGGAAATGCGGCGGGTGTCGCCTTCGAAGCAGTAGGCGATGAGTTTGAGAGATTCTTCGCTGCGCTCAGAATGACAAGGGGCATCCGTACAGATGAAGTCCTTGACGGAAACGGGTTCCGCGATTTCGGGAATGCGGGCCTTGAGGGACTGCTTGGTGGCGGAGAGGGCGATACGGAGGGCGCGGTCGGTCTTGTAAACCTTGCGCTCGGATCGTTCGCCGATGGTGGGGACGATGCGGTCCACGCCTACTTCCGTGGCTTTTTCCACGAACCATTCGAAACGGTCGTTGTTCTTCGTGGGGCAGCAGGCGACGGTAAGCCGGTAGGGATGCCCGCCCCAGCCGGGGAAAGCCTCGAGGACTTCGGCCTCTGCCCCTTTGGGGCTGTCGTCGGTGAGCCGGCAGCGGTACATCGTCCC
>JAEEGJ010009496.1_pt1 | contig 25980 bp, 21 predicted proteins | sample 8958761 | NCBI WGS metagenome assembly JAEEGJ01 (sample SAMN16246546, study PRJNA631951) | gut metagenome | biome: gut microbiome; feature: rumen; material: RS-attached | host: Bos | place: Iran: Karaj | collected 2018-10 | reverse complement strand
AGATATGGCAGAGAATGTAACACCAGTAGTTCTGAAGGTTAAGGATTTTGCAGAGCGCGAGGTCATGTTGGTAGACTACAAGTTCAATCAGGCAACTGATACAGAAGGTCAGGTAGCAGGTATCGTACGTGGCGGACAGATCACCATCCGCGTGAAGGCCCTCAACGACGGCAACCCCGAGTTGCTCAACTGGATGATTAACCCCGCTGATCCCCGTGATCTGACGGTAGACTTCCAGAACACCAAGGACGGTTCAGCCATGAAGCAGCTGAAGGGTACAGGTTGCTACTGTATACACTACAAGGAGTACTGGGCAGACGGCGAAGAGCACTTCGAGGAGATCACCCTCAGCTGCCAGAAGCTCGAGAACGGCCCCGTAGCCTACGAGAATCCTTGGAAGTAAGGTTCTGGTTCTAACGAAGTGACGGTTCTTTTGTTATCACAGCGTTGATAACAAAAGAACCGTCACTTCGTTAGAATGAATCTTCGTCGCCCAGCCTCGCTATACCCATACTGTCAGCAGCGATTTGCGGGCATTCTTGTTCGGTATATATGCAGTATATGTCCAGTATATGTTCAGTCAACGACTGGACAAGTAGTGGACAAATACTGAGCAGATAGTGCACAACAACCGAAGGTACCCCGAAGTAACAAGGGCGCAAAGGTTCCTGTCCCCACTGCGCCCCTCACAGGACGGCGCGGATGGGGGAGAGGAGGAAATCTACCAGGAGACAGCCGTTATAGACCAGCAGATAGGCAGTCAGCGCAAGGACCGATAGTTGGAGGGCCTTGTGCTGATTCTTTTTGGCCTTCTTGAAGGCGTAGGCGACGGCTAGGGGAATGACGAAGAGCCAGTGGGGCGCCATGATGAAGATCTCGTTGATGCCAAAGCCCAGTATCAGATGGATGAACATGTCGAAACCGAAGTAGGAGAGGCTCATCCAGAGAAAGCGTGAACGCCAGCCACAACAGAGGCCGATGACAAAGAGCAGCAGTATGATACCTTCGACAACATAGCTCCACAACCAGTCGTACTTCACAAACACAGGGCGGAACACAAGTGTGTCCTCCAGGAAATGCTTGCGATGAAACTGGATGGTCTCGCCAAAGAGGTTTTCATAGATGGTCTTGATGCGCGAGGTAGTGATATCCGTCCATTTCCAGAACCCATAGTTCTTCATGGGTGTGCCCGTTTTCTCGGCCTGTGCCTTCAGACGGGCAGCGCGCCGCTCCTGCCGTTTCTCATAGTTCTTGCGCATTTCAGGCGACATCTGGGCCACCTGCTCCTCTATTCGCTTCTGTTTGGCCGCCTTTGCCTCCTGGCGGGCCAGCTCCTTGGGCAGCACAAACGTGCGATATTCCCATACGGCTACGCCCCAGAGCAGCGCAGCAGGCAGGATAACGGCCAACAGCAGATACTTCGGGCGGAAGAAGTCGCGCAGATTCACGAAGAAGCCTGAGAGGAACGTCTTCACACCATTGCTCAGCGTGACGCCTGCCGTGATGAAGAACAGCAAGGCCGACTGCCACCATTTGAACTCCCTGCCCTTCTGGATGCAGCGGCCTGAGATGTAGAGCGTTATCAGCAGCAGGAACATCGAGATCGTAAAGTGATCGGGCACGATGACGGAGAGCATGATATAGGCCATCGAGAAGTAGAAGACTGAGAGCAGTGTAGCGTCGTAACGCCCCAGCAGAATCACCTCGCGATGGATTCTATATATAAAGATATATGAGTAGAACGAAGCCGCGATGACAGGCAGGGCTACGAGATACTGCACGCAGTTCACGCCCAGCAGGGCCGTCAGCCACTGATTCAGCAGCCATAGCGGCCAGATCATAAACGCCAGCAGCGGATGACGGTAAACGTTGTAGACCGCATCCCAATCAGTAATGCCGAGATACGTCAGAGGGTCGTAGCCCGAGAGGTGCAGCTCGCGCTCGAACACCTTCCAGTAAGGGCCGAAGCCCTCTTGTAGGAACAGGTCGTGCATGCGCCAGATGAACAGGCCATTGAGCACAACAATCACCAGCAGCACCACACCTGCCTGTATGCGCTCCTCAGGCTTCAACTTGAAAATCTTAAACGGATTCATACGCGAAACGGTTTATAATGTGCCTCATCGGCAAAGGCCAGCAGTTCTTTGTCGCCGGCACTGTCGCCAAAGGCAATGAGTTCGTATTCGTTGCGATGGGGATAGAGAGCGAGGATACGATTCACCTTCTCCTGTCCATAGCAGTTCTTGGTGAGGAACCGGCCCGTCAGACAACCCTCTTCCACCTCCACCTGTGTGCCCACCACCTTCACTTCAGGGAAGAAGGGCTGCACCCAGTGATCGATGCTGGCACTCACGATGAGTACCTCTGCATCTCCTGCCTGCGCTTGCTTCACCATATCTACCCCTTGTGGCCTAAGCAAGTGCTGATGATCGAGGGCAAACAGCCGCCCCTGCTGGGCAAAATCCTTGAGGGGCATGCCTTTGAAGAAATAGGCAAACACCTTCTGCTTCGCCTTCCAGTTGGGATACAGGCCGAGCTTCATCAGCACCAGCAAGGGGCTATATCGCAGGATTCCCTTGCAGAAAGCCCAATTGCCACAGACATAGCGGATGAACTCCAAGAACGAATCGCGCGTTGTCAGCGTGCCGTCAAAGTCAAAGGCGTAGATCTTCTTCATAGTTTGGGCGATGGGATATGATCGATAATCTGCTTCACAACCCATGAGAGGGCGATGGTTACTACAACGTAGAGCATCAGTCCGTCGTAGATATCTTGTTTCCAGGCGACGGTGATGAAGAGCTTGCGCACGATGGGATGGGCCACGAACATCGCTGCTGAGATGCTGCCGAACCAGACGAACAGCTTCAGCAGGCACTCAGGCATTGCTTTCACCATCGCCACGCAGCCAATGATGACGACAATGGGAATCCAGAGCCACGTCTGGAAGCAGAAGCTCATCGCAAACGTGATGGCGCAGCAGAGAATGGCGAGCAGCAACCAGGCCAGATATTCCCAACGTGGGAATAATTGATTCCCAAGGTGGGAACAAGACGTTCCCATGGTGGGAATTCTTGCCAAGAGCAGACCTAATCCGAAAGGAAGCATGCCTCCGATGCAGTTATAGCGCAGGCGATTGATAACTTCGCCGTCAGGCGTGCAGAACACCTGCAGCAGCCAGCAGACGACAATCAGGGCGACGACGATCCAAGAACTCCTGCGATAGAGCAACAGGCGATAGACGATATAGAGCTGCAGCATCAGTCCGAAGAACCAGTAGATGCCTGGCCAGATGATCTTATCAGGCTGAGGCAGCACATTGATATACATGAGCAGCTGGGCCAGTACGTTTTCCCAGTGGAAGGCAAAGCGCCCTGGGGTCACCGCGTCGACCATCAGGAAGATCGAGAAGCCCACGATGAGCATTCTGAACAGCTTCAGATAATGGTATCTCACGAAATGGCTGGCACGTTGTGAGGTTGCGGCAGTCTCATACTTTTTCACGAGTCCGAAGCCGCTGAGGAAGAGGAACACGGGCACACCGTAGTGTCCGAAATAAGACAGCAGATGGACTGGCAGCAGCTCTGTAGGGTTCGAGAGCACCTGCCACAGACGGTCGTTGTTGAAGTCGATGAACTGATACTCGTTCTCCTGCACAATCTTGCCGTTGAAGTGGCAGAAATTGTGCAGCATAATGGCGAGGATAGCAATCCCCCGCATCGCTGAGCATTCGGATTTTGTCAGTATCTCCTTCATATCATTCTTCACTCCTCACTCCTCACTCCACACTCCACACTCCTCACTTCATCATAGTCTGTCACGCCTTTCAGGATGCGAGGGCGCTTCAGGTTGTAGTCAGGACTGACGATATCAAGATCCTTTCGATAGAGTGGGGTAGAGATACCCCCAAGATAGAGCAGCAGATGAGGCAGCGCATCAGTCATCATCGGACGATCCTTGGCGTTCTGAATCGCCAGCCAGCCGTAGGGATGATTCCACAGATACTGAGGCGAGCCCCATATCCAGAAAGGAATCTCCATTTCGTTGCGTGCCAGGCGATAATCGATGTTCGCCCCATGCATGCGACCATACATATAGGGCTTGCCGTCGAAGATCTCCTCGCCGTGATCGGGCATATAGATCACTACAGCGTCCTTATCGGCAAAGCGCTGGGTAATGGCGTAGAGGATAGAGTCGTTGTATCTGAGCGAATTGTCGTATTCAGCGAGGATGCGCTTCTGCTTGTCAGTCAGTTCAGGGCGATCATACATCGAAGGTGTGAAGTGGGTGAACGTCTTGCGAGGATAACGGGCCCGATAATCGACGTGCGAGCCCATCAGGTGGAAAATCACGAGGTTTCCCTTACATTGACCATCAGGCTTTGAACATTGGTCATAGGCCTTCAGGAGACCCTCGTCAAAACTGTAGGTCTGGGTGTTACGAACATCAAATTGCCTATCGCTCAGTTCAGGATCGTTCAGGAAGAAGTTGCCACTGAAGTCGTAGACAGCCTCTTTCGCCTTGGGCAGGAACTGGTTGGTGATAAACGTCACATGGTAGCCGGCCTTGCGGAACACCTCTGGGAAAAGAGGCTTGTCGCACCACTCGCCACTATCGCCGACGGCATAGAGCGACAGCATGTGCTTGAAGACAAAGCTCGTCAGATTCCACGACGACACCACATCGGTAAACGGAATGAGCGAACCATCTTCGGCCATCATCACCTGATAGGGTGTCGTCTCTTTCTGATAGCCGTAGAGCTGGGAGTGATGCTTGTTGTAGCTTTCGCCAATCACCAGCACGATGTTGGGCACGCGATAGCTGCAGCTGTCCACCTGAACCAGTCTGCTGGCAGCCTTCAATTGTACTATCTGCTTGGATGCCAGATGGTTGACATAGATGCCAAAGGCCAGGCGATAGACGGGGACATAGAGTTTGGCCTGATCCTTACGGGTCAGTTCGTGCTCCACCTCTCCAATGGTATTATAGGTGAAGAGTCTGTGCATCGCCACCTTATTATCCCACGTCTGACTGATGCTGCTGTAGAGCATCCAGGCCACGACGCAGCCCATGACGGCTTTGAGGCCAGTGATGAGACCCTCGTTGATTTTTGGCATAATCATCCGTTGGCGCATCTTGCCGAGATAATGCCTGATGACGGTCCAGAGGAAGTGCACAAGTATCAGCAGCAGGATCCAGCCCACACCGCTCTTGACGACATCCCAGCTGAGATAGCCTGTCAGGAATTCCTGAGCTTCCTGCCCGTTGGTCTCGCTGACAAGCATCAGCATCGTTGGGGTCAGCGTCGACTCAAACCTGACATAGCAATACATGTCGACGATGGCCAATCCATAAAAGAAGATGTAGAGCAAGGCTTTGAAGAAGATGCGGATCTTGCGTGGGATCAGCATCAGCAGGGCACAGACGGCGTAGATGTCGAGGAAGAGTTCTGGTGCAGAAAGTTCGTAGGGCTTGGCACCACGATCCCTCAGATAGTAAGGCATGATTTCGAGCTGTGTGCAGAGCCAGCCTAAGGCGAACATAAAGACGAAGAAGGCTCCGTTCTTCTCTATCGGACTGAAAATCCAGCCAATCCACTTCAGGGGGTTGATATGTTTTTTACGACGTTTACGCATAGAGTCCATTTTCCTTAATATAATCTGCTACGGTCTTAGGCACCATTCTGCTGATGCCTTTACCCTTACGGATGCGCTGGCGGATAGTTGTGCTCGATATGTCGATGAAACCAGGATCACCAGGTGTTCTGGTGTAGACGATGATTTCATACTTCTCCTTGATGTCGCCCGCTCGATACCACTTGTCGAAGATCGCCCAGTTGTCGCCTCCAATCATCAGCACGAACTGCCGCTCAGGATAGTCTTTCGAGAGTGCCTCCAGCGTGTTCCAGGTGTATGAAGGTCTGGGCAGATGCATCTCATAGTCGCTGACGGTGATGCCTGCGACCCCTTCGACAGCCAGACGGGCCATCTCCAGTCGCTGCTCATCGTCGGCGAGATCGCTGGATTGCTTCAAAGGATTCTGCGGAGAGACCATCAGCCACACCTCGTCGAGCCCTGCCTGTTCTTTAAGTTGCAGCGCCAGCGCGATATGCCCATTGTGGATGGGATTGAATGACCCCCCAAAAATGCCAGTCCTAATCATTCCTCATTCCACATTCCTCATTCCACATTCCACATTCCTCATTCCACATTCAAGAACTCTTGTATCGCCGCCAAGGCATCGGCCTCAGCATATTCCAGGATATCGTTGACGACAATCTTGTCGAACTTCTCTGCAAAGGTCAGCTCGAACTCAGCACGAGCGATGCGCTGGGCGATGACCTCAGGTGTGTCCGTACCTCTGCTTTCGAGGCGGCGGCGGAGCTCGCCAATCGATGGGGGCTGGATGAAGATGCTCAGGGCCTTGTCGCCATAGAACTTCTTGATGTTCACGCCACCTTTCACGTCGACGTCGAACACCACGTTCTGTCCAGCCGCAAGCTGATTCTCCACCTGCGATTTCAGTGTGCCGTAGTAACGGTCGGTATACACCTCCTCATACTCCAGGAATTCATCTTTCTCGATACGGTCGCGAAATTCCTCTGGTGAGATGAAGAAATACTCCACGCCATTCTGTTCTGTACCTCTCGGTGCCCTTGACGTGCAGGATATCGAGAATGCCAGGTTCAGTTCCTGGTGCTCCTTCATCAGCCACGAGATAATCGTCGACTTTCCCGTTCCGCTGGGAGCGCTGAAGATGATTAGTCTGCCTCTCATTATTTTGAAGTTTAGAGTTTATCAACTCAACGCCTTATAAAGCGTTTAGCACTTGCTCCTTGATCTGCTCAAGCTCGTCCTTCATCTTGACGACGATGTTCTGCATCTCAGCTTGGTTCGACTTCGAGCCAGTGGTGTTAATCTCGCGCCCCATCTCCTGAGCGATGAAGCCGAGCTTCTTACCTTGTCCTGCAGGCTCGTTCATCGTGTCGCGGAAGTACTTCAGATGGTTCGTCAGGCGCTGCTTCTCTTCACTGATGTCAAGCTTCTCGATGTAGTAGATCAGCTCCTGCTCCAGACGGTTCTTGTCGTAGTCCACCCCAGGAATCTGCTGCAGACCCTCCACGATGCGCTGCTTGATCTTCTCCACGCGACTCTTCTCGTAGGGCTCGATCTCTGCCAGCAGGATGGCGATATTGTCGATCTTCTCAGTGAACTTCTTCTGCAGGGCAGCTCCCTCTTGGGTACGGAAGTCAACGAGATTCTTCAGGGCCTCGCTCACAGCTCCCTTCACCGTCTGCCACTCTTCCTCCTCCAGCTCTTCCGTGTCAGTCTTTGTCAGCACATCGGGCATACGGAGCAGGGTGTAGAACCAGTCTTCAGGCACGGGGATGCCCGTCTTCTCAGAGATGCTCTTGATCTGCTGGTAGTAGTTCTCCACGAGTGCTGCATTGATGGGGGTAGGGTCGACGGCCATATCCTTCTCTATCCAGACGCTCATGTCGACTTTTCCCCTGATGAGGGCCTCAGCCACCATCTGGCGCATCTCCATCTCCTTCTCGCGATAGAGGGCTGCGATACGTGTGTTCAGGTCAAGCTGCTTGGAGTTCAGCGACTTCACCTCTACATGGATTTTCTTGTCTTTGTAAGCTACGACTGCCTTGCCGTAGCCAGTCATTGATTGTATCATGTGTGTACCTTATTTAATAAAAACCGCTACAAAGATACAAAGAAGTAAGTGAAAAACCAAATTTTATTGAATTTTTACGGCTTTTCCGCCTACTTTCAGCACATGGAGCTGCCCTCTGCTGATGGTTAACTCAATTTCCGGCCCATTAGCGGAGGGTTAGTTTCTTCATTTCGCTTGCATATGTCACTAGATTCATAAATTGTCAGCGATTCTCCCCAAGCATAGCGCCGTATTTTCTAAAGCACATCTTGATTCCTTTCGGACCTTCAAATGTGAGGAGGGTGTCACCTTGAAGGGAAAAATGATCCATAAGTATGAAACTTTGTATGAATGGCCAAGGAGACGGTTGGTTTACAAAGTCACTGTGATACTTGCATTCTTTGACTTTTACCTGTATTTCTCCTTTTACATCCTGGAGCGAATCCTGGAGTTCCTTGACCTTAAATGTTCCAGAACAATCGTATGAGAGGACTTGAGCACAGAAGCGACTTTCACTATGATCTGCCTTTAATGAACCCTCAGAAATATCAAACCAGATGAAATTGTAAATATCGCCTTCATGCAATTTTCCTTCTTCATCTGTTATGCTGCTCAAAAACCATTCAGGTTTCTCTTTTTGGGATTTATAAAGGTATATAGGGATTGAGATTGTCGAATGTGAAAGCGATTTTCATTTCATTATCTGTGAATTGTTCATAAGTCACACGATCAAAGGCCATTTTCGGATAGAGCGACCAGAAGTAATAATCATAGGATTTATACTTCTGTGTTTTCTCCTTGTCTTGATGCTCGAAAAACACCTTGAAGACTACACTATCATTGTCGATAATAGCATGTCTATTCAACGCCAAGTCTTGTGTATCTGGGTTATAAATATTTGTTTTGACAAGAATGAGCGAGTATTTGCTGAAATCAATCTGAGGTAAGGGCTCGGGGCCTGTGTATATGTTCCTTAGGGTTTCTTCCGAGTTAATGAGCAAACAGAGATAAAGAGGGGTCGTGTATTCTATTATGATGTCATCATCAATCGGATTAAGATTGGTAATGAAGTTCATACCATTATTTGCACAACCGTCTTCAAATACTTTGTCGAAAAACGCCTGTACATCTTCTGGTGCAGCTTCAGGATAATACGAATACTTTGGGACTTCAGACGATGGTTGTAAAACATAGACAATCGTCCAGTCACTAACTTCTTGGCTGAATGATTGATAATCCTCTTTTTGCAGATAAAACGGCTTACCGTCAGAGGTATAGAGATTATCTAACACCTTACTTTGAAATGGAGTATATACTTTATAGAAGTACTGGTCTTTCCATTTTAAGCGGAACACTCCAGATTTGTTGTCAGACGCATTTGCTATTTGATTAAATTCCAGATAGCTGACGTAATCAGCCAGCCACTCTGGGAGTTGGCTTTTATCTACGAGTTCAGTCTTGATGTCCTGATCGAACGAAGGATCAGCAGGCAGTTCATCGCTGCCGCAGGCTGTGAGAAAAGCGATGGCCACCAAGGCCAGTGTGCTCATAAAGGTATTCTGTTTCATACTAACGTTATTTTGTCCTTTACCTATATAACTGATAAAGGGTGCAAACTTTGCACGAAACGGACTGTATTTTAATGTTGTTTAACGGTTCGCCATCGCACTCTCTGCTCTTTTACTTCATTTCTGTGACGAACCAACGTTCAAAGAGAGGGTCTGCAATAAAACATTTGAATTAAAATTGATGATGCAAATATAATCACCTTTTTTTAAGTATACTACTTTGTGGTTCACCAGTTGGTGGTCCACCAATCGGTGAACCATCATTCCGTATAATTAGATAGTTGCAAGGGTCTATAGGTATCTGTTGGCTGATATTTAAAAAATCCTAAATCTTAGCCTGTTTCGTGCAAAGTTTGCACACTTTATCAGTTATATAGGTAAAGGACAAAATAACGTTAGTATGAAACAGAATACCTTCAAGAGCACGCTGGCCTTGGTGGCCATCGCTTTTTTCACAGCCTGCGGCAGCGATGAACTGCCTTCTGATCCTTCGTTCGATCAGGACATCAAGACGGAACTCGTAGATAAGAGCCAACTCCCAGAGTGGCTGGCAGATTACGTCAGCTATCTGGAGTACGTACCTGAAAATCAGCCCCTGCCCTCAGAAACTGCAGGCATCTATCGTTTCGAGTGGAATGACAAGACGTTTTATGAAATATCTTCCTCTACCCAAAATTCCATGCATCAAGATTTGTATGACGCAGATGGAAATCGGATTATATTAGAAGATGAGGATTATAAGTCTCTGAGCGAGGGCGCCAGGAATTGGACCATTGTCTACTTGTTAAAATACACCCATGAGAACCCTTTTGTCTATCCTGTAAACATTGAGGATCCAGAAGCACAGCTTTTCTTCCAGAATCTGATGGCTGACGGAAAGATGAATAACGGCATCAAGTTTGAACCCGATGCAATCCATAATAATACTTTTTACATCATCACCACTCCATTGCAATATACAAGTATTTACGCTGGAGCCGATTCCTTGCCTGCCATCGATTTTAATCAATACTCACTAATTGTCGGTGTTGCCCATGTGCCCAGAGGTGCTTATCTGAAAAGACAGGAAATGACACCAGGTGATGTTTATCGCCTTCCGACTCTGCGTCTCTATTATGAAAAGCCATTGGGAGCGTCTCAGGGTATAGGAGAAAACAACTCTACCAGCTATTTCTATGCACTTTATCCAAAACTGCCGTCTGAAATGCTAAATGTAAGCCTGAGCATCAATCATCATGAAGTTTATAAAGAAAGATGTGGTTATTTAACTCTTGATATTTCTTCTGTATTTTTTCCCATCTCATCAGATTGGGAGTCAAGCTTGAAGGAGCTGAAAAGCATCCCACAGAAGGACTTCTTGGAGATGGTCAAGGGTTATGGCTGGCAAGAGGTATCATTCCACAAGCTAAATGAAGATGGAACCTATAATGAGAACGTCGTGTGGACTATGGGTGGCATGCCCCTTCACTGCTACGAGTTCAATTCCTCAGGGAACACAGTAACAGATTACTGGCGAAACACCAATCCTTCACATGGTAAAAGTGAAGATCACTTGATGTATTCCCATCAGAATAATATGGTTTATATAGGTCATCGAGCAGAGTTTCAGGTTATTTCCATCGAAGGTGACCGCATGGAAGCCGTCAAGAGGCTACACGTACCAAGCACCAAACTTGGGGAATATAGGGACATCAGTTACGTTGTCATCCTTCGACGCCTGAGCGATAAAGAGCTGCAGGCTGTAAAAGAACAATATCCTAATGGTTAAACATGCTTAAAAATACTCCTGAACTTTGCAAGGTTTTGGCGATTTCGAGTTATATAAGTAAAAGACAGTCAATTTGCGTTAGTATGAAATATAGTTTTTGCTTATTCGTTTTGGCCCTTGCCAGTATCTTTACCTCGTGCAGCGACTCTGATACAGTCGATTCACCAGAAGCCCTCTATGCCATTGTAAAGCCCGAGGAGGCTCAGCTGATTGATATTATTCCTAGTGACTATGTGATAACACTGAACGATATCATCGCCGTCAATCCAAAAACTGGCGAGTTTAAGATGAAGAATACGGATAGAATCGACTCGAAGAGCTTTCCTATCCCTGTGCAGTACGAGATCGTATTCTATAGCAATGGAGAGCGCCTGTTTTCTGCTAGGCTCAATAGCTCGCTGTCGAGTTATATGCCTCATGGCCTGACGTTCTGCCATTTCATGACAGACAAGAACGGGCTGGCACGCTACGATTTTGCGATGACGAGCATCATGACTGAGAATGGAGAGATAGAGAATCATCCCACAGAAGAACAGGAGCGTGGCCTTCAGCGTATGTACGACATTCTTCAGAAAGCCGGCAAAGTCAGCTCCAGCATTGATTACGACTTCCAGTTTTAAATCATTTTTTCAAGTTTCGCATTTGCTCAACTTCTTTGTAGTTAAGTAGTGAAGCCAAATGTTTGGAGGTTGGTGCAAGCTACCTCGCCGCAGGTACTCGTAGGGCTCGAATAGACCGATTTTTTACTATTAATTCCAGAACTGTTTACTATTAATTCTAAAAAGTTCTACTATTAATTCCAGAAAGTTCTACTATTCATACAACTTTCAGAAGTAGTTGAGCAAACTTGAATTTTTTTCTTATCACTAACATTGAAGATCATCATCCAATAAATGATTCTTTTAGAGGTCTTGTGCTCAAAAACCAAAGTCATTTCGTCCTCATCAATAGAGAGAAGATAATATGTTTCATCGCCTATTTGAAGTTTGTTCGTATTCTCATCATAGTCAAATTGGAATTCAATCTGATAGTTCTCCTGTAAACCATCACTATACCCATACTGTATTACATGATTGTCTTCAAAAATATAACCCAGGCTACCACCCGTCATCCTCCTTTCATAAACCCTACCGTCTGGAAGTATTTCACCAACCTCTGTATTTACCCAATGCTTTCCATAAACGTAGTATTCGAAGATCTCTTTACTGATCAAAAAGGGCAGTTTCCCGCCAATTGGCTCCCAATTCTCTCCGAACATTGGGTCGGAAATGACGACCTCTTTGGTAATATTTCCATAGGGACGGTTGTTGGCTATCACCTCTATATTTAGTTTCTTGTCCTGTATCTTAGGATATAATGCCCAGAAGGGACGGATTTCTATAGTGTCTTCCTCGAAGAATTCACCCATTTTCAGATTTCTTTCATAATAGAGGCGGAGGATGGATCCTTCGCTGCCAGTCATGATTTCCTGTCGTTTCAGGGATGTATGCCGCAAGGCATTTACTCTGCCAATAACGAGGGTATATTTACTAAAATCGATTTTTGGCCAGTATAAAATAGCAAATGAGGCTTTTTCAGACTCAAATTGCTCTTCAGAGTTGATGGCGTATAAGTATTCTTTAAACTTGAACATATCAAACTTAAAAAAACGAGGAGATGACATTGCTCTCTCAAAGAACGAGTCGTATTCGTGTACCTCAGCAGGATAAGCGTGATTCTGCAAAGGTTGATGACTTGGTTGAAGGAGGTAGACAATAGTCCAGTCGTGAGCATTGTCTGTCAGCGACTTGTAGTCATCTTCTACTAATCGAACTGGTGTGCCGTTACTTGAAAACAAGTTGTCATGCATCATTGTCTGCGAAGGAGAATACAATTCATAATAGGTCTGGCCATTCCACTCAAAGCGATAAATGCCAGACTTCTCTGTGGGAAGCTCCTGGCCTTCAGGCACATACTCCAGATAGCTGACGTAATCAGCCAGCCACTCTGGGAGTTGGCTCTTATCTACGAGTTCCGTCTTGATGTCCTGATCGAACGAAGGATCAGCAGGCAGTTCATCGCTGCCGCAGGCTGTGAGGGCGAGTGTGGCTGAGAGGGTCAGGATTGGGAGATAAGATTTCAGATGTTTCATCATTGCTTTCTCTTTTTGAGGGTTATTGTTGTTTCTCAGCGCGCTGCGATTCTGTATCTTTGGTGTCGCGCTTGATGTGTCGTACGCTCTTGCCTCCCAGTGAATAGGTGAGGGTGAGACTGATGCGCTGGGTGTGGGGATTCTGATGACTGTACTCTGACAGATCATATAAAGAAATCTGATAGAAACGAGAGGCGTTGAGAATATGCTGATTGAACGGATCGCGTGCTACAAGCGACAGTTTCAGGCGATCCTTGAGCATCGAGTAGCGCAGGGCGAAGTTGAAATAGCCGTAGCTGTCGAACGTTGTCAGTCCCTTATATTCTGAGAAACAATGGTCGTAACGGGCATTGAGCAGCAAGGTATGCTGATGGTTCAGGAAAAGATCGGCAGAAACTGCTACCTGCTTTCCCCATCCATTGATGTCAGGCATATGGATTTTGTATTCATGGTACACTTTATCAGGACCCATATAATCAATGTGAGACACCAGGAATTTGGAGACGTCGATGTCGGACTGCGCATGATAGTAATAGAGATTACCCTCAGCAGCGATGCTGAACAGGCGAGAGAACTGATGCTGCCAGCGCAGATACAAACCAGCACGGTCATTTTTATAGCAGTTTAAGGGGCGAGTCTCACGTTCGAAAGCAACTTGATAGTTTCTATCATCAGTAACGTAGGAATCATGAGTTGTAAACACTTCATCATGGAAAGCCGTTATCCAGTCGATCATATCGTCCCCATGATGGTAGTAAACGATCGCATTCAGACCAAGACCATTGCTGTAGCTTAGCTCCACATTATTGCTCGTGCTGGGCAGGAGGGATGGATTGCCTGTCTTGATGGTGGTTGAGGACGAATAGACCTCGAAAGGGTTGAGGTCGTAGAAATTAGGGCGGCTGATGCCCATGCTCCAACTCAGATTCAGCAGATGGCGCTCTGCCAAGCGGTAACTGAGCAGTATCGATGGTAGGAATTTGCTGTAGTCGCGGTTATTCCTGTCGTCGACCCCAGCACCATTGAGCGTATAGGGGTTGTAGGTGAGGTTTGTGACTGGCACTACCATGCGGTCGAATCCTTTCAGATGTGTCTGTTCATATCTGATGCCTGCCTTGGCAGTGAACTTGCCGCCAAACGATTTCGAGAGGTTGAGGTAGAAGGCGCTCGTCTTCTCCTGATAGTCATAGTCTGTGGACCAAGAGCGAGGGAATCCCATGAGAATGCGCTTATCCTCGACATTCGACTCATTGTGGATATGGGTATAGGCTGCACCAGTCTCGATGGTGGCGAAGGGGAAGGGCAGCGTGGCATCGAGCTTCAGCGACTGGATGTAGTATTTCCCATCTGACAAGCAGCGCGACTTATAGTAGCCACCAGAGGGGATGGAGGTGGAGACAACGAAAGAGTTGGCATTGTCCTCGCGATACTGATTGTAGGTAAGGCTCAGCAGTTTGCCTAAGGAGTCGAGCGTCCAGTCGCAGTAGGCTGTGAGGTTCAGGGTCTTAGCAGGCGATGTGGGTCTCTGGCTGCCTTCAGAATACTTTGTACCCTTATTTGTGGTGATATCTGTGATGTCCATATTGGAGCGTTGGTGTCGATAAGAAGCCATAGCTCCCAGCTCAAGGTTCTTGGTGGGCATGAAGCGCAGCGTGGCATTGGCACCAAAGTTCTTGTCTGTCAGTTCCTGGTGATTATCAGAGATCATCATTTTTTGACTATCCATTTTGGTGTAGTTCGTGAGTTCGTCGAGACAATCTGTTTTGCGTTCAATGTCTGCCCCCAGTGTCATATCCAGCTTCTTCGAGGCGTAGCTGGCGGTTGCGCTGAGCTGCTCGCTCCAGTCCTCGCTCTTGCCTATCTGTCCTGTGATGTCGCCTCGCCAGCCTAACAGCTGTCCGCTATAGGTTACGATATTGATGTAACCTCCTGCTGCATCCATCTGATGGCGCCCGGAAGGATTGGAGATCACTTCGATGCGCTCGATATCCTCTGCCTGCATCGACCATAGCCGCTGGCGAATGGTCTCTTCGTCGAGCATCGTCACGCGTCCATTGAACATGAAGCCAGCATCGCCCTTTCCGAGAATGCTCGCATGTCCGTTCATCATCGTTACCATTGGTACGCGATAGAGCAGTTCGAGGGCGTTCTGACCCTTGGCAAACTGATCATTGGCCACGATATACTGCAGACGATCGACTTCATTGCGCAGAATGGGCAGACGGCCATTGATGGTGACATTGCTCAGATAGTTGTTCTCCATCTGCATGCGGATGGTGCCTACATGGCTGATGGGCATCGTCCGCTCGATGGTCTTGAAGCCAATGCAGCTGATGCGCACCTTGGCCTTCTCTTCGCCACAGGGGATGACAAAGTCGCCAGCCTCATTGCTTACACCACCTCCTATATATGTGGAATCGAATGGGTGAAACAGTGTGATATTGGCATAAGCAACAGGCTGGCGCTCACTGTCGACAAGCCGTCCCGTTAGTTTTGTGCGATCTTTCTTGATACACTCCACGAAGATGTCGCGCCCCTTCACTCTGACCTTCACAGGGTAGAAGCCGCATACCTCCCTGACGGCATCAGGGAGGGAGCGGCCCTTCTTGATTGTTTTACTGACGGTGAAATCCTCAAGCTCGTCATATACGAAGTTGATGTCATAACGCTTCGACGACTCGTCGAGCTGGATGAGTGCATCAGATAGCGACGTGCTGTGGAACGTGTGTTGCGCCCTGACGGTATGGGGATTAGCTATCCCAGCGAACAGACCTATTATTATAATAAGGTACAGCGAGGTGTGCTTCATGGCTTTATTCTGCAGTAAGAAGATCATTTTCCAGTGTGACGTTTACTTTCTCGAATCCGTTGAGGCGATCCACCATCACCTCTGCACTCTGCAACTTGTTCCACTTGATGTAGAGACGGATATGTCGCGATTGGTCATCACGATACTGGGTGCGCAGATGGTAATAGTCGGCCACTTCCGCAAGGATATCCTCCAGTTCCTCGTTCTCGAAGGTGCGCAGGGTGTCAGCAGGTTCCTGTTGCGACGGGGCTTGCGCGTCGGGGTTGCCGCTGGCGACAGTCGTTGTCTGCACAGTAGTCTTCTTATCATCGAGGAATTTCACATACTGGATGGCAGCAATGGTGATGCCGGAGAGCATGATCAGACCAATAAAGACAGCGGCGACCTTCCATATCAGGGGCTTCTCCTGTCTGGGAAGTGCCTTTTTCCTCATCTTGAATCCCTGCTCTGCCTTGACAGCCAGATTATAGCAGTCGCGCAACTCCTCGTCGTCCATCAATTGCTCGAGCTCCTCGTCAGTGAAGTCACTTGGATTCTCCATGGCCCTAAGCAGCCTTTCCATCTTGTCTTCTTTCATCTTACTTTCGGATTAAATTGTTGTCTGAGCATTTGCAGTGCCTGAGCCAGATGTTTGTAGACGGCTACCTGGCTGATGCCAAGTTGCTCTGAGATGTGACGGTAGGAGATTCCCTTGTCGTAGCGTAGTTGGAAGACGCGCCATGTCTGGGGTGTCATCACCTCTTCTGCGTAGGTCATCATGTCAGCGAGCAGTTCCTGTTCTGTCTCAACGGGGATCAGACTTGGTGTCTCCAGCGTCAGATGACGCGAAATCCGTTCTCTGAGCGACAGTTTTCTGATCTGATCCAGACAGAAGTTTCGCAGGCAGACGAACAGATAGGCCTCTGGCTTCTCTGCAGGAAGTCTGATGGCACCATCAGTCAGTCGTTCGAAGATCTCGCTCACTGCATCGTGTGCCTCCTCCTCGTCGTGGAGTAGCGTTGTTGCCAGCTGATGCATCTTCTCTGCCTGTTGTCTGTACAGTCGTTCTGTCTCTTCTTTGTCAAGCATTGCTTTTTTGCTCTTTTACCTAAATGACGAACAAGGAGGGCTGTTTCCTAACCCCCAAGGTGCAAAATTACAAAAAAATTTGGTTTTTCACTGACTTATTCGTAACTTTGTCCCCATCATACAAACCTAAATATAAAAAGATGAGACAAGGATTACTGATCTTAGCCATTGGCTGTACGATGGCTGTGCAGGCGCAGAAAGCACCTGTGTATGAGACTTCTGCAAAGGACGAGATTGCTGCCAACCGTTTCCTGGCAGGTAGTAATTATGTGGACTACGATCGCCAGTTGCCAACAAAGGCCCTGACGCCGTCGCCCAAGAACTACGAACCTTACTACATGAGTCACTATGGGCGTCACGGTTCGCGCTGGCTGATTGGCGATGGCGACTACACACATCCGATTACTACCCTGAAGAAGGCTCACGAACAGGGCAAGCTGACGGCTCTGGGTGAAGAGACGCTAAGGAAACTGGAGGCGTTCTATCCCACCAGTCATGAGCGTCTGGGCGATCTCACCACTGTAGGCGAGCGCCAGCATCATGGTATCGGCAAGCGCATGACGCAGAACTTCCCTGAGATTTTCAAGGCCAAGGATGTGAAGATCGATGCACGCAGCACCACCGTGTTCCGTTGTATCCTCTCGATGATTGCCGAGTGCGAGGAGCTGACGGCTGCCAATCCAACAGCCAGGATCCATAACGACGTGAGCCAGTCGCTGCAGTACTATCTGAACCAGCCTTGGGATGGTATTGTAAAGGAACTGGGCAGAGGCACTGGCGATAAGGAGTATGAGGCAGCGCAGCTGAAGTATACCCACCCTGCACGACTGATGGGGCTGCTCTTCAACGATCAAGACTACGTATATAATAATGTAAAGGCAGGCGACTTGATGCGACAGCTCTTCCACGTGGCTTGTAACATGCAGAGCCATGATACAGACATCGAGTTCTTCTCGCTCTTTACTGACGAGGAGGTCTACGACCTGTGGCGCATCCAGAATATCGGCTGGTATCTCGACTACGGACCCTCACCCGTTTCAGGCGAGAAGATGCCTTTCAGCCAGCTGAATCTGCTGAAGAACATCATCGCTACGGCTGATACTGTCACCCAGACACAGGCCACACTGCGCTTTGGTCACGAGGTGTGCGTGATGCCACTCGCCTGCCTGCTGGAGCTCGACAACTGTGGAATGGCTGTGCAGAACCTCGATGAGCTTGATACCTACTGGCGCAACTATCGCATCTTCCCTATGGGCTGTAATATCCAGTTGATATTCTATCGTCCGAAGAAAGGTAAGACTGGCGATATCCTCGTGAAGGCACTGCTCAACGAGCGCGAGGCCTATATGCCTATCGACACAGACAACTGGCCCTACTACAAATGGCAGGACCTGAGAGAATATTATCTGAAAAAGATTTCAGACTTCGAAACTTCTACTTCACCTTCGAAGTAATCGGACTGCGCACACCCTTATAACTCTTCAGGTACGCCTTGGCACTTCCGAAACTCAGGAACATGTCGAGGCGTACTGGTATATGGTTCTGATCGTCTGTGATATAGAAGCGTACCAGTTCGTGGCTCTTGTTGTCCTCGCGCTCAAAGAATGAGAAGACGAGGCAGCGGAACTTCTCCTTCGAGTCGTTCATCTTGAAGTTCTCCTTACCTCGGAATTCTAGCCATGAATTGCTAAGGCTTCGTGCATCGCTGATGGGGGTGGGGATGATGTCACCCTTCTTCAACTTAGCGGAATCGAAGTTACGTGCACGGAGGAAGATCGACATCATGTCGTAGATACAACTCCTATAGGTGCTGGTCTTCCAGTGCACCTCACCATCGGCATCTACGCGATGCTTCTTCAGCTGGCAGAAGTTGTTGGGATAGCTGTACCAGATCTCATCGATGTAGTAACGATCGCCCTCGCGTGCTCCCTTGCGGAAATAGAGGGGTGAGAGATCGGGGTTGCAATACGACAACAGAGTGTCGCGCATCAGGAAGTACTTGTCGAGTTTTGGGTTTCCTCGTGTGATGAGGTACGACTTCCAGGCTTCCTTGCCCTCAAACTTCGTGTATTTTGTATCCATCTGAGCCGTTCCCACCTTCAGCCAGATGAATTTCCAGTTGAAGTAGAGGTCATAGCTCAGTTCCTCGCCACTCTTAAAGGCTGTATTCTCAATGCCGCATTGCGACTTTGCCGACATCGCAAAGCCACACACAAGGCAAATCATCAAAACTATCTTTTTCATTTCACTTTTCACTATTCACTTTTATCTTTTCACTTCTTACGTATTGTATGCCCAGCTCTTGAGCACGCTGAATATTGCGGTTCTTCAGCTTCTTGGCCGCATCGGGCTTCTGTTTCGTGATCTTTGCTGGCTTTTGTTTATGTATAGGTGTCGACAGGACATTCCAGTTCTGGGTGACGTCCCATTTCTCCTTGCATTCTATCTCTCGCGGATAATAGTAGACGGCTTCTGCCTGCAGATCCTTATCGTAGTCGCCAGTGTCCCAGATGCCGTTGCCGTTGAGGTCCACCAGTGCACGGACATAATACTTGTCAGGCTTTACATATTTGAAGGTAGCCACTTTTTTCTCTAAGCGAGTTTCCTTCACCACCGCATCCGAAGCATTCAGCAGCTGTACGATGACCTGTACAGTGTCTGGGATACCTGAGAGCGTCAGTTTCAGCGAACTGTACTTCTCCTCAGTATCGATCTTGACGCCCTGTTTGAAGGGATCCGACACCTTGCCGTAGATATCCTCGAAGGCTGCGGAGTCGATTTCGAGACTATACTCGATGCCAGGCTTCCAGTCAGCCAGTATCCTGTATTCGCGCAGTTTATACTCGATGGGTTCGAAGGTGCACGTCGATTCATACCACACGGAGTCGATCATCGAGTAGAGATGAACCATCGAGGTGTCGCACCTTGCCAGTGGCGTTGGCATCTCCACCGTCACCTTGTTCTCTGGTGTCATGGTCTGAGGCAGGTTGAACTTAGGCTCCAGAGGTTTCTCCTTGTAGATCGAGTCGTACTTCTCGCCACGTTTCTTCTTCTTTTCCTGCTCCTTCTCCCATTTCTCCAGTTCCTTGGCTTTCTCCTTCATACGTTTCTCGTATGGGGTCTTTGCCAGCACATCGACGGTATCTGTCTGATTCACGAGCACGCCCAGTGTGTCAGTCATCATATAGCTGATCTCCATGCGGAGTGTGTCTTGATTCACGAGGGTTGTGTCGCGCAGCCAGTAGTGGATGGTGTCCTGCTTCTCGTCCGTCTCGATGACAAAGGCACTGTCGGCATTGAAGTTCAGACCTTTGATGACGGGCAGCTCAGGATGGCCATAGCTGAAGTACATACTGAACTTATTGGCGTCCTTACGCTCCGTCTTCAGCAGGAAACGGTCTGTCTGTGTCTGTGTAAATGCTAGCAGTGTCACATCGTCGGGCAGGAAGTGGGTATAAGGCACCTGTAGCAGTGCATCGATATGCAGAGAGTCGCGCCAGACGGTATCCACACGGGTATCAGGCTTCGAGCTTGGCTCATAGATGTCATGGCGGAAGGCTACCATCTCACTCTTCTGATTGAAGACAAAGTCGCCATCGGCATCCTTCAGGGCATAGGCGCGATACTTGCCAGGTGCCACGCCCTTCACCACAAAGTGCCCGCTGCCGTCAGTGCGAGATACGCGCAGCACAGGCTTGGTCTTGAAGGCCGAGTCTGCCAGATCGTCGTAAAGTCCCACCATGATACCCTTGATGGGTTCGAGGTTGCTGGCGTCGAGCACGTATCCTGCCACTTCGAAGGTATCGATCTGCTCGCCTGTCGAGAAGCAGTAGGTATAGTTGCCCATAGGGTTACCCTCGTTGTTGTCTGTGATGGCGTCGCTGAAGTCGATGGTGTAGGTCGTGTTCTCCTTCAGGGTGTCCTTCAGTTCCACGATGATTCTCTTACCAGCAGCTTTGATCTCAGGCATCTCGAGTTGTGGTGGCGAGACGATAACCTTATTGGTGGCATCTTCCAGTTTGATATATTCATCGAAGAAGATGGTGATCTTCTTCGAATGCACGTTGGCTGACTGATCCAGCGGCGAACTGCCGATGACCTTGGGGGGATCATCGTCATACCATCCACCGTCGGGCTGCCCCATGCGGGCGCAGGAAGAAGTGAAGAGTGAAAAGTGAAGAGTGAAAAGTGCCAATACGGCCATAGCCAGTATTCGCAAACCATTGATATTTCTCTTATGTTTATTCTCCATTATCACTTTTCATTTAATTTAAGCAGCTGCTCAATATGTTCACGAGAGTTACTCAGACGTGGCACCTTGTTCTGTCCTCCCAGCTTGCCACGCAGTTTCATCCAGTCGTTGAAGAGGTTGGGTCTGGCTTCGACGATCTCCAGGGGTTGCAGCGTGATGTTCTTATAGCGCTTAGCCTCGTAGTCGCTGTTGATCTCCTGCAGGCGCTTGTCGAGGAGTGAGGCAAACTGTTGCAGGTCATCAGGACGCTTCGAGAACTCGATGAGCCACTGGTGGCGGCACTTCGCATTCTCGTCCATGAACACAGGTGCTGCAGTGTATTCCAGCACCTCGGCTCCTGTCTGCTGGCAGGCATAGGCCAGTCCTTGTTCAGCATTGTCGACAATCAGTTCCTCGCCAAAGGCGTTGATGAAGTGCTTGGTTCGACCAGAGATGATGAACTTATAGGGATTGGTGGAGGTAAATTGGATGGTATCGCCGATCTCATAGCGCCAGAGTCCGCACGAGGTAGAGATCACCATCGCGTAGTTCTTGCCTGTCTCCACAGCCCAGAGAGGGATAGGTTCGTTCTTCTTTTCTCCTTCCTCCTTCCTCGAATCCAAAGGAATGAACTCGTAGAATACGCCGTAGTCGAGCATCAGCAGCATGGACTTGTCAGCGGGATCATCCTGAATACCGAAGAAGCCCTCACTGGCGTTGTAGGTTTCCATATAGTGCATGTTGGGCGACGTGATGAGGCGCTTGTACTGTTCGCGATAAGGCGTGAAGGCCACACCTCCGTGGAAGAAGATCTCGATATTCGGCCACACCTCCTCGAGATGCGTCTTACCTGTGATTTCCATCATGCAGGTGAGCACAGAGAGCATCCAAGAGGGTACGCCCGAGATGTTGGTCACGTTCTTGTTCATCGCCTCTCTGGCAATGCGCTCGCGCTTGATCTCGAAGTCAGAGATGAGGGCCGTCTGTTTCTTAGGTACCCGCACGAGGTTCACCAGCGGATTGATGTTCTCGATGAGGATGGCACTGAGGTCGCCCACCAGTGAGTCAGGCAGGTTATAGTTGGGTGCATGACTGCCGCCAAGGATGAGACCCTTGCCGTCGAACATCGCTGATTTGGGGTTGTTTCTCAGGTAGATGGCTACCGAGTCGCGCCCTCCGGCATAGTGAATCTTTTGCAGACCTTCAGGACTGACGGGGATGAACTTCGACTTATCGTTTGTGGTACCGCTCGATTTGGCATACCATTTCACGCGCCCTGGCCACAGGATATCCGTCTCGCCATGCCGCATACGGTCGATATCTTTCTTCAGTTCCTCATAGGTGTTCACAGGAACGTGCTTGATATAATCATCATAGCCGTGCACCGCCGCGAAGGCGTGATGACGGCCATATTCAGTATCCCTTGCTGTCTGGATGAGGTGGTCCAAAACCCCTCTCTGCAGCAGTTCTCCCTCGTTCTGGTGCTTCTCCAAAGCACGCTGGCGAGGTACAAATACTTTTCCTATAATTTGAGTCAGACTCATCTTCTTGCGCAATTTTCGCTGCAAAATTAAGCTAAACTTTCGTAACATGGCAATAATTTACGTTTTTTTTATAATAATTAGTTTCCCTGTTTCTTGATAATCGTGAAAAAACCATTATCTTTGCAGTCAGAAACTACAATTTAAAACAAATGGGAAATAGAGTAGTGATTACGGGTATGGGCATCTGGTCCTGCCTTGGAACAACATTGGATGATGTCCGTCAGTCGCTTTACGAGGGCAAGAGTGGCATCATCTTCAGTCAGGAACGTAAGGATGCTGGGTTCCGTTCACCTATCTGTGCCAATGTGCCTAAGGTGGATCTCAAGCCTTTTCTGAAGCGTAACCAGCGGCAGATGATGCCCGAGGAGACGCAATATGCCTACATGGCTACGCGACAGGCACTCGAACATGCACGTCTGGATCAGGATTATATCGACAGCCACGCAGTGGGTATCATCTATGGCAACGACTCCACGGCTGAGGCTACGATGGTGGGGCTCGACAAGTTCCGTCTGACCAAATCCACCTCTGATTGTGGCAGTGGTGCCATCTTCCAGTCGATGAACTCCACGGTGACCATGAACCTTGCCACGCTGTTCCATCTGAGAGGTATCAATCTGACAGCCTCTGCGGCCTGTGCCTCTGGGTCTCAGGCACTTGGACTCGGATTCCTGCTTATCAGGAACGGTCTGCAGGAGTGTGTCATCTGTGGTGGAGCCGAGGAGAGTAATCTCTATGGCATTGCAGCCTTCGACGGCTTGCAAGCCTTCTCGAAGCGTGAGCATGATCCTACGCGTGCCAGCCGTCCTTTCGATCGTGAGCGCGATGGACTGGTGCCCAGCGGTGGTGCTGCCACGCTGGTCATCGAGAGTTATGAGCATGCCGTGCGCCGTGGGGCTCCCATCATTGCCGAGATCCTTGGCTGGGGCTTTTCGGGCAATGGCGAACATATCTCCAATCCCAATGTCGCTGGTCCTGTATGCTCGTTGGAGCAGTGTTTCCTGAGTGCCGGTGCTCAGCCTCGCGAAGTGGGGTATGTCAATGCCCACGCCACTTCCACGCCTCTCGGTGATGCCTGTGAGGCGAAGGCCATCGCCCAGGTCTTCGGCGATTATCGGGTGCCAGTCACCTCTACGAAGAGTCAGACGGGGCATGAGATGTGGATGTCGGGTGCCTCCGAGATCATCTACTCCACGCTGATGATGAAGAACGACTTCATCGCTGGTTCGCTGAACTTCGAGGCTCCTGATGATGAGACGGCTTGTATCAATGTGGTCCCTAAGACCATCGATACCCACTTCGACATGTTCCTGAGCAACTCCTTCGGGTTTGGAGGCACCAACTCCACGCTGATAGTCAAGAATCTGAATAAATAAGAATAAGATGAGAAAATCGTTTTTGATACTGGCGGCTGTTCTTTTAGTCTGCAGCTGCAGCGAGAAGAAAGAGAGTAGGGCAAAGGCTCCTATCCGTGTAAAGATGCAAGTGGTATCGCCCTCGATGGCTGACAATAGCGTGACCTATGTGGGTATCGTCGAGGAGCGCGAGGGCACGGCAGTCAGCTTTACAGGCATGGGTGTGGTGAAGCGCCTGCTCGTCAACGAGGGGCAGGCCGTCGCTCGTGGACAACTGATAGCAGAGATGGACGACACCCAGGCGCGCAACCTCCTGGCAGGTGCCGAGGCCACGATGAAGCAGGCCAACGATGCCCATCAGCGCTATGGCATGCTGCACGAGAACGGTTCACTGCCCGAAGTGAAATGGGTGGAGATCGAGAGTAAGGTGGAGCAGGCCAAGTCTCAGCTCGAAGTGGCTAAGAAGAATCTGGCTGATTGCCGTCTGACAGCCCCCGTGAGTGGTATCATTGGTAAGAAGCTCATCGATGCTGGTGAGACAGCCATGCCCTCGCAGGCAGTAGTCACCATCCTCGATATCTCCAGTGTCAAGGTGAAGGTATCCGTGCCTGAGGCCGAGATCAGCCATATCAGCAGCACGACGCCCTCGACCATCAACGTAGAGGCTGCAAAGGCCACGTTGAAGGGAGGACATATAGAAAAAGGTGTGGAGGCTGATCCGCTGACACACACCTACGATGTGCGCATACAGGTGGCCAACGGCGAGAGGAAGCTCCTGCCTGGTATGGTTGCCAACGTACAGTTCTCGCCCGAAGGTTCTGCGGCTTTGCAGATGAAGTCACTGCCTGTCACCTCCGTACAGCGTCGCAGCGATGGTTCGCTCTTCGTGTGGGTCGTTGCCGCAGACAGCACGGCTCATCGTGCAACGGTAACGACAGGCGACACTCACGGCAACTACATCACGATCATCGATGGCATCAACATGGGCCAGAGTGTAGTGACTGAGGGTTATCAGAAACTGAGTGAAGGAACGAAGGTGGTGAAAAGTGAAAGGTGAAAAGTGAAAGGTGATGGAAAATAAGATGAACTGGCTGAAATGGCCATTGGAACACTACTCGATATCGCTGCTTATCATCGGCATCCTCTTCGTGCTGGGAATCTACGGCATGTATGTGATGCCCAAGGATGAGTTCCCCCATGCCACCATCCGTCAGGGCGTGGTGGTAGCGGTATACCCTGGTGCCACCTCCGAGGAAGTCGAGGAGCAGGTGGCACGCCCCTTAGAGCGCTACCTCTTCACCTATGGCGAGGTAAACCGTCTGAAGACCACCTCGCAGTCGCAGAACGGCATGTGTATCATGATGGTGAAGCTCAACGACGATGTGAACAATAAGGATGAGGTATGGAGTAAGATCAAGCACGGACTGAATGGTTTCAAGGCAGAGCTGCCCGCTGGTGTGCTCGCTGTCGTGGTCAATGATGACTTCGGCAACACCTCTGCCCTGCTCGTGGCCATCGAGAGCGACCAGCGCAGCTATCGTGAACTGAAGAAATACAGCGACGATCTTTCCGACCGTCTGCGCCGTATTCCGTCTGTGGCTAATGTGAAGCTCTCCGGTGCCCAGAAGGAGCAGATATCACTCTATGTCGACCGCAAGCGCCTTCAGGCCTACGGCATCGGACAGCAGTTGCTCTTCTCGCGCCTCCAGGCCCAGGGCATCACCACCCTCAGCGGCAGCATCAGCGACGACGATCAGCAGGTGCCTATCTATGTCGAGGCCATGGAGAACTCCGAGGAGGAGATCGCTAATCAGATTATCTTCTCCGACCCCGTGACGGGCAAG
>JAEEGJ010009494.1_pt1 | contig 25984 bp, 28 predicted proteins | sample 8958761 | NCBI WGS metagenome assembly JAEEGJ01 (sample SAMN16246546, study PRJNA631951) | gut metagenome | biome: gut microbiome; feature: rumen; material: RS-attached | host: Bos | place: Iran: Karaj | collected 2018-10 | reverse complement strand
ACGACCAGCTCCGGTGTATAGAGGATGTGAAGGCCGACATGGAGAGGGCTTGCCCTATGGACCGGCTAATCTGCGGCGATGTGGGTTTCGGCAAGACAGAGGTGGCCATGCGGGCTGTGTTCAAGGCGGTGGACGGCGGCAAGCAGGCTGCATTCCTGTGTCCTACCACTATTCTGGCCGAACAGCACTACGAGAACTTCCTGGACCGGTTCAAGAACTTCCCTATGGAAATCCGTCTTCTTTCCCGCTTTGTTCCGCCAAAGAAGCAGAAAGCGGTCATAGAGGACCTTAAGAATGGCAAGGCCGATATAATCATAGGAACACACCGCATCCTGCAGAAGGATGTCATTTTCAACAACCTGGGACTCATGGTTGTTGACGAGGAGCAGAGGTTCGGGGTGAAGGACAAGGAGAAAATGAAGGAACTCAAGACCTCCATCGACTGCCTTTCCCTTTCTGCAACCCCAATTCCCCGCACTCTCCACATGTCCCTCCTTAAGATAAGAGATCTTTCTGTGCTGGAGACTCCGCCTCGGAACCGGCGTCCTATAGAGACCTTTGTCCAGCCCTACAGCATGGAGGTGGTCAGGAAAGCTATAATGCAGGAGATTGCCAGGGGAGGCCAGGTTTACTACCTTCACAACAGAGTGGAGTCTCTGGAGAACGTCCGACTTACTTTGGAGCATATGATGCCCGAGCTGATCATGGAGACGGCCCATGGTAAGATGAGCGGTACTGAACTTGAAGATATAATGGACCGGTTTGTACATCAGGAGATCCATGTACTTATCTCCACCACCATAATCGAGAATGGAATCGATATCCCTAACGTAAACACCATAATCATAGACCGGGCCGACATGTACGGAATCTCCCAGCTTTACCAGTTAAGAGGCCGGGTAGGACGTTCCGACAAGCTGGCTTACGCCTATCTGCTGTACCCGGAGCAGACTGCCATGACAGAACTGGCTATGAAACGGCTCCGGATTATCTCCGACAACACCGGTCTCGGTGCAGGTTTCAAGGTGGCCATGAAGGACCTGGAGGTCCGGGGTGCCGGAAACCTTTTGGGCCGTGACCAGAGCGGAGAGATCAGCTCTGTGGGCTTTGATATGTATCTCCGCCTGATTGACGAGGCTGTCCGGGCCTTGGACGAGCATAGGAAGGAAGAGCTTGATGTCCATGATGTCTACCTGGAGCTTGAGTACAGCGGTTTTATCCCTGATACCTACATAAGGGATCAGAGCGAGAAGATGGAGATATACAAGAAGATTGCCTCTGTGGTCTCGGAAAGAGAGCTTGACACTATATGCAGCGAGCTGGAGGACCGTTTCGGACCGCTGCCGGACGAGGTGGAGAGCCTGGTTTCCCTGGCCGAGATAAGGGTGCTCTGCGGAAAGCTTTTTATCACTTCCATGAAAGAGCACCATGGTGAGATAGAGATCACCTTCGGCAAGGTCCATATAATCAACATTGAGAAGTATATGCGGCTGATTCAGGAAAGCGGTGGCAAGATAAGGCCGTCGAAAGAGAGGGCAAATGTCCTGATTATCACTACCGGCCTGGTGGATCTTAAGGAAAAATCAGCCTTTCTTAGGGATAAGCTGATGCAGCTGATTTAGGAGAAAGTATGGAAGAGGTATTTCATAGGACAATAAAAAGCTTTGTGCTCAGAAGCGGGCGGATCACCAAACTCCAGCAGCATGCACTTGATAATTATGCCCAGCTCTACTGTGTACCTTATGATGCAGATAAAAAGCTTGTTTTTACCGCTGTTTTCGGCAACAGCAACCCCACATTGATAGAGATAGGCTTCGGGGATGGTGAGGCTGTATATCAGATGGCAGAGCGGAATCCAGATATGAACTATCTGGCCATGGATGTGTATCCTCCAGGGGTTGGAGCTCTTTTGGATGTTGTTCATACAAAGCAGCTTCCCAATGTGCGGATTGTGCACCACGATGCTGCCGAGGTCGTGGAGAACATGGCGGCTGACGGCACAGTGTCAGGCTTCCATATATTTTTCCCGGATCCCTGGCAGAAGAAGCGTCATAACAAACGGAGGCTCATAAACAGTACATTTGTCTCAATTCTTGCCGATAAACTAAAAGCAGGGGGGTATATCTACTGTGTCACCGACTGGGAGGACTATGCCCATCAGATGCAGGAGGTCCTGAGGGGAGAGACCAGACTATCATCTCCCTTTGAAGGCTTTGTGGAAAAACCCAATACCATTGTTCCCTGGCGGCCTATGACCAAATTTGAGCGCAAAGGTATTGCTGCAGGAAGAACTATATTTGAATCCTATTTTATTAAAGGAGATAGAGTATGAAAAAATGCATGGACAGTGAAAATCTTCATAAGAGAATCCGTAAGGTCGTCGGCCAGCTTCAGGCTGTGGACAGAATGGTGGATGAGGATATGCCCTGCGAGGATGTGCTGGCCCAGATAAGTGCCGCAAGCTCTGCGCTCCATAAAATAGGGCAGGTGGTGCTTGAAGGACATATACGTCACTGCGTGCGGGACGGCATACAGCATGGGGATGCCGACAAGACTATAGAAGGCTTTACCAAGGCAGTAGAGCGTTTTGCAAATATGAAATAAAGCCTTGACATACATATACCTATGGGGGTATATGTATTGTATGAGCAAAAAGACCATTCTTATCTCCCTTTCAGCTGTTTCGCTTATCTTAAGCTTTTTTAATGTTTTCAAATTACCCTTCGACCTTTCCTGGGCAGCTATACTGCTCTGCGGTATTCCAATCATCTTTGAGGCCGGAGAGGCTCTTATAAAAGATTTTGATATAACTGCTGATGTCCTGGTGGCCATGGCTATCATAGCCTCGGTCTGTATCGGAGAGTACTTTGCTGCCGGCGAAGTTGCCCTGATCATGACATTAGGGGAGGAATTGGAGAATTTTACAGTGGAAAAGGCCAGGAAAGGTCTCCAGCGTCTTGTCTCCCTTTCTCCGGTTAAAGCCAGGGTGCTCCATGGCAATACTGAACATATTGTGGCTGTGGACCAGGTTCAGGTTGGAGATATCCTTAAGATACTGCCAGGAGAGACTGTTCCTGTGGATGGTGTAATTCTATCAGGCCAGACTTCCATAGATCAGTCTGCTATGACTGGGGAATCACTTCCGGTGGACAAAAAGGGCGGGGATGAGGTCTCAAGCGGCACTGTGAATCAGTTCGGATCCTTTACTATGAAGGCTCTGCGCCGAGGAGAAGACAGCTCTATCCAGCGTATGATCCAGCTTGTGGAATCGGCAGATGCCGGAAAGGCCAAGATAGTTCATCTGGCAGACCGGTGGGCATTCTGGATTGTCCTTATAGCTCTTTCCACTGCAGTAATCACAGGTATTGTCACCAGGGATATTATACGCAGTGTCACTGTTCTGGTGGTATTCTGCCCATGTGCCCTTGTGCTTGCCACCCCTGTGGCAATTGTGGCTGCCATAGGAAATGTCTCCAAGCATGGATTCCTGGTCAAGGAAGGAGATGCCCTGGAGCGTCTTGCCACAGTCAGGAAAGTGGCTTTGGACAAGACTGGGACCCTTACCTATGGTGTTCCTTCTGTAGTGGCAGTAGTCAGCACCAGCCCCGGGCTGACAGAGCAGGAACTGTTCCATATTGCCGCATCGGCGGAGCAGTTTTCAGAGCATCCATTGGGGAAGGCTGTTGTTACATCTTATAGAAAGACCACAGAAAGAATACTTTCTGAAACATCAGATTTTGTCATGCTGCCTGGCAATGGAGTCAGGGCTGTGGTTGCAGGTGCTCCTGTGATTGCCGGCAACAGCACTTTTCTGCAGAACAGTGGCATTCTTCTTGCAAAGGAGTTCCTTGCTGCATCAGAGGTATATCAGAAACAGGGCTGTACTGTCATCTATATTGCAAAGGAAGGAAGAGTAGCCGGTTTTATAGCTCTGGCCGATGAGCTTAGACCCGAGAGCTCTCCTCTTATGAAAAGGCTGAAGTATTTAGGGGTGGAGCCGGTGCTCCTTACGGGAGACACCCACGCTGCCGCCAGTTCAGTAGTATCACGCCTGGAGATAGATGAATTCCATGCCGGATGTCTTCCTGAGGATAAGATGGCCCATATAGCACAGTATCAGAAGGAGCATAAACCGGTATGCATGATAGGGGATGGGATAAACGATGCGCCTGCACTCAGATTGGCAGATGTAGGTATTGCCATGGGAAAGATAGGAAGCGATATTGCCGCCACAGCAGCCGATATTGTCCTTATAAACGACCATATCCATGCCATAGACCATATTATTGCCCTGTCCAGGCGTATGATGACAACAATCAGATGCAATATAATCTTCTCAATGTCCCTTAACTTCCTGGCTGTACTTATGGCAGTGACAGGCTGTATAAACCCTGTGGCAGGCGCACTGGTTCATAATGGAGGTTCCTTCTTGGTAATTGCAAATTCTGCTCTTTTATTATATTATAAAAGAGGAGGGTTGCGGCAGTGTCCAAAAGGAAAAATGGAAAAAAGAGCTTAAAAAATAATTATCCTCTGATTGTGGCTGCCCTTATACTGCTGGCCGCTCTTTTAGTGCTGGTGGTGATTATAAACTATCAGCCTGCAGCAAAGCCTCAGGTACCGGAAAAACCAGTTCAGCCGGCCCCGGAACCTTCTCCGAAGCCAGAGCCGCAGATTCAACCCCAGCCGTCCCCTGAGCCAGTTCCAGAGCCCAAACCGGAAGCCTCTAAAAAGCGCATTTATATAATCCTTGATGACGGTGGTCATAACACAAAGCAGCTTATGCCGTTCCTGGAGTTTCCGGGCAAGCTCGCCATAGCAGTCATTCCCCGCCTTGCTTATTCCAAGGAGGTGGCCGAGCTTACATATCAGAGCGGCAAGACTGTGATGCTTCACCAGCCTATGCAGCCCTTGGGAAAGGCAGATCCAGGGGCCGGCGCCATCTATGTGAATATGAGCGACGACGATATCCGCAGGACTCTTAATGAAAACCTTGACTCCATACCTCATGTGGTGGGTTTCAACAACCATATGGGCTCTGCCTCCACCAGCGACGAGAGGGTTATGGATGTGGTGCTCAAGGTGGCCAAGCAGCGGGGTCTGTTCTTTGTGGACAGTTTTACCCACTCAGGCTCTGTATGTGCAAAGGTGGCTAAAAAGAACGGCATGCGTATTGCAAAACGGAATATATTTCTCGATAATGACAAAAGCAAGGAAAAGATAATGGAAGCATTCAACGCGGGTAAGGCAATTGCAGATAAGAACGGCTATGCGGTGATGATTGGACATGTCTGGTCAGATAATCTTGCCAGCACCATGATAGAGCTCTATCCTGAATTCATTGAAGAGGGGTACTGCTTTGAGTCTGTTGCTGATTTCTTCAAACTGGAAGATGATTCCGAGGAATAGAATTGAATATTCTTGGTATTGAGTCCTCTTGTGATGAATGTTCTGTAGCTGTTGTATCAGACGGCAAAAAGATTCTCTCGAATGTAGTGGCCACCCAGATTCCGCTTCACCAGCCCTATATGGGGGTGGTGCCCGAGATTGCATCCCGCACCCATGTGGAGTGGATTAAAGGAGTAGTGCATAACTCTTTGGAGACTGCCGGATGCACAATCAAGGATATAGACGGAATCGCAGTGACAGCCAAGCCAGGCCTGGCCGGATCCCTTTTGGTGGGTCTCTCTTACGCCAAGGCTCTCTCCTATGCAACTGATATCCCATACATAGGGATAAACCATATCTACGGCCATATCCATGCGGCCCACATTGAATATGATATCCAGTACCCATATGTGGCTCTTCTTGTATCCGGAGGACACACCCTTATCGCAATCATGGAGAACTATGACAAGATGCAGATCATGGGTACCACCATCGATGATGCCTGCGGTGAGGCCTTTGACAAGATTGCCAAGTTCTACGGCTGGGGATATCCGGGCGGGGTAGTCATAGACAAACTGGCCCAGAAGGGGGATGCCAATGCCTTCTCCTTCCCGGATCCATCACTCCACAAGGGAGAGCACCGGTATGATGTCTCCTATTCTGGCCTAAAGACTGCAGTAATCAACCAGCTTCATCAGTTCCAGAACCCGGGCTACGAGGCAACTCCCGAGAATATAGCTGCATCATTCCAGAAAGCAGCTATCGACATGCTCATCAGACGGCTTAAAAAAGCGGCTAAGGCTGCGGGAATCAATACTGTGGTCACCGGCGGCGGAGTGGCTGCCAACTCATATCTGCGCAAGGCTTTGTCTGATCTTAAGGGTATGCAGGTCTATATCCCCTCTATGAAACTTTGCGGTGACAACGGGGCTATGATTGCAGCCCTGGGGTATCATTTCTTGAAGGATGGCATGACATCCGATCTTTCCCTTTCCATCATGTCCAAGGTCATGGCTTTCCATAGGAGCTATCCAAGGTAGATGCCTAAGAGGAGCATTCTTTATATCATCATAACTGCACTCTGCTTTGGAACCATGGAAGTGGCGCTCAAAGTAGGGGGCAGCACCTTCACAGCCCTGCAGATGAACTTCCTCAGGTTCCTTATCGGAGGTCTTCTCCTTCTTCCTCTGGCCATCAGGGAACTTAAGCGCCGGCAGATCACCCTGACTGTGGTGGACTGGGGCTATATGACTCTTCTGGGAGTGCTGGGAATCAGCTTCAGCATGTCCTTCTTCCAGATAGGTGTAATGCACCTGAATGCCAATACTGCAGCTATTATAATTTCCTGCAATCCCATATTCACAATGCTTTTTGCCCATTTTCTGGTGCATGACCGCTTTACACCCAATAAAGCTGTTGTATTAGGCATCTGCCTTGTGGGGCTTATGTTTGTGGCAAATCCATTTCATCTGGCAGAGGGCAATACCCCAAAGGGATTCCTGTACATGCTTGTCGCAATGATCTCCTTCGCCCTTTATTCCTCCCTGGGAAACATAAGGGCACAGCGGCTTGGCGGGGCTATCCAGACCTGCATACCTTTCCTTATTGCATCAGTATTCAATCTTTTGATTCTGATTGTACTTAAGGAGCCTGTTTTCAGCGGCATCACTCTGGAAAGCTGTCCCGTGCTGCTCTATATCGGCTTTATTGTCACAGGTCTTGGTTACTTTACCTATCTGGGAGCTATTGAGATGGTGGGACCTTCCAACGCCTCCATATCTTTTTTCCTTAAGCCGGTAGTTGCTGTTGCAACAGCTTTCCTTGTGCTTCATGAGTCAGTAACCTGGAACATTGTATTAGGTATTGCTATTATTCTTACAGGATTTTGTATAAATATGAAGAAGCGCTAGGGCAAACAGAGCGCCGCATCCTTCTCCTGCTATGATTGCAGATACCAGACCGTAAATTCCGAACATCCTGTTGAACAGGTACATAAACGGAATATAGAACGCCAGCTCCCGCACCACAGCGTGGATAAATGTGCCTCTTCCGTTGCCCATAGCCTGCATGCAGAATGATGAGTGGTAATTCAGGAACTGGAAAGGGGAGGCGATGCACCGGATCCGGAGGAAGACTATGCCGAAGGCAATAGTGGTGAACGCCTCCTTTGAATAGCTGGTGGAGGTGCTCATGAATACCCGGACTACAGGAGATGCCAGAACCAGGAACAGCGCCATGCTTATCCCGCTTACTATTAGGCCGTAGCGGCGCCCTGTGCGTATCACACTCTTCATCCGTTCATGGTTTCCCGATGCAAAATTGTAGGCCACTATAGGGAGCATCCCCTGGCAGATGCCTATGTTTATGGCATTAGGGAGCCGCTCGGCCTTCATCACAATGCCTATGGCCGCAAGCTGCAGGTCTCCCCAGCCAGCCATAAGTATGTTAAGCACTATATTGGCTATATCGAACAGCAGGGTAAGGCAGGAGGATGGAATACCCACCGCCATGAGGGCCTTGAAGTCGGCCATCCGCAGCCCCAGGGCATCCTTGAACCTGGTGCTGAGTGGTGCGGTTCTGGAAACTTTCTTCAGGTATAACAGCAGAAATATGCAGGAAATAGAGTTGGAGACAGCGGTGGCCAGGGCTGCTCCAAGCACCTCGTTGCCGGGGCTCATTATATGGAACATGAATATAGGATCCAGGATCACGTTAAGGATGCCACCTCCGGAAAGGCCTATGCTGGCCTGCTTGGAGTAGCCCGTGTTCCGCAGCAGGTGGGCGGCTGTCAGGGAGACAATGGTAGGAAAGTTGCCTAGGACCAGAACCACCAGCACATACTGCTTTGCAAAGGGCAGAGTGGCATCGGAGGCCCCCAGGAAGCGCAGTATGGGGGTAAGGAACAGAAGAAGCAGCATGGAATAGAGCAGGGCGGAGGCCATGGCAAAGTAAAGGCTGGCAGATGCCACCTTCTTGGCGTTATCCAGGTCCTGCCTCCCTGACAGCCGGGCGATAAGGCTGCCACCGCCGATGCCGAACAGGTTTGCAAAGGAGATATTCAGCATGAAAAGGGTAAAGGTGACAGTTACGGCCGCCATCATATAGGAATTGCCGGTCCTGCCTATGAAGAATGTGTCTACAATGCTGTATATAAGGTTTACCAGCTGGCTTATGATTGTGGGAACAGCCATTGCCCTGATAGCCTTGGATACAGGCATGGATTCAAATAGATTCCTTTTGCCCTCGCTGATTGTCATTTTTATGCCTTATTCCATTGTACACAAAAAAAGGCATCCTGTAAAAGGATGCCCTTTGAAAAACTGCATTTATAATCAGCAGATTTTTACGACCCAGCCTTCTGGTCCCTTGATTCTTCCCATCTGGATACCAGTCAGGGTGTCGTACAGCTTCTTGGTGATCGGTCCCATGGAGGTCATGCCGCTTGGGAAGCAGATCTCCTTGCCGTGGTCGTTGATCTTTCCTACAGGGGAGATAACTGCTGCTGTTCCGCAAAGACCGCACTCTGCAAAGTCTGCAATCTCTTCCTTGTAGATCTCTCTCTCCTCAACCTCGAGACCCAGATAATCTTTTGCAACTACCATAAGGGATCTTCTGGTGATTGATGGAAGGATAGAGTTGGACTTAGGTGTTACAACCTTGTTGTCCTTGGTTACGAACAGGAAGTTTGCTCCGCCGGTCTCCTCGACCTTTGTCCGGGTTGCGGAGTCCAGGAACATATTCTCGTCAAAGCCTGCCTTGTGTGCATCTACGATGGCATGGAGGCTCATTGCATAGTTAAGACCAGCCTTGATATGGCCTGTTCCATGGGGAGCTGCTCTGTCAAAGTCGCAGATTCTCAGTGTAAGAGGCTTAACTCCGCCCTTGAAGTAAGGTCCTACAGGGGTTACGAAGATTCTGAACTGATACTCGTCAGCTGGCTTTACTCCGATTACTGCGCCTGTAGCGTTCATGTTAGGTCTGATGTAAAGTGTTGCTCCGGAGCCATAAGGTGGAACCCATGCCTCATTTGCTTTTACTGTGTCGATAACAGCCTTGATGAACCGGTCTTTCGGGAATACAGGCATCTCAAGACGCTCTGCACTCTGTTTCATACGCTCTGCGTTCAGGTCAGGTCTGAAGCATACAATGCTGCCGTCCTCGGTTGTATAAGCCTTAAGGCCTTCAAAACATGTCTGAGCGTACTGGAATACACCTGCACATTCTGTGATTGAGACAGTTGCATCGGAGATGATAGCTCCCTCGTCCCATGCGCCGTCCTTGTAATTTGAAACAAATCTCTTGTCGGTCTGCATATAAGCAAATCCAAGATTTCCCCAGTCAATGTTTTTCTTTTCCATAGTTCACTTCTCTTTAAATAAGATTTATATAAAAATGTTATCATTTAATAAAAAATTAGGGAATAGTTTTGTTGCAAAAAGGGGAGGAAAATAATAGTATACAGGTATGATCTGGTATCCATTGGGTGTTTTTGCACTTCTAATTATTCTAGGCTTGACCTTCATTCCCTCTGACAAGCGGGGTTCCGGCTTTATTTTCAGCTGTGTCATGGCTCTTCTGGTCGCTTTTCTGGTCAGTTTTCTGTACAGCTTTATAAAGAATTATCTGCCCCTTACCGACGATACCCATAGGATTCTTGTCCATTATATGGTGCATGACCACCTCTTCTTTTATTTCCCAGGTGCGGCTGCTGTGCTTATCTGCATGCTGTGTCTACGCAAGGAAACTGATTTGGTAGCATCAAGGGCAATCTGTCTTGTGCTCATCAGTTTCTATATGTTCCTTGCTATGCTTGCCACACTCTTCTATTCTCTGCATGGATACTGGGCAGATCCATATTTTCTTTTCTTCCTTACCGGTAGCCGGGTGCTGCAGTGCATAACAGTTGCCTTTGCTGTACCGCTGATCATTATCAAGCCCTATAGGATATGGAAAATCATCCCTGCAATAGTTGTTTTGGCCTTGATTCCTTTTGTCACTGCTTATGTGTCATATCTTTATTATACCTGCCGCATCCATCAGTCAATGCAGCTTTTAATTGCCCTTTTTGGGGCAGCGCTGGTAGCTATTGTCACCCCATCCGTCATTTTCCGGAGGCATAAGGCTTGAGATTCAGGTCTTGGATCATAGCAGTCCTGATTGTTCTTAGTTTCTCAGGCTGCTCCTTGAAAAAGGGAGAAACACTGGTTTTCTTCTATGACCTTGATTTCGGGCAGATGGCAGAGCTTGTTCCAGATATCTTCTCGGGTCATACCGAGCCACTTTTTCCAGAGCTTTCTGCTGTCGCAGAGGAATCGGGCTATTCTTTGAAGCTTGTTCCAGTTGATATCCTGAAGGAAAATTATATCAGCGCTTTCCAGAATAAGCTGCCCAAGCATAATAGACAGGTGGTGATAACATCATTCCTTTATAGTGTACCAGAGATAAAGGAGCAGCTTGCCGGGTATCAGACAGCTGTGGTGGGAGCATCCATGGATGTTGACCTGGCTGCTCTTGAAATAATAGGGAACGGCTTCAGGATGATTGAGAATGAGGGAAGATTGCTGGCTGCAGCTGGTCAAAAGATTAATTTCGTATCTCTCAAGAGCGGTTTCCAGCAGCAGATTTTCCAGGCTTTCAAAAAAGGAGCAGGGGATATCATCAATGTGTTTGAGGTTGAGCCCGACGCAGTCAGTGTTATGATGCCTATATCCTTTAATCTTGTTGTAGTAAGCTATGGAAAGTTTTTTAATAATCTCTCCACCTCTATGATTATAAAAGATAAAATCAGAGTTTTGAACTATCCAGGCTCCCCCAATTATGTGGATGCCAATATTAAGAAGAAGGTGGATGCCTTTATCTGCTACGACTTTGTCACATCCTTCAAAAGTGCAATATTAGAGCTCGCATCTGGAAAGGGTGAGAAAAAAAGTTTTTATTCCTTTGACCTGATCAGGCGATAGGAGGATAGGTGTTGACAAACACCACCTTGTTCTCCACCTGCTCCACACCTTCATAGGCTGCTACTGCCTGTCCAACCTGGTCAATCAGACCCCTGACCTCGACAGTGCCCATGATTGTGGCTGTCTTATCGTGGACATCCACCTCAAGGAAGTGGACTGGAATTTTCTCTTCGTACAGCAGATAGATGACAATCTTCTGTGCCAGGTACAGCTCCTTGAGCCGTTTAACCAGCTTTTCGGTGTAGTTCTCATGGTTGAACACCTCGATTGCTCCCTCCACCATTTTGTAGACAACTTCGGTGCCAAGAACATCGGTGTTTATCACCATATCGTAGGAGCCTGGGTCGTCCCAGGACATATTGTAGAAGAACCGGGTGTAGCCGGCCCGCTCGTCATCCCGCTGGTTCACCAGTTTCCTGGCAGCTTTCTCGTCCAGGTGGTACCGGTCCATAATCCGGGCAACACGCACATTCTCGCTTCCTATAATACGGATACGAAGTACACCAGGTACATTCCGCAGGAAGAATGCGCCGCCTCTTCCCAAGAGGATACACTTCGGAGTATCGATGACTTTTTCGAAGAAGTATAATTTGAAGTAGTTGTTGTATTTATCGTGCTGGTTGGAGAAACTTGCCAGAAGTCCTGGTTTTTTCTCGTCAAATTTAGAGATGCTTTTCTCAGTTATGCCATAATAACCTGCCAGCTCCTTGTTGATAAGATCTCTGGAAATAAACTGCCAGCCGAAACGCTGAGCCAGACCTTCGGAAATCTCCTTGCTTAAACTTCCTTCCTGTCTTGCGATAGTGATGATAGCCATTAATATACCTCCATAGTAATTTTACCACATGTTTGACATAAAAAGCAATTGTAAAAAGAAAATGAATTTGTTATAATTAATAAGTCAAATTTATAGTAATTTTAAACTTTTTAATAGTCGGGGTATAAAAATGAGCGAAATTATCAAAGCTGTGGCAATTGATAAGGGAATGTTCCTTATGATCAAGAATGCACCTTATTATGTTGTGGACAGAGAGTTTGTAAACCCAGGAAAGGGTTCTGCATTCTGCCGTCTCAAGCTTAAGAACCTTCTGAATGGCCAGGGTCTTGCAACCACCATGAAATCCAACGAGGATGTTGAGGTTACAGAGGTTACAGAGTGCAACTGCCAGTATATGTATGCAGATGACGAGAACTACTACTTCATGGAGAGCGAATCTTTCGAGCAGTTTGCTATGCCTAGGGCTGGTATGGAAGACAAGATCTACTATATCCGGGAGGGCGAGGAATACAGAGTTATCAAATGGGAAGGCAATCCTGTGGATATCAAGCTTCCTCCAAAGATGGTGTTTGTTGTTGCCGAAGGTTCCGAGGGAATCAAGGGCGATACAGTGACAAAGACCTTGAAGCCTGTTAAGACCGAGACTGGTCTGGTAGTCAAGGTTCCTCTGTTCATCAAAGAGGGCGAGAAGATTCTGGTCAGCACCGATACAGGCGAGTACCAGGAGCGGGTTAATAAGTAACTCTCTTTCAGATGTAAAAAAAGCCGGTCAGACAGACCGGCTTTTTTATTGTCCAGAGGCGGATCAGATGTTCTTGATCTGGATTCTTCTGGATGGCAGTGGAATTCCCTGCTCCTGGAAAGCATGTACCAGGGCGATGTTGTTCCATGACTTTGCTGTTCCCTTGTCATCTACGTTTGCAATTGTGATGTAGGCAACCAGCTGGATTCCAAGCTCCTCGAAGGAGGCGATACGTACATCTGCCTTTGCCCCTTCCTTGTTGGCTGGGTTCTTCTCCAGGGTCTCGGCCATTACCTTCATAGCCTTGTCCACGTCGGCGGAGTAGTCGATCTTGATTGTGGTGTCGATTGCTACGCTCTTATCATCGCCGAAGGTGTGGCTGTGACATACCTCAGAGATGAGCATGGAGTTAGGCACAATCAGAGTCTCGTTCATAAGTGTTGTGACAACAGTGCTGATGAAGTTGATCTTTGTGATATAGCCCTCTGTTCCAGAGATTGTTATTCTGTCGCCCTCCTTGATAGGACCGGTGAACAGGATCACTAAACCTGCTGAGAAGTTGGAGATAAGGGTCTGCAATCCAAAGCCGACGCCTATACCTAAAGCTCCCAGGATAACTGCGATGGATGAAAGGTTGATGCCCAGCATCGTAAATCCTATGAACAGAGCCAGGACAGTGATTCCGTAGCTCACTATCTTCACGATACGGAACTGAGATGTCTCAGAGATAGGCTTGTTCTTGATTGAGAACTTGATAACTTTGCCCACCAGCTTTCCTATCTTCTGTGCAATTATGATCACAGGGATAAAGAGCAGCAGGGTAAGGATCGAGATGTTGATGCTTCCTGCTGTCAGGAAAGGCTTGTTGATAAATGCATAGATAGCATTGAGCACATCCATGACACTTTCTGGAAGAATATTTTCCATTCTTTATTTCTCCTTTTAAATTATTTTTTCGGGTTGTCGGTGGAGTAAAATCCACTTCCTTTGAAGATTATTCCCACAGAAGAGTCCTGAGGAATGATCTTCTTCACTGCCTTGCCACATTTGATGCACTTTTTTATAGGCGCGTCAGACATGGATTGCTCAACTTCGAAGACATGCTTACAACTCTGACATTCATATGTGTAAATAGGCATTTTATGTTGTTCCTTCGTATTAAGTGCTATTATTTCTTCAGCTTTCCAAAGATGTAGCCGAATACACCGCCGGCTGCGCCGCAAGCAAGAATCTTAAGGCGGATAGTTCCCAGGTCGGCAGCCTTGGATGCCAGCTTCTTGATTCCATTTTCAGCAGGCAGACAAAGTGTTTTAAGGGAAATCATGTTTCCGTTCACTTTTCCAAAGATAAGGTAACCGATTACCAGTCCTACAATAATCCAGCATACAATTGCTACGATATTGCTGTTCTTTTTACTCATTTTCTTCCTCCGAAAATATGAAGATAGTCTTCAAAAAGCTCCTTGGCTTTCTCAACGCATCCACCGCAGACCTTGCCCAACTTGGTCTTCTCCTGAAGCTCCTCAAAGGTTTTTCCGCCTTCTTTGACGAAATTCTCGATATCTGCATCAGTTATATTGTTGCATACACAGATTACTTTTGCAACTTCTTTTTCAAGGATACCCTCTTTGCCGTTCTTCTTGCAGTAATCCTCAATCGCTGCCCGGAGAGCCCGGTCGCCCAGGACAGAGCAGTGGATCTTATGGTCCGGCAGACCGCCCAGCTGACCTACAATGTCTTCTGGTTTGATCTTGTATGCTTCTGTTATAGGCATTCCTTTCACCATCTCGCTCATCATGGATGTGCTGGCAATGGCACTGGCACAGCCGTAGGTCTTCCACTTGATGTCGGCAATCTTATCATCCTTCACCTGGATTGCCACAAGCATCTCGTCACCGCAGGTGATGTTTCCCACCTTTCCCCAGCCGTCAGCCTTGTAGTTTGCCTCGTCTTCCAATATATTGCGCGGATTTGTGAAGTGGTCCTTCACCTTCTCGGTATAAACCCATGAAATCATTTTGTCTCTCCTTTCTTATAAACAGTGGACATCTTGCGTATTTTCTCAATTATAGGAGGAAGCTTCTCAAGGACATAGTCCACATCTTCCTCTGTGTTCTCCCGTCCCAGGCTGAAACGGATTGAGCCGTGGGCCAGCTCTGCGTCTACTCCGGTGGCCATAAGAACATGAGATGGTTCCAGGGATCCTGTGGAGCAGGCTGAACCTGTGGAAACTGCTATTCCCTCAAGATCCATGTAGAGGAGGATGGACTCTCCCTCAGCTCCGGTGAAGGAGACATTCAGGGTGTTAGGAAGTGTGTGCTCCTGGTTTCCGTTTATCTTGATGTCTGGAATAGAGGCGATAATGCCAGCCTTAAGCTTGTTCCGCAGTGCCATAAGCCGAGCTGATTCTGTTTCCAGTTCCTGCTCTGCCAGTTCTGCTGCCTTGCCCAGGGATACAATGCCGGTGGTGTTCATGGTTCCTGCCCGGCGGCCTGCCTCCTGATGCCCTCCGTGTACAAACGGGCAGTAAGGAGCTCCCTTCCTTGCATAAAGGATACCGATTCCCTTCGGAGCGTAAATCTTATGGCCTGACATGCTCAGGTAGTCGATTCCCATTTCCTTCACATCAATCTTGATTTTGCCGATAGCCTGCACAGCATCGGTATGGAAGAGGACTCCCTTCTCATGGCAGATCTGGGCAATGCGCTTAATATCCTGCAGGGTGCCTATCTCGTTGTTGGCTGCCATTACAGATACCAGTGCTGTCTTGTCTGTGATAAGGTCGTAAAGTTCCTCGGGGTTCACCAGACCGGTGGAGTCCACCTTCATGAACTTGGTATTTATGCCGCTCCCCTTGAGGAACTTCACGGTCTCAAGGATGGCAGGGTGCTCGATAGGAGTGGTGATTATCTCGTTCTTCTCGCATCTGGAGCAGTATTCTTTGGCCACGCAGGAGCTTTTCTGGCATCCCACATACTTAAGCACTGTATTGTCAGACTCAGAACCACCGGCTGTAAAGATAATCTCGCTGGGGTCTGCATTTATAAGGTGGGCAATCTGCTCCCTTGCCTTTGCTATGAGCATTCCAGCCTCCCGGCCGTAGCCATGCATGCTGGAGCCGTTTCCAAATATATCCAGGGACTCTATCAACACCTTTTTCACTTCGGGATGGATAGGAGTGGTGGCATTATAATCCATATATACATTTCTATGTTCCATGGTAACTCCTGAAATTCTTTATAAAATATACTAAATATATAGGTTATATTCAAGTTGACCATAGAAAACTGTACATTTTTCAGTCTCTATGTTATTCTGTCATTGATTTAGGAGATATTAATGAAGAAATACCTCTGCGTGACTGCAATTATCCTTATGCTTCTCTGTGGCTGCACCACATCAAAGGGCAATGTCTATAATATGTCTTTATATAAGGCTGTTGCTCCCGAAGATGGAGTGACATATGTAGTTGGTCATATAAACCCTGATACCGATACAGTCGGCACAGCGATAGCTTATGCCAAGCTGCGGACTGCCCTTGGTTTCAATACAGTTGCCGTTATTCCTGGCAAGCTTAACAAGGAAAGCCAGTATCTTCTGGACTATTTCAAAGTGGAGACTCCGGAAATCCTGGAGGATGCCGCAGGCAAGAACATAATACTGGTGGATCATGCCGATTATCAGCAGGCAGTTCCCAATATGGACAAGGCCAATATTGTGGAGATTCTTGACCACCATCAGCCGGCAGGCCTCTCCTTGGAGAACAACCTGATTTACCGCAGCGCTCCTATAGGTGCCACCGCCACCATGGTTTATAACGAATATAAGGTGAACCATGTTCGGATTGACAGAAAAACTGCAGGACTTCTGGCGGCAGCCATAATGTCCGACACAAAGAACCTGAAGAAAGATCGGACTACCGAGGCAGACCGAGTATACCTGGCAGAGCTGTGCAAGAAGGCTGGAATCCAGAAGCCTAAGAAGTTCTTCAAGGCGATGAAGAATGAAGGCCGGTCCTATGACGGACTTACCGATGAGGAGATCTTGCTGACCAACTATAAGGAATTCGAATTCAGCGGCCATATAGTTGGTATTTCCAGTGTGGACAATCCTGACGACGATACCCTGTGGGAGTTTGTTGAGCGCATGGATAAGGTTATGGCAGAATATGCCCCGAAGACAGATGCTGAACATATCTTCATGAAGCTTGATGCTGATGGCGATGAGGGACAGGAGGACTTCACTGTATTCCTGTACTGCGGTAAGGGTGCAGAAGAGGTTGCTAAAAAAAGCTTCCCCAATTCCCAGATTGTCAATGGCCGCATAGTGTGCACACCAAAGCTTAACCGGACCAATGATGTGGTTCCTGCACTTAAAGATACATATGAAGGAATGAAAAAATAATGAAAATTGTAGTGAAAATCGGAACATCGACCCTGGCCTATCCAGGTGGAAGGCTGAATATCAGACATACAGAGGAGCTTTGCAAGATCATAAGCGACCTTAAGAACTCCGGCATTGAGATTATCATGGTCTCTTCCGGATCCATCGCCATGGGAACTGGAAAGCTCTCTCTCAAGGAACGTCCTTCTGACATGCCTACTAAGCAGGCTGCTGCAGCTGTGGGGCAGTGTGAGCTTATGTACACCTACGACAAGCTCTTCTCTGAATACCGGCATACTGTAGCACAGATACTGGTGACAGCTGAGGATATAGAGCATGAGGAGCGGCATAAGAACTTCTCCAACACTCTTAACCGTCTTCTTGAGCTGGGCATCATTCCTATCATAAACGAGAATGACACTATAGCCACCGAGGAGATCGGGGTAGGAGACAACGATACATTGGCCGCTGTTGTGGCTACCAGCGCCAAGGCCGATCTTTTGGTACTTCTTTCTGATATCGACGGGCTTTATACTGCCAATCCCAATACAGATAAAAAAGCAAAGCTTATACCCGAAGTGCGTAAGATTGACAGCAAGATTATGGCACTGGGTGGCAAAAGCACATCTGGGCTTGGCACCGGCGGCATGAAGACCAAGCTCTCTGCTGCAAAAATATGTACCGAGGCAGGCTGTGATATGATCATAGCCAATGGTTCAGATCCATCAGTCCTTTATAAGATTGCAGATGGCAAGCCGGTAGGAACCCGGTTCTATGCAAAAGGAAAAAAAGCATGACCACACAGGAGATTCTTGCAGCTGCAAAAAATGCAAAAACATATCTGGCCACATTGTCCAAAGCTGATAAGAACAAGGCTCTGGATGCCATGGCCGATGCTCTTGAGGCAGGCTGTGCCCCTATTCTTGAGGCCAATGTCCAGGATGTGGAAGCGGTGAGAGGCACTGTAAGCGATGTTATGCTGGATCGGCTTATGCTCTCTAGGGAGAGGATAGAGGGGATGGCCCAGGGTATCCGGGAAGTTGTTGAGCTGCCGGATCCAGTTGGGCGCATTCTTACAGAGCGGACTACTTCTGATGGACTTCTTCTCAAGAAAGTTTCTGTTCCCATTGGAGTTATCGCTATTATCTATGAAAGCAGGCCCAATGTCACATCAGATGCTGCTGCCCTCTGCATAAAGAGCGGCAATGTTTGCATCCTGCGGGGTGGCAAGGAGGCTTACCGCTCATCCCATGCCATAGTAAGTGCTATGCGAAAGGGGCTGGAGAAGGCTGGATTCAGAAGCGACATAATCCAGATCCTGGATGATACTACCAGAGCCGGAGCCACTGAGCTTATGAAGGCCAATGGATTTGTGGACCTGCTTATACCGAGGGGTGGTGCAGGACTCATAAGAAGCTGCGTGGAGAATGCCACAGTACCATGTATCGAGACTGGTACAGGAATATGCACTGTCTATGTGGACTCTGCAGCTGACCAGGCTAAGGCTATCAGAATAATAGAGAATGCCAAGACTCAGCGCCCATCAGTGTGCAATGCAGAGGAGACCTGTCTGGTGGCCCGCTCCATTGCAAAGGAATTTCTCCCGAAGCTTAAGAAGATGCTGGTGGATGACCGCATTGCTTCCGGCAAGCAGCCTGTGGAGCTTAGACTCTCCAAGGAGGCACTGGCCATCATCCCTGGGACACCGGCAGCGGACAAGGACTTTGACACTGAGTTCCTGGATTATATTCTTGCAGTAAAAGTGGTGGAGAATGTGCAGGAGGCTGCAGAGCATATAGCACAGCACTCAACCCATCACAGCGAAGCTATTGTCACCGAGAGTAAAGAGAGTGCAGATTACTTCACAGCCCATGTGGACAGTGCTGCAGTATATGTGAATGCCTCAACACGGTTCACCGACGGCGGCAAGTTCGGCCTTGGCTGCGAGATGGGAATATCGACCCAGCGTCTTCATGCAAGGGGTCCCATGGGACTGGAAGAGCTTACAAGCTACAAATATATAATCACTGGCAACGGCCAGGTGAGAAAATAGGAGTGAATATGGAAAAGTACGGATTCATCGGATGCGGAAACATGGGTGGAGCCCTTATCAGGGCTACTGCAAAGGCTGTTTCACCAAAAAATATATGGATTACAGATAAGGATGCTGCAAAGAGGGATGCACTGGCCAAAGAGACTGGTGCTGCAGCTAAGGATATCAAGGAGATAGCCTCCAAGTGCAGCTGCATTTTCCTAGGGGTGAAGCCTCAGGTCATGGCCGATATGCTGGCTGAAATCAAGAAGACCCTTGCAGGACGCAATGATCACTTTGTACTTGTCTCTATGGCTGCCGGCATCTCCATGGAGCGCATCATAAAGATGGCAGGAGATTTCCCGATCATCCGTATAATGCCTAATATTCCGGCCTCTGTAGGGGAGGGCATGATACTCTATTGCAGTCATAAGACCGTAAAGGCCGATGTAGATGCCTTCCTCAAGGCTATGAACCAGGCCGGGAAACTCTCTGCCATTGACGAGAAGCTCATCGATGCCGGCAGCGCAGTGTCTGGCTGCGGTCCTGCCTATGCATTCATGTTCATCGAGGCACTGGCCGACGGCGGGGTGGACTGTGGTTTACCACGGGCCCAGGCTCAGCTTCTGGCAGCCCAGACACTGCTTGGTGCTGCCAAGATGGTGATGGAGAGTGGCAAGCACCCTGGAGAGCTTAAGGACGCAGTGTGCAGTCCTGGCGGCACCACCATAGAGGGAGTTCTGGCTCTTGAGCGGGGTGGCTTCCGGGGTATAGCATCCGAGGCAGTCATCGCTGCCTATGAGAAGACCAAGGGACTCTGATGAAACTGGCAATCTGGTTCGGAATCTTTCTGTTTGTCATCTGCGCCATCGGTCCCCTTATCTCTGTCATTGTTTCAGTGCATGTAGCCCAGAAAAGGAGCAAAGATAAGCAATCTTGACGGCAGAGCTGATTGCCGATTATAATTATAAAAAAGGGGCATTGGCGCAACTGGTAGCGCGTTTGGCTGGCAGCCACAAGGTCACGGGTTCGAGTCCCGTATGCTCCAATCTAAAATTGATTCCTCTGTTCCCCGTTTTTCCCATGTGGTCTGTATATCACATACTGCCGCATCATCTTTAGCAAGGTGGTGTATGTAAGTGTTTTCCACAGCTGAGCTGCTGGTTGCGCAGGCTATTGTATCACCCAGGAAAGTCTCCCTCTTGAAGCATATTTTAATGTTTTTAAGAAGATTATCTTTCTTGAAATCATCAGCCATTGTTGCCTCTGCCACTGTTATGTAGCTCTTGTTATTCACATGACTGTTGAAGTCAATATCAGACAGGTTTATGGTGTGCTGTAAGCTGCTGATTTTCTCTACAGGCTTTTCTATTGTGAACTTCTTGTGTTCTCCCATTGCCTTTTCATTGCAAATATCAAACTTCTCTGCCACAATATCGGTCTTTACCGGCCGATGTGTATTCTGGTCCAGTATGAACCAGCAGCCGTTACCTTGGGCAAACAGAGTAGCGCCGCAGTAAAGGCGGAAGTCTGTATAAATCTTAAGGGCTGTGAGCTCTGATATCCAGATCTCAACCTTGATCTCCTGGGACCAGAAGGGAAGGACTGCGGTGAACTCCATGTTCAGTTCTGCTATTACCCAGTAGAGATTCTTCGGAAACAGGTCATAGGCCGCCATGTGCTTGGTGGCGCTGAACCTGGCAAAGGCATCCTGCATATACTTGATGGCAGATATGGGCTTAAGGCGATATCCGTTTAAGTCCATATCGTCCAGGATTACAGAGTATGAATGGGTGTAGATGCTCATGCTTACTCTTTAGCGCCAGCCTTGAGCAGCATCTGCTCTATATCTTTTGCACCAAGGTCTCTGGCCATGGAGAGAGGAGTGTTACCTCCCTTTGTCCTGACATTTACGTTGGCACCCTTATAGATGAGGACTTCTGCCATCTCATGATTATTTGACATAACTGCCTGCACCAGAGGTGTCTTGTTCTCTGGATCAACAGCATTGATATCCGCTCCCATGACCAGTGAGTGGTAGAAGTTCACCTTGTTCCCGTCTGTAACTGATTTGCGCAGCATTTCAGTGGCTTCTTCTTTAGTCAGTATTGCAGTAGTTTTTTCTGGCACAGCTTCTGTCTTTGCAGATTTCGGAGCAGGGGTAGGTTTCTTTACAACAGGCTTTGCCGCAGGTTTTTGGGCTGGTTTTGGTTCTGGTTTGGCAGCCGGGGCCGGTGCAGCAGAGACTGGCGCAGGGGCAGGTGCTGGGGCAGCTGTGGCAGTTGTGGTCTGGGCAGGCGCAGTTGTGGCAGGTGCTGGGGTTTCAACTGGAGCTGGAGCTGCAACTGCAGGTTTTGGTTCTGGTTTCGGTTCCTTTTTCTTTTCTGAGTCTTTAAGTATCTTGACTATTTTGTTGTACTCTTTTTTGTCGTTCTTATTTGTCTTTGATTTCTTCACGGCACTGATTGTATCATCCAGATCAAAATCATGCCTTTCATCTGATTCGCTTATGGCAAACCCACGGGAAGGGTCGCATCCTTTGTCAAGCATAAACTCAAGTACATCGGCACTGCAGTTGTTGCCGCCTATAACATACCAGACAGGATTGATATATGTTTCCCAGGTTTTGCCTCCAGCCTTATAATCACTTGATTCATCCCGGGTTTCACCGGAGTTGATATCAATGCCGGCATCCAATAATATCTGGATTATCTTTATGGTGTTGGCCGGATCATGGGTGTCCTGGGTGCTCCATACTGCACCGGTGAGGGCATTGCCACCCAGCTGGTTGTCTGCAACGAGAGAGACATCTGCCCCGGCTTTGATTAGCAGCGAAACTATCTCGGCATTTCCAGAATTAGCTGCAGCCATTGCAGGGGATTGGCCGTTAGGCAGGGCTGTGTTAGGATCAAAGCCTCCATCAAGCAGAGCCTTTACTTTGGCAATATCACCTGTCGCAATGGCAGTGTTCATCTCAGTAGGCATATCAGCTGCAAAAAGTGATGCAGTTAAGCATAAAAATATAGCAAAGCTTAATGTTATTATCTTTCTCATTTTCCGTTCTCAACCTCTTCAATAGATTTTTCAATCACACCAAGGGCGAAATCCATCTCTTCCTTGGTGATTACCAGGGCAGGGGTCAGTGTTATGATGTTACCCATGGTCAGCTTAAAGCTTACACCACCTGACAGGCATTTGTACATAACCTTCTCAGCCTCTTCTGCCGCAGGTTCTCTTGTAGTCCTGTCTTTCACAAGCTCTATGCCGATGAAAAGGCCTATTCCCCGGACAGATCCGATCAGAGGATGCCGTTCCATCATCTTTTGTGCCTGCTCAAGAGCATATGCTCCAAGGGTGCGGGAGTGCTCTATCAGGTTGTTCTTCTCTATATAATTGATGGTGGCAAGACCAGCTGCTGCACCCAGGGTGGACTTCTCGTGGGTAAAATGACCCAGCGCAATGTTGCCGGCCACATCCAGCTTCTCGTCCGCAATCATGGCAGCGATAGGGAACACTCCGCCTCCCAGTCCCTTGCCGATCACAAGTATATCAGGTGTCACATCGAAGTTCTGGCAGGTGAACCATTTGCCGGTCCGTCCCAGTGCATGGGGAACCTCATCAAATATCAGGAGGGCACCGTGCCTGTCGCAGGCCTTCCGGATAATCTGCCAGTATTCCTTAGATGGAATATATGGGGTGCTACGCATCGGCTCGGAGATGACAGCTGCTATATCTCCCTCTTTCTCCATTATATATTCAATGTATTTTGCCCACAGAATCTCCCATTCTTCTGGTTTTCCGATGTCCATGAACCGTCTGTGGATATCTGGTGGCGGCACATGCACATCGCCGCACATCAGAGGACCTATTCCCTTTCGGAAAACAGCCTCGCCGCTCAAAGAGATGGTGTCCAGGGTTGCACCGTGGAAAGAGTCCCACATGGAGATAGTCTTGTACCGGCCTGTGACAATGCGGGCCAGTTTTATTGCCATGGAGTTTGCCTCTGCTCCCCCAGGTGCAAAAAGCATCTTGTTCAGGTTGCCGGGTGTGAGGGATGCCAATTTCTTCGCAAATTCCACAACAATGCGGTTTGTATAACGGCGGGGGCAGAAGGGGAGGGTCTCCAGCTGCTTCTTCACAGCTTCAATTACATCCGGGTTCCCGAACCCCACCTGATGCACATTGTTGCCGTGGAAGTCGATGTATCTGCGCCCCTGGATGTCCTCTATCCAGGCTCCTTTTGCGCTCTTAAGTGCGTTCATACATGGGGTGGAGAGGGACTGCTTCAGGAAGTACTTCTCATCCTCTGTAAGAATCTCGGCAGTCTCTGGGCCTATATGCTCATCCTGCCATGCTTTCCGCAGGGGAGATACATTCACATCACCTTCGTTTTTAAGGATGTCATCAATTTTTTCCATTCTTAAGCTCCTCCAGGCCGTTCTCGCACAGCTTCACTATGGAGAGAGCCGCATTCTTTATGGCATCGGGATTATCCCCGTCAGTTGGGTTCTTGAGCATTAATTCAAGTTTGTTCTCATCCCCCTGAACAAACTTCACATTAAGGGAGAGAGTCTTCTGTATCTCATCATACTGGGATGCAAGGTTTGCCAAGGCATCGGAGTCTTTTTTCTCAATAGCAGATACAAGGGCGCTGAAATAGTTCTTTATCACCGAGTACTGGATGAACTCAATCTCGAGCTTGGAGAGGGCAGTAACCTCAACCTTCTGCACATCCTCAATCTTTTTCTCGGTCAGCTCTGTTATGTTGCCGGCATGGTAGAATACCTGGTCCACAGCCACTGACTCAAGGTAGAAGCCGTTCTGCTCAAGCCAGGCTCTGAAGCCCACCAGCACATCGCTTAAGTAGGTCTCGCCATGGGGAGTGAACTGCACTTCCTTTCCATTCACATATATCTGCATCTTATTCTCCGCCCGTATTATTCAAGGTAATCAAGCATCTTGAGAATAATATTGCTGGAATTCGCCCCCGCAATATCTCCGAAATTCTTGTAGCTGGAATGTGCTTTGCCGTCTGCCTTGTCCGATAAAGCACGGATAACTACGAAAGGCTTGCCGTACTTGATGCATATGGCACCTACAGAAGCACCTTCCATCTCGCAGGCATAGGCATTGTATTCTTCCTTAAGTCTCTTTACATATTCTTCTGATGCAATGAACTGGTCACCTGTTGCGATTGTCCCCTTGAAGACATGCTCTTTGCCTACTGTCTCCACAGCAGCCTTATACGCAAGCTCTACAAGTTCCTCGTCACAGTAATAGTATTCGCCTGCCTCTCTGCTTATTCCGGGGTCTCCCGATACCCACAGGAAACCATCGTTGCTGATTATGCCGTAATCGTGCTCAACTAATCTTGTGGCCACAATCTCATCAAGAACCTGGGGCTCATCGGCGACTCCGCCTGCAATACCGGTAAACAGCACTTTAGAGATGTTATATTTGATCAGCATTGCTGTGACACCCGAAGATGCCCGCACTTTGCCGATGCCGGCCCTTGTGATAATCACATTTTTACCTCTCAGTTTCCCCACATGATATTCCATGCCACCGATCAGATCCACTTTCTCGATATCAGCTTCCTTGAGAAGCACGTTGATCTCGTTGTCCATGGCCGAGATTATCCCTATATGTTCAACATCGCCTTTAGGGGCACAGCCGGTAAACAAAAATATTGCAACCAGCAATGCCAGGATAAGAGTTTTAGTATTGTTCATAAATTATTTTAAAAAGTAATATTATTCAGCTTTCGGCATCAGCAGTGCTGCTATGATGTAAGCCAGGAGTCCTGTTCCTGCGCAGAGGACCAGTACGAGCCAAATAACTCTTACTACTGTAGGATCCATATCGAAGTATTCTGCAATACCGCCGCATACTCCGCAAAGCTTCTTGTCTTTTGATTTCCTAAGTTTCTTGTCAGCCATTTTTATCTCCTTTTTTATCTATTATAGCACATAATTATAATCTTATGATATAGATAAACATTGTTATTGCTGCAATAAGCTTGATTCCTGTTCCGGCCATGACTCCGGCAAATGCTCCCAGTGCCGACCGGCAGGATGATCCGAATTCCTTCTTCCCGAACAGAAGCTCTCCTATAAGTGCCCCAAGGAAACAGCCTGCTATCATTCCTATGGCTGTAAGGAGAATACCTGCCAGAAGTCCTATCATAGCACCCCAGCTGCCAGCCTTGGAGCCTCCGGACATTTGGGTGAACTTTGCAGGTATTACGTAATCGATGACTGTAACGATAATTGTGATAGCCAGCCATACAAGGAGGAAGGTGAGTGTGAAGCCGCTGTCATCGCCTGCAACTCTGTACCTGAAGAATGCCACAACCAGACCGACCCAGCTTATAGGTGGCCCCGGCAGGCCTGGGACAACGCTCCCCACTATTCCAACAAGTCCCAGCAGGATTGCAGTTATATAAAGAATTATTGACATAAGGCCTCTGACTTAGTAATTAAACAGCTTGCAGCTGTACTCATCCAGCAGCTCGTTCACTGAGATTATATCATAAATCCTGTTTACAAAGCAGAATCTGATTATAAGGTCATAAAAATTGTTCTTTGGAAGGGAGTAGGCGGCACTGTCCAGAAGCTCTTCCAGTTCTTTTACGTTCAGCGCAAGGGAGAGCCCCAGCAGAATAACAGTCTCCTTGCTGGGATGATAGTTCCTGTCGCTTCT